>ERZ772878.35-NODE-35-length-177120-cov-16.2607_pt1 | contig 177120 bp, 177 predicted proteins | sample MGYA00580578_ERZ772878 | MGnify/ENA primary metagenome ERZ772878 (study PRJEB29015, sample SAMEA2737686) | human gut metagenome | biome: human gut; feature: human-associated habitat; material: faeces | place: China | collected 2012 ...
CTATGGCTTCTTCCTTTGAGAATTTATAATGTGCAAGAACCTGTTCAATCGCAGCTCCTTTTCCACCTTCTTTTGGAATAATATCTATGGCTCTATCCCACCACGCTGCTAATTTGGCATTTTTCGTTCCCTTTAATATATACTTACGTTCTTCTAAGTCACATCCCAACATAATTTGAAACACATCTTTGTCCACATATTCTTCGAATTTCTCGGATACATTCACCCTATGATGTGCAATCGCAAAATAATCTTCTAAATCTTTATCGCTTCCATTTGCAACAATCTCTTCCGCTGTTGCAATAGAAACAGGTCTTTCCATTCTCTTTGCATTTTCAATAATTATTTCTATATCTTCTTTCGGAATAGGACATTTTGCCACTACCTGATTACCTGCAACGCAGAAAGATCCATTAAATGCCAAAATCGCATCGAATACAACTCCCTCAAACATTGGTATGGTAGCAAACGAACGCCCTGTTGCGATACATATTTTTATACCATTTTGTTTTAATGAACATAATGCCTTCCTCGTATTCGGTGTTATCTCTGTTTTTCCCATCTCCAACAATGTTCCATCAATATCAAAAAAAATAATTTTTACTTGATTCATTTCTTTTCTACTCCCTTATACAACGAATTACTCTACTTGGATTGCTAACCGCAACATTATTTTTACCGATTGTAACTCCCGGCAAGAGAATGCTACCACTTCCAATCCAAACATTATCCTTTCATAAAAGATATGTTTTGTTCTTGATTATCATCATACTGCAATTTCAAAGAACAAAATATCTTTTTAATGCCTTTATATATCACTATTCCGCCATTTTTTTCGATATTCCATTGGTGTCATCCCCATATGTTCTCGAAAAGTCTTTCCGAAAAAGCTACTGCTTCCTAATCCGCACTCCTGACTGATTGCAGAAATAGTATCTTTGCTATGTACTAACATATAGCAGGCTTTTTGCAGCCGATAGTTTGTAATATATTCTATCGGCGTCATGTGAAGACACTCTTGAAAAACTCGAAAACAGTCTCTCTCACTTATGTAGCCAACTTTTGCAAGATCAGAAACAGTAATTTTATCTGCAAAATTTTCATGAACATAAACCATCATCAATTTTATTCTGTCGTTCGCTCTCGTACTAGTTTTCTTTTTTTCAATCACAGAAAATGACATTTTGAAAAGTGATAGCCAAATTTCAGTTAATCGCTCACGCAGTTTTAGTTCATATCCAAATTCCTTTTCTGATAAATTAAATGCATTCCTTATAAGATCTAATATTTCTTTTTGTTCCAAATTATTAGAATATAATGGAATCATATCCAATTCTCCAGATGTGATAATTGGCATAATATATTTTTTCACAATTATATTTCCTGTTTCACCGCCAATAAATGATGGGTCAAAAATATGAATTAGCTGTACCGTATTGTCTTCTTGTGGCTTCGTTGTATGAAGAACATTAGAATTAACCATGCCTCCTGAGCCTTGTGGAAAAATATAATGTCCGTTAGGCGTACGGTATTCTATCTTTCCTTGCTCTACATAAAACACTTCTACGCTTTTATGCCAATGCCATGGAATACTATCTTCTGCATATTGATTTAATTCTACACGCGAAGCGATATATGGAAAATTTGATTCAAAATTTGGTAATTCTTCTTCTCTGCTTCCTTCTATAAAATTTATTCCTCGAACGATTTTCACCTCATTCGCCTCCCTTTATACATTTAAAATATACAGTTACGCAAAGCTTCTTTGACAGGTGCTTTTCTCTATAAATTCCGTTTTTTATTTTCATAATATCATATTCTTCCTTTGATTTCATTCTTTCAAATTCTTTCAAAATCCGTAATACCAATTGTCATAAACAGAAAAGAGCGTTATAATAAAAACAATTTAAAATCAAAAAATAAGTTGGGAATTTCTAACCATAAGGAGAAAAAAATGAGTACAAAAGTGGAAAAAGCATTAGAACTACATGGCAAAGGGTATAACTGCGCACAGGCTGTAGCCTGTTCTTTCTGTGAGGAATTTGGTGTAGACCAGGAAACAATGTTTAAAATCTCTGAGGGATTCGGATTTGGCATGGGCATGATGGACATGTGCGGAGCTGTAACTGGAATGATGATGGTTATTGGAATGGATAACAGCATTGGAAATCTTGAAAATGGAAAAGCTACAAAAGCAGATACCTATAAGAAAACAAAAGAATTTGCAGAAAAATTCCGCCAAAAGAACGGAACCTATTATTGTCGTGACCTAAAGGGAGTCTCTGGAAAGGGGAAAGTTGTCCCATGTTCTCAGTGTATTGCAGATGCTGTTGAACTGACAGAAATGTATTTAGAGAGTGTAAAATAAAGTCGCTAAATAATTGGGAGCTATGCTCCCATTATTTATTTCTCCCTGATCTCTTGAGATTGCCTCATCCATTGATCTTCTCTTCCAGTTGTAACAATCGATTGTTCATTACTGTATAATAAGCGCTTTCTCTGTTTTCAACCAAGATCATCGTAATATTCGCCGCAACTGCAAGATCTACCAGAAAGCTGTCTTCTGTTCCTGCTGTTTCCTGACTGAGAATCAGCTTCTTCCCTTCATTCTGTTCTTCTAATATTCTTTCAAACAGTTTCGTAAGAATCGTACTCTCATCTACCTTAATTTCTTTTATCTTTTCTATCTCAATTTCTTCTTTTCTGACCAACTGCGGCATACTTGGATGTACTGCACGTACACCTCCAAGATATCTGTAAAGCGGAATTTTTTCTGCAGCCGCTGCTGCCCGCGCCACTGCAAGTGATATTGCAAAGGATGTCTGTTCATTTCCGTTTTCTTTCAGAATTGTATCAATCTTTCTTTGTTCAAATACATTTTCACCGATTATTTCCGGTGCAATCTGACTGTTAAGCAATTCGATTTTTCCTTCGATATCCATCTGCTGTTTTTCTGTCTGCTCTTTTTTATTATAATTTTTTCCTGCCACAGATGCTTTTCCTATGATTTCTCCTCCTGCCAGCACTTCCACTTCAATGGCCGGATTTCCGGCGAAATCAAGAATTTCTCTTGCATAAACATCACGGATTTCTACTGCAAGATCCAGCTTATTTCTAACTTCTGGTTCCACACTCTAAAACCTCCTTTTCAGTGCTTTTCGTTCTATTTTGGTATGCTGTTTTCGTACTTTGCTTAATTTCAGTATTTCCTTTTTTGGATAACTTCATGCGTTGACTTTTCACTTTTCAGCGCTTACAATCATATGTACAAACATTTATGACAGCTTTTTATAGCGGATGTTGCACACAAAAGCTATCATTTTTCTTTTGGGGAGGAATTTATTTATGTTAGACAAGGGGAAACATTTTCTTTTACTGACAGTCAGCACACTGATCATGGCGATCGGTACTTATTTTTTCAAGTTCACGAATAACTTTACCTTTGGCGGCATCACCGGTCTTGCTGTTCTTATTGCAAAGACAGGACTTATGACAGCCGGTGATTTCAACTTTGTTGCCAGTATGACGCTTTTGGTGATCGGAATGATTGTTCTTGGTAAGAAATTCGCAGCTAAGACAGCTTATTGCAGTATTCTGCTCTCGGTAACGCTTTCTTTTCTGGAGCGCGTCTGCCCGATGAAAGCTCCTTTGACTGACCAGCCGATGCTGGAGCTTTGTTTCGCGATTGCACTTCCTGCTCTTGGCTCTGCCATTTTGTTCAACATCGGCAGTTCCAGTGGCGGTACAGATATTATTGCTATGATTTTAAAAAAATATTCCAGCTTCAATATCGGACCGGCTCTTATGCTTTCTGATCTGTTGATCACTATTGCCGGATTCTTTATCTTCGATATCAAAACTGGATTATATTCTTTGCTCGGACTTACGATTCGTTCTTTCATGGTAGACACCTTTATCGAGAACTTTAATCTGTCCAAATATTTTAATGTTGTATGTGACGACCCGGAACCGATCTGTAATTTCATCGTTCATGAGCTGAACCGCAGTGCCAGCGTCTTTCACGCAACGGGTGCTTATTCCGGTCAGGACAAAGCGATTGTCCTGACTGCACTGAACCGTACCCAGGCTGTCCGTCTGCGTAATTTCATCAAGATTACCGATCCAAAGGCGTTTATTCTAATCTCTAATACAAGTGAGATTATCGGAAAAGGATTCCACAGTATCTGATCGACTCTGTTTGAGCAGATATTGTGAATGGAGCATTCTAATGAAATAAGTGATCTCCGATCCGTGTTCCGTAACCGCCTACACTGAAATACAGACAATCTCCAATTGGATTGCTTCCTGCGAGTGCATCTTCTGCCGCCTGCATCGCAGCCTCTGTATAGCCCTGGTTTGCTCTTACGCGGTCAAGCCATCCGGACATTGCCGGTGAGAACTGACCGGACTGGTAGATTACTTCTTCCATTGTATCCGGATAAGAGGAACTATTGATACGGTTCATTACAACAGCTCCAACCGCAACCTGTCCTTCATACGGCTGGTTTCCCGCTTCACAGAAGATCAGGGATGCCAGCAGTTCTTTTTCTGCCTGCTGTGCAGCCTCTGCTTCTGCCTGTGCCGCTGCTGCCGCTTCTGCCTCCGCCTTCTCTCTGGCGATCCGTTCTGCTTCTTCCGCCGCACGTCTCTCTTCTTCCAGCTTTGCTTCATAAGCAATCTTCGCTTCAGCTGCCGCAATCTTCACATTCTCGATCATCCCTGACTGCACATCGATCACTTCCTGTGATACACCCCAGTCTGTACCTGTACCCTCTGCAAACCGTGTGTCATCTAAATTTTCTTCCTGCTCAGCTGCCTCCGTTGACACTTCTGCTTCTGCAACGCTCTGCTCCTGTGCTTCCGTGGAACTTGCAAATCCCGTCAGCATGACCGCACTCATCATTGCTGTATACATCGCCAGAAAAATCCTTTTATTTTTATTAAATTTCATATACCCTCCTAACAATTTTGTTGCATAAATTTTTCCATTTAATTGCTATTCTTTATTAATATTATGCATTGTTTTCATTTTTATTACAATTATTACAAAAATGTTACGAGCGATATAATATCATAAAATTGTGTGCATGTCAACTTTTTTATTTCATGCAGAAAATCCGTTCCTTTTTTCTACTCTGTTTTTACTATTTTGTCTTTTCTAATAAGTCTGTGATTTCACAGCATAACGTCTTCGATAATCTCACTAAATATTCTACCTGGGCTTTGTTAATATTCTTTTGTTGTTGCTCATATTGTTGGATCGTCCTTAACGGAACCCCGGATAATTCAGATAGTTCTCTCTGGCTCATTCCTGCATATTTCCGTAATATTTTCAGACTTGTTCCCTTCTTTGCTTTCATGTATAATTCATTCATCTTATCAGAGAATTGACGGATGTCCATTTCATGGTACGGTGAATACAAACCGCAGACTTCTGTGATTGGAATATACTTTTCTATTTCCCTGAATGTAAGGGATGTCTCCCACTGATAATAAGCTAATGCCCAGCCTGTCCAATATTCTTCACTGCGGTCTACGGAATAACATGGTTTCCGGCGCTCATAGGCGATCTGTGATGCATCTAGTACTTCATAAGCCAGTTCTACTCCAGACATGCCGGCAAGAAATCTATAGTCACCGCTTCCAAATTGCTCTGCTATTCCCGACATCAAAAACCAGTGATAAAACTGCTGTAACTCATAGCACATATCATATACAGCAAAATCCAACATTCTCGCAAGGTTCCTTCGTGCGGACTCCAAATAAACTCTATCGTAAGCGCAAATCATCTGATTTCATCTCCTCATCCATGATCTGTATTATATACAAATCTCCTTTTTGTCTCTTATTCCGTTCTACATCAAAATATTCTCTTCTGGCAGACCTGTCTCTCAACATCTTTTTCCTATACCATTCTTTACTTGCAGCTGATTCGTAACCGGTAAATTCAATCTGCTGAAATGCCTTTTTGCTTTTCAGTACAAACTGCTGTCCCAGTTTTCCAAGATGCATTGCCCGGTTTAACTGCCAATAGGAAATAGCCCCATTAATGAAATCCTGAGCAAAAGAAAAATAACTGTCATCCGCACGATATCCGACAATTGCATCATATTCTTCATACTCTATTTTAAACTTCTTGAGGATATATTCTTTCGCCTCTGCTGCAAGAGCTGATGACACTTCGAATTCTCTATTCTCCAACAGAATCGACAACCAGTGTAAAATACAGTATTTTTCATCATTCAGATTCAGAATTTTCAATCCTGAGCAATCAATTTCATAGCAGTTTGCAATCCCATCTTCCTCTTTGGACACACCCCATTCTCTTGCCGTATCAATCTGCTCTGTACAATAAAATCCAAGTCCATAATCATTATATGGCTTTCCATACCCGAACTCAGGCTTCTCAATGATTTCGGATGAACCATGATAGATTTTTCTTTTCATTTGTTTTGACAAAGGGACACCTTCTTTCTACTTCATTCTTTTTTAAGTCGCTGACCACGTATAATGTAACCGTGATAACTTATTATGTTTTTACTATACTCCTTAAGGAGTATATTTTCAACTTTTAAATGTATGCCAGTTCAAAGAAAAAAATTATTTTTTATAATAAAATACAGTTCCTGTAAAAAGTCTCACCTTCCTACAAGAACTGTATCTCTCAACATCATTTTATCTCATTCTTTACAATGTCACGATTTCTCCATCTTCATCCCAGAGATCATGCCAGTCTTTTGCTCCATGCCACAAGAACACCTGTCCTTTTACAAGGCGGTTTCCTTTTTCGAGTGTTGCAATCTTCGCCATCTCTTCTTCTGTCAGCGGATCTTCTGTCATTGCTTTTAAGTTGCTTACATAATTGTGAAGTGAGAACGGAATTGCAATCTCGCCTCTCTGTCTTGCCCATTTCAGTGCAATGATCGCCGGGTGACAGTTATGAGCTTTCGCAATCTCCTGCATAACCGGAGTCTGCAGATCTGCTACATCTTCCGGACACATGTCTCTCTCCGGTCTCATCGGAGAACCGATTGGCATATACCCTACCGGCTGGATATCGTGTGCTACGAGGTAATCGTAAAGTTCCTGTTGCTGGAAGCAAGGATGGATCTCAAGCTCACAGGCAACCGGTTTGATCTTCATCAATGGAAGTACTGCTTCGAGTTTCGGAATCGTCATATTGGAGATTCCGATGAATCTTGTCAGTCCATCTTCGACAAGTTTTTCACACTGTCTGTATGTATTCATGAATTCTTCCACACTGAATGGTTTAGAATCCGGATTTCTTGACTCTACATCGCATTTTGGTGCATGGTAATTCGGGAATGGCCAGTGAATGTAATACATATCCACATAATCACACTGGAGATCTGCGATACTTTTCTTGCAAGCTTCTTCAACATGTTCGTGCATATCGTTCCATACTTTTGTCATGATAAAGAGATCTTTACGTTCTACGATTCCCTCATCAAATGCATTTTTAAATACTTTACCGATCTCCGGTTCATTTCCGTAGCATGCGGCACAGTCAAACATGCGGTATCCGCTTTTGATTGCTCCGTCTACTGCTTCAGCAATCTGATCTGCTGTAAATCTGTCGGAACCAAATGTTCCCATTCCGATACATGGTGCTTCATCACCTGTGTAGAATTTTACTTTTGGCACATCTGCCGGATTAATAAATTCGCTCATAATAACACTCCTTTTTCTTATCCAATCTTTTCAACTTCAACTTGTGGATAGATTTTTTCCATATCTTCTTTTACGAAGAATCCTGTCTCTTCTCTGAGCGCTGCTGCCGCTGAAATCGCACTTGCTTTCTTCAATGTCTCTTCAACCGAAAGTCCTTCGCTAAGTCCAAGAGCGAACCCGGCGATCATGGAATCTCCGCATCCTACTGTGTTTACCGCATCGATCTTCGGCACACGTGCGCGAAAGATTCCGTCGTCACATACGACAAAGGAACCGTCTCCCCCGAGTGACACTGCTACGATCTCGACTCCATCTGCATGAATCTGTTTTGCCGCGTCTACCATATCCTGGAAGTTGTCGCAGCTTTTTCCTGTCAACATACGGATTTCATCAATGTTTGGCTTGATCATCGTCGGCTTTGCCTCAATTCCCATCTCAAGCAGTTTTCCACTTGTATCAAGGATGACTTTCTTTCCTGCCTCTTTGCAGATTCTTACAAGACGCTGATAAGCTGTTCCGTCAAGTCCTTTTGGAACACTTCCTGACATAGCAACAACATCTGCTTTCTTCACCAGTTCTGTGAAATGTTTTTCGAATCCCTTAAATTCTTCTTCAGATACCGTGAATCCCGGCTCAAGAAATTCTGTCTGCACGTGATTGACTTCATCCCAGATGTTGATACAGGATCGGCTCTCTTCTTCCAGATGATAGAATTCGCTCTTGATTCCAAATGGTTTCAGTGCGTCTTCGATATAATTTCCTGCATGACCTCCGACAAATCCTGTCGCGACCACTTCTGCTCCTGCGATAGATGCCGGCTTGGATACATTTAATCCTTTTCCACCTGGCGTATACGCACATTCTTTCACACGGTTGACTTCACCGACCTGATAGCCTTCCACAACATATCTTTTGTCGATTGCTGCATTTAATGTTACTGTAAGTATCATATTCGGTACAGAGCTTTGATACATCAAAGCTCTTGTCCCCCTCTCTGATTAATCTTCGTTTACAAGCATTACTTTCCCCTGTACAAGTCCCGGTGTCTTAAACATCTGGAATGCTTCCTGTGCCTGGCTCATCGGAACCATTTTGTAAATAAATCCTTTGTCGAATTTCAGCTGTCCTGTCGCAAAGTAATGTGCTGTCAGATCCCACTCTTTGCCCGGGAACGGTGCGCTGTAAGACATCCAGGATCCTGTCAGTTTGAACTCTTTACGGTTCATGTTCTCCCACATTGCCGGTGTGAACTCAAGATTGACATGCGGTGTTCCGATAAAGCAGACATGGGATTTGTTTCCTGCAAGCTCAAAGGCCATATGCATGGTTGGAACCTGTCCGGCTGTCTCGAATACAAATCCATATCCTTTGCCGCCTGTGATCGCCATTGCCTCTTCCATGAAATTCTCTTTCGTTGTGTTGACAACTTCGTCAGCTCCAAGACGTTTCGCAAGTTCAAGTCTCTCATCACTAATGTCGAAAACTACAACTTTCTTGGATCCGAAGATCTTGCACCACTGCATTGTGAACATTCCGATTGTTCCGCCGCCGAGTACTGCAACATACTGTCCGCCCTGATAATCATTTTGGAACACTCCGTGGATCGCTACAGTTGCAGGCTCAAACATGGCCGCCTGTTCATACGGAATGCCTGGATCATATACAACTGCATTTTGCTCTGGGATAACTACATAATCGGCATTGGATCCCTGCTCTCTGGAACCAATAAAACTGTAATGTTTGCACAGAGAAAAGTTTCCGTTCTGACAGTCATCACATTTCATACATGGTTTCAACGGTGCACCGGATACGTGATCTCCAACCTTAACCTTTGTTACACCTTCACCTACTTCTACAACATCTCCTGAGAACTCATGTCCAAGTACGATTGGATAGAAATGAACTCCGTTATGAAGTACTCGTGGAATATCAGATCCGCAGATACCGGAACATTTTACTTTGACCTTAACTTCGCCCGGTCCCGGTGTCGGTTCTTCGTAATCAAGATACTGTACGTCTTCGTTGGCGCATACAACTGCTGCTTTCATTTTCAAGATCCTCCTTTTTGGTCTTTTGTTAATTTATTTCTTATTCATGGTTTTTCGCCATAGTGTCCTTTAATTGTTTATAAAGCTCTATATATGTTTCGTAATTTCTATCATAAACTTTTCTGTTTTCATTATTCGGTTCGTGGGAACGCTTCTCTTCAACAGTAAGCTTCACCGCCTCGTCAAAGTCTTTGTACATTCCGATTCCGACTCCGGCAAGGATTACTGCACCGAGTGTTGTTGCTGTGTCAGAGGATGGAACAACAATTGGTTTTCCTGTGATGTCAGACTTAATCTGTGTCCACAACAAGGAGTTTGCTGATCCGCCCATCGCACGCAGGACTTCTACTTTCGCTCCGGCTTCTTCCGCAACATCAAGGTTATGCTTCAATGCATATGCTGTTCCTTCCATTGCCGCACGGATGAAGTGTCCTTTTGTCTTACTGAAATCTAATCCGTAGTAGACACCTTTTGCGTTTGGATCCCAGATTGGAGTTCTCTCACCGGACATATATGGGAGGAAGATCACTCCGTCACTTCCCGGTGCTACTGCTGCCGCCTCTTCATTAAATAAATCCAGTGAGCTTTTTCCCTGACGTTTTCCTTCTTCTCTTTCGTACGCTCCGAACTCCCTCTCAAGCCAGCGCATCACTCCGCCGCCTCCGGTTGTTCCGCCTTGTAAGAGCCAGCAATCCGGCACGACGTGAAATCCAAGGATCAACCGCTTATCGGCACGATACTGGTCGGTACAGATACTCATTCCACCTGCCTGTCCACCTTGTTCCTGTGTCTCTCCGCTGTGGATCACTCCTGCGCCGAGAGTTCCACATGCTGCATCGAGTCCTCCGGCCACGACCGGTGTTCCTTCCGCCAGTCCGCTTTCTTTCGCAGCTTTCTCATTTACCTCACCGATTACTTCATGACAGGCATGGATTTCCGGCAATAACTCAGAAGAAAATCCAAATGCCTGACACATCTCTTCCTTCCAGGTTCCTGTTCTCATATCGAAGCAGTGAAGACCATATCCCTGAGAAAGGTCCTGTGTCATCACACCGGTCAGTTTGTATGCAATGTAACTGTTGGATTGAAGGATCTTATAAGTCTTTGCATAGACTTCCGGCAGGTTTCTCTGATACCAGATAATCTTTGCAGTTGTATAAGACGGCTGCAAAGAGTTGCCGCAAAGCTCGAAGATCTTGTCTTTCCCAATCTTTTCATTGAATTCTTCACAGATATCTGTGGCTCTTGTGTCCATCCAGATTGGGGTATTCGTAAGTACATTTCCGTCTTTATCTACTGCGATTGCAGACCAGCTCTGCCCATCGATCCCGATTCCTTTGATCTCTTCCGGGGAAATATTTCCCTTTGCGAGCACCTTTGGGATTGCATTGCAAACTGCTTCCCACCATTCTTCCGGATTCTGTTCTGCCCATCCAGGATGTGGGTAATAGACCTGATAATCACCGGTTCCGGTTGCCTTGACGGTTCCGTCTTTTGCAAAGACTGCAATCTTGCAGGCACTGGTTCCGATATCTATTCCTAATAAATATTCTCCCATGGTCTCCTCCTCTTTATGAAATGTCCGCCACTGATTCTCCTTCTACGAATCCGGTTTTCAGCCAGATTGTCTCTGTTGTTTCTGTTTTGTCTGATGTTCTATCTGATGTTTCATCCTTATCTTTGAGACGGCTCAATAACAGATTCGCTGCCGCTTGTCCAATCTCTTCCGTTGGCTGTGTCACGATTGACAGTCTTGGTACTACAGCTCTTGCAAAATCCACATTATCGAATCCAATCACAGACAACTGTTTTGGAACTTTAATTCCAAGATCATTGATCTCCATCATTGCTCCGACTGTCATCTCATAGTTGGAGATAAATACTGCTGTCATATCCGGATTGTCTTCATAAAGCTTGCGCATTGCTTTCGCTCCTCCGGCAATCGTGTAGTTACCATCTGCCAGAAGTTTTGTATCTTCTCCATCTGTTTTGTCTTTTAAATCTGATTGTTGTTCTGATTGAGCTTTTGATGATTCCTGCAGCGCAAGCTCATATCCTCGTTGACGTTCTCTGGCTGTATATACATTATCCGGTCCTGTGATCATACCAATCTTCTTATGGCCTTTTTTCATCAGCCGTTTCACTGCGTTCTGCGCAGCTCCTTCATTATCTACAAGAACGCAGTCACAATCTCCGTTCTCCATCCTTCGGTCGATCAGTACAACCGGTCTTCCGGATTTTCTAAATCTATCAAATACTTTCTTCTCTGCTCCGGATGGCATCATGATCAAGCCATCCACTCTTCTGTGAAGAAGGAATTCTGCTGCCTCTTCTTCTCGCTTCACATCGGATCGACAGTCACAGATCATTGTCGCATATCCATGACTTCTTAATAAATCTTCCGCTGCTGTAATGATCTCTGAAAAGAAAATGTTGTTCAACTCGGGCAAGATGATTCCGATGGTCTTCGTTCGGTTTGTCTTTAATCCTCTTGCAACTTCATTTACCTCAAAATGAAGCTTCTCAATTGCCTCTTCGATCTTGATTCTATTTTTCTCACGCACATTTCCTCCATTTAGATAAGAAGAAATTGTTGCAAGTCCAAGCCCAGTCTCTCGGGCAATGTCTTTCATCGTTGCACCCATAAGCTTATTTCCTTATTCTGTATCTTGTAAGCTATTACTCGTTTTATTCTGCTTTTCCGTCACATCCGCACATCTTCATGCGTGCGATCACCTGTTCTTTTACGGCTTCCATCGCAACAACACCAAGTTTCTTCGGATCGAATGTCTCTGGCTTCTCTTCAAGCAGTTTCTTCACGGCATCTGTGTATGCAACACGAAGCTCAGTAGCAAAGTTGACTTTACACATTCCACGCTCTACACATTCTCTTACATCTTCTTCACTCAATCCGGAAGCTCCATGAAGCACGAGTGGAACATCTACAACTTCTTTGATCGCGCTTACTCTTGGCTTGTCAAGAACCGGGGTTCCTACATAAAATCCGTGCGCTGTTCCAATCGCTACTGCAAGAGAGGAAACTCCTGTGCGCTCTACGAATTCTTTCGCTTCCTGCGGATCTGTGTTCGTATCAGCATCAGCCTCAAGGTCGTCTTCCTTTCCGCCAACTTTACCAAGTTCAGCTTCTACCGGAATGCCAAATGCATTTGCTACATCTACAACCTTCTTCGTCACTGCAACATTATTCTCAAAATCTTCGTGGGAACCGTCAATCATAACAGATGTGTAACCAGCTTTCATTGCCTGGACTGCAAGTTCAAAGCTATTGCCGTGATCCAGATGCAGGCATACCGGGATCTTTGTTTTCGCAGCTTCTGCTTTCACGATTCCTGCAAATGTCTCCAATGTTCCGTACTTTACAGTAGAAGGTGTTGTCTGAAGCATCACCGGTGCGTTCAGCTCCTCCGCTGCGGCGATGACTGCTTTAACCATCTCCATATTCTCTACATTGAATGCGCCTACTGCGTATCCACCCTTCTTTGCGTCTAAAAGCATCTTTTCTGATGTAACTAATGGCATCGTATCGTCCTCCTTATTTTTAAAACCGAAACGTTTCGGTTTTGCTTATGTATTTATTTTAGTGCAGGATTTACTGATTGTCAAGATATTACAAAATGAATATAAGTATATTTTTATTAAAGCTGCAAATAATGTAAAAAAACACTTCAGGAGGTCTGATGAAATGAAAAACAGAACGAAAAAGAGATGGTTTGCTTTAATCATCCTCTTACTCTGCGCAGTTGTTATTGGTCTGTTTTATTGGAAAGGGCAGAAGAAAATGCAAAGTGATGAGGGATATCTTGTGAAATATTCGTTACCGGATAAGAAACTGGAGGTGATCGTCCATGGCATCTGAATCAACAACTCTTTATCTCAAAGCAGACAGGAATGTTGAGGTATCAAAGCAAAACATCTTGTTAGGAGACCTCCTGAATATGGAGTGTTCCGACAAGGCCATCCTGATGAAAGTAAAAACTTTGCGGATCTTGAAGATCCGGGAGGAAAAAGAACAGCGCTATGTAATTTCCGTGTTGAAAATCATTGCCTGTATTCATGAACAGTATCCCAGACTTGAGATTCAGAATCTGGGAGAAACAGATATTATTGTTACTTATGAAAATCAGAAAACACCACCGCTTCTCTGGCACATTTTAAAGGTAATACTGGTATCAGCAGTGATTTTCTTTGGATCTGCCTTCTCGATCATGGCATTCAACAATGATGTTGGGGTAACGAAGCTGTTTGGTCAGATTTATGAACTGATCATGGGAAAGAAGACAGATGGTTTTTCTGTTCTGGAAGTCACGTATTCCATAGGGCTTGCGATCGGGATTCTAATATTTTTTAATCATTTTGGTAAGAAACGCTTTACAGTAGATCCTACACCGATGGAAGTACAGATGCGTCTTTATGAAAATGATATCCAGACAACTTTAGTAGAAAATGCCACACGACAAAAGAAAGAACTGGAGGTCGGAAAATGAACTTGTTGCAGATAATTTTCCTGGCATTGCTTGGTTTAAGTGCCGGAATGGTAGTAGCTGGCGGTGTCTTTTCTTTCATTGTGGAACTTGGTGTGATCTCAGATTTTGCAGATCGTACCCATACCGGCAATCATATTTTAATTTATGAAGATATGGTAGCAGCCGGTGCAATCCTTGGAAACCTGTTTCAGATTTTTGAAGTTAATCTTCCTGGAAGAATGATATTTCTTGCAATTTATGGACTTTTCGGAGGGATTTTTGTTGGTTGCTGGGCAATGGCACTTGCAGAAATATTGAATGTATTTCCCATTTTTATGAGACGGGCAAGGATTGTCCGGTATCTCGCAGTGTTTGTGGTAATGGTTGCATTAGGGAAAGGAATCGGAGCAGGATTGTTTTTTTGGAAGAGATGGTAAACTCTACCGCTTCATTTCTTTCCGCATCCGCTCCAGCACCTTTTTTTCTGTCCTTGACACCTGCACCTGAGACATTCCCATTTTCTTTCCTATCTCAGCCTGCGTCTTTCCTGCAAAATATCTCAGATAAATGATCGTCCGTTCCTTCGCTTCAAGTGTTTCCAGTACTTCTTTTAATACAATCCGGTCAAGCACCTTTTCTTCCTGTCTGTCTTTTTCTTCCAGCTTATCCATCAGAAGAATCTCGCTTCCCTCCTTCTGATGGATCGGCTTATATATGGATTCTACCTCCACTGACGACTCCATTGCCTGGACGATCTCCTCACAATCTATCTGAAGCTCTTCTGATAATTCTTTCAATGTCGGTTCTCTCCCGAGTATCCTGGTCATCTTTTCTCTCGCCTGCAGACTCTTATAGGACAGCTCTCTCAATGAACGGCTGACTTTTATCATCCCGTCATCTCTCAAAAAACGCCGGATTTCTCCTGATATCATTGGAACAGCATAGGTTGAAAACTGTACTTCATAAGAAAGATCAAATTTATCAATTGCCTTAAGCAGTCCAATGCTTCCAATCTGAAACAAGTCTTCCGGTTCTGCACCTCTTCCGTAAAATCGCTTTACTACGCACCAGATAAGACCTATATTTTTCTCGACAAGTTCTTCTCTCGCTTTTTTATCTCCGTCATGTGACTTTCTGATTAAAGCGATTGTGTCGTCCATATTCTGCTCCCTTTACCTATTGTTTTAGTCATTTTTACACTGGTTCCTTCCCCTACCTTGGACTCTACTTCCACACTATCCATAAATGCTTCCATAAAAGAAAATCCCATTCCTGACCGATCATCCTCCGGTTTTGTTGTAAACATCGGTTCCATTGCTTTTTCCACATTTGCAATACCTTTCCCACGGTCCGATATTTCTACTGTAAAAAGCTGGTTTTCTATACTACAGTGTATCCTTACTGTCTCTACTCGCTGTTCATATCCGTGGATAATCGCATTCGTTACAGCTTCTGACACTGCTGTCTTCACATCTGCCACTTCTTCCACCGTTGGATTAAGTTGTGTCAAAAAGGATGCTACTGATACTCTGGCAAATCCCTCATTTTCTGATCTGCTGTCAAAACGGATCTCCATCTCATTATTCTGTGTATTACTCGCCTCCATCACGCTTCCCCCTCATAAATCTGCATAATCTTTGTTGCTCCTGAAAATGTAAGAATCTTCCGGATTCTTTCGTTCGTATGTACCGCCCAGACTTCTCCTCCGATCAGACTAACGGTCTTATACCTCCCCATAATGATTCCAATTCCTGAACTATCCATAAAATCTGTCCTGTCAAAGTCAAAGATCACATATCTGATATGATTTCTACTGATCACTGCATCCGCTTCTTTCCTGATTTCATCTGCATTATGATGGTCTACCTCTCTTGGAAGATAGATCGTCAGACAATTTTCCTGTACCTGATATCTCATATATTTTCATGCCTCCTGCTTTTCTCATTTTCCATTTAATTACCTGAATCCGTACGCTAAAAAAGGATATGCTTCTTCGCATATCCTTTTCCTTCGTAATCTTATTCGTTATCCTCTGTATTGTCAGAATTATCGGAATCTCCATTATCCCCGTTATCCTGAGAATTATCATAGCGATTGGAGTTATCGGAATTTTCTGAGTTCTCTGATACTGAACTGCTATCTGCACTTGTATCTGAACTTGTGTCTGCACTGGCATCTCCATTCAGAATTGCAAGTTGCTTTTTCGCATCATCAATATATTTGGAATTGTTATAAGTATCTACCATCTTCTGATACCAGGTCTTTGCATTCTCTGTATCACCTTTTCCCTGATAAGCCTGTGCCAGACGATAAATGGCCTGTCCATCATTATAACTTTCGTCCATCTTCACAACCTTTGTCAGATACTCAATCGCCTGATCATAGTTCTTTGATTCCAATGAATCTACACCGGCTGCATATCTTCTCCTGCATGCTGTTGGGAAAATAGAATCAGAAAGTGTATCATACATCTCTTTTCCACTGTCTCCAAGAGAATCTCTTGTAATCTCAAGCAGCGCGTCTGCCATATCTGTATAACTATATTCTCCGGAATGACTCTGACTTGAAACCTGAAGCAGTTTCTCATAACTGTCAGATGTTGCCTTTGCCTGATCAACTGCTTTCTGTGCCTCGTCTCCGGCTGTTCGATACTGATCCAGTGTTCTTGTCTGGGCACTCACCTGTGCTTCCAGTGTGTTGATCTGTTCACTGTATGCACGCATCTGATTATTCAACTTCTCCGAACGGTTCTGATTCACCGCCGGAGCAACAAGAAACCAGATCAAAGCAGCACCAAGAACCATTCCGATCAATATATTGGCAAATGCAAGCTGCTGTGCCATGTCCCGGATCTTAGAACGTTTTGGCTGAATGATCGTCTCATTTCCAAGACTATATTCTACTGCTGCACTTTTTGGTTTCCGGAAACTTCTCTCTGCATCCTTCCCGTGTCTGCCACGCTGTTTTGTGACTTCTCTTAGATAGGTCAGTGTCAGTTCATTTGTTGTATCTAATTTCTTTGCTTCTATAAGAATCTGTCTTGCCTTTGTATTCTGATTCGTCTGTATATAAATCAGAGCTAGAAGCTGATACGCCTTCAGAAATGTCGGATGAGATGCGATCACCTGTTTCAACTGGATGATCGCAAGATCTTCCCCGTTCTGCTGACAGTAAACCAGACACTGGTTAAACTTCTTAATTGCCTGATTCAGTGATTCTAATTCATTCGCTGCATTCTGTACATTTTTAATATAATAATCTGCAATATTGTCTCTTGGGCACAGATTCTTACTGATGATCCACTCCACAAGAGCTTCTGAAACTTCCCCTATGCCATAATACACAAGACCTAAAAGATTCCGCGCTGCAATATTCTCCCTGTTATACTGCAGGCTCTGCTGCAAGGAAACGATTGCCCCGGACATATCTCGCACCTGGGCTTTGCGCAGTCCATCATTGTACCAGGAATTTGACTGATACATGATCTTCTTTGTGTAATCCATTTATACCCACCACTATCTTTCTATCTTCTCACCGTTTTTTCTTTCTTTGCCATAACCTCTTTTACGATGTCCTGCATATCTGTCAGATCTTCCTTGTAAACAGCTTCCTCAATCTGGTCCACCTCGAGACTTGGCTTGAATTTTCTAAGTTCTTCTTCATAATTAAGCATCTGCAATCAAACCTCCCCACATCCGCTTAAAGATTCCTGTATGATCTCTTTGATCATTCCTGTCAGGTAAAGAGAACCGAGACAATATACCGTTCTTCTCCCCTGAATCCGCAATACATACTGCATTGCCTCTTTGACAGATTCAATCACAGTCACCGGCTGTTCTGTATATTTCCGGAACAGTTCACCTAGAATGTGTGCGTCTGTCGCACGATCTCCATCGATCAATGTTACTACATATTCTTCCGCATCAGCATGTTTGCATAGATACGAAATCATTTCTTCATATTCTTTATCTTTTACCGCCGAAAATAAAATAATATTTCCATCTGGATTCTTCGGCACACTTCTTGCAAATGCCTGAATGGCACTCACATTATGCGCTCCGTCAACGTATACTTTTGGAAGAATCTCTTCCATTCTTCCTGCCCATTTCACCCTGGCAAGTGCTGTTCTCCACTCTTGTGGATGACCGTTTTCTTTGAAAAGATAACGCATCACTTCCATCGCAAGCAGTGCATTCCCCGGCTGATAGGTTCCAATATTATTTAATTTCCACGTGGTAGTTCCATAATAAGCACTTGCGCAGGAAAATGCAATATGTTTATCTTCAATTCCGAGAATTTCGTACGCATCTTTCCCTATTTTTTTACAGAAACAGCCTTCTTTTTCTGCTGTTTTTTCAATTACAGAGTCACTTCCCGGTGCTGTCTGTGCAAAAAACACCGGAACTTCCGGCCGGATGATTCCTGCTTTCTCTCCCGCAATCTGTTCCACTGTATCACCAAGATATTCCATATGATCCAGACCGATCGATGTGATCACGCAGGCGACCGGTTCTACAGAACTTGTTGCATCCAGCCGACCTCCAAGTCCTGTCTCAAGGACAATGTATTCCATTCCTGCTCTGTCATAAGCTTTCATCGCCATTGCAAATAAAAATTCGAAAAATGTCGGATGCTCCAATCCTGCATCCTGCAGCTTTCGGACAGCCTGCATGGTCTCTTCAAATACTTCGCAGAAATCCTCATCACTGATCTGCTTTCCGTTCAGAACGATCCGTTCATTCATTTTCACCAGATGCGGTGAAGTAAACAATCCGGTGCTTTTTCCTTCTGCCCGGAGCATCGCATCTAGATAAGCGCATACAGAACCTTTTCCATTCGTTCCCGCTACATGAATGATCTTCTTTCCATTCTGTGGATTTCCCAAAAACAGAAGCATCTCTCTAGTATGATCCAGAGAGTGCTTTCTTGTAAATCTTGGAATTTCTTCTATATAGGTTACGATTTCCTTATAGGTCATTTTTTCTTTTCTTCCTTTTGTTCTACAAAGGCCTGTCTTCCATTCTCAACATCCGTATCCTGGTCTGTCACTTCTACAAGCTGGCCTCCTGTATATTCATAAGTCTTCGATGTACGGAAGATTGTATTGCTTGAACCGCACTGTGCAACCATGATCTGATCGCCATCTTTGATTTCTGACTCTTTCAGATCCAGTCTTGTATTGTTCAGGAATTTTGTTGTCTGCTTCTCTCCGTTGATATAAACCTTACTTTGTTTTGTAAAGTTCTCTCCGTAAATGCTATAAGTTCCTTTCAGCTGCTCCACAACACTGGTGATCGTCGCATCCTTTACCCCCATGACCATATGTCCTTCTGTGATCGGAGCTCCACTGTCCTTGTATACATACTGTTTTCCGTACATGATATCATACTGGAGTAATTCCAGATCAGCAAGATAATTCTTTGTCTGTCTTCTCTGCTGATGGTAATTGAAAATAGTTCCTGTATGAATATCCAAACGATCAAAGACTTCTGCCATAATCTGGTAAGCAGCGATATTCCCATCTTTCTTTTCCAGTCCAATATTGTCCCAGATAACATAATTCGTATTGTACAGATATTTTCCTTTCAGGTCTTTTGCTTCCAGACCAAGTGTCGGGAGATGGTCTCCATAGAATACGATCACTGTCGGTTCCCCTCTCTGCTCGATTGCATCGATCAGCTGTCCGACGAACTTGTCCATCTCATGAACTTCATTTACATAGTACTCCCATGCATTTCTCTTGCCTTCATCTTCCACTCCGGTTACATTGATCTCCGGATTTTCCAAGGTCGGCTCTGTCGGATAATCTCCATGTCCCTGCACACTGATCGTACATACAAAGTCTGTTCCGTCTGTTGTGTCCAAAGACTCCATGATGTTCGGAACAAGAATATCGTCTGTCGCCCATCCCTTCGGAGTCGTCTTTAAGATATTCATGAATTCCTTACTTGTATAATGGTCGAATCCCATGTTGTTGTATACTTTGGCACGACTGTAGAAATTACCGCCGTTGTTGTGAAGTGCCTCTGCACCATATCCAAGGGATGAAAGCGCACTTGCCGCACTCTCAAGAGGTGTCGTCTTCACATAAGTCTTGTATGGATACTCTCCCGGTCCGAAGAAACGCATATTCATTCCGGTAAGCACCTCGAACTCTGTATTCGCTGTACCTGCTCCGACAGATGGAACTTTAAAATATCCGGAAGAATAGTCAGCATAAAGCTTTCTGAGATTTGGGATCGGATCCTCGGAAAATCGCAGCCATTCTACCTCTGTCGGATCAAAATAAGATTCCAACTGGACAAACATGATATTCGGCAGCTCCTCTTTCGAACGGCTTGTCTCACTCACGTTAAGACATCCATCCTTGTTAATCTCCGCCATCGTCTCTTCACTGTAACCGGCCGGCTGATTGATTCCTGTATTAAATAAACTTGCTGCGAAGCAATATGGAAATCCATAGTCTTCATAAGCAAATGCGATATTTCCAAAATAATTTGAGATCACTCTCTTGTCGATTGCAACATCAGTAAGCCCTACATAGGCAAATCCGGATGCCACAACAGCGATCACTGCAATAATGCGGTGCATCTTTCCAGTATACTGCCCACCGCGGCGCCACATGGAAATCACCCACAAAACAACAGCAACGATTCCAATGGTTAGCATCACGATCTCAAAGCCATTAAAGTAATTGCTTGTCAGTTCCAAAGCATCTGACAGAACTTTCAAATCCTGCGCATTGAACGGTGTCACTCGCTTCAGGAGCAGATACCCGTTACATGCTCCCAGAAACAGCCAGAATACACAGAGAAGGATTCTGACAAATACACGTCTGCGGAACAAATACACAATCATAAATGTTGCAAATATTAAAAATGCGTTAAACAAAAACACGAGTGGTGTTCCTGTCATGTAGCTCCATGCTTCAAAAAAGGAATGCCTTGAGATCACCTCGATCAAAAAGTTCAAAACACAGGCCAGCAGATAGTGAAGAACGAGTGAAAATCTGTTCATCCACTTATAAACCGGCTGCATCTTCTTCGCAAATTTACTGTTTCTTCTTTCTTCCAGGATCCTCTGGCGTCTTGCTTTTTTCTCTTGATAGTGTCTCTTGATATCTTCTGGTTTCAGATTTTTGACCTTTGTAAAAAATCCTTTGACATCTGGTTTTTTAATATGAATCCGCTTCATCTATAACCTCTTTCTTATAGGCAAAATGCACGGCATGGGATCTTAGCTCCTTTCTGCCGTGCGACTTTTTGCCGTCTAATACCTGATACTGTGTCTAAACTGCTGTTTACAGTTTCCTGCTTTTTTGCAGCTTTTCTCCCCCCACAGTTATCTGAGACTATCGATTCTCTCTTTTACCTGCTCAAGCATCTTTGTATATTTCTCAAGTTTATCACGCTCAGCCTGAACTTTATCTGCAGGTGCTTTGCTTGTGAATCTTTCATTCGCAAGCATTCCCTGTGCTCTCTTTATCTCGCTGTTGAGTCTCTCTTCCTCTTTCTTCAGTCTTTCTCTCTCCTGCTCGAAGTCTACAAGGTCTTCCAGCGGCAGGTAAACTGTTGCCCCCGGAACAACGATAGATACTGCATCATCAGCAACATCTTTCTTCTCATAGTGAAGAATAATATCGTTTGCCAGCATCAACGGTTTTACAGATTCCTTGAATACTTCAAGTGCTGTAAGCAGTTTTGAATCACTGCTGATAATATAAACCTTTGTACGTTTGTTATTCGGAACATTCATCTCAGCACGCATATTTCTGATTCCGCGTGTGATTGCTTTTACATGTTCCATAACTTCTGTAGCATATGGGAACTCCCAATCCTCTCTGTATACCGGCCAGCTTGACATCATCAGTGACTCTTCCTCCGGTACAAGTGCTCCATAAATCTCTTCTGTGATAAATGGCATAAATGGATGAAGAAGCTTCAGTGCCTGTCCAAGTACTGTCTTAAGTACCCACAGAGCACAGTTTGCGGACTGAGAATCTTCCTCCGCATGGTAGATACGATATTTTGCGATTTCTACATACCAGTCACAGAACTCATCCCAGATAAAGTCATGCACCTTCTGGACTGCGATACCGAGTTCGAACTTATCCATGTTCTCTGTCATTTCTTTTGTCAGGCTGTTTACCTTGGAAAGGATCCATCTGTCTGCCGGTTTGAGCACGAAGTCTTCCGGTTCTTCTACAACGTTCTTCTCCATGTTCATCATGATAAATCTTGATGCATTCCATACTTTGTTTGCAAAGTTACGGCTTGCCTCAACACGCTCGTTGTAAAAACGCATATCGTTACCAGGTGCATTTCCTGTGATCAGTGTCAGCCTCAGGGCATCTGCACCGTACTTGTCGATGATCTCAAGCGGATCGATACCATTTCCAAGAGACTTACTCATCTTACGTCCCTGAGAGTCTCTTACAAGACCGTGGATCAGTACTGTGTTAAACGGAGCTTTTCCTGTATGCTCATATCCTGAGAATACCATACGGATTACCCAGAAGAAGATGATATCATATCCAGTTACAAGAACGTCTGTCGGATAGAAGTAGTCAAGGTCTTCTGTCTTCTCCGGCCATCCAAGTGTGGAGAACGGCCACAATGCTGAAGAGAACCATGTATCAAGTGTATCTTCATCCTGTGTGAAATGTGTACATCCACAGTGTGGGCATTTCTCCGGCGCTTCTTTCGCAACTACAAATTCACCGCACTCATCACAGTAATAAGCCGGAATTCTGTGTCCCCACCAGATCTGACGGGAGATACACCAGTCTTTGATATTCTCAAGCCAGTGAAGGTAAATCTTGTCAAAACGCTCCGGCACGAAACGAAGCTCGCCGGTCTTCAGTGCATTGATCGCCGGTTTTGCAAGTTCTTCCATCTTTACGAACCACTGCTGTTTGATCAACGGCTCAACTGTTGTACCACAACGGTCATGAGTTCCTACTGCATGCATGTGCGGAACAACCTTTACAAGGTATCCCTGCTCATCCAGATCTGCTACGATTGCCTTTCTGGCCTCGTAACGATCCATTCCTGCGTATTTTCCACCCTTCTCATTGATCGTAGCATCATCATTCATGATGTTGATCTCCGGAAGATTATGACGCTTTCCTACTTCGAAATCATTCGGGTCATGTGCCGGTGTGATCTTAACAGCACCTGTTCCGAATTCTTTATCTACATAATAATCCGCAACGATTGGGATCTCACGATTTACAAGCGGAAGGATTGCCATCTTTCCTACGATATCTTTGTATCTCTCATCATCCGGGTGAACGGCGATCGCTGTATCTCCAAGCAGTGTCTCCGGACGTGTTGTTGCAATCTCAAGGAAACGGTCTGTTCCGGCGATCGGGTACTTAATGTGCCAGAAGTTTCCGTCCTGATCCTCATGCTCTACCTCTGCGTCTGACAGCGATGTCTTACATTTCGGACACCAGTTGATGATTCTGGAACCTTTGTAAATATATCCCTTGTTGTATAAGTTGATGAATACTTCTTCTACAGCTTTGGAACATCCCTCGTCCATTGTGAAACGCTCTCTGTCCCAGTCACAGGAAATACCAAGCTTCTTCAGCTGGTTCTCGATTGTTCCTGCATATTCTTCTTTCCACTGCCATGTTCTCTCAAGGAATCCCTCACGTCCGAGTTCTTTCTTGTCGATTCCCTCTTCTTTGAGCTGATTTGTAACCTTAACCTCTGTAGAGATTGCTGCATGGTCTGTTCCCGGGATCCACAGTGCGTTATATCCTTCCATTCTCTTGTAACGGATCAGGATATCCTGCAGTGTATTGTCAAGTGCATGTCCCATATGCAGCTTTCCTGTAATATTCGGAGGCGGCATTACTGTTGTAAATGGTTTCTTACTTCTGTCTACTTCAGCATGAAAATACTTGTTCTCACACCATCTCTCATAGAGTTTCTCTTCGATCTGTTTCGGATCGTAAGTCTTTGCGAGTTCTTTGCTCATGATTTTTCTCCTTTTTCCACATATTATGTTAATTTTGTAGTTGTTTTCCACAATCTCATTGTTTTAAAAGTGGATATCTCTTTCTTCTATAACTAGAAAACGCCCTCTACTTCACGTAAAGGGCGAAAATCTCGCGGTACCACCTTATTTATATATGTAAGAACTTATTACTGTTTGTATTAACCTTGTTCTTTACATATACATCTCTTCGTTCTGTAACGTGAACGACTCCGGGAACTCCTATCCAACCTCTTCAGCCTTTCGGAATTCCGGCTCCGAAGCTACCTTCCATCATCCTTTTTCCAAACCGTCTCACAGCCAGATCCTCTTAGCGATCTGAACGGTTCTCTCTGCGGGAAGTAATGACGTACTCCTCTTCTTCAACACCTGTATCTTTACATAGTTGTTAAATATTTTTTAACTGTTACTACTATAGCTGTCAAAGGCTGATTTGTCAAGGGATTTCCCTTTCTTTAAGAAATCTTAAAATATCATAACCACAGCCGGAAGTCCAGCCATATCTTCTTAACCTTGCTCTTTTAGAAGTAAATGTTGCAACATCCCTGCAATATCATACCCGTAGTTCTCTCCTGTCGCCCAACCTGCTCCTTCCGGGTTCTCTTTCTGCCCCAGCCATTGTACATAAGGTGCGGAAGCTTTTTTCACATATTCGTAACGATTATCCACACAAGTCTGATTCAGCGGTTCATCTGTCGCATAGGCCTTCAGATGCTGGATTTGTGCCCTCACTCCTGTTCTGACATCCGGATAAGAATTTCCCGGCACTCCTCCCCCGGTTGTTCCTATTCCGGCAAAATTGAACTGTTCAATACTTACATCACCGCCAAACTGAAGAAATCCAGTCTCTTTCATTGCCTGGGTAAATGCAACCTCTGCCCGGATGTCTTCTGCCTCTGCTTCTTCACAGTAAATCTGGCAGAATGTTTCTATGGAATCTGCTCCGCCTTTTGCCAGTTCTTCCGACGGATATTCGTATCCCGATTGATTGAAATAATCTGCAAGCTCATCCACCGTAACAACACTCTCCCCCATAACCGGATACTGCCCGGCCGGAGAACACATCTGTGCTGTTATTGCTACGCTGTCAGTCTGTGCAACTTCTTCTATCGAATCTGTTGCCTCTTCTGCAACTGCTTCCTTTTCATTTTGCATGTCAGAATCTGATTTCTGTTCTACTTCTGACTGTTTCATAACATTATTTTTCTGGTTCTGAGGAATCATTCCGTTTCTTCCTGCCATTGCCAGAATCACTACCAGAAAGACTCCCATTGCTGCTTCTATATAAATAGGTAATTTCATTTCGCGCTTCCTGTCCATTTCCCAGGTATTTGATATAGTATATACAAGAATTCTTTCAGATAACACTCAATTAATAAATAGGTACCGTTACCCGAGAACTTTAAAAATATACCTAAAAAAGAAGCAAAAGAGAGTGTAAAAAAAGAAGCTACAATACGCAGCTTCTTTTTTACTTCTTTTTTATGCTTATTATTTCCACAATTTCTTGTAGATTTCAATAACATCTTCCTTATTTGGTACTCTCGGGTTTGTTGCTGTACATCCATCCTCGAGTGCGGCATCTGCCATACTGTCGATTGCATTGAAGTACTCTTCCTCTGAGATTGTACCCATCTGAGAGATTGACAGCGGAATATCCATCTCTTTTAACATAAACTGTACCCAGTTTACAAGGGATCTGACTGTCATAATCTCATTGTAGCTGCTCAGTCCAAGGATCTGAGCTACGGTTGCATAACGCTTAACAGCCGGAAGATATTCTTTCTGACTCTTACTATGTTTATTGATATCACTGTTGAATTCAATGATATGTGGAAGAAGCATTGCGTTCGCACGTCCGTGTGGGATGTGGAACTTTGCACCTAACTGATGAGCCATACCATGGTTCAGTCCGAGAGATGCTGAGTTGAATGCCAATCCTGCCAGACAGGATGCAGAATGCATCTTCTGACGTGCATGAGTATCATTTCCATCCAAATATGCTCTGAGAAGGAATACTCCAACCAACTCAATTGATTTCTCTGCAAGTGCTGTTGAGAAATCGCTTCTATCTGTACTTACACATGCTTCAAGTGCGTGTGTAAATACGTCCATTCCTGTATCTGCTGTAATCGCCGCTGGCACACTCTTTACAAGTTCTGCATCGAGGATTGCCTCGTCCGGTGTCAATTCCCAGGATACAAGTGGATATTTTCTCTGCTCTGCCGGGTCTGATACAACGGCAAATGAAGTTACCTCTGATCCTGTACCGCTTGTTGTCGGGATTGCGATCAGCCCTACCTCTGCGTAATGATCTACGCGAAGTGCAAATTCACGGATTGACTTGGAGGAGTCAATTGCTGATCCGCCACCAACTGCAACAATTGCATCCGGCTTATATTCAAGCATCTTCTTAACACCGAGACTGATCTTCTCAATCGGTGGATCCGGAACAATATCCTGAAAGATATCATATTCCTTACCTGCTTTTTTGATTGGATCGAGAATCAGGTTCAGATTTTTGCTTTTCGCCATAAATGGGTCTGTAACGATCAGGATCTTCTTATATGGCACTTCTGCCAGTCGATCCAGCGCATTATCTCCAAAATTTACTCTAGTTTTAATCTGAAAGCTTTTCATAACTGCCCTTCCTTACTTTGGATAGATACATTTTACACCAATCTTATCAAAATGCTGAAGCCATCTTGTTTCCGGCTTTGCATCCGTAACTATAGTTGTGATCTGATCTAATGAACCTATCTCAGCAAATGCTACTTGATCGAACTTACTGCTGTCTACAGCAAGAATTTTTTCTTTTGCTCTTGTCAGCATTGTTCGCTTATTATTCGCATGCAGATCATCTGAATCTGTAAGTCCAGCGTTCATATCGATTCCCTTTGCAGAGATAATTGCCTTATCTACATGATAAGATCGAAGCATCCGGTCTGTCTGATAACCTACCAGTGCAAAGGATCCTTCTCTTGACTCTCCTCCGGTAGAGAGAACCTTCCAATCCTGCGCCCCAAAAAGCTCTATGATAATCTCCACAGAGTTTGTGAGCACGGTAAGATTCTTCTTTCCCTGTTCAAGAAGTGTCTTTGCAACATATACTGCTGTAGAACTTGCATCAAGCATGATGCTGTCCCCATCTTTGATCTGTTCACTCACCAGTTCCGCAATATGCTGTTTACCAACAATATTGCGATTCTTTCTGATGTTGAAAGGAAGCTCGATATTCACATTTTCATTGATCACGGCACCGCCATAGCTTTTTATGGCGAAACCGTCCTGAACCAGTTTATCGAGGTCTCTTCGGATTGTCTCCTCAGAAACCTCGTAAATCTGACTCAGTTCGCTTACTACGACTCTTCTATCGTTCTGCAGTTTTTCTAATATTTCATTTCTTCTCTCTATCGCAAGCATCTAACTGCCTCCTGTCCTAAGTCCAATATAATGTTACTGGTATTGAACTATAATTCCCTCAGACATTAAAGCAGAGTTCATTATAAGATTGCGTCGCGAATCTGAGCATCCGGATGAGCAATAACGGAAGAGTCAAGGAACATTCCTCTATCTTTGATTGCTTCCTTAGCTTTTTCGATTGCAGCTTCTACAGCAGCCACTTCACCAGTGAGCAGCATGTAGGATTTTCCGCACATACCACGTGCGATACGAAGCTCGATCAAATCAACGATAGCCGTCTTCGCAGCCTCATCAGCAGCTACAATAATTGAAGATGCATCGTATGTCTCCATAATACCAAGAGCGGATACGTCTTCAATATGTGCAGCACCGTAGATTGCCGGGAAGATGGACTCGTGCGGATTACCGAGCACAAAACTGTCGATCAGGTGAAGACCATGCATCTCTTTTGCATTATCCACTGCTGCTTTAACGGCACTTAAGTCACCTGTAATGATCGCGATATATTTGCCCGGACATACTGTCTGTGCTTCGATTATGCTGACTTCAGAAGTCTTTACCATAGCATCAGCTGCGGTAATACCTGCTGAAACAGTCTTATATTCTACCATTCCAATAGCCTTACTCATTGCCTGCACGTCCTTCCTGAGATTCTATGACAATATATTTCTCATTTACTTCTGTAACTAAACCATTCACGGATGCGTGGATTCCAACGCTTAATCCCTTTCCTGGTTCAGCAATCATCTGTCCTTTAGTTACCATGTCGCCTGCTTTCACAATTGCAGAAGCAGGTGCTCCAATATGCTGACTTAACAGAATACGTACTGTCTTAACCGGCACTGCTGATTCATCAAGCGGTGCTTCACGGTTATATCTCGTAAGATCAAGACGCGCCATAAGTCTCTCCATCGGAACTTTTCTGTATTCTCTTTCCGGTCCTACAGGTTTTGCTTCTACTTTCGGAGGACGGATTCCGTTTGCACGAAGACCTCCCTTGTACTCTGCCATAAGACTTCTTGGTGAAAGTCCCTGGAAACAGGAATACATCTCACAAAGTCCGCAGGATGAGCAGAACAACGTATTGATGAAGATGTTCGGCTCCTGTACATCCTTGCATGTTGCTGCAAGCATAAATTTATTTGGCTCAATCGGATGTCCTAACAGATGTCTTGGACATAAGTCTGTACACATTGTACACTGGCAACAGCAAGCTGCTGCTCTCTTCATATCGATTGAGTTTTTCTTTAATTTCTTCTGAATGATGTGATGGTCTTTCGGAAGAACAAGGATTGCATTTGTTGTCTTTGTAACAGGCTGCGCTCCTGTTCCGATATTACCCATCATAGGTCCACCAACGAAGTAAACTGCATCTTTTGTAGTCACACCGCCGGCAAGAGCTACTACCTCTTCCAGTGGTGTTCCGATTGGAACACGTACTGTGATTGGGTGCTCTACCTCAGCTACTACTGATACAAGCTTGTCCTCAACAGGTGTCTTCTCATTCAGTGCTCTGTATACATTGTAAACTGTCTCTACGTTGAATACAGCTACGCCGCTTTCGATTGGAAGTCCGCCCGGTCTTACAACTTTACCTGTTGTCTCATAAATAAGAACAACCTCATCACCTGCCGGATATACTTCATCCAACAGTCCAAGTCTTACTTCCGGATACTGTCCCATAACGGCCTTTACAGCTTCGATCGTTGCTGTGTAAGCTTTCTTAATACCAATGATGACTTCTTTCGCACCGACTGTCTCGCCGATCATATGAAATGTATCAATGATCTCCTTTGCATATTTCTCAAGGAGCTGTCTGTGAAGTCGAAGCAGTGGCTCACACTCTGCACAGTTCAGAATGATTGTCTCTGCACGTTCATCTAATTTAGCATATGTAGGAAAGCCTGCACCACCAGCACCAACGATACCGTTCTGCTGCAATATGCTGCTTAATTCTTTCATATCCATAATTTCACTACTCCAGTCCTAATCCTTCGTCAATAATTCCAACGATTGCAGCATCGATCGGTGCTTCCGGCATACCACTTCCGATTCTCGCAGCACTTCCCTGTACAACCAGAACGTATTCGCCGATTCCTGCGCCGATCTTATCGATTGCAATGATCTGTTTTGCTCCCTGACGCATATGATCTGCCACTTCTACAATCATGAATTTATTTCCGACTAAGTTTTCATTCTTGCGTGTTGATACAACACTGCCAACAACTTTTCCCATTAACATGATACAATCCTCACGGTATCCCCGCTCTTAATCTGCGCTGCATTTGCTTCATCTGTATCGATGTGCATCTCAAGTGTAAAGCTGTCATCTACACGGATCTGTACGTTGTTAAAGATGGTTCCTCTCTCATTATCTGCTTTTACAGATACGATATCACCATCATGAACTCCTGCTGCCATCGCATCTTTCGGAGCCATGTGAATATGTCTCTTCGCAACAATGCATCCCTCGTTCAGATACACCGCACCTTTTGGTCCGATGATCGCGATTGGTGCGCTTCCTGCAATATTTCCTGATTCTCTGATTGGTGCTTTTACACCGAGGCTGATTGCATCTGTTGCAGAAATCTCTACCTGAGTATTCTTTCTGACTGGTCCAAGAACTCTTACATTCTCGATTGCTCTTAATTTAAGACCAACAATTGTAACCTTTTCGTTTGATGCAAACTGTCCACCCATAAGTTCTTTGAACTTTGTAAGATGGTAGCCTTCTCCAAACAGAATCTCGACATGCTCCTGTGTGAGATGGATATGTCTTGCGGACACTCCGATTGGAACGAGAAAACCTTCTCCAGACTGAGCAGCATTCTTTTTCTCTACTGCTTCGAGAACCATTTTTGTAATTAATTCCACATTACTGTTATCCATATTTGTGTCTCCTCGCAAAGTGGATTGCTCCACTTACTTATTTAAGCACTCTCAGGGGATCAGCGCCCGGCGCTTAATCCCCTGAAAGTACCGGTTTTATTTACCTTTGACTATTATTTGATCTGTGGAAGAATCTTCTCAACATCTGTATGTGGTCTTGGGATTACATGTGTAGCTACAAGCTCTCCAAGTCTTCCTGCTGACTCTGCTCCAGACTCAACTGCTGATTTAACTGCTCCAACGTCTCCACGAACCATAACTGTTACAAGACCGGATCCGATCTTCTCTGTTCCAACGAGTGCTACGTTAGCAGCCTTTAACATTGAATCTGCTGCCTCGATAGATGCTACAAGTCCTCTTGTTTCAACCATTCCTAATGCTTCCTGTGACATTCTGCGTTCCTCCTTCTGAACTTCCGGTTTCTTCTGAACCGTTTCTACCTTTTGCGCCGTCTTTTTTACTCTGCGTACAGTTTTGGCTGGCGCTTTGGCTGTTGTTGTTTTCTTTTCTTTTTCGTCTGCCATCTGTAGCTGCCTCCTATACAACCTTGTTTACACTTGTGTTAATGATTCTCAAGATCTCCTCGTGAGGACTTGGGATCACTACTGTGCTCACTGGTTTTTTGATTCCATTCTGCTCGGCAGCTTCAATGGCCTGCGCAACTGCGGATACATCACCACGAATTATGATCGTGACAAGTCTTCCACCCAGTTTTTTCTCCCATGTAACGAACTGCACATCAGCAGTCTTGCACATGATATCCACGGCTACCACTGCTGCCGTAACGCTTGGGATTTCAAAGAATCCATACGCTTTTCCCATGAGACTGCTCCTTTTCTAGCTGTTTGACTTCAAACTATACTGTAGGAAGGATCTTCTCAACGTCGTTGTGTGGTCTTGGGATTACGTGTGTAGCTACGAGTTCTCCAAGTCTTCCAGCTGCGTCAGCACCTGTCTCAACTGCTGCTTTAACAGCTCCAACATCTCCACGAACCATAACTGTTACAAGTCCGGATCCGATCTTCTCTGTTCCTACAAGTGTAACCTCTGCTGCTTTTGTCATTGCATCTGCAGCCTCGATTGCTGCTGTAAGTCCTCTTGTTTCTACCATTCCTAATGCAAGCTGTGCCATTGCCATTGTAATATCCTCCTAAATTTCTTCGACTTCTTCGTCTGTTACTTTGTGTGGTGTTCCTTTATCAAATGCGTTAAGCTTAAGCATCTTCTCAGTGTCCTCAGTCGGTCTTGAGATCTTATACTTTGTGACAATTCCTGTCATTGACTCTGCTTTCGCTGTAGCAGCCTCAAGTGCTGCCTCCACATCTGCAACCTGTCCGCGGAACTTGACCATTACGATCAACGGTACAGGCAATTCGTCTGCATTCGCAGGTTTATTTTTATCGAAGTTCTCCAGTCTTACATTTCCTGCCTTACATCCGGCGTCAGCCGCTGCAAATGCCGTTGCAAGTCCGAATACTTCCAGCATACCTACTGCTTCCATACTCTCTCACCTTATTTGTTGATGATTGCAATCTTAAGACCTTTCATAGCCAGGTTTGTCTGGTGAGCCTCATTGATCTGCTCGAGCGGGAACTCATGTGTGATCAGATCATCCATCGGAAGTCCGATTGCTTTTGCTCTCTTAAGGAAATCAAATGTAGTTGCATAATCTCTCAGAGTGTATACCCATGAGCCAACCAGTGTGATTTCTTTTGAGCAAAGATCGAAGTGTGGGTTGATTGTTGCATCTCCACCATTGATAAAGAATCCAAGCTCACAAAGTCCACCACCATTGCGGATGAATTTGTAAATGTTTGCATGAGCGATCGGTGATCCTGTACACTGGAATGCGAAGTCAGCAGCATGTCCGCCGAATGCATCTTTTACTCCCTGTGCAAGTGCATCGATTCCCTGGAAATCTTTGAAGTTAACTGACTTCTCAGCTCCCATTCTCTTAGCAAAGTCAAGTCTCTTCTGCTCTCCGTCTACAGCTACGATATTCTCAATACCCATTGTACGAAGAACTGCGATACAGATCAGTCCAATCGGTCCACATCCCTGAACAACAACTCTGCTGTTGAATCTTAAGATTCCTGTTGTCTTAGCTCTTTCTACTGCATGTACAAGTACTGCACATGGCTCGATCAGTACACGGGATTTCAGATCCAGATCACTTACGTTGAATACTGTAGATCCCTCACGGATCAGGATGTAATCTGAGAACCATCCATTCAGATGAACATCATCGTCCGGGAGAAGTCCGTATACATCAGCTCCGCCTACGTTCTGTTTGTTGAGGTCGTACATTGTGATCTCCGGATCATCCTTGAAGATCATACATGTAACAACTTTATCTCCAAGATTCAGAGCTTTTCCAGCGCTGTCAACTTTAACGTTTTTACCCATCTTAACGATCTCACCTGTTCCCTCATGTCCGAGTACTACAGGAATAAGGCTGAATGGGTCTCTCTTGAATTCGTGAGCGTCTGTTCCACAAACACCACATCCTTCAACTTTAACAAGAATATCTCCGTCACCAACTTCCGGCATCGGATACTCTTTGATTTCAAAATGCTCAAGTGCTGTAAGCATAGCTACGTGAGCTGTCTTTGGAATTTCATTTCCTGCTGCTTTCTGTGCCGGAGCTGCTTCTGGAACTTTCTTTTCCAGCATGCTCTCAAGTACCTGTTTTACAACAGCTTCTACATTAGCAGAATTCATTTCCATTGTCTATACCTCCGTTATCTTATACATAAGCTGTCTGTCATTACGCAACGTCTTCTCTTTGTGAAGCTGCTTGCGCTTGTAAGTCCTTCACCAGTTCTGCTGGCAATTGTAAATGTACAGAAGCCTTCGCCTCCGAATCCAAGTGCCGCATAGGATGGTCCGTTCTTAACAAGAATTGCTGTGTCAATTGCTTTTGCATATTTTGTAATACGATCTACATTCTTGGAATGAATGTGAGCGGAATGTCTGTTACCATGCTCAAGCCATACAGCCTGCTCTACAGCATCGTCGAAATCTTTCGCTCTTACTACACCAAGAATTGGCATCATAAGCTCTGTTGCGATCAGTGGGTGTTCCTTTGGTCCTTCAAATGTAATACATCTAATATTGTCCGGAACTGTAACTCCGATCATTCCAAGCAGTGTCTTTGCATCACGTCCAACACATTTTCTGTTCAGCTTTCCGCCTGCAAGAACTACATTTGTCAGTGCATCCTGCTCTTCCTTGGAAGCCAGGTAGCATCCCTGCTCATTTACCATGTAGTGCATCAGTTCATCAACGATAGAATCAACTGCAACAATCTCTTTTTCTGCGATACACGGAAGGTTGTTATCAAATGTACATCCGTTTACAATGTCCTCAGCTGCCTTACGGATATCTGCTGTCTCATCAACGAGTGCCGGTGGGTTACCTGCTCCAGCTCCGATTCCTCTTCTTCCTGAAGAAAGAACTGCTGTAACAACTCCCGGACCTCCTGTTGCAGCGATCAGCTGAATTGCAGGATGTTTCATCATGATGTTACTTGTCTCAAGTGTCGGATGCTCTACTGTACAAGCAATGTTGTCCGGTCCACCAACCTCAACAGATGCTTCGTTCAGAAGATTAACTGCGTAGATTGATGTTTTGATTGCTGCCGGATGTGGGTTAAATACTACTGTATTTCCACCTGCGAACATTCCGATTGTGTTACAGAGAACTGTCTCACTTGGGTTTGTACAAGGTGTGATCGCTCCGATTACTCCGAACGGTCCCATCTCGATCAATGTAAGACCTCTGTCTCCTGACCATGCCTGTGTAGTGATATCCTCTGTTCCCGGAGTCTTCTCAGCTACAAGCTGGTGTTTTAAAATTTTATGTCCGACATTTCCCATGCCAGTCTCCTGAACTCCCATGCGGGCCAGGATTTCTGCATTCTCCTTGATCTTTTTACGAATGTTGGAGATAACTTTCTCTCTGTGATCCAGTGACATCTTAGCCACGATCTTCTGGGACGCTTTCGCTGCCTCAATGGCCTCGTTCATATCCTTGAATACACCGCGGTCTCCCTGTACATCAGAAGCGATCTGCATCTTTGCAAGAACGTCCTGTACGATGTCCTGAACCATCTGTTCATTTATAGACACTCTAATACCTCCTTGAAGACTTGTTTTCCGTAAGCTGCGATTGCTGTGTCCTGCTCAGCAGTTCCACCGCTGACTCCGAGTGCACCGACGATCTTGCCATCAGCTTCGAGTACCTCTCCACCCCCGAAGATCACGATCTTACCGTCATTCGTAAACTGAATTCCGTATAACGGCTGTCCCGGCTGACTCAACTGACTTAACTCTGCTGTGGACATCTTAAGGCTCGCGGAAGTATATGTCTTGTTCAATGCAATGTCAAAGCTTGCTATGTAGGCGTCATCCATACACTGGACGGCTACAGGTCTGCCTGCCTTGTCGGAAACTGCTACAACCGCATTCACGCCCACACGTGCCGCTTCTGCCTTAACTTTTTCAATCAAGGCATTGGCAAGCTTCAATGTCATCTGATGCTTTTTGCATTTACAGACATGTTTGTGTGTATGTTGTGGAGCTGCTTCCTTCATCTGATCCAGCACAGCCTGAACTGCACTGGTAATTTCCTGCTCATTCATAGCATTGCTCCTTTACTAATCTGTCAGATTACATTCCCAGCTGTTCCATAACTTTCTTTGTGATAGAAGCTACAAGATCAGCATCTGTTCCTTCTGGAGCTGCTGCTGAAGATCCGCCACAGTTTCCACCGCATGAATGGCAGCTTGGCTTACCAGCTTTAGCGTTCGGGCAAAGGTTTGCCGGGTGTTTTCCTGGAAGTCCCATCTGTCTTCTCAGTTCGTACAGTCTCTGAACCTGCTCATCGTTCAGTTCCTGAGGTCCGCCAACCTGCATGGACTGCCATAACAGACGTGCGTAGAACTCAAGAGACTCCATCTTGTGGTATGCGCTCAGAAGGCTGTCTGAGTAAGCAAGTGCTCCGTGGTTCTCAAGAAGAACTGCATCAAAGTGCTGAAGGTATGGCTCGATAGCGTCCGGAATCTCCATTGTAGAAGGTGTACCGTATTTAGCGATCGGAACACATCCAAGAGCGATAACTGCTTCTGGCATGATTGGCTGTGTAAGCGGAATACCAGCGATAGCGAATGTTGTAGCGTACAGTGGATGAGCATGTACTACAGACTGAACGTCTGGTCTCTCTCTGTACACACGCATGTGCATCTTAATTTCTGAAGATGGTCTGAATCCTTTATTTGCCTGAAGAACATTACCATTCTCATCTACTTTACAGATGTACTCTGGCGTCATGAATCCTTTGCTGACACCTGTTGGTGTACACAGGAACTCATGGTCGTTCAGTTTTACAGAAAAGTTTCCGTCATTAGCTGCAACCATTCCACGGTTGTAAACTCTTCTTCCGATTTCACACATTTCTTTTTTGATTTCGTATTCGTTTTGCATTTTTTCTCCTCCTTGGAATCGTGTCAAAACTTTTGTTTTGTGTTGTTTCTTAACTTATTTTACCACACAATCCCACATTAGTCAATTTGAACAGCCGTTGTTTTTGTTGTTTCTTGTGATTATTTTCACTATTTTCTCTGTTTTCGACTTCGTGTAGATTATCTAATTGTGTTTTTTATTTTTAACCACCGATCCGGCACTCTACACCGGAAACTTCTTCTGCTACTTTCAGAAGTCGTTCCATCTTTTCATTTGTCGGTGGTTTTACATCCCCCATCAGGTATGGACGATTTAATCCGTCATATTTGTCCTGTCCCAGTCTGTGGTAAGGAAGAAGATGCATTCTTCTCACATTGCCAAGCTTACGGACATATGCGGCAATATCACGAATCTCCAGCTCTGTATCATTGAATCCTGGAATAACTGGAACACGGATACTCAACTCTGTCATATGAGAATCTGCAATCTTCTTTGCGTTCTCTAACATCAGTTCATTCGAGCGTCCTGTAAATTCTTTATGTTTCTCCGGATTCATATGTTTGATATCCAGCAGATACTGGTCTAAATATGGAAGAATCTCTTCGATTGTACTGTATGGTGCGCATCCCATACTTTCCATCGCAGTTGTGATTCCTGACTCTTTCGCTGCTCGCAGAAGGTCTCTCGCGAACTTCGGCTGGCAAAGGCTTTCGCCTCCGGAAAGTGTAAGTCCGCCTCCGGTTCTTCTATAATAAGTACGATCTTTTTCTACCGTCTTCATTACTTCTGCAACCGTAGTGTCCTCACCGATCACTTTCGGTTCTCCCTGTACCATCATTGTCTCGATCTCGTAGTGCTGTGATTCCGGATTACAGCACCAGCGGCATCTGAGCACACAGCCCTTTAGGAACACAATGGTTCGAATTCCATTCCCATCATGGATGGAATACCGCTGGATATCGAAGATTCTTCCTTTGGTCTTCAGATATTCTTCCATGCTGTCTCCTTCTTATTCTTAAAATCCCTGCTCCGTTCTGCGGATGATATCATCCTGCAGTGACTTGGACAATGTCGTAAACAGTGCGCTGTATCCAGCTACACGTACAACCAGATGTTTGTACTGCTCCGGATGCTTCTGTGCATCCAGAAGTGTCTCACGGCTGACAACGTTAAACTGCATGTGGCTTCCCTTCTGATCGAAGTATGACTGGATCAGTCCTACAAACTTCTCAAGTCCTTCTCTTCCACTCAGTGCTGACGGATGGAACTTCTGATTGAACAGTGTTCCGTTTGAAGCAATATAGTGGTCTAATCTGGAAACGGAGTTTGCAGCTGCTGTCGGTCCGCTTACATCCTTACCTGCTGATGGAGATACTCCATCGGCTACAGGCATGTGTGCCAGACGTCCATCCGGTGTAGCTCCTGTCTGTCCGCCAAGCGGTACATTTGCTGATACCGGATACAATCCTGCCTGGAACATACCTCCACGCGGGTTTTTATATTTCTCCAGTGGTTTTGTATAAGTATAGGCAACATCTCTTGCAAATGCGTCAACTTCCGGAATATCATTTCCGAACTTCGGCACTGCATCGATCAGCTTGAGGATTCTCTCGCCGTTTGCCTTCACCTGTTCTGATTCTGTTGCTGCAACAACAGTTTTCAGGATTGCTGCAACTTCTTTCTCACCTACCGGCTGTCCGGCAGATTTCATTGCAGAAGCAACCTCTGATACCATCTCTGCAACATCCTCGTTGCTCAGGCCCTTTCCATAGTTTGTGCTAAGAGCCATCTTCAGATCATGCATCGTGATCTTATTCTCGTCATAAACGAGTTTCTTTACTGCGTAAAGTGCATCTGCCATATTGGCAACACCGAATCCCTGCGGACCTGTAAAGTTATATACAGCGCCTCCCTGTTCCAGTGTTTTTCCTCTCTTGATACAGTCATCAACCATACATGCAAGAAACGGCAACGGTGCTCTCTCCGCATGTGCCATATCAATGGCATTGTCAGCATTAACAAGCAGTGCGATCGCGTAATCCATCTGTGCTTTATAAGCATCATAGAATTCATCAAATGTCTTCATATCCTCAACATTACCTGTCTTTGGACCAATCTGTACACCCTTGTCCACACCATTTGAAAATACCAGTTCCAGCGGACGACACATATTGAAGAATGCTGCATCATGCCATCCATTTGTCTTACCAGCCTTCTGTGGTTCTACACATCCGATGATGTTGTAGTCTCTCGCATCCTGTAAAGTCAGTCCACGGCTCTCAAGTGACGGGATAATAACCTCATCATTATAATAAGCCGGGAGTCCGATTCCTGTTCTTGTAAGTTCTGCTGCATAAATCAAGAATTCATGTGGTGATCCATTCCAAACTCTTACTGAAAGAGAAGGCATTGGAAGGAATACATGCATAGATGATGTAATACACATAAATGAAAGATCATTCGTAACATCTATACCATCTTCATTCTGTCCTCCTGCAATCAGGTTCTGGAACAGACTGTAACCTGCGAATCCTTCTGCTGAAGCCGCATCACGACACTTGTTCAGGTCATTTAATTTAACCCAGATACAATCCAGCAGTTCCTGTGCAAACTCTCTTGTGATCTTGCCGCTGTCGAGATCCTTCTTATAATAAGGATACATATACTGATCAAATCTTCCAGGGGATATTGAATGTCCACTGGACTCAATCTGTAACAGCTGCTGTACAAACCAGAAGGACTGACATGCTTCATAGAATCCTGTCGCACCCTTCTCCGGTACATTCGCACAATTCTGTGCAATGATAAGAAGTTCTTTCTTTCTTACCGGATCAGAACATTTCTCCGCCATCTCAAGTGCAAGCTTTGCATAACGACGGGCATATGTAATTGCAGCATCACAGCTGATCATCACTGCCTCAAGGAAACGTGATTTTGTCTGGTAGTTACCATCACTAACCTTCATAGAAGCAAGCTCATCTTCTGCTTTCTTGCGGATTCCGGAAAATCCGATCTCGAGAACTTCACCGTACTTAACTGTCACATGTCCTACACCATTGTAAAAATAGTTTCCAGGTGTAAAGATATTGTGTTCAATGTCAAGTAATGTCTCCGGCTCCATATATGCTGTAGCCAGGTCACTTGTTGTACGGCCCTTCCAGTAAGCATTCGCCTCTTTCAGTTCCTTCTTCGTCTGCTCAGAGATATAGAACGGGTCAGCACTTCTTGTTTCAACTGTATCAAACTCTGCCTCCAACCACTCGTAAGAGAACTCCGGAAATGTCTGGCATCCTCTTGGGGCAAGTGTGCTGCTTCCAACAACAAGTTCCAGGTCACGGATTGTGATCGGAATATTCTCCAAAATGTGCTGGAACGCTTTTGCTCTACGGATGATCATTGGTTCATTCTCAGTCTGTTTGTACGACTCCGTAATCAGTACTGCTCTCGCCGACTCAATCTCAGGCATCTTCGCATACAGGTTTTCTACCAGTTTTGGAATTCTGTCCGACTTCGGGATGGGAGTACTGTCATAAGTATAAAGTCCCATTTTGCTCTTAAACTCCTTTCTTCCAATATTAACATTTATTATACTTTATTTATCCCTTAAAGTCAATCAAAACACAATACATCCCACATTATATTTCTCTAAAGTTACAACAAATCCCAACATGGTTTGTGTTGTGTTTTATTTGTTTTTTCTCTGTATTTTACCTCGAATTAATTGACATTTTACTCAAAATACCGCATAATTAGGGTATATATGCGACATGACACGTTAATCGACACTGTGTCTCTCGCGCGAACGATTAGAAAGAAGGGTTGGATTATATGGCTTCTTATGAATTTGATATCCACACACATTCCATCGCCAGCGGGCACGGAACCTGTGCAACCATGACTGATATGGCAAAAGCTGCGAATGCAGCCGGACTTAAGATGCTTGGAATTTCCGATCATGGTCCGAAAACGCTTGGTGGCGGACGCATTTCTTATTTCCGCAGCCTTGCATTTGCACAGCCAAAGCGTCTCGGTGTTAGAATGCTTTACGGTGCAGAGGTAAATATTCTGAATCAGGAAGGAAAACTGGATCTTGATGATGAGATTTTAGAGTCTCTGGATTATGTGATAGCAAGTATGCATCGTCCAATTTTCAAGTCCGGGACAGCAGATGAGAACACCTGTGCTTATATCAAGGCTATGGAGAATCCTAATGTTAATATCATCGGTCATTGCGATGACGAGAAATTCCCGGTAGATTATTTTGCGCTTTTCCGTGCTGCAATGGAGAACCATGTTCTGCTTGAGATCAATAACAGTTCTTTAAGTCCGAATGGATATCGTGGGGATACGACCTACGCTGATCTCTTAATATTGAATCTGTCCAAGCACTTTAATTATCCGGTTCTGTTCTCCAGTGACAGCCACGGCACAGAACATGTTGGAGATTTCCAGTATGCCAAAGCTTTGGCTCAAAAAGCTGACATTCCGGAGGATCTTATCCTGAATTACTCTGTGCGTAAATTCATGGGATTTTTAGGCGAGAGATAATACTATAATATAGAAGGAATACTTACAATGGGAAAATGTCTTTTCTTTGATGCAGATGGAACAATTTTAGATATTGTAAAAGGAACACCAGAAGATACAAAACTTGCACTTCAACAGTTGAGAAAAAACGGACATAAGACTTTCATCTGTACCGGTCGTTCAAACGCTTTTGTTCCTGAATATCTTATGAAGGAGATTGGATTTGACGGACTTATCGCTAATCTTGGAGCATATATCGAATATAATGGGACGCGGGTATTTGAGCGTGAGATGCCAACCGACCTGGCATGGAATACCGTAGAGATCATTAAGGCAAACGGTTTTATCCCCGTACTGGAAGGCAATGATTATATGTACTATAATCTGGATGAATATACAAGTGATATAGACTGGTTTGCTGATCTGATCACTCAGGAACTCGGTGACAAACTGCTTCCTATTCGTGGAAATGAACATAATCTTCACTTTAACAAAATAAGTGCCAAGCGCACACCCGGATGTAATCCAGAGAAATTATGCCAGGAATTATCCCTATGGTATGATTATATTATTCACAGTGGATCTTTTGTTGGAAGAACGATTGAATTTGTCATGAAAGGCTGTTCCAAAGGACTTGCGATCAGTGTTATGAGTAATGTACTTGGATACGAAAAGAGGGATGTTATTGCTTTCGGCGATAGCAATAATGACTTGCCAATGTTCCAAGCTGCCGGATTTAAGGTTGCTATGGGAAATGGATCTAAAGACTTGAAATCACAGGCTGATTATGTGACCGGCGCCTTGGAAGACGGCGGAATCCGCCAGGCGCTGGAATATCTGAATTTGATTTAAAAAGGATACTCAATTCCTTGACCAACTTCGCATTTTCGAACAAAAATGGGGCATATCAATTTCCTGATATCCCCCATTTTTTCACTCTTTATTATGCTCTCTTAGACAGCACTTCATCCTCATATTTCTGAATCTCGTCAAACCATCCTTCAGCTTCTACACCACACTGACGGCAGTACTCTTCCCATACATCACCGATTGGAAGTGTCTTACACTGTTCCATAACAACCATCTTCTTGCTCATCTGGTTTGTATCCTGAAGCTCTTTGAGCATCTCGCTTGGCTGACAAAGTGCATCAAGCAGTGCTTTCTGGAAGCTGCGGAATCCTGTTACCCATGCGGAGATACGGTTGATGGAAGCATCAAAGTAATCCAGTGCAATATATGTACGGTCAATTCCGTTCTCGCAGCGAACGATCTCTTTTGCGATCTCTTTTGTCTCATCATCAAAGAGAACTACATGGTCTGAATCCCAACGGATCGGACGTGTAACATGCAGAGCAATCTCCGGGAAGAATGTAAGCAGTGCCGGAATCTTATCGGATACTACTTCTGTTGGATGATAATGTCCGTTGTCCATCAGTGGCAGACATTTGTCTTTGTTCATTGCAGCGTAGCTCAGTGAGAATTCAGCTGACCCTACTGTATAAGCCTCAACACCGATACCGAATACTTTAGACTCTACACAAGGTTTTACAAGGTTTGTGTCAAATGGCTCGGAAAGGATTGCATCGATAGACTCTTTGTAGCGTACACGAGGTCCCATACGGTCAGCCGGAATATCTTTGAATCCGTCACCTGTCCAGATATTCATCACACAAGGAACTCCTGTCTGCTCCGCAAAATACTGTGAAATGCGGATGCAGGCTTTTCCATGCTCGATCCAGAAGTTTCTTACTTCCTCATCCGAGCTTGAAAGTGTAAGTCCGTCTTTTACCATTGGATGTGAGAAGAATGTTGGATTAAAATCAAGTCCCATTCCTCTTTCTTTTGCAAAATCAACCCATTTCTGGAAATGTTTTGGCTCTAATTTATCACGATCTACGAATTCACCATCTTCAAAGATTGCGTAGCATGCATGAACATTGATTTTCTTTTTACCCGGCATCAGGCTCATTGCCTTATCCATATCAGCTAACAGTTCTTCCGGAGTTCTTGCTTTTCCCGGATAGTTTCCTGTTGTCTGGATTCCTCCTGTCAGAGGGCCGTCGTGGTCAAATCCTGTTACATCATCTCCCTGCCAGCAGTGAAGAGAAACCGGAATTTCTTTACATTTCGCGATTGCTGCGTCTGTGTCCACTCCTAATTTTGCATAGATTTCTTTGGCTGATTCATATCTTGTCATCTTTTCTTCCTCCATTTTTGTGAATTTGAATTACACATTTTCGTATATTTTTACATCAAACGATTTTCCAACACATGTTCTTGCTTCCGGCAGGTCTTTAAACACTCCATCATGTAGCATCTGGACAACAATATTTCCGATTGCTGTTGCTTCAGAAGGCCCTGCGGAAACTTTTTTTCCTGTATATTTTGCTGTCAGTTCGTTAAGATATCCTGCATTGGCACCGCCACCGACAACATAGATTGTAGTGTATTTTTTTCCTGTTAATGCTTCAATCTCTTCGATCGTATCGCCATAACATTTTGCAAGACTGTTGTAGATAACTGCTGCAATCTCGCCCACTGTTTCAGGCACCTGCTGCTTGGAATCACGGCAGAACTTCTTCACAGCTTCAATCATGCTCTTCGGAGCAAGGAAGCAGTCATCATTACAGTCTACTAAAGATGTGATCGTCTCTTTGGAAGCTCTCTCACAAATCTCTGCAAAAGAAAGATCCTCTGTGAATTCTTTCTTTACAGACTGGATCATCCAGAGTCCCATGATATTTTTCAGGTAACGGAAACGGTGATCGTATCCACCTTCGTTTGTGAAGTTTGCCTGCATACTTCTCAGTGAGCAGTCTGCTTCTTTTCTCTCAATTCCCATCAAAGACCATGTGCCGGAGCTGATATAAATGGCATTGTCATCGTTGGTTGGTACCGCAAGTACCGCTGAGCCTGTATCATGAGTGGCTGGAAGAACAACCTTGCAGTTGAATCCAACCTCGTTCTGAATGTCCTGTGTAAATTCGCCTACTACTGTTCCCGGCATAGATACCGGCTGGAACATCTCTTTGTTGTATCCGAGCATATCGATCAGTTCATAATCCCAGTCATTTGTCGTCGGATTCACAAGCTGTCCTGTTGTCGCATTTGTATATTCATTTTTCTTCACACCTGTCAGCAGGAAATGGAAGTAATCCGGAATCATCAGGATTGCTTTTGCCTGTTCAAGGTACTCCGGATGAGTCTCTTTTACAGCCATCAGCTGATAGATTGTATTGAATATCTGCTTCTGGATACCTGTTCTCTCATACAATGCGGAAAGGGAAATCTTTTCATACACTTTCTCATCCATTCCATTCGTACGACTGTCACGATAACCTACTGTATCTCCGAGGATCTGATTCTTCTCATCAAGAAGCACATAGTCAACTCCCCAAGTATCAATTCCCATTGTTGCCGGAATCTTACCAAGTTCTTTACATTTCTTCAATCCGTTCTTGATTTCTGTAAAAAGACGATCTACATCCCAGCATAAAGTACCGTTTTTGTTATCCATTCCATTTGGAAAACGGTAAACCTCTTCCAGTTTCATCTTTCCATCTTCCATGGATGCCAGCATATGACGTCCACTGGATGCTCCGATATCAACTGCCAGATAATAATTGCCCATTGTTTGGTGCCTCCTTCTTATTTTTCTATTACTGTTCATTTCTTATGACTTTATTATACCCACGCTTTTTATGTAAAAAAAGGACGCTATTTACGAAAAACAGCGTCCTTATTTGCATTATATTTTGTTTTTAGGGTTCTCTTTTGCACCTTGTACAATTTTCAATTACTATTTTTGTTGAAAATGTATATCTTCATTTCAAATGTAATTCTCCACAACCAGATACTTTATTTACCGGAGAAATTTCTATGAAGAAGCTCATGCTCTTTTCCCTTCAACAAAGTATCGTACAAGGAAAGAATCATTGGGTTCTCATTTGATTTCTTGATCTGAGTGTTTACATCTGTATCATATAAGCCCTTCATTCTTGCTTTTCTGGTTCTCGGTCCTGCATTCACCGGCTGACCTCCACCCATGATACATCCTCTGCGGCAGGCCATCACTTCCACAAAATCATACTCTGCTTCGTGATTTTTAATCTGCTGCAATACTTTATCTGCATTTGCAAGGCCATTTACAACTGCTGCCTTAATCTCTCTTCCATTATAATTATAAGTCAGCACTTTAATACCGTCGTCCCCACGCACACCACTCTTTTTAATAGACTCCATATCCACTCTGTTGTGTCCCTGCTGCAGCCTACGGAGCACTGCCTCTGTAACACCACCGGTAACACCGAAGATCACACCACTTCCGGAGCCGATACCAAACGGTACATCAGCTGCTTCGATCTCAACTTTGTCAAATACAATTCCTGATTTGCGGATCATTCTTACGATTTCTGTTGTTGTAAGCACGTAATCAACATCCTGCTTGCCATTTGTGTAAGATTCCGGACGTAAGATTTCTTCCTTCTTCGCCGTACAAGGCATAATTGATACAGATACGATCTTCTTTCCTTCATTTTTCTCAGGATCTTTATAATACTCTCTTACAACAGCTCCAAACATCTGCTGCGGTGATCTGCATGTTGAAAGATTCGGCACGAATTCCGGATATTTATTCTCACAATATTTTACCCATGCCGGACAGCACGATGTAAAGAGTGGCATCTTCTCACCGGAAGTAAATCTCTCAATAAACTCTTTGGATTCCTCCACAACTGTCAGGTCTGCGCCATAGGATGTGTCATATACTTCATCAAATCCCAGACGATGCAGTACTCCAACGAGTTTTCCCATCACATTTTCACCTTTGGCATAACCAAAGTTATCACCGATTGCAACACGTACAGCCGGAGCGATCTGAGCGATCACTTTTGTATTCTTGTCTGCCAAAGCTTCCCACACTTCATCAATATTGGTATGAATACTGATTGCACCGGTCGGACAGACAACACGACACTGTCCACAACCTACGCAGTCTGTTTCTGCAATCTTCTTATTAAATGCCGGTATTACCTGTGCATCAGTTCCACGATACGCGAAGTCGATTGCATTGATATTCTGTACATTATCACACATTCTGACACAGTCACCACACAGGATACATTTATTCGGATCTCTGATAATTGCGTGTGAACTTGTATCAATTGGCTGTATCTCTCTTACATTTTCAAAGCGGATCTCATGAACTCCCATACGGTGCGCCAGTTCCTGCAGATGACACTCGCCGCTCTTGATACACGTCGTACAATCTCTGCAGTGAGCAGCCAGAAGTAGTTCCAGTATCAGTTTCCGGTAGCGCATCAACCTTGGTGTATTTGTATAAATAATCATTCCGTCTCTCGGCTTTTCTGAACATGAAGCAAACGTTTTCCCTCTGTCATCTTCTACCGTGCATAATCGGCAGGCACCATAGATAGATAATTCCGAATGATAACACAAGGTAGGGATATCAATCCCGGCTTTTCTTATTACAGACAATACATTAGGTTCATCCGTGAACTCAATGGCCTGTCCGTCAATTGTCATAATTCCCATAAATCTCTATCCTCCCTACTCTGTATAAACAGCTCCAAATGGGCAGTTATCGATACAACTTCCACACTTGATGCACTTTGAATGATCAATTGTAAATGGTGATTTTATTTTTCCTGTGATCGCATTTACCGGACAGTTCTTCGCACATTTTGAACATCCTTTACATTTCTCCGGATCAATCTTAAACACACGAAGATTAGAACAGACTCCCGCACGACATTTCTTATCTACTATGTGCTCTTCATATTCTTTTCGGAATGCATGGATCGTACTTACAACCGGCTTTGGTGCACTCTTCCCAAGACCACATAAGGCAGTATTTTCAATCATGTCTGCCAGTTCTTCCAGTTCATCAAGGTCGCTCATTTCTCCGTTTCCGGCAACTATACGTTCCAGAATCTCCAGCATACGCTTAGTTCCTTCTCTGCACGGAACGCATTTTCCACAGCTTTCTCTCTGTGTGAAGTTCATAAAGAATCTTGCAACCTCTACCATACAGGTGTCTTCATCCATAACAACAAGTCCACCGGAACCAATCATAGCACCGATCTTTGACAGTGAGTCAAAATCCATCTTACTGTCAAGCTGGGATTCTACCAGACATCCACCGGATGGACCACCAATCTGAACTGCCTTGAATCCTTTATCGTCTTTGATGCCGCCTCCGATATCAAAGATGATTTCACGTAAACTTATTCCCATAGGCACTTCGATCAATCCGGTATTTTTTACATTTCCGGTAAGGGCAAACGCTTTCGTTCCTGGGCTTTGCGGTGTACCGATACGGCTGTACCAGTCTGCTCCGTTTTTAATGATCATCGGGATATTTGCATAAGTCTCTACGTTATTCAATACGGTTGGCTTCTCCCATAATCCCTGTTCTACTGTTCTCGGTGGTTTTACTCTCGGCATGCCTCGCTTGCCTTCGATCGAAGCTGTAAGCGCGGAACCTTCCCCGCATACAAAAGCACCTGCTCCGCGATTGATATGTAATTTGAAGCTGAATCCTGTTCCAAGGATATTATCCCCCAAAAGTCCTTTCTCTTCCGCCTGAGCGATAGCAATCTGCAGTCTTCGTACTGCCAGCGGATACTCTGCACGAACGTAAATATATCCTTCCTGAGCCTGTACTGCATAAGCTGCCAGCATCATACCTTCGATCATTCGGTGAGGATCACCTTCCATAACGCTTCGATCCATAAATGCACCCGGATCTCCTTCATCACCATTGCAGACTACATAACGGATCTTTTCCGGCTGACTCGCTACCTGTGACCATTTTCTTCCCGCCGGAAATCCTGCTCCGCCTCTTCCACGAAGGCCTGCATCTGTAACCGTCTTAATCACTGCTTCCGGAGTCATTTCAAACACAGCTTTTTCGAAAGACTCATATGCTCCTACCGCCATTGCATCTTCAATATGCTCTGCATCAATATGACCGCAGTTTCTCAACACCAGACGGGTCTGCTTGGCATAGAATGGAATTTCTTCCTGTGTCTGATATACATGACCATTATCTTCATACATCAATCTTGTAACCGGTTCTCCATGAAGAATCGTCTTTTCAAAAATTTCTTCGCAGTCTTCCAGTTTTACTTTCAGATACAAATAGTTATAAGGTTCAATACGAACCAGCGGACCCATCTCACAGAATCCATGGCATCCGCTCATCTTAAGTCCCACATGAGCAATTTCTTCACCGATTTTGACTGTTACATGATCCATATTGGAAGTTAGTTCTTTCAAACGGGCATAGATTTTATCTGAACCACCTGCCAGACATCCTGTTCCTCCACAGACCAGAATACAACAGTTTTCTTTCTGCCGCTTTTCCTTACACTCTTCTCTCCATAACTGGAGCTGCATTCTGTTTTCTATCCTCATTCCTCTTCCTCCCGCAGCTTCTTGATCAGCTCGCTCATTTTCTCAGGTGTCATTTTCGGATGTACTTCATCATTGACCATTACGGCCGGTGCCAGTCCGCATGCACCTAAGCATGAAACCGTCTCTACTGTAAACAACTGGTCATCTGTTGTGTGTTTCTTTTTTCCAAGCCCCAGTTCCTTGTAAAGTCCTTCCAGAATCGGAATGGATTTGCGCACATGACAGGCTGTTCCATCACATACTTTTATCACATATTTTCCTTTTGCCTCAAAAGAAAAATTTTCATAAAAACTTGCCACACTGTAAGCTTTCGCCTCGGAGATTCCCAGTTTCTCCGCAACATAAGTTAAAAGCTCCGGTGGAAGATAGCGATATTCTTCCTGAATCCCCTGTATAATCGGGATCAAAGACTTTTCGTCACATGTATACTGTGCAATAATCTCATCTGTTTTTTCATAATAGGATATATCTAACATTGCGTTCCTCCTTTTTGTATTTTTCACATATAATTCATTATACATCCTATCCTCTTTTATGCATAGTGCTATTTAATATTGTTTTCGCATCTTTTATTTCGTTGTTTTTTTATTTTTACCCGTTTTATCTCGTTTCTATTAATGCAAATTGCCAATTCTTATATCAGTATAGTCTTTGGTTTACTATTCGCGCAAAAAAGAAGATGCCATCTGTGAAAAATAGCATCCTCTCTATACTTTATCCTTATTTCATGTTTTCAATCCGGTATTCTTTCGGACTGATTCCGTAGCGTTCTTTAAATTTTCTATAAAAATAGCTTGTATTGTCGTATCCAACTGCTTCTATAATATCCGACACCGCAATCCTGCTGTTTATCAGAAGATACACTGCCTGCTGCATCCTCTTTTCCTGAAGAAGTTCTTTATATGTTTTCCCTGATTTCTTCTTAATCTCACGACTCAGCCAATAGACATCCACTTTCATCTCTACCGCCAGTTCTGACAGCGTGCCTTCTTTAAAATGATCCTCTATATAGCGATACACATTCGCCATAATCTCTGTGTCAAATTTGCGTCCGCCGGCTTCCATCTTATCCATATAATTCAACAACTGAAGAAACAAAAGTCCCATCGTGATCTGATTGCTGCTTCGCTTATTGGAAATGTCATAGAAGATCGTCCAGACCATATTCTCGATCAGATTCTGCACCGGGAGAATATCAGCCACATGAAAATACAGATAAGACGTCTCTTCATCTCTTCCACACAATGCACCGACAAGAAAATCTTTTAGCTGGTTTTCTTCTGCTCCGATCATCGAGAACGCTGTGTTAAAAAACTCCGGCAGGACAATAAAATTCACCGCAATATCATACTCTCCTGCCGGAAGGATCTCCTGTACTGCATTCTGATTCAGAAACAGAAGGTCACCCTGTTCGAGCACAACCTGATTGCCGTTCACGATATGTGTCGTTGTTCCCTGGCACATATAAATTACTTCTATATAATTGTGTGTATGCGCCGGGAAATGTACAAAGCGAGTATGCGGTCTGACCTGGATCAACTTCCCCTTCTTCAGAAGTTTCGCACTATCCACAACCATTTCCTTCTTTTCTGTATAAAGCTGTGGATCGATCTCCTGTTTTCCTTCAAGGATCCGGCGTTCCTCATCTGTGATCATCGCCAGTTCCCGGATCAGTTCCTGATGCATCTATTGCCTGCCTTTCTGGTTTATCCTTTTAATGTAGCTGCAATCTCTCTCGTTAATTCCATGTACTCTTTCGCACTTCTACTGCTCTTCTTATATGCGATCACCGGTGCATTATTATCCTGCGACCACTCAATTCCACTGTCCACGCGAATGTAAGTATCAAATACTTTCACATCATCCAGCTCTTTCAAAGTCTCTAATGTCTGTTTGAAATAATTCTTTCTTGTATCAACCTTTGTGATCACAATTCCGCCAAGCTTGAGATCCGGTGCAATTTCTTCTACACTGTCCAGGAATTCGAACATATTTCCAAGACCAAACAGTCCCCATGGAGATGCCTCTACCGGAAGGATCACATAATCGGACGCACACAGGATATTCATCACCCATCCACCAAGTGTCGGCGGTGCATCGATCAGAATATAATCATAAACCTCTGACTCGCGGATCTTCTTTAATCCTTTTTTCAAAATATACTCTCTCTGCCATTTTGTAAAAAGTTCATATTCAATCGAACTCATCAATGTAGAAGACGGAATCAGATCAAGTCCTTCGTATTTTGTATTCACGATATAATCTGTCAGATCATCCTGTCGCTTAATTGCTTCATACAAATTTTTGTCACTCTGTGCATATGCAAGCACTGTATCTTCGTCAAACAAAGAAAGGGAGAGATTCAGCTGCATATCTCCGTCGATCATCAGAACCTTTTTCCCAAGCTCTCTCAAGCCAAATCCAACATTTGAACAAGTTGTGGTCTTTCCGCTTCCTCCCTTATTATTCGTAAAACAGATTACCTTTGTCTTTGCCATTGTGTTCTCTCCTTCTTCCGAAATCATCAAATCTATCCTAATTACTGTATCCAGTAACGCCCTTTTCTAAAATTTTAGCATATCCATTTACGAAAGACAATGAAATCCAATCCATTTTATGTTATAGTTATTGTATCTGAGTAATCATTAGAATTTTATCATGATCACTCTCCAAATCAGCCGCTTATTTAAGGGCTCAGAAAGACTGAGGTTTTCTTTTATGAATAAAAAATCCATACTGATCACCGGTTCTTCCCGCGGCATCGGGCGCGCCTGTGCGAAAGCATACGCCAAGGCCGGTTATCACGTATTTCTCAACTGTGTCCACCAGGTGGAACACTTAGAAGAACTCGCACATGAGATTCTCTCTGACGGTGGTTCCTGTACAGCAGTTCCCGGAGATGTCAGTAACCCCGACGAAGTCCGGAAGATTTTTCAGATTATTGAAAAAGAGTGTGGTGGCGTTGATATTCTGATCAACAATGCCGGTATCGCCTGGTTCGGACTTCTGACCGACATGACTGACAATGACTGGGATAAGATTCTTGCCACGAATCTTTCTTCCGTCTTCTACTGCAGCCGCGCAGCCATTCCATACATGGTATCTAAAAAATGTGGAAAGATTCTGAATATTTCTTCTATGTGGGGAACTGTCGGTGCTTCCTGTGAAGTTGCTTATTCCGCAACAAAATCCGGAATACACGGATTGACACGAGCACTTGCCAAGGAACTTGCACCGAGTAATATTCAGGTGAATGCAATCGCCTGCGGTGTGATTGACACAGAAATGAATGGTCGTTTGAACGAAGAGGAACGCCAAGACCTTATGGATGAGATTCCTTCCGGACGTTTTGCCGATCCGGAGGAAGTTGCCGAGCTTGCATTAAAGCTCACAGATACACCGGCTTACATGACCGGACAAATTATTGGAATAGATGGAGGTTTCATATGATAGACGTACATCACATTGAACAGATTTCACAGGATTGTTCCCTTACAGAATTTGTCGGAACAACTGTTTTGGATACAATCGGACTTGTCATCCCGGGAATTGACCCTTCGCTTCTCGAGAAGATGAATCTAAAAAAGCCATATAAAAGTCTTGGTCTGATCAGTTCAAGAACAGGTGCAGCCGGACAGATCAATGCAGCTGACGAGGCTGTCAAGTCCACGAACACGGAGATTGTTTCCATCGAACTTCCTCGTGATACAAAAGGCTGGGGCGGACACGGTTGTTTTATCGTGATCGGCGGAGACAACGTCTCTGATGTGCGCCGTGCTGTTGATATTACACTTGAATATATCGGCAAATATGCCGGTGAGCTCTACATCAGCCAGGCCGGACATTTGGAATTCACTTTCTCTGCCTGTGCAGACAAAGCACTTCATATGGCATTCAACGCTCCGATTGGAAAACCATTTGGATTCTTCTGCGGATCCCCTGCTGCCATTGGACTAGTCATGGCTGACCTCGCTGTGAAATCTTCCCCGGTTGAAGTCATCAAGTACATGACTCCTGACCAGGGAACAAGCCATTCGAACGAAGTGATTGTCGCAGTAACCGGGGATGCGGATGCCGTTAAGAATGCAGTTCTCACTGCAAGAGATGTAGGTCTTCAGCTGCTTGTCTCCATGGGAAGTTACCCAGAGAGCCCGGCAACACCGTATCTGCAGTAGGATATAACTTTACAGAAACACCATATAATATCACACGCAATTCCAAGAACAGTTTTTCCACTGTTCTTATAAGAAAAAACCGTAAGATGAAGCTCATTTCCTGCTTCCTCTTACGGTTTTGTTATCTATCTATTTTTCTTATTCTATAACATTAGAATTCCAGACACATTTATAATCTCCCATAAATATCCTGCGGCACATATGCCTTAACCTCAATTCCTTCCGGCACATATTCTTCGGATAACAGCTGTCCTTTACTGCGGATCAGCTGAATCTTGCCCGCTTCACTGAAATCATATAAGCGTTCAATATAAATCTGCTCTTTACGGATAATCTCCAACAATGCGTGTTTGAACTCTTCCAGCCCCTGCCCTGTCTTCGCAGATGTCGCAATGGAATAATCTGCCTGAAGATCTTTGTGATTAACCGGATTCTCAACCTTATCCTGCTTGTTAAACAGTGTAATGACCGGTTTTCCTTCGGCTCCAAGCTGTCTGAGTGTCTCATAAACTACATGCATCTGTGCATCCATCTGTGGATTCGAAGCATCAACTACGTGCACGATAATATCCGCATACTTTGCTTCTTCCAGTGTACTCTTAAATGCCTCTACTAAATGATGTGGAAGCTTGTTGATAAATCCAACCGTATCCGTAAGAAGGATTTCCTGTGTGTTATCCAGTGTCAAAGCTCTCGTTGTTGTATCCAATGTTGAGAAAAGCATCGCATCCTCCAATACTCCTGCCTGTGTCAGTGCATTCTCAATACTGCTCTTCCCTGCTGAAGTATAACCTACTAATGCTGCTACTTTCAGTCCGGACTGCTTTCTCTGTCCACGAATCAATTCTCTGTGGCGCTCTACATCTTTCAATTCTTTCTTCAGTCTGCTGATACGTTCTCTGATCAGACGGCGGTCCATCTCCAGTTTTTTCTCTCCCGGTCCTCTTGTTCCGATTCCTCCTCCAAGTCTGGAAAGTGATTTCCCAAGTCCGGCCAATCTTGAAGCACGGTACTTTAACTGTGCTAATTCTACCTGGATCTTACCTTCTCCTGACACTGCTCTGGCTGCAAATATATCAAGAATCAGAAGTGTTCTGTCCATGATTTTACAATCCAGTTCTGCTTCCAGATTCCCCATCTGCACACTTGTCAACTCGTCATCACAGATAATTCCTGTTCCGTGCGTCTCCCACAATAATTCCTTTAATTCCAGAATTTTTCCTTTTCCTATATAAGTTCCCGGATGGATATTTTCTCTTGGCTGGATCATACGGCCGACAACTTCTGCACCTGCCGTCTTCGCAAGCTCTCCAAGCTCATCCAGGGATCGTTCTGCCTGATCAGATCCATCCGTATCTACCGCAACGAGAATTACCCTCTCTTTTATTTCATCCATTGATATCATATTTTCTTTTCCTTATCTACTTATCATGATCTGCTAATATGCAACCTGCCCTGCTACTGACCGCAGTAACCTTTTTATCTTGTCTGAAGGAACTCTGCTTCCTTACTTACAGAATCATCTTCCGGGAAATCTGCCTGATACTGTTTCATCGCACTCTTTGCATTTTCCCAGTCTGCCTGTTGTTCGTAGCAGACAATCACATTATATTCCATTTCTTGAAGAAGTGCTGTATCTGCTTTCGTTTCGTCATCTCCTGTCTTGCTTTCTGCAAGTGCGATTCCAGCCTGGAAACATTCGAGAGCCTTCGGATAATCCTCCGTCTTCATTGCGCAAACTGCGGTCAGATTATAAAGTTCCTGCGTCTGCTCTGCTCCCTGATCCAATGCGGTCTGAAATGCTTCCAATGCTTTATCATATTCTTTCTGTTCATAATATGTCATTCCAAGTCCCTGATATCCATCTGCCGCAACTTCTTTATTCCCATTCTTAGTTGCCTCTTCAAATGCCGCCTCTGCCGCATCATATCTTCCTTCGCCAAGCGCCTCTGTTCCGTCCTTGACTACATTTCCACAGCCGGATGCTAAACAAGTCACACCAATCAACATCAAGACTGCCAGTTTTTTTCTTATCATCATCTATTTTCCTCATCTTTCATATTTTCCATTCTTCTATTGCTATAGTATACCGAACCTACAGAAAATCATCAAGCCCCATCGCCAAAGCGATTTAAAATGACGAGGTGCGTTGCTGGTCGCACATCTTGTGAACAGCAATACAATCACTTTTAACAACAAAAGCTGTGAAAATATGAATCTCTCATTTCCCACAGCTCACTTCGTTTATTACAGTTTTATATTTTCTACAGATTACTGTCTTATGTTACAATCTCTGTCACTTTTTCCTGTACTTTCGAATCTTTATATTCTTTGTTATTTCCAAGAACATCTCTGCACACATCATTCATCAGTTCTTCGTTCATCTGAATCTGATCCTTATCCTGTTGGGCAATGCATTCCCGAATTGCCTCATTCAATGAAAGCATCTTATCATCCAGCTCTGATACCATCTTCGCGCATTCCTGCAGATCCTTGCTGATATACTCCGGTGCATTCCCTTCAAATTTGTAGTAGATCTTATGTTCAAGGCTTGCCCAGAAATCCATTGCAATGGTTCGGATCTGAATTTCTACCTTCGTGTCTACTACACTATCCGAAAGAAATATCGGCACAGAAACTAACATATGATAACTTTTATATCCACTTTCTTTGGGATTCTTAATATAATCCTTAATTGAAAGAACTTTCAAATCACTTTGATTCCCTATCATCTCTGCCAAACGATATATGTCTGATGTAAATGAACAGATCAATCTTACTCCTGCAATATCATTCACATAGCGAACCATGTTCTCTATAGACGTCTCATGTCCATACCTCTTCAACTTTTTCACAATACTATCCGGTGTCTTGATTCTTGTCTTAATATGTTCAATCGGATTATACTGATGTACATGCTGAAATTCATCATTAAGAATCTCCAGCTTTGTACCAACTTCTTTCAACGCTGCATTATACAGGAAAATGATTGTCTTCCAGCTGTCAACATCTTCATAACTCTTTAGCGCAGCTTCTACCTGTTGTTCACTTCTCATAGCAGTCATCCCCCAGTCTGTTTATATATCTTAAGTATAACATACTCCCCTTTTTATGTCACAGAATCCACTGCTTTTTTAGAGATATTTTAGTGTTACCGTAATAGTATCTTTCCAACCTCTGTAATCCATTTTCTGTCTACAGCTCCAATTTCATATCTCCCTGGCGAATCCAGCCCTTCTTTCTCATAAATTCTGAAATTCCAAGTGTGATCACTGCCGGAAGTACAAACTGGATTACAATGATCTTCACCAGAACAATCATCGGATCTTCTGTCTGGATCATCACCTGCCATGTCATCAACGGACCAACCAGCCCGGCTGTTCCCATTCCGGATCCGGTTGCATTATTCGTCATATGGAGTAACATTGTACTTACAGGTCCTAAAATTGCGCTCGACAAAACGGATGGAATCCAGATCAATGGATGCCTCATAATATTCGGTACCTGAAGCATAGAAGTACCAATTCCCTGTGCCAGAAATCCACCAATCTTATTCTCTCTGTAGCTTGCAACTGCGAATCCAATCATATTGCAGCAACATCCAACCGTAGCTGCTCCAGCCGCAAGACCTGACAGATTCAGAATTACCCCCAAAGCCGCGGAACTGATCGGCAATGTCAGGATCATTCCCATCAAGACCGAAACTACAATTCCCATAAGGAACGGCTGCTGTTCTGTTCCCCAGTTAATCAAGGACCCCAGCCAGTTCATAAAGGAAGAAATCGGTGGTCCGACAAACAAACCAACAACTGCACCAACACCAATGCAGATCAATGGTGTCAGGATAATATCGAGTTTCGTTCTTCCTGTAACTAAAATTCCAATCTCAATTGCCACATAAGCTGCCACGAAAGCTCCCAGTGGTTCACCCGGTCCGACTAATACAATATTCCCATCTACAAGCACCTGACCTGCCAGAATCTTCCCCGCGAATGCTCCGATCATACCAACAACAGCTGCACAAACTGTAACAAGCTGCTGAGCCTCCAGCTTCCTTGCCACTCCGACACCAATACCTGCTCCTGTAAGCGCTGCTGCAACTTTCCCGATCAGATAAATTAAATCCCCATAATTTCCTCCAACAAACATTCCGATCTGCTGAATGATTGTTCCTATGATCAATGTTGCAAACAAGCCCTGCGCCATTCCGCTGAGTCCGTCAATAAATATTCTCTTCATCGCTCTTCTAGTCCTCCTTATACAGGACGCCCCATTCCTGTCCTTCCTTCTTCCAGGTGTCCCTCTTCAACGCATTGCCTTCCTCATCACAAAGCTCCGGGATCTGATCTACGGTGTCCATCCGGTAGTCTGTCAGAAGCCAGCTTACAATATTCACATTATCCTTTCGTCCAATCACCATCTCCGGCACAAGCACAGAGAGCATCTGCTCCAGGAAATCAATTTCCACCTGGTTCTCTTTCGAATAAAGCAGTACATTTTTGTAAATCATAAGATAAACACCTTTGCACTGTTCTTCTTCAATATCCATATAAACGGACTGGAATTTCTGTTCAAATCCGAATTCATCAATCAGATGAAAGATTGCCTGTCCATAACTGTCTTCTTCCAGATAACCTCCCAGTATTTCTCTGTCTGTCTCTGTACATTCTCTAATCATAACTGCTCTCCAATCATTCTATCAATTACTATATTGCTGTTACCATTACCGTGTTACTGTTCACACGATGTGCAAACAGTAACATTACCGTTCCACTATACCAAAAAGTCTCTAAAAAAGAAATGACTTTTTGTTTTTCTTATGTTAGGATACAAGAGACAGGTATTTTCAGAAGATCAGATGGTTTCTTCTGCTGCCGGAAAGGAGTCTCTTATGTTTCGTTTATGGGGAAAAGAATTTAAAGACAACCGCATGCTTTGCGATACTGTTATCTGCGATGAGACAGACGACACACGTACACACAAGATTTTTCATGCACTTGATGAGATTTGTTATGAATTTGATCTAAGTAAGCCACTCTGGCTCGACTCAACAATTGCTGAATTCAAACGACATGCTAAAGCAAGATTTTATCAAGACAACTTTGTCGATGAGATTGATTTTGATTATCTTGAAATACAGATTATAGAAGAATAGTCGTAGATATCTTTGATTGTTTTTTGCATTTTATTTTTGTATTATTAAATGCTGTAAAATTTTTTAAAAAATTTTAAAAATAGTGTTGACATTTTACGAACATCGTTATATAATCTTTTATGTTGTGAGCGACACAGCAGAACAACAAAATAAGATGTGCGATTAGCTCAGCTGGATAGAGCGTCTGACTACGGATCAGAAGGCCGGGAGTTCGAATCTTCTATCGCACGCTATAGAGACTGTAAGGAAATTTCCTTACAGTCTTTTTGTATCTTTGGAAAATCTAACTTCAAAAGATTCTCTCCGCACACACGCCCAACAATTTGCCCAAAATCAAGCAAAGGCGGTGCCGGATTCAAGTTCACATATAAGCAAACTCAAATTTGCACCGCCTGTCCTGATTCAAAATTCCATTATAACTGTTCCAACAACACTCTATTTTGAAAATCTCTCTGCCTGAGCCTCAATCAGTGCCTTATCATCAAAATAATTGATCTTCATTGCATCTTTTACTTCTTTCAATGTCTGCGCTGCAACAGCCTCTGCCTTCTCGCTTCCCTTTTTAAGAATCTCGTAGATTGCAGGAATGTCTTTCTGAAGTTCTTTTCTTCTGTTGCGGATTGGCTCCAGTTCTGCCTGAAGAACATTGTTCAGGAATCTCTTCACCTTCATATCTCCAAGTCCGCCTCTCTGATAATGTGCTTTCAGCTCATCCAGATTCTGATATTCCGGCAGGAATTCCGCAAAATACTCTGGTTTACAGAATGCATCCAGATATGTGAATACAGTATTTCCTTCCAGACTTCCCGGATCTTCCACACGGATATGATTCGGATCAGTAAACATGCTGAATACTTTCTTCTTAATATCTTCAGATTCCTCTGACAGATAAATACAGTTACCCAGAGACTTACTCATCTTCGCCTTACCGTCAATTCCCGGGAGACGAAGGCATGCTTCATTTTCCGGAAGAAGAATCTTCGGATCGATCAGTGTATCTCCATAAACGGAATTAAATTTATGTACAATCTCCTTTGTCTGCTCAAGCATCGGGAGCTGATCTTCTCCTACCGGTACAACAGTAGCCTTGAATGCTGTAATATCTGCTGCCTGGCTGATCGGATATGTGAAGAATCCAACCGGGATACTTGCCTCAAAGTTTCTCATCTTGATCTCATTCTTTACAGTAGGATTTCTCTGCAGTCTTGAGACTGTCACAAGATTCATGTAATAGAATGATAACTCTGTCAGTTCTGGTACCTGTGACTGGATAAACAGAGTAGACTTCTCCGGATCCAATCCACAAGCCATGTAGTCTAATGCTACTTCGATAATATTCTGACGTACCTTTTCCGGGTTATCAGCATTATCCGTCAATGCCTGTGCATCTGCGATCATAATAAAAATGTCATCAAAATCTCCTGTATTCTGTAATTCAACACGGCGACGCAGGGAACCCACATAATGTCCTACGTGTAATCTTCCTGTTGGTCTGTCACCAGTAAGCATAACCTTCTTCATGCTCTAGTCCTCCTAAATCTCATGTAATACTTTATTCGTAACTGTCAGGCTAATCTTCCCACAGTAATTCACTGGCTTTTATTATAACATTTCCCCAGATGCTTTTCTATAGAAACTTCAGTATATTAGGAAAGGAATAAAGAATGTGCCTTGGCACATTCTGGCGCCTGCGGCGGTCGCTTGCGACATCTACTTTGTACGCCGCAGTGCGCATCCTTAGCGGAGCGTTTTTAATATATTAGGAAAGGACTTTCCTAATATATTAAAAAGTGCCCCTGACCTCATCAGCCAAAAGCACTTCCTATAATTCTTTTTCTAACTCTTACTTATTCTGAAATACCGGACGCTTTGAATATCCCGGAACTTTCTTCGTCTCTTCTGCATATACCCACTGATACAACAGATAAGCCATAATAAATGCTCCTGTCACATCAAGTACGGAATGCTGCTTCAAGAACATGGTCGCCATTATGATCAACGCTCCAAGCACATATGCTCCGATACAAACAGCTTTGTGTTTCTTAAGTGCCTGACTCTTACGGATTGCAATACATGCGCACAGAGTATTAAACACATGAAGACTTGGAAATACATTCGTACACGTATCTGTCCGATACAGCATCCGAACTGCATCTACAAAAATGTTATCCCGTTCAAACACAACCGGTCGCAAATCCTGACCATTCGGAAAGACGGAACAAATAATAAGGAAAATTGTCATTCCTGCAAACGAAATCTTCGCCAGTTTGTAAAATCCCTGTACATCTGTAAAGAAAAAGTATAAAAATGTAGCTGCGATAAATACAAACCATAACATATACGGTACAATAAAATATTCAATAAAAGGAATTTCTTCATCTAATGCGGTCTGCACCACATGATAATTCATCGTCACATGTTTCTCAAGAAACCAAAACCACGGCATATAGATTAACGCATATAAAAACACCCATGCATGCTTATATCTTTTCATTGTCTCTATGAACTTTGTCTTCCATTTCATATCTGACACTCCTCCGCTTTTCATCAAACCGATACAGCACTTGCTACTTCTACGCTATTCTCATTTAACGTTCTTTTTTGATAGGCTCGATTATAGCACTTTTAAAACACAATCTCAACCGACTTCATAAGTTTTTAACATTTCTTTTCTTTTTCTTATGAATTATCAACATCTGTCTCTTCTTTAACTCATCTCAAAAATATACATATCAAAGCTTCTTCTTGCCGCCTTAACATCTTTTTCTCCATGCAGTGTCCATGCCGCTGCCGGCGTTTTAAAGAGAACCCTGTTCAGCCATAATCCCGGATTCTTTCTGTCCGACCACCGGTAAGAAATAAAATCCGGTCTGCACATACAGTTACTCAAAAGATATTTTACACAAAATCTCAAGAGATAATGCGTTGTTCTGTCGTTTTTCGTCAGATTCTCAGATAATTGTCCTCTTGGGATTTCATTCCGATGTTTCTTCATCCAGCGAAGTACCAGGCTGTTAAAGGATTGGATCATGTATTCGCCATGATATTTTCGCAGTTCTTCATCCAATTTTCTGCAAATCTTTGTATCTGTGTTAGGAAGTTTAACCTCGATCAGAAGTGGCACCTTTCCATCTACCAGCTGCAGTACTTCTGACAATAGTGGAATCCGCTCTTTTGTCTCCGCAAGTCTGTACTTCTGCATCTCTTCATATGAAGTATCTTCTACTCTGCCCCGTCTTCCACAGATTCTTTCAAATGTATCATCATGAAAAACCACCAACTGTCCATCCTTTGTCAGATGAACATCCAGTTCTATTCCATCTCCTGCTTCGATTGCCGCACGAAATGCCGGAAATGAATTTTCCGGAATTCCACGCTTCTTATCATGAAGTCCTCTATGCGCCCACTTTACGCCAAGAAACGGATGCACTCTTTTTCTGCCCGACAGTCTTGGAGCCAGCAAAAAAATTAAGAAAGCTGGTATTCCTATTACAATACATAACCCAATCGCTAAAACAATCCCTATATGCATCCTGTTTCATCACCTTTCTTCTATTCAACGATCACATTAAGTTTTTCTTTTTCCAGTGAGACTTCTATCTCTTTTGATAAAAAGGAGGGTTCTCCATCTGTATGTAACGGCAGTGCACGATCTGTCACTACCTTTACACTACGACATTTTAATATCGTCACCCCTTTAAATCTTGTATGCTTTCCTGAAAAAGCGGTCGGAAGCAGACACAGAATCTTGAGCTTCGACAGATCCGACACAACCATAATATCAAGAAATCCATCACTTCCGGAAGCGTCCGGACAAAACTTAAAGCCTCCTCCTTCATAAGGAAGATTCATAAATGCTGCAAAATAAGTCCTCTCAAACACTTTCATGCTTCCATCATCCAGTGTCAGTTCAAGTTTCACCGGCCGATCCTTTATAATACGATCCATTGCCACAACCGCATAACTCAGCTTACCGATTTTCAGAAGGTTCAATACACGTTTCCATTTTGAAACACATACTTCATGACAAACTGCAGCATCAAATCCAATACCGGCACTCACTGCAAATCTTCTTCCTTTCCTTTCCCTTTTTAGCACACCTATATCCATCTTTTCAACCCTTTTGGGTGAAAGAATTGTGTCCAATGCATCAAAAGGATCTCCCGGGATTCCTGTTCCTCTTGCAAAATCATTGCTTGATCCAATCGGAATATATCCTAACGTCACTTTCTCCAGTGATTTAATTCCACTTAGTACTTCATTGAGTGTACCGTCGCCTCCAAGAACAACAAACATGTGCTCCTGGCCATCTTCCGTAATCTCTGATGCAATCTTTCCTGCATCCTTTTTCTTTGTTGTCAGATGAATCTGATAATCGATTCTTTTTCTGCACAACTCAGGTTCCAGCTGTTTCCACAGCATCTCGCCAAGCCCTGAACGAGCCCGCGGATTCACAATAAAGTGATAAATCATTAACCTTCCTCCAGTGTACTGTCCAGATACCGTCTCAAAGAACGACTCATGTTGCCTTCAAAATCAGCATTTCCCTCTCTCAGACACCATTCAAATACATTTCCGATCACGATCATCCGGATATCTGTTGTAAATTCGTCAATACTCTCTCTAATGTTAATAATCCCATCCTTCGCAGCCTGCTCTACATAAGCCTGTACTGTCACGATCGGATATGGACGTTCTGTTCTTATCGTCGGATTCAATGCCTGATTCTTTGTATCATAATACCCTGCCATAAATTCTACACCAAGCTCACGGCAATAAGCTACATAATTCAAATAAACACGGACAATTCCGTCCTTTACATCTTCCAGACTTTTCGGTGCCTCCAACAGATCCGGTCCCATCGTAGGCTGGTCTTCTATATAATAAGACAGCAAATCATCTTTTGTCTTAAAGTGATGATAGAAACTTCCGTTCGACACGCCTGCTTCTTCACAGATATTCTTGATTGACAATTTTTCATATCCGCTCTTCTGAAGAATCTTCTTCGCTGCCTGAAAGATTTTTTCCTTTGTTTCCTGTGATTTTTTCTGCTGCTTCGATAATTCTGTTTTTGTACTCATTTCTGCTAAAACTCTCCCGTATGCATTTTAAACTATAAGAGATATTATAACATATTTCGCCCTTTTTTTCAACAAAACCGAGTGAGCTCTATTTTTCATTTTCAGCCCGCATAATATTTCACAGTATTCCCATCCTCTTCATTTATAGATATGCAGAAAATGCACTTGGGATCGCATAATGTTTCTCAAGATCCTTCTTTCCCGCAAATATGATCTCCGGATTCTGAAATTCTTTTTCCAACTCATCCACCAAAATCTCATATCCGGTCATATGCCATTCCACATGACTGAAAATGTGCTTCGCCTCTGGCAGCTTCTTCACGCGCACCGGCGTAAGACCTGACTCTTTTGCATATTCTATAACTTCTTTTTGTGTTAAATGTCCCTCTACATTAGGAAATTCATACAATCCTGCAAGGAGTCCTTTTCCCGGCCTTTTGCGAATCGCAATTTCCTCATTATCACAGAATCTTAGAATCGTTCTTTTCTCGATTCTTCGCTCTTTCGCCTTTTTCTTGACCGGATAGTCCATCTGACATTCATCCTGGTATGCAAGACAAAATTCCCTTATCGGACAGCTCTCACACCTTGGTTCTCCATTCGGCAGACAGACGATTGCCCCAAGTTCGATCAATCCTTGATTAAAATCTCCCGGTGCCTCTGCCGGAATCACCTGTTCAAGCATACGTTCTATCTTTGTCCTTGTACTTGCTTTCATAATGTCATCACTGTCTTCCAGAAGCCTTGTAACCACGCGAAAAACATTGCCATCTACCGCTGGTTTCTGCTGATGATAAACAAACGAGCTGATCGCACCAGCTGTATAACTGCCAATTCCCTTCAACTTTTTTATCTCTTCAAATGTATCCGGGAATACACCATTATATTCTTCCATCACCTGTTGTGCTGCTGCCTTTAAATTCCTCGCCCTATTGTAGTAGCCAAGTCCTTCCCACAGCTTAAGCAGTCTGTCTTCCGGCACTTCAGCCAACGCTTTGATATCCGGCAGTTCTTCCAGGAATCGTGTGTAATAAGATTTAACAGCTTCCACTCTCGTCTGCTGCAGCATAATCTCTGAAATCCAGACCCGATACGCATTCACATGCTTCCGCCATGGAAGATCTCTCTGATTCTCCCGAAACCATTCAACAAGTGGTTCTACTGTCTCTTGCAGCCTCTCACATGCCAAAGCATCCGCTTCGTATTTTTTCTTTCTATTACATTTCATTCAATACCATTTCCTTATATATAAAAATATCTGTTCAATATTGTAACACAATACCAAACAGATATTCTATAGATAAAATATTTTTCTTTTAAAGAATCTTTGAAAGAAACTCTTGAAGTCTTGGATCTTTCGGATGTTCAAAGAATTCTTCCGGAGCAGCCTCTTCCTTAATCTGACCGTCATCAATGAAAAGAACTCTTGAAGCAACCTCACGGGCAAATCCCATCTCATGAGTAACAACAACCATTGTCATTCCCTCTTTTGCCAGATCTTTCATCAGCTCAAGAACTTCCCCTACCATTTCCGGATCAAGTGCTGAAGTTGGCTCATCAAAAAGAATCACGTCAGGATTCATAGCCATGGAACGGATAATCGCAACACGCTGTTTCTGTCCACCGGAAAGTGTAGACGGATACACATCCGCTTTGTCTTCCAGGCCGATTCTCTTCAAAAGAGCCATCGCCTGCTCTTTTACTTCTTTCTTAATCTGATCCTTTGTCTCAGTGATTGGAATTAACTCTTCCTTCTTGTTACTTCCACGGAACAAATTCTTAAATTTGATCATGCGATTCTTTTTCTTCGCCTTGTCGATGTCCTTACATCTTAAATAAGCAGGTGCCATCATAACATTCTGAAGAACCGTTTTATTATTATAAAGATTGAAATGCTGGAAAACCATTCCCATATGACGGCGGTGTACATTAATATCAACCTTCATATCTGCGATATCAACACCATTGAAAATAATACTTCCGCCTGTCGGGTCTTCCATACAGTTCAGGCATCGCAGAAATGTACTTTTACCGGAGCCGGATGGTCCGAGCACCGCAACGATATCGCCTTTATTGATCGTAACATTGATTCCCTTCAGAATCTCTTTGTCCCCAAAGCTTTTTTGCAGATTAATTACGTCTATCACTCTTCTTCAGGCTCCTTTCTAATAATTTAACAAGTAATGTGATCACAAGCACAAGCGCAATGTAAATCAATGCCATAACAAGATACGGCACCATAAATTCATAACTGTTACTTCCAATGTAGTTAAATGCAACATAAAGGTCAGCTGCACCGACAAAACTTACTACGGATGTCTCTTTAATAAGAGAAATGAACTCATTTCCAAGTGTCGGAAGAATGTTCTTTACAGCCTGCGGAATCACAATCTTCATCATACTTGTTCCAAAACTGAGTCCGACTGCTCTTCCGGCTTCCATCTGTCCAGGATCGACAGACTGAATTCCGCTTCGCATAATCTCTGAAATATATGCACCACTATTCAAACCAAATACAACCATAGAAACCTGCACTCCGGTAATCTTCACCCCTAAAATCGGAAGAAGTACATAATAAAAGATAAGGAGCTGAACTACCATAGGAGTTCCTCTGAACAATGCAACATAAAAACTGCAAATATGATTCAATACCCTCGGAAGAGTTTTATATTTCGGAATCACACGGACTGTAGCGATCAAAGTACCGATCACAATACCGATGATCAGACCGCAGATTGCGATCAACAAGGTATTCTGCAGTCCCTGAACTACTTTCACATAGCCATTCTGATTCAGAAATATATCAATAAATTTGTCTACTTTCTGACTAAAATTCCCCATTTGTTTCCTTTCTCCAAAAAGAGGAAAATGCATGCATCATCTTCTGCCTGTATTTCCCTCGTTAATAAATTCTGTTATTTTACTGCCTGTAAATTTTTAGCAAATGCTCTTACTGAACTGCGTTGATTGCTTCTGTAATCGCTGTTGCCGGTGCTGCATCAATGATCACATACTGAATATTTCCATTGAGCATATCCTGTACTGCAAGTGATCCACTCTTGTATGTCACACATTTTGCCGGAAGTCCCGGGAAGTCCCAATCTTCGCTTCCTTCAACATAGTACTGGCCTGTTGTTCCCTGCTGAACACCAATCTGGTCAGATGATTTTGTCTCAGCAAGCTTAGCTGCAACGTCATCTGCTGTCTTGCAATCATCGAATGTTGTAACATTGCTTGGAACGATCAAACGCTGGGATGCTGAATAGTAAGAATCTGTAAATGTAACATATCCTTCTCTCTCTTCATTAATTGTAAGTCCTGCCATAGCAATATCACATTTCTGCTGGCTTACAGACAGACAAACTGCATCAAAATCCATATTCTCGATTACAAGCTCTTTACCAAGTTCATCCGCAAGAAGCTTTGCGATCTCCATGTCGATTCCATAATAATCTTCACCCTTTGTATACTCAAATGGCTCGAATGCTGCATTTGTAGCTACAACCAACTGATCCTTAGATGTATCAAGTGTTGCTGATTTTACTGCTTCCGGCTCTCCGTCTGAGAAATACTTTTTGCAGATCTCATCAAGTGTTCCATCTGATTTAATCTTTGCAATGAATTCATTTGTCTTCTCAAGAAGCTCCGGCTGATTCTTGTCCACACCAAATGCATATTCTTCATTTGTAAGGTCAATATCAATTACCTTTGCTGTTACTGTTTCGTTCTTACTACCACAACCTGCCAGCATGCCGACCGCTAATGCCGCAGTAAGAAATACTGATAAAAATTTCTTCATATTAAGCTCCTCCTCTTTTCTCTGCATAAAAATTCAAAACATGTTAATAATTATAACATGCTTTTCATAAAAAGCAAGACGTAATTATGCACGATTTCTTTTGGAAATACAAAATTTTACTGTTCACAATAACTGTGAACAGTAAAACACACTGCACTCTATTCAATAATACATACTTTATTTAAATAAAGCCTGGATACCAAAGAATAAAAATACAACGATTCCAAGTACGATTCTGTAATATCCAAATGCCTTAAAGTCATGGTTCTTGATATATTTCATCAGGAACTTGATCGCTATAACAGATACTGCAAAGGATACGATCATTCCAAGAAGAAGCAGGAATACCTGCATTGGGGTAAATGCCAGACCGAACTTAAATAACTTCAGTGCACTTGCTCCGAACATAACCGGAATTGCCAGGAAGAATGTAAATTCTGCTGCCACACCTCTTGAAACCCCAAGTGCCAGTGCTCCTACGATTGTTGCTCCGGATCTGGATGTCCCAGGGATCATCGCCATCATTTGGAAGACTCCGATCAGAAGAACTGTCTTCACAGAAAGCTGGGAGAGTCTTTTTACTTTCGGTTCTCTTGTCTCATTACGTTTTTCAATTATAATGAATAAAATACCATAAACGATCAGCATCAATGCAACAACATATGCATTACTCAGTTTTGATTCAATCAGGTCGTTCAGCAACACTCCTCCGATCAGTGCCGGAATTGTTCCGATCACTACTTTAATCCATAACTGAATTGTCATCTTCTTTTGTTTCTCCGTCTTCGTCGGTGAAAATGGATTCAGCTTATGGAAATAAATTACTACGACCGCCATAATAGATCCGAACTGGATCACCACATTGAACATGTTCGTAAATGCCTCGCTCTGTTTCAGCTGAATAAGCTGTTCCACCAGAATCAAATGACCTGTGCTACTGATTGGAAGCCACTCTGTGATTCCTTGCACAATTCCTAAAATGATAACCTTTAATACCTCTAACATAATTCCCCTCCTCGTTTCAGAACAAACTTCTCGATAGCCTTTGCGGCTCCCTCATCATTATTGCTCTCTGTAATATAATCAGCTACAGCTTTGACCTTTTCTTCGGCATTCGCCATGGCAACCCCAAATCCAACTTCTTTGAGCATTGCGATATCATTATCGCCATCCCCACACGCCATGATCTCTTCCCGCCTGATTCCAAGCATCTTGCCAAGATTCACAAGTCCGGTTCCTTTATTCACACCAACTGCATTGATTTCTATATTATATTGAAGAGAGCCAACCAGTTCAAAGACGCCTTCTCGCTCCAGCTCTTTCCACGCCTCTTCTCTCTCTTCCATATCTGCAAACAACATCTGTACTTTGTCGAGATCCCCTTCTTTTTCATCCAGCAGATCTTCCAGTCTGTCTACCGCTATTCGTGTTCTCAGAAAATAATCCCACATGTTCGGATTCTTATGATACTTTCTCACTTGCGCGATCTCATCTTTTTGAGCATATCCCTGCCCATCAAAATAAACTTCCAACAGAGTATCATATTTTCTTCCGATTGCAATTGCTTTTTTTGCTGCTTCTTTGGATAACAGATGTTCTTCCAGTACCTTTCCGGTTCTCGTCTCAATAATCCTTGCCCCATTAGCAGTCAGTGCATAATCCATCCCCGGAAGCTCACGTAATTCCTCTGGAACTCCTGTCCATGGTCTTCCGGTTGCAACAAGAACAACTGTACCATTCTTCAGCGCCTCTTTGATCACATTCTTCGTATAAGGAAGAAGTTCTTTCTTATCTGTAAGAAGTGTTCCATCGAGATCTAATCCAACAATCTTAATTTCCTTTTTTTCCATACTTTTTTCCTTATCTTCTGTATTTTCTATCCGTCAATTGTTACAAAAAGCAACATCTTTTTAATCTTTTCGTAAAACAATCATAAAATATTCCGTGCCAATTTGATTAATTCTCTGTTTTATAGTATAATAGGTTTTCGACAACTATGCAATGTCATTTAAAGAAAGGATATTGAGATTATGGCATTTTACAAAAAAAGCAAGTTACATACGGGCACTGCGCTCATTTGTTCCCTTGCAATTGTATTTTCTGCACTTCCAGTCTATGCTACAGACACGATAGACAATCTGCAAAACCAGACCTCTGCCCTTGAGAACGAATTAAAAGGCATCAACCAGGATATCCTCACCTTGAGCGAGAAGATATCTGATACTGAAATGCAGGTTGAGATCCTCAACAGTGATATAGACAAAACACAGGATGATCTTGAGAAAGCGCAGAAAAATGAAGATCAGCAGTATGAAGATATGAAAAGCCGTATCAAATATATGTACGAGCACGGAAGTGCTACAATGCTCGAGATGCTTTTCTCAGCAGAAAATATGTCAGATTTTCTAAACAAAGCTGATTTTATTGAAAATTTAAGTAACTACGACCGCAAAGCGCTGAACAATCTGAAAGATGTTCACCAGCAGATTGCTGATCAGAAAGCAGACCTGGAAGCACAACAGGATTCCATGAAAGATTTACAGAACCAATTGCAGACACAGCAGACACAATTACAGGCAAAAGCTGCTGCAACTTCTACTAATTTGAATGAGGTGAATGCAAAACTACAGAAAGTCAAAGAAGAAGAGGCAGCTCGTCAGGCAGAAGAAGCCAGGAAACAGGCGGAAGCTGCTGCGAAAGCTGAAGCTGCTGCAAAAGCTGAGGCTGCTGCCAGCACGAACAAAACGAATACTTCCAGTTCCTCTGGGAACTCCGGTAATTCAGGTTCCTCATCCTCCGGAAGTTCAAGTTCTTCTGGTGGCTCCAATAGTTCCGGATCTGCCATTGCGTCTGATGACCTTACACTTCTTGCAGCAATTCTGCAATGTGAGGCCCACTATGATTACGATTCTATGCTTGCAGTTGCTACAGTCATTATGAATCGTGTATATAGCAGCCGCTTTCCGAATTCTATTCATGATGTCATCTATGCCAAAGGACAGTTTGCTCCTGTATGGACAGGTTCCTTAGACCGTGTATTAAAGCAAGGTCCACGAAGTCTTTCTATCCAGGTTGCACAGGATGCGATCAACGGAGCTCGTCTTGCCTCTGTAGCCGACTGTTATTACTTCCTGTACGCACCATCGACAACCAGAACCGGTGTTGTAATTGGCGATAACGTTTTCTTTACGAGTTGGTAAATAATAAAAAGACTAAGAAGCACCGGAAGATTTCATTTTGATCTTCCAGTGCTTCTTTTTTTAGAAACAACTCTATTTTCTACTGATAATCAACAACATCAATCCATCTCATCAGGAAATCTTTCTCAAGTTCATTTTCTTTAGATAACTGTGCTGCTGCAACAATCGGAAGCCACTGCTGCACATACTGCATTGCTGTATCGCTCTTCTTGCAGAACAGTTTTAAGTAAAGGTCTGCTACTTTCTGATCCTTCAGTGCAAAGAGAAGATATGTCATTGCTGCATCTGCACTTGCATTTCCCTGTGTTGCATGAGCCCAGTCAACCACTGTCATCTTTCCATTCTTTCCTACGATCACGTTACTCGGATTAAAGTCTCCATGGCATACTTTATTATGCTTTGGCATACTCTCAAGTCTTGTCATAAGCTCATAACGTGTAGTCGCATCAAGATCTTTCAATCCATTGATCTGACGAGCTAATTTATCTTTCATTCCTTTCAGAAGCGGTGATTTCTTACTCTGAACCTGTAACTGGAGATCAACAAAGTCTTCCATATATTTTTCCAGATTCTTCCTATCAGATTCCATCATGTCCTCAAGTGTCTTACCTGCTTTGTACTCGATCGCAATTGCCCACTTTCCATCAATCTGAGTTACTTCTTTTACCTTCGGAATGTCCAAACCTGTCTCTTCTACTCTTGCAGTATTCAGAGCCTCATTAAATACATCTGACTTCGGATGTCCTTCATTAAAAACCTTCACAATGTAGTCATCACATTTGTAAACTGATTTGTAAGCACGTTTCACGATGAGATTTTTTTCTTCTAACTTCATAATATAGACCTCCTTATATCTTGAACACACCTGCTTGTCTGCTCTTATTTTATCTCAGCTCTGCGGGGCTGTTCCTCTTTGCCTTACGGCTCTTACTTTGTTTTGATGATGTCATTATATCTCACAATTTTTAAAAATAAAACCCCTTCAGCGCAAGTTTGTGCAGTTTTTAACAAGTTTTTTCGCCCGCTATATATTGTCTATTTCTTAACAATTACAGACTCTGGCTCGTTGCTCGCGTATACTTGGAAAACTCAAAAACTCTATTTTCCAAGTTATCGCGGCAGTCGCCAAGGTCTTGTGCAAGCACAGACTTTGGCTCGTTGCTCGCGTAAAAAAAGAGATAGAACAATGCTTTTCAACATCATTCTATCTCTCTCGTATATTTTAGATTCTAACGGTCATATGCCTGCTTATGCAATGCAATTTATTTTCCGTAGTAGCATTTCAGGTACAGATCTTTGATCTCCTGGATGAGTGGGTATCTTGGGTTAGCTCCTGTACACTGATCGTTGAATGCCTGCTCTGACATTTCATCAAGTGTATCAAGGAAGTACTTCTCATCGATACCGTAATCTTTGATTGTCTTCTTGATTCCGATCTTCTCTTTGAGTTCTTCAAGCTTAGCGATGAAGTTCTCAAATACTTCTTTATCATCTTTACCTGTGCATCCTGCGAAACGTCCGAGTTCTGCGTATCTTGCAAGTGCATGTGGGTACTGATACTGTGAGAATGTTCCCATCTTTGTCGGAACTTCTGCTGCGTTGTATCTCATAACCTCTGTAAGGATTACTGCGTTAGCAACACCGTGTGGCAGGTGGTGGAAAGCACCAAGCTTATGAGCCATGGAGTGGTTAACACCAAGGAATGCATTTGCGAATGCCATACCAGCCATACAGGAAGCGTTTGCCATTTCTTCACGAGCCTTCGGATCGTTTGCTCCGTTCTCGTATGCAGATGGAAGGTTCTCGAATACAAGCTTAACAGCCTTCATAGCAAGACCATCTGTGTAATCTGTAGCCATGATAGATACATATGCCTCAATTGCATGTGTCATAACGTCGATACCTGAAGCACTTGTCAGTCCCTTCGGCTGTGTCATCATGTTGTCTACGTCTACGATTGCCATGTTTGGAAGCAGAGCGTAGTCAGCGATTGGCCATTTAACACCTGTGTCAGCGTCTGTGATGATTGCGAATGGTGTTACCTCAGAACCTGTTCCTGAAGATGTTGGGATAGCTACGAAGTAAGCTTTCTCTCCCATCTTAGGGAATGTAAATACTCTCTTACGGATGTCCATGAAGTCCATAGCCATATCTTCAAAGTTTGCTTCTGGATGCTCATACATGATCCACATGATCTTACCAGCGTCCATTGCAGATCCACCACCAAGAGCGATGATTGTATCTGGCTCGAACTGTCTCATCTGGTCAACACCCTTGCGTGCACACTGAAGTGTCGGGTCTGGTGCTACCTCGAAGAAGCATGTATGCTGGATTCCCATTTCATCTAATTTATCTTCGATTGGTTTTACATATCCGTTCTTGTAAAGGAAAGAGTCAGTTACGATAAATGCTTTCTTCTTGTGCATTACTGTTCCAAGCTCATCCAGTGCAACCGGCATAGAACCTTTCTTGAAGTAAACTTTCTCAGGTGTTCTGAACCACAGCATATTTTCTCTCCTCTCTGCAACTGTCTTGATGTTAAGCAGATGTTTTACTCCTACGTTCTCTGATACAGAGTTTCCACCCCATGATCCACATCCAAGTGTAAGGGACGGAGCCATCTTGAAGTTATAAAGGTCTCCGATTCCACCGTGAGAAGAAGGTGTATTGATCAGTACACGACAAGTCTTCATTGCTGCTGCATGTTTTGCAATCTTCTCTGTCTCTGCCGGATGTACGTAGAGGGAAGATGTATGTCCATATCCACCGTCTGCTACAAGCTGAGCTGCTTTCTCAAGCGCCTCATCAAATGTTTTGGCTTTGTACATACCAAGTACCGGTGATAATTTCTCATGTGCAAATTCTTCTGAGATATCTACAGATTCAACTTCTCCGATCAGAATCTTTGTATTCTTCGGTACCTCAACGCCTGCCATCTGAGCGATTTCATAAGCTGATTTTCCTGGGATTTTGCTGTTCAGCGCACCGTTGATGATGATTGTCTTACGAACTTTGTCAAGCTCCTCGCCTGGTTTCAGGAAGTAGCATCCTCTATACTGGAATTCTTTCTTTGCTTCTTCATATACGCTTTCAAGTACTGTTACAGACTGCTCAGAAGCACAGATCATACCATTGTCAAATGTCTTAGAGTGGATGATTGAGTTAACTGCCATTCTTACATCTGCTGTGTCGTCGATGATAACCGGTGTGTTACCAGCTCCAACTCCGAGTGCCGGCTTTCCTGAAGAGTAAGCTGCTTTAACCATTCCAGGACCACCTGTTGCAAGGATGATGTCTGCATCTCTCATTACTGTGTTTGTAAGTTCCAGTGACGGAGCATCGATCCATCCGATGATTCCTTCCGGAGCTCCTGCCTTAACTGCTGCATCAAGAACAACTTTAGCTGCTGCGATTGTAGATGCCTTAGCAGCCGGGTGTGGGCTGATGATGATTGCATTTCTTGTCTTTAAGCAGATCAGTGTTTTGAAGATTGCTGTTGATGTAGGGTTTGTTGTAGGGATAACTGCTGCAACAAGTCCGATTGGCTCTGCAATCTTTTTGATTCCGAAAGCCTTATCTTCTTCTACAACACCACATGTCTTTGTATCTTTGTATGCGTTGTAAATATACTCTGCTGCGTAATGGTTTTTGATAACCTTATCCTCGAGAATACCTCTCTGAGTTTCTTCTACTGCAAGTCTTGCAAGCGGGATACGCTGCTTGTTTGCTGCCATAGCTGCTTCATAGAAGATTTTGTCAACCTGCTCCTGTGTAAATGTAGCGAAGATTTTCTGTGCTTCGCGCATTTCTTTCATTTTTGCTTCAAGAGCTTCTACGTTATCAACGAATCCGGTATTTACTGTCTTTGTCTCTACAGTTTTTGCCGCCTCTTTCTTTGCCATCTGAGTATTCCTCCTGTACTTGAATAAATCATTTTTATAGTCACTGTTTTTGTAACCTGCAAGTTTTATCCGATCGGGTTGTTTTTATGTTTCCCGATTACAGTTAATAGTATACTGGTTCGTTAATTAATTGTCAATGTACCTTTCGTTAAAGTTTTAACGTTATTTTTTTAACATCAGTTGTGCACTTTTTACAAAAATGATTTTTTTCTTGACAGCGAACAGTTTTGACACATCCCAAGCGGAGTGTTTTTTATATATTAGGATAGAACTTTCCTAATATATAAAAACTCCCATGCAGGACATTCATCCTACATGGGAGTCTAAGTTCAGCTATAAATTCAAAATAGATTAAACAAGCTCGATCAGAACTTCCATAGCTGCGTCACCTTTACGCTGACCAATCTTTACGATTCTTGTGTAACCACCGTTACGATCAGCATATTTTGGAGCGATCTCATCAAAGAGTTTTGCAACCATGTCAACATCTTTCATGTTTCTCTTCTCGCCTTCTTTAACAGGGAAGAGAACTTTCAGCATCTGACGTCTAGCGTGCAGTCTGCTTGGCTTATCTTTTTTGATTGTCTTCTCAACTTCGTCATAAACAGTAACTTTCTTACCGTCAACAACTTCTTTCACACGTTTGCCATCAGCATCTTTACGTGCTACTTTAGCCATTACTGTAACTTCTTCGAAGTTATCTTTCTCTTTTACAGCAAGAGCGATCAGGCTTTCTGCCTGCTTACGAATCTCTTTTGCCTTAGCTTCTGTTGTAACGATCTTTCCATTGTTAAGAAGAGCTGTTACCTGGTTTCTAAGTAAAGCTTTTCTCTGGCTTGCTGTTCTGCCAAGTTTTCTATACTTTGCCATTTTAAATTTCCTCCATTAATTAACATTTGGTTATGCATCTTCGGGCTTACTAATCAAATGCTCCTGTCGTGCTCTTCGGGCTTACCGCCAGGATATTTAATCTTCAGCGGGCTACTGTTCACAAAATTGTGAATGCAGCCTGTGCAGGACATAAGTGTCCTGATAATTTATCAAAGTACGGATATAGAATATTATTCTTCTCCGTGGTTCAGTTCCAGATTGAGTTCTTTCAGTTTTGCAAGAACTTCTTCGAGAGACTTGCGACCAAGGTTACGAACCTTCATCATGTCTTCCGGAGTCTTGTTTGTGAGCTCTTCAACTGTGTTGATTCCGGCTCTCTTCAGACAATTGTAAGAACGAACAGAAAGTTCAAGTTCATCAATGCTCATCTCAAGAACTTTTTCTTTCTCGTCATCCTCTTTCTCAATCATAACTTCTGCCTGCTGAGCTACCTCTGACAGGTCGATGAAGAGTTTCAGATGCTCACTTAACACTTTTGCTGCAAGGCTGACAGCCTCATCAGGAGCCATTGTACCTTTTGTCCAGACATCAAGTGTCAGTTTGTCATAATCTGTAACCTGACCTACACGTGTATCCTGAACTGTCAGGTTAACACGATCGATCGGTGTATAGATAGAATCGATCGGAAGAACACCGATTGGCATATCTTCTGTTTTATTCTTATCTGAGCTTACATATCCTCTACCTTTAGTGATTGTAAGTTCCATGTAAAGCTTGCTGTCTTTGCCACCGCTTAATGTAGCAATTACCTGCTCCGGGTTTACAATCTCAATATCAGAGTCACACTGGATATCAGCACCTGTTACAACACCTTCTCCTTCAAACTCGATATAAGCTGTCTTCACTTCATCAGACTCAGATGTGTTCTTGATAGCCAGAGATTTCAAGTTCATGATGATCTCTGTCACATCTTCTTTAACACCCGGGATGGAACTGAACTCGTGCAGTACACCGTCGATTTTCACAGAACTAACTGCTGCTCCCGGCAGGGAAGAAAGCATAATTCTTCTCAGCGCGTTACCAAGCGTAGTTCCGTATCCTCTCTCCAGCGGTTCTACGACAAATCTTCCGTATTTCTTGTCATCTGAAACATCTGTAATTTCAATATTCGGTTTATTAAAATCAAACACTACACAGACCCTCCTTATGGGCTTAATATATGTTGAGGGGGTACAAAACTGTATCTAATCAACTTATTCAGATTAGTTAGGATTGCCCTGCATAATAGCCTGCGCAATCCTTTCAAATCATAATTATTATTTAGAATACAGCTCGACGATAAGCATCTCGTCAACCGGTACATCGATTGCTTCTCTGTTAGGAAGCTCTTTTACTGTACCTCTAAGATTCTCAGCGTCTGCCTCAAGCCACTCTGGTACCATGTTTCCAGCTGTAGCTTCAAGAATCTCTTTGTATCTCTGTGAACCTTTTTTGTTCTCTTTGATTTCAATAACATCTCCAGCCTTTACAAGGTAAGATGGGATGTTAACCTGTTTGCCGTTTACAAGAACGTGCTTGTGATCAACGATCTGTCTAGCTTCTTTTCTTGTTCTAGCAAGTCCAAGACGGAAAACAACGTTGTCAAGTCTTGACTCAAGGATGATCATAAGGTTTTCACCTGTCATTCCTTCCTGCTGTTTTGCCTTTGCATAGTAGTTTCTGAAAGGTTTTTCAAGAACACCGTAGATGAATTTTGCTTTCTGTTTCTCGCGAAGCTGAAGACCATACTCGCTCATCTTTCTGTTTGCTCTTTTTAACTGTCTGTTAGATTTCTTATTGATTCCGAGGTAAATCGGATCCATTCCTAATGAACGGCATCTTTTAAGAACAGGAACTCTATTTACTGCCATTTCTATCCTCCTAATATTATACATGCCAGCGGTACTCATGCCGCTGCGTCAACATTTACTATTAAATAACTGCTTTTCTTATACAGCAGAGTATAATTACACTCTTCTGCGTTTCGGTGGACGACATCCGTTGTGCGGTACCGGTGTTACGTCCTTGATGCTTACTACATCAATTCCGCATGCCTGAAGTGCACGGATTGCTGCTTCTCTTCCTGATCCCGGTCCTTTTACGAATACATCTACTGTCTTAAGACCATGTACTAATGCTGCTTTAGCTGCTGTCTCAGCTGCCATCTGTGCTGCATATGGAGTAGATTTTCTTGAACCTCTAAATCCCAGACCGCCTGCACTTGCCCATGAAAGAGCATTTCCCTGAGCGTCAGTCAGTGTAACAATTGTATTGTTGAATGATGACTGAATATGTGCCTGTCCGCGTTCAACGTTTTTCTTGACACGTTTTTTTGTTACTTTTTTCGCAACTCTCTTAGCCATTTAAACTAACCTACTTTCTTTATTTTATACGATATTATTTCTTCTTATTTGCTACAGTTCTCTTAGGACCTTTGCATGTTCTTGCATTAGTCTTAGTCTTCTGTCCACGTACCGGAAGTCCTTTTCTATGACGGATTCCACGGTAGCATCCGATCTCTTTAAGTCTCTTGATGTTGAGCTGGATCTCTCTTCTAAGATCACCTTCTACAACCTGAGTCTCATCGATCACTGCGCTGATTTTCTTTACTTCTTCACTTGTAAGATCTCTTACACGAGTGTCAGGATTAACTCCTGCATCCTTTAAGATACGTTCTGCACTTGTTCTACCGATTCCGTAGATATAAGTAAGACCGATTTCTACACGTTTGTCTCTTGGTAAGTCTACACCTGCAATACGAGCCATGTGTCTTTCCTCCATTTTCTTTTCTGGTTTTCTTGTTCATTGTCCCTAATTGAGGCTGCGAATGCGAAATGAGTATCTTCTATTTATAAATGAAGTCTGGTGTAACTCATTTACTGCTGCATCCTACCGGAATGTATCCTTCCGATATCCCAGCCCAGGCATGTACGGAAACTACATACCCTTTCCCGGCACGGATCATACTCTCATCCGCCAATGCAAATGCCGGGTATTATAAGCAATATACAATAGCATCTTCCCTCTTTAATAGAAAGACGACAAACGCCTGTCAGATGCCCAGACCACACGCTCTGTCGGTACCTGCGGACAGATGCGGTGTATCCTTACTGTATATTAAACAGCTCCACACACCTCCTGGCGTGTCATGCTGTCAGCCGCTTTTCTTGCACATTCTGATGCATCTCTTGACTAAGCTCGAAAAGACCTCGCTAAGTCTCCGGATGGGCTTTCTCACTAAATTCATGCTTCGCTTACGCTTGCATTCATTAAGTGTTCAATGCCTATCCCTGACGCTGTTTGTGCTTCGGGTTCTCACAGATTACTCTGATACTACCTTTTCTTCTAATAATTTTGCATTTTTCACAAATTGGTTTAACTGATGATCTAACCTTCATGTCAAATCCTCCTTCCCTACTTTGCTCTGCCTATATATTCCGGTATTTTTGGACACGCCTCTCCAAAAATGACCATTTCATACTTTACCACAAAACATATGGTAAAGTCAAGTCCTAAATTAAAAAAGATATTATTTTCTAAAAATACTTTTTAGAAAATAATATCTTTTTATCTTTTCAGATACGGAATGTTGTAAACAACAGCATTCCTGTTATTTGATGTGTAGAATTCTTACTTGTCTCTCCAGACAATTCTTCCTTTGCTCAGGTCATAAGGTGACATCTCAAGTGTAACCTTATCTCCCGGCAGAATCTTGATGAAGTTCATACGCAGCTTACCGCTGATATGCGCCAGTACAATATGGCCATTCTCAAGTTCTACTTTGAACATTGCGTTAGGAAGTTTCTCAACTACAACTCCTTCAATTTCAATCACGTCAGTTTTTGACATTTTTAATCCTCCTGAATGAAATCAACAAAACTTACTCTCCAAGGATCTGAACGATTGCAGCAAATACATCATTGATATCGATTGTACCATCAACTTCTCTGAGTACTCCTGCTTCTGTATAATAATCGATCAGCGGCTGTGTCTGCTCATGATAAACACCAAGTCTCTTAAGTACTGTCTCTGGTTTATCATCGTCTCTCAAGATAAGCTCTCCGCCACACTTGTCGCAGATGCCTTCTTTTGCAGTCGGAGCATATACGATATGATAAGTAGCACCACAATCAACACAAGCTCTTCTTCCAGACATACGGTTTACAATATTCTCATCCGGAACTTCAACATCGATCGCATAATCAATCTTCTGTCCCATTGCAGCAAGTGCACGATCAAGTGCCTCTGCCTGTGGAATTGTACGCGGGAATCCATCAAGTACATATCCATTCTTACAATCTTCCTGGTTTACTCTGTCTACAACGAGATCAACAACCAGTTCATCTGGAACCAGAAGACCCTGATCCATGAAAGTTTTTGCTTTCTTACCAAGTTCTGTTCCGTTCTTGATGTTTGCTCTAAAGATATCTCCAGTAGAAATATGCGGAATAGTATATTTCTCAGCAATCTTCTTTGCCTGTGTTCCTTTTCCTGCTCCTGGGGCTCCTAACATGATGAGTTTCATATCTTTATCCTCCTTATACAAGTTTAACCCGCTCTGTTCGTCCTGCAATTGAGGACAGAACAAAGCGAGCTAAAAGACATTTAATAGAAAACAATATCAATAACTGTTATCTCTTATTATTTAAAAATCCTGTGTAATTTCTTACAAGCATCTGTGATTCAATCTTCTTAATTGTCTCAAGTACAACACCTACAATAATGATAAGTGATGTTCCACCAAAGGAAACGTTTGCACCGAAAACACCATTGAAGAAATATGGAATCACCTGTACGATGATCAAACCACACGCACCAACAAAGATGATATAATTCAAAATCTTTGTAAGGTAGTCAACTGTTGGTTTGCCCGGACGAATTCCAGGGATAAATCCACCGCTCTTTTTCATATTATTTGCAATCTCCATCGGATTGAAAGTAATCGATGTATAGAAATATGCAAAGAATATTGTAAGTAAAATGTAAACCACAAGTCCGACTGAATAAATCGGATTCTCTGGATCACACCAGTTATTGGAGTTTAAACCTGCAAGGATCTTACTTCCGATTCCGGTTCCTTTTCCTTTTCCAAGGAACTGTGCAATCACGATTGGTGTCTGCATCAGTGAAGAAGAGAAGATAACCGGGATTACTCCGGCTGTATTCACCTTCAACGGAATATGTGTTGACTGACCGCCAACCATCTTTCTTCCCTGTACTTTTTTGGAATACTGAACTGCAATTCTTCTTTCACCGTCCTGAAGAATGATGACAAATACAACTACAACCAAAAGGACTGCAAGGATAATAACACCGGCAAGTCCTGCCTTTGCAATTGTTTTGCCTTTCATGAACTGTGTATACAGTGTTACAAAATCATCCGGAACACGGGAAACAATGTTGATCAGAAGTACGATAGAAATACCGTTTCCAACTCCCTTTTCAGTAATACGCTCACCAATCCACATAAGGAATGCACTACCAGCTGTAAGCGTACATACAACGATTGCACAATTTACGAAATTATATTCTTCCAGAAGTCCCTGACGTCCAAATCCTACAGCCATTGCGATAGATTCAATCAGTGCAAGACCAACTGTCACATATCTTGTAATCGCTGCGATTTTCTTTCTTCCATCTTCACCATCTTTCTGCATTTCTTCAAGCTTTGGGATCGCTATTGTGAGAAGCTGCATGATGATAGATGATGTGATGTAAGGAGTAATGCTCAGGGCAAATACTGACATTCTCGTAAATGAGCCGCCGGTGAACGCCTCAAAAAAGTTAAATGCGTCACCGGTCTGCTGTGCAAAAAAATTCTGAATAAATGTCGGATCTACTCCCGGAGTGGGCAACTGTGATCCTAACCTAACAACGATAAGCATTGCAAATGTATAGAGAAGTCTCTTTCTGATATCCTCAATACTTAATGCTTTACGTAAGGACTTAAGCATTAGATCACCTCTGCTTTTCCACCAAGAGCTTCAATCTTCTCAGCTGCTTTTGCACTGAATGCATTAGCCTGAACTGTAAGCTTCTTAGTTAACTCTCCATTTCCAAGAATTTTTACTCCATCTTTTGGATTCTTAACAATACCGCTTTCGATCAATGTCTCAACGGATACTGTAGCGCCGTCCTCGAATACTTCAAGTGCGCTAAGATTGATTCCTACGATTGTCTTAGAGTTTCTGCATGTGAAACCTCTCTTAGGAATTCTTCTGTATAAAGGCATCTGACCGCCTTCGAAACCAGGTCTTGTAGCTCCTGAACGAGCCTTCTGTCCTTTGTGGCCCTTTCCGGCTGTCTTACCGTTTCCTGAACCATGACCACGGCCTCTTCTGAAATTATCACTCTGTTTTGAACCGTCTGCCGGTCTTAAGTTTGATAAGTCCATGACATTACCTCCTTATCTTAATTAAGCCTCTTCTTCAACTTTAACTAAATGTCTAACCTGCTGTACCATACCTCTGGTAGCTGCATTATCTGGCAATACAACTGTTTTGTTGAGTTTCTTAAGTCCAAGAGCCTCAACTGTTTTTCTATGCTTTGGTACGGCGCCGATTGTAGACTTTACTAATGTAACTTTTAAATTTGCCATTTCAATCTTACCTCCTATGCGCTTGATCGGGCTTCTCGGTTGATTAGCCTAAGATCTCCTCAATTGATTTGCCACGAAGTCTTGCAACATCTTCCGGAGTCTTAACTGCTTTAAGACCTTCGATTGTAGCAAGTACAACATTCTGTTTGTTGTTGGATCCTAAAGATTTTGTACGGATGTTCTTAACTCCAGCCGCCTCAATTACGGCACGCGCCGGTCCTCCGGCGATAACACCAGTACCTTCCGGAGCCTTCTTAAGAAGTACGGAAGCGCTTCCGAATTTACCAATCACATCGTGTGTTACACTTGAGTTTTCATCAAGAGATACGCTGATCATTTTCTTCATAGCGTCCTCTTTACCTTTACGAATAGCTTCCGGAATTTCAGTAGCTTTTCCTAAACCTGCACCAACATGGCCATTTCCATCACCAACAACTACTAAAGCTGTGAAACGGAAGTTACGACCACCTTTAACAACTTTGGTTACACGCTTGATTGATACCACTTTTTCTACTAATTCCATCTGACTAGCATCAATACGTTCCTGTCTCATCTGTGTTCTCCCTTCCTTAGAAATTCAGACCAGCTTCTCTTGCTGCGTCTGCTAATGCCTTGATTTTACCCTGGTAAATGAATCCGCCTCTATCAAATACAACTTCATCAATACCTTTAGCTTTTGCTCTCTCGGCAATTACTTTTCCAAGGTATGCTGCTGCTTCAACGTCGTTAGTCTTCTCGAGCTCTGCTTTCACTTCTTTCTGAAGAGTGGAAGCGGAAACAAGAGTATTTCCAACAGTATCGTCGATGATCTGTGCATACATATGATTATTACTTCTGAATACAGCTAAACGCGGTCTCTGCGCTGTTCCGCTGAAACGGTTGCGTAATTTCATGTGTTTTTTTCTACGAACTTCGCTTCTAGATTTCTTACTAACCATTTTCACACTCTCCTTATTTATTTCTTACCAGTCTTACCGACTTTACGTCTGATTACTTCATCAGCATATTTGATTCCCTTGCCCTTATATGGCTCCGGTCTTCTCTTATCTCTGATCTCAGCCGCAAACTGTCCAACTTTTTCTTTATCGATACCTTTAACAGTGATCTTGTTCTGTCCCTCAAGTACAGTCTCGATTCCTTCTGGATCGATCATCTCAACTGGATGGGAATAACCAAGGTTCAGTGTCAGTTTATTTCCTGATTTAGCAGCTCTGTAACCTACACCGTTTACTTCAAGAACTTTCTCGTATCCGTCTGTTACACCTACAACCATGTTGTTGATCAGTGTTCTTGTCAGACCATGAAGAGATTTCATTTTCTTTAAGTCGCTCGGTCTTGTAACGATTACTTCTTCGCCTTCAACTTTGATTTCCATTTCTACTGGAAGCTCTTTTGTAAGAGTTCCCTTAGGACCTTTTACAGTCACTACATTGTTCTCAGCAACTTCTACAGTTACTCCTGCAGGAATTGCTACAGGCAGTCTTCCTATACGTGACATACCATTATCCTCCTTAACTTAGATTCTCGGAGAAGCTGCGTTGGCTTCTCTGTTTTCAGTTACATTTATAAGGAAGTTCTTTTCGCTAAGCTCGACAAAACTTCGCTAAGCTCAAAGAACGTACCTTTTATAATGAATCATCCACTCAACTCGATAGATGAGCAGATTTAAGGAAGTTCTTTTCACTAAGCTCGAAAGGACCTCGCTAAGTTCAAAGAACAACCTCGCACTAAGCTCAAACTTCGGCTACGCCTCGTTCTCACTAAGTTGCTTTCGGCTTACCAAACGAAGCAAAGAACCTCTCCGCCTACGCCGAGTTTTCTAGCTTCTTTGTCTGTTACTACACCTTTGTTTGTAGAGATGATTGCTGTTCCGAGTCCGCCAAGTACCTTTGGGATATCCTCTGTATTAGCGTAAACACGAAGTCCCGGTTTGGAGATTCTCTTCAGTCCGGAAATAACTTTCTCGTTCTTGTCAGCACCGTATTTCAGTGTGATGTGAATTGTCTTGAAAGCTCCATCTTCTACAAGGTCATATTTTGCGATATATCCTTCATCAAGAAGAATGTTTGCGATAGCAAGTTTCATCTTTGATGCCGGTACATCTACTGTATCATGTTTTGCAGTGTTTGCATTACGGATTCTTGTAAGCATATCTGCAATTGGATCGCTCATAGTCATGTGTGTGATTCCTCCTATGTTATTTCACAGTATATAGTTGCTTTCGTCTTACCAGCTTGCTTTTTTAACACCCGGGATCTGTCCTTTATAAGCCAGTTCGCGGAAGCAGATACGGCAGATGCCGTATTTTCTTAAATATGCATGCGGACGACCACAAATTCTGCAACGGCTGTATTCTCTTGTGGAGAACTTTGGTGCACGCTGCTGTTTGATTTTCATTGATGTTTTAGCCATGAATTTCTCTCCTTTTTACTTTGCGAATGGCATATTGAACTGTGTCAATAATTCACGTGCTTCTTCATCAGTCTTGGCTGTTGTAACAAAAATTACATCCATACCTCTGACTTTGTCAATCTTATCGTACTCGATTTCTGGGAAGATAAGCTGCTCCTTGATTCCAAGTGCATAGTTACCTCTTCCGTCAAATGCGTTCGGGTTTACTCCTCTGAAGTCACGTACACGAGGAAGTGAGAGGTTGATCAGACGATCAACGAACTCGTACATTTTCTCTCCTCTTAAAGTAACTTTACATCCGATCGGCATACCCTCTCTGATTTTGAAGTTAGCTACAGAATTCTTTGCTCTTGTTACAACCGCTTTCTGTCCTGCGATTTTCTCCATGTCTGCAATAGCTGACTCCAGAAGTTTAGCATTGTCTTTTGCCTCACCGACACCCATGTTAATTACAACCTTGTCAAGTTTCGGCACTTCCATGATGTTTTTATATCCAAATTTTTTGATCATTGCATCAACGATCTCATTCTGATACTGCTCTTTCAGTCTACTCAAAGTCCTGGACCTCCTTCCTTGAATTAATCAATAACTTCGCCTGTTGCCTTAGCAAAACGAACTTTTTTGTCTCCATCCATCTTGAAGCCTACTCTTGTTGCTTTTCCGTTATGAAGTAACATAACGTTTGATGCATCAATGTAACCTTCCTGATGTACGATTCCGCCGTTCTGGTTTGCCATGCTTGGCTTTGTATGCTTTGTCAGCATATTGACGCCTTCAACCAGGACTCTTCCGTCTTTTTTATCTACGGCAATAACTTTGCCTTCTTTATCTTTATCTTTTCCGGCGATAACCTTAACCATATCACCTTTTTTAATTTTCATAGTTGACATTCTCAGGCACCTCCTTACAGTACTTCCGGAGCCAAAGAAACAATCTTCATAAAGTGTTTCTCTCTAAGCTCTCTTGCTACTGGTCCAAAAATACGTGTTCCACGTGGGTTCAAATCGTCTTTTATAATAACAGCAGCATTTTCATCGAATCTGATGTAGGAACCGTCTTTACGACGAGCACCTCTTACAGAACGGACAACTACAGCTTTAACAACATCGCCTTTTTTAACAACGCCGCCTGGTGTTGCATCTTTAACAGTTGCAACGATCACATCTCCGATGCTGGCATATCTTCTTGTAGAACCACCAAGCACACGGATACACAGTAACTCTTTAGCACCTGTATTGTCTGCTACTTTAAGTCTGCTTTCTTGCTGTATCATGCAGGTAAACCTCCTTCAAATAATTATTTCGCTTTCTCCATGATTTCCACAAGTCTCCATCTCTTATCTTTAGACAGCGGTCTTGTTTCCATTACTTTAACTGTATCTCCAACTTTGCACTCATTGTTCTCATCATGAGCTTTCAGTTTATAAGTTCTCTTTACGATCTTCTTGTAAAGTGGATGTTTAACGTGGTCTTCAACGGCAACAACAATTGTCTTATCCATCTTGTCGCTGACAACCTTACCCGTACGGGTTTTTCTTAAATTTCTCTCTTCCACGGTTGCTGCTCCTTTCACTATGCTCTTTTAGCCTCTGTAATCAGAGTCTGGATACGAGCGATATTCTTTCTTACTTCTTTGATTCTGCTTGTATTATCCAACTGATTTGTTGCGTTCTGGAATCTCAGATTAAAGAGTTCCTTCTTAGCAGCTACTAATTCTTCATTTAATTCCTCTACGGATTTTCCTCTTAACTCGTTTACAAATGTATTAATTTTCACTGTTATCACCGCCTTCTAAGTCTGCGCGAGAAACGATTTTGCATTTGCAAGGTAATTTATGCATTGCAAGTCGAAGTGCCTCTCTAGCTGTTTCCTCTGGTACTCCTGCAATCTCAAACATAACACGGCCTGGTTTAACTACTGCTGCCCAATACTCAACAGTACCTTTTCCACTACCCATACGAGTCTCAGCCGGTTTTGCTGTGATCGGCTTGTCTGGGAAGATTTTGATCCAAACCTTACCACCACGCTTGATGTAACGTGTCATAGCAACACGGGCTGCCTCGATCTGGTTAGAACGAATCCAGCATGGTTCCATAGCTACGATACCATATTCACCGTAAGAAATCTTATTACCTCTAAGAGCCTTACCTTTCATAGTACCACGGAACTGTTTACGACGTTTTACTCTTTTTGGCATTAACATTATTTATCGCTCCCTTCCTTATCTGCTCTAGTCGGAAGAACTTCGCCTTTGTAAATCCAAACCTTTACACCGACTTTTCCGTAAGTTGTATCAGCTTCTGCGAATCCATAATCGATGTCAGCACGAAGTGTCTGCAGCGGAATTGTTCCCTCGCTGTAGAACTCTGTACGAGCCATATCAGCACCACCAAGACGTCCGGATACGGAAGTCTTAACTCCGAGTGCTCCAGCCTTCATAGTTCTGGACATGCAGGATTTCATAGCACGTCTGAAGGAGATACGGTTCTCAAGCTGCTGAGCAATGTTCTCAGCTACGAGCTGTGCATCTTTGTCCGGTCTCTTAACTTCTTTGATGTCAACGATGAGCTTCTTATCTGTGAACTGTGCAAGCTCTGCTTTCACCTTTTCGATCTCGGAACCACCCTTGCCGATTACGACACCAGGCTTAGCTGTATAAACGATGATCTTAACGCGATCGGATGCTCTTTCGATTTCAATCTTAGAGATTCCAGCGCTGTATAATCTCTTCTTTAAAAACTTTCTGATCTCGTGGTCTTCAACCAGATTGTCAGCGAAATCTTTTTCTGCGTACCATTTGGAATCCCAGTCTTTGATAACGCCAACTCTCAGGCCATGAGGATTAACTTTCTGTCCCATATTGTCCTCCTATCTCTCATTGAGCACGATTGTGATGTGGCTCATTCTCTTCTCGATTCTGTAAGCTCTACCCTGTGCTCTCGGTCTGATTCTCTTCATTGTCGGTCCTTTATTTGCGTAGCATTCCTCGATGTAGAGGTTTTCAACGCTCATACCGTTGTTATTCTCAGCATTTGCGATTGCTGATTTCAGTAACTTCTCTATAACGCTTGAAGCATATCTTGGATTGTATGCTAAAATACCAAGTGCTGTCTGTACATCCTTGCCTCTGATGGCATCAAGAACGAAACATGCCTTCTGAACAGATACTCTTGCATAAGAAATCTTAGCTGAAGGTCTTGTATCTCTCTGCTCGTTTCTTTCTCTTTTGATCTGGGATCTATGTCCTCTTGCCATGGATGAACCCTCCTTTCAAAATGTATGAAAATTATCTAACTCTTGACTTCTTCTCGTCTTTTCCGTGTCCTCTGTAAGTTCTTGTTGCAACGAACTCACCGAGCTTGTGGCCTACCATATCCTCTGTAACATATACAGGCACATGTCTTCTTCCATCATGTACGGCAAATGTATGACCTACAAATGATGGGAAGATTGTAGAACGGCGTGACCATGTCTTTATAACTGTTTTATCACCTGCAGCGTTCATAGCGTCTACTTTTTTAAGTAAGCTTTCGTCTGCAAATGGTCCTTTTTTAAGTGAGCGAGCCATAGGTTCTAACCTCCTTGTGAATCTGATTATTTAATCGCTTTACCATCTCTTCTTCTTACAATCAGCTTGTTAGAAGCTTTGTTCTTCTTACGAGTCTTAAGACCAAGTGCCGGTTTACCCCATGGAGTACACGGTCCTGGACGTCCGATACTTGTCTTACCTTCTCCACCTCCGTGTGGATGGTCGTTAGGGTTCATTACGGAACCACGAACTGTAGGTCTGATTCCCATGTGACGCTTACGTCCTGCTTTACCAACATTGATCAGGTTGTGATCACCGTTTCCTACAACACCGATAGATGCGCGGCAGATGATCGGAACCATTCTCATTTCTCCTGAAGGAAGTCTCAGTGTAGCGTACTTTCCTTCTTTAGCCATCAGCTGTGCACTGTTACCAGCGGAACGAACCAGCTGTCCACCTTTTCCTGGGTACAGCTCGATGTTGTGAATCTGTGTACCAACCGGAATCTCTGAAAGTGGAAGGCAGTTTCCTACTCTAACCTCAGCGTCAGCACCGTTCATAACTGTCATGCCGTCTGTAAGTCCTTCTGGAGCAAGGATGTATGCTTTCTCACCATCTGCGTAGCAGATCAGTGCGATGTTAGCACTTCTATTTGGATCATACTCGATTCCAACAACTGTTGCCGGAATTCCGTCTTTCTTTCTCTTAAAGTCGATAATTCTATATTTCTTCTTAGCTCCGCCGCCACGATGTCTTACTGTGATTTTACCCTGTGCGTTACGGCCAGCTTTTCTCTTCTTGGATTCGAGGAGGGATTTCTCTGGAGTTGTCTTTGTGATCTCTGAGAAATCAGAACCTGTCATCTGTCTTCTGGAAGGTGTATATGGGTTATATGTTTTGATTCCCATTACTGTCTCTCCTTTCGTTTGCTCTGATTATTTGTTTCACGGGTTTGCACCGTATAATGTCTTATATCTTACAGTCCTTCGAAAATCTCGATATCAGCGCTGTCTTCTGTCAGTGCTACTACAGCTTTCTTTGTCTTAGCTGTCTTTCCGAAAGTCATTCCACGTCTTTTGCTCTTACCATCAAGGTTCATTGTGTTGACGCTTTTTACTTTTGTACCGTTGAACATTTTTTCAACAGCTTCTTTGATCTGAGATTTTGTAGCCTCTGTGTGTACAAGGAATGTATATTTCTTGTCAGCCATAAGCTCCATGCTCTTCTCAGTTACAACTGGTTTAAGGATTACATCATAATACTGAATGTTTGCCATTATGCGTACACCTCCTCGATTGCTGCAACAACAGCTTTCGTAGCGATTACTGTGTTGTATTTCAGGATGTCATATACGTTGATCGTATTTACACGAGCTGTCTTAACATCCGGGATGTTCTTAGCAGAGATCTCAGCGTTCTTATCTCCTTCTTCAAGAACAACAAGTGCTTTGTTCACGTTCAGGTTGTTCAGAACTGTCTGGAATTTCTTTGTCTTGATCTCGTCAAATTTCATTTCATCAACTACGATGAACTTATTCTCTTCTACTCTGGAAGTAAGTGCAGACTTAAGAGCTGCTCTCTTCTCTTTCTTATTCATTTTGAAGGAGTAGTCTCTCGGAACCGGAGCAAATACAACTCCACCGCCTGTCCACTGAGGTGATCTTGTTGATCCCTGTCTTGCGTGACCTGTTCCTTTCTGTCTCCATGGTTTTCTTCCGCCGCCGGAAACTTCAGAACGAGTTTTGGCTTTCTGTGTTCCCTGACGATTGTTTGCAAGCTGATTTACAACTGCCATGTGTACGAGGTGCTCATTTACTTCTACACCGAATACAGCATCGTTCAGTTCGATTGTATCAACTTCTTTACCTTCGATATTGTAAACAGATACTTTTGCCATCTGTATGTTCCTCCTTTCTTAACTGTCAGACTAGTTAGCTTTCACTGTCTCTTTGATTGTTACCAGGCATTTCTTCGGTCCCGGTACGGATCCCTTAACGAGGAGCAGGTTGTTCTCTGCATCAACTCTTACAATTTCGAGATTCTGAACAGTGATCTTCTTGTTACCCATCTGTCCTGGCATCTTCTTACCTTTGAATACCTTACTCGGATCAGATGCTGAACCGTTAGAACCAGCATGACGATGGAACTTGGAACCGTGAGTCATAGGTCCTCTACTCTGGTTGTGACGCTTGATTGCGCCCTGGAAACCTTTACCTTTTGAAACAGCAGTTGCATCAATCTTGTCTCCTGCTGCAAAGATATCAGCTTTAATTTCCTGAGCAAGTGTATACTCTTCAGCGTTCTCAAATCTGAATTCTTTTACATATCTCTTTCCGGATACGCCTGCTTTGTCAAAATGACCTTTTTCGGCTTTTGTCACACCGTTTCTGTGAGCGATGGACTTCTTTCCACTGTTGTCTTTTGTGACAATCTTTTCTTTCTTGTCAACATATCCAACCTGTACTGCGCTGTAACCGTCATTCTCAACTGTTTTAACCTGTGTTACTACACAAGGACCAGCCTGCAGAACTGTTACCGGAATCAGAACTCCGTCTTCTTCATTGAAGATCTGAGTCATTCCAACTTTTGTAGCTAAAATAGCTTTCTTCATTATAATTACCTCCTGTGATTTACAGCGGAACGCTTTCGCGCTCATCCTAAATTTTAGGAATACTGTTTAAAATTAAGATGTCCTTATTATTTGGACTTCATCTTGATGTCGATAAATACACCAGCTGGCATTTCTAATCTAGAAAGTGCATCAACAGTTTTCTGTGTTGGTGTGATGATATCGATCAGTCTTTTGTGAGTTCTCTGCTCGAACTGCTCTCTGGAATCTTTGTACTTGTGTACAGCTCTCAGAATTGTTACAACTTCCTTCTTAGTCGGAAGTGGTACCGGTCCACTCACCTGTGACCCGTTCTTTTTTACAGTTTCGATGATTTTCTTTGCGGATGCATCAACGAGCTGATGATCATACGCCTTTAATGTGATTCTCATTACTTGACTTGCCATAAAAAAAGTCGCCTCCTTTTCGTACTTTTCACATCAGTACGACAAGCGGTGACTGTACACTCTCCCGTGTGTGTCGTGAGAAACTCACACGTTGTTTCATACTACTACCTTATGGTATGGTAAACAGTAATCAGTTGTGATTCGTACAGTGACTTGTCGCCAGTTTCCTAACTTGACATTCGCTCCACGGAAAACCTGCACCAGCTTATTCATTTGCCGGGCAGCAACCTCGCGCTTCATCGCTATCATGTCACAGCTCTCTTAGTATATCCGAGAGTACCGAAAATTGCAAGTACTTTCTTTGTTTTTTTTTAAGTACAATCTTTTTTCTATTTATTTTTGCATTTTCCTTGCAACCAGATCAAATATTACACATAATCAAATCACATTATATATAGAAGAAACTCATCTCAAGTCGTGATCTATCAGGTATCATACTAACCTCAATGCAAAATTTATGTTACTGTTCACTCCCGTGTCAATCACTCCGCTGATTGGCACGGAGAATGCGCGTTTTGACTTGAATGCATCTCGCCCCATCGCCAAAGGCGATTTTAAATGGCGAGATGCGTTGCTGGTCGCACATCGTGTGAACAGTAACAAATTTATAAGGAATCTTATTTTTTGCCCACATAACACTTGACACTGCTCTACACGAATGGTATTATTATCTCGACTTGTAAGACCAAAGGCGGTTTTCCTATTTACCGAGGAGAAACTGTCTTTTTTTATTCGTTTTTACAGGTCAGATACTTCAGTTATCATGCAGTACGCTAACGCCGGATGTTTTCCCCAAGAATATCCCTGCCGCAGCAGTACCGTCAGCGCACAGCCTCTTTGTAGGAATTCCCCAGTTTCGTGTGCAGATGTTTCTGTCTGGTAACTAAAGGATCCTCTCAATTACATACCATAGAAGTGACGCCGCCTGCTGGAGTTGCAGATCCAGCAAAGCGGCGTCATTTCCGTTATAATGCATTCTTGTTGTTACTGTTCACACGATGTGCGACCAGCAACGCATCTCGCCATTTAAAATCGCCTTTGGCGATAGGGCGAGATGCATTCAAGTCAAAACACGCATCCTCCGTGTCAATCAGCGAAGTGATTGACACGGGAGTGAACAGTAATGCATTCTTTACTTTTATAAGAGTTTTTCTATCTCCGGAAATGGACTCAGACTCCTTTTCAATATTCCATGAATATATGCAATCACCATTCCATAGTTTGCAATCGGGATCCCTTGATCCTGTGCGCAACTGATCCTGTATTTCATTTCGCGTTCATTCAGCATACACCCTCCACAATGAATGATCATTTTGTATGAACCAAGGTCATCTGGGAATTCTGTTCCTGAAGAAGTCTCTATTATAAGTTCTTTCCCTGTATACTCTTTCAGCCAGCGTGGAATCTTCACCGTACCAATATCATCACACTGTCTATGATGCGTGCACCCCTCACTGATCAGGACTTTATCGCCGCCTCTTAAACTATCAAGTGCTTTTACCCCACGCACCATCGTTTCCAGATTCCCTTTATATCTTGCAAATAAAATAGAAAAGGATGTCAGTAAAATATCTTTTGGTGTATCTTTCGCAACTTTTCCAAAAACCTGGCTATCTGTAATAACCATCTTTGGCTTTTTTCCAAGTGAAGCTAATGTTTTTGTAAGTTCCGTTTCTTTCACAACGATTGCAGATGCATCCGCATCGAGAATATCTCGAATCGTCTGCTGCTGTGGCAAAATCAGGCGTCCCTTTGGTGCCGCACTGTCAATCGGCACAACAAGCACTACAAAATCGGATGGTTCAAGAAGATCTCCAACAATCTTTCGCTCTTCCTCTTCCTTTCCTTTCAATGCTCCAAGTTCTTCCTTCAACTCATAAATTCCGCTTTTATCCGCTGCACTTACAAGAAGAATCTTCTCTTTCTCTGTTTTCAAATAACTTGCGGTATTTCCCTGTACCCTCAATCTCTCATCTTCTTGTGTAAACCGTTCACATTTATTCAGTACTATTATATAAGATATGTTCTTTTTCTGAATCCGCTCTGTTATTTTGAGATCTTCTTCACTGACACCACACGTTCCATCAATCACAACAACAGCAATGTCTGTCTTATTCAACACCTGATAACTCTTCTTCACACGAAGTTCACCCAGTTCACCTTCATCATCAATTCCAGGAGTATCCATCATCACAACAGGACCCAACGGAAGAAGTTCCATTGTCTTATAAACCGGATCCGTTGTTGTTCCTTTCACATCAGAAACTACCGCAAGATCCTGTCCAGTTACCGCATTCATCACGCTTGATTTTCCCGCATTGCGCTTACCAAAAAAGCCGATGTGCACTCGTTCGGACACCGGCGTCTGATTCATACCCATATTCTTTTTCCTTTCTTTTGGCGGAGACATGTGGGAATCGAACCCACCCGGGACGTACCACGCCCCACACTGGTTTTGAAGACCAGGAAGCACACCAGTTACTCTTCTGCCTCCATAATGCTTAGACAATTCATCATCGATGTATTTATTAAGAAACGGAGCAAACGCCAGCTGATATCTGGTCATCCGCTCCGCCATCTGATTCTATCCTAACAGAATCTTTCTTTCCTGTAAATCATAATTGCTTACATCAGTTCCTCTGCCATCTTCTCGATGTCCGCTTTATTCTGCTCATCCATAGAAGACATAATCTTTACTGAAGTCTCAAGCCATGTGATATTCTTGCTCTTCTCAAACATTCCTGTCATCACTTTACCAGCCATAGAAGCCCAGGATCCATTCTCAATCAGACCAATTGTCTTATTCTGATAGTTACGTTCTGTCAAGTGCTCGATAAATGTCTTCATGAACGGGAATACATCTCCATTATAAGTTGTTGAAGCAAGAACGATCTTACCGTAACGGAACGCCTCTTCCACTGCCTCAGCCATATCTTCACGGGCAAGATCTGTAACAACAACTTTCGGACACCCTTTTTCTTTCAGTTTCTCAGCAAGAAGTTCCACTGCCTTCTTTGTATTTCCATAAACAGATGTATAAGCGATCATAACGCCTTCAGACTCTGTTCCGTAAGAAGACCATGTATTATACTGTCCAATGTAATGCTCCAGATTCTCTGTAAGAACCGGTCCATGCAGTGGGCAGATTATCTGAATATCCAGTGTTGCTGCAACCTTCAAAAGATTCTGAACCTGTGCTCCGTATTTTCCAACAATTCCGATATAGTAACGGCGTGCTTCGCAATCCCAGTCTTCCTCTACATCAAGCGCTCCGAACTTACCGAATCCATCCGCAGAGAAAAGAACCTTATCCTTGCTATCGTATGTTACCATTACCTCCGGCCAATGTACCATCGGTGCAAATACAAATGTAAGCTCATGTTTTCCAAGTGTCAGTGTATCTTTATTCTTCACTTCCAGCTTGTTCTCGTCTGCAAGTTTCAGGTCACGGAAAAAGTTTCCGATCATTGTAAATGTCTTTGCATTTCCAACCACCTTTGTATTCGGATATACTTCCAGAAATTTCTGAATATTTGCTGAATGATCCGGCTCCATGTGCTGAACGATCAGGTAATCAGGTGTTGCTCCATTCAATACATCTGCAATATTCTTCAGCCACTCATCGCCAAAAGCTGCATCCACTGTATCCATAACCGCAATTTTCTCATCATTGATCACATAGGAATTGTAAGCCATGCCATTCGGCACAATATAGTGACCCTCGAATAAATCAATGTTGTGATCATTTACACCTACATATAAAATGTCATCTGTAATTCTCATATTATGCTCCTTCTCTGCCGAACTATCAGCAGTCTTTTCATTACCGCTCCCACTGATCTGTGAGCAGCACTTTTTTCGTTACTGTACACTCTCGTGTGAACAGTAACCTTTTTTCTTTTATTACTGAATAGAGTATAGCGCAAACCGCCCTCAGAATCAACGTTCATTCTCATATTCTCGTTTCTTTTTTGAAAACATGTTACTGTTCACTTCCATATCTATCACTCCACTGTTCAACACAGAATATGCACATTTTGCCTTGAATCCAAAGATCAGACCATGCACTCATGAAGTTCTTCTCTCTCAATCCCCTTTTCCTGCATTACATGCTTGATCTGTTCTACCGCCTCAAGCGGTGCCGCCCAGGCAAGTCCACAACCGGCCGAGATTACTCTTGGCACCGGAATCAGCCTGCCCGGTACCTCCTCTGCCTTACATGCTTTTTCCATTGCCATCGCATCCGCAGTTGTGTGAAATGTCACCACAAGTTTTAATTCTTTCTTTCGCATTTATGAGATCTCCTGTTTTCCTTTTATCTTTCTCAAAAAATCACAGATTGCCCAGGCAATACTCATACCTGCCGCAATCCCTAGTGCATATAAAAATGTATCTCTTCCATAATTCCACGCCTGATGTAAATCCCCCTCAACAACGCTTCTCATGCAATAATAAAGTGTGCTTCCGGGAATCAGCGGAATCACCGATGTTACAAAAAATGACGTCGAAGTACTCCTGCAACTACGTGCAAGTATCTCCGCATATAAGTCGATTCCAAAAGCTGCTGCCAGTGTTGGAAAAAACACACCACCCCAGCATTCTCTGCAGATGATAAATAGCAGCCAGCCCAGAAAACCACCAAGTGCCGCCAACGGAAGGTGTTTCTTCTTCATATGAAACAATATGCCAAATGCAACCGAACCCGCTGCACCTGTAAATAATTGAACAATATACGTCATCAACCAATCCTCCCAATCAGAAATATTGCTCCGATAAATCCAAGTGCAAGCACTGCTGCAAGAAGCATCGCCTCTATAAAACGCATAACCCCAGATATTGTATCTCCGATCAATATATCACGAATCGCATTTGTTGCCATCAATCCCGGGATCAATAACATAATATCACCAATCATAATCTTATCCACGTGCAGAGCCGGAAAAAGCCTCGCCATAACACAAATAAAACATCCCGCAAGAAATGATGCCACAAATTGAAACGTCACTTCATTCATGCAATACTTTCTTATATGTCTCTGTGCTCCCCAGATTAAGATGCCTGCTAATCCGGCCAGTAATGCATCCCAAAGATTTCCTCCATAGAAAAGCGCAAAACTAAAAGCTGCCAGAATACTCCCTGCGAGTTTTCCTGTCTGTGTCGGAACAACTTTGTCAATCTGATCGAAGACTTCCCTGAGTTCTTCAGGAGACATAGGATTCTGGCAAAACTGTCTACTCAAATGATTCAATTTCTCCAGCTTCTCAAAATCATTTCCTCCGGTCTTTCGGATTCTCCTTGTCTGAGTTCGTACATTTTCTTCTGGAAATTCCATTGTAATAACAATACTCGATGTGATCACGAACACATTCATCTGTGTTGCACCGCATGCATATCCCATACGGTTCAATGTATCTTCTACACGAAATATCTCCGCCCCACTTGAAAGCAGCGCATCTCCGATATCAAGAAATACATGCAGATATTTTGTTGAAATATACATGCTGTTATCCTCACACTTTCCTTTTTTCTCAACTCTTTTATTATAACCGAAACCAGACAAATAGAAAACATTTTTCATTACTAAAATACTCCCTTTACCAAATTCACATTCAGTAAAGGGAGCAAGGCTTTTTACTATTTCATTTTACTCGATCACAACAGCAAATCCATCTTCGATTTCTTCTACTGTTGTTTTCTTTCCGTGATCCTTTGCAAATTTCTCCACATTTGTTTTCTGATGTGGTTCTGTCACAAGAACCTTTACCGGACTACTGTCACTTTTAATCGCTTCCGCTGTCAGCATCAATGGTTCCGGACAAGATAATCCTCTTGCATCTACTTCTCTCATAACTATTTTCTCCTTATTTTGCTTCGCTTCTCTTGTTTGTAAATGCGATTACAAAACATACAATAATACAAATAATTGCTGCGATCTTACCTGCTGGCGGAACAGCTCCGGCTACGATCTCACCTGTCTCAGCATTCAGTGCTGTTCCACTTGCTGCCAGACCAAGGTTATGTGCAAGTGCTCCACCTGCAAACATACCGATCACTGTTACTCCTGCATCAGATGATCCCTGACCTGCAAGTACAAGCTGACGCAGTGGGCATCCTCCTGCAAGAACTGCTGCAAATCCTACTGCATACATTCCAAGAATGCTCCACAGGTGCTGGGAGTGAGCGATCACTCCAGGTGTATTGAATGCAAGAACAAAATGTCCTGTTGCAATATTGTATACAAGCATAACTGCGAAGAATCCTACAATGATTGTGATCAGGTCAAAGTTCTTCATAAGAATGATATCACGGATACTTCCTGCGAAACACATTCTTGATTTCTGAGCAAATGCTCCAAAGAGAAGTCCACCGATCAGAGAAATAATGATTGGTGCATGCATACTTCCAGGACCTGCTGTACTACTCTTTAAAAGATTTGTTCCAAGTGCAAGTACAAGTACTCCGATCATAAGAAGTGGAAGTACACTTCCGCTCACTTTATTTGTCACATGTGCACGCCCAAGGCTGAAACCTTTCTTCAGTGCAAACACGCCTGTAGCAATACCAAGTACAAATCCGATCAGTGCTACCCATGCATTCAGATCTCCGGCTGACATACGAATCACCATACGAAGCGGACATCCAAGGAATACAAGTGCTCCGATCACAAGAATCATTCCGAGTACAAAACGTACGATTGTGGAAGATCCTGCTGTTGCACGATATTCTTTTGTCGCAATTGAAATAATAAATGCACCGAGGACGATTCCTATGATCTCCGGTCTTGCATACTGTACCGGCTCTGCGGAATGAAGTCCAAGTGCTCCTGCTGTATCACGCACAAAACACGCAATACAGATTGCCATGTTCGCTGGGTTACCAAAATAAGCAAGTGTTGCTGCCACCAGACCCATTACGACACCGGCGATTCCCAGTTTCTTCTTTGAATCAAATAAATTCATTTTCTCTTCCTCTCTTTCTTTACAACTCCTTTATCGCACGAATTGCAAAATCAACTTCTTCTTCCGTATTGTAATGAGAGAAACTGAAGCGGACAGCTCCCTGTTCTACTGTACCGAGTGCTTTGTGCATCAGTGGTGCACAGTGTGCTCCCGGTCTGGTCGCAATCCCATAAACTTCATTCAATTCATCACTGACTTCCGAAGAGTCATAATCTCCCAGATTGAAAGTCACGATCGGAGCTCTTTCCTCTGCTGTAAAATCTCCATAGACTTTCACATCCGGGAGCTGAGAAATCCCATCATAAAACCTGCGCATCAGATGGAGTTCTTTCTCGCGGATCACATCAATTCCTGTACGGTTCAGATAATCAATTGCTGCGCCAAGTCCTGCAATCCCATGCCCATTAAGAGTTCCGGCCTCAAGTGCCGTCGGCATCTGGGATGGGTGATGCATGTTATAAGTATCCACGCCGCTTCCTCCGCACAGAAGCGGACGAATTCCCACACCTTCCCTAACATAAAGTCCTCCGGTCCCCTGCGGTCCAAGCAGACCTTTATGTCCTGTGAAGCACAATACATCAACCCCAAGTTCCTGCACATCAATCGGATAAACACCTGCTGTCTGAGAAGCATCCACAACAAACAAAATATGCTTCTCTGATGCAATCTGTCCTACCCGTTTCAGATTGATCATATTTCCCGTTAGATTTGAAGCATGGGTACACACAATTGCTTTTGTATTTTTCCGCACCGCATTCTCCATCTCTTCATATGACAGATTTCCCTTTTCATCACAGTTTAGAATCGTAAGCTCTACTCCCTGTTCCTGACACCAGTACAGCGGACGCAATACTGAATTATGTTCCAGTACTGTCGTGATCACATGATCACCCGGTTGAAACAAACCTTTCAATGCAATATTGAGACTCTCTGTAGAATTTGCAGTAAATGCAATTCTTGTCGGACTTTCTGCATTGAAAAAATCTGCAAGCTTTTCCCTTACTGCATAGATACTTCTCGAAGCATCAAGTGCAGCTTCTGTTCCGCCTCTCCCTGCATTACCCATATGCTCGAGAGCATAGAGAATCGCCTCTTTTACTTCTTCCGGTTTCTGCAATGTAGTTGCCGCATTATCCATGTAGATCATAGGGCTTCTCTTCCTTTCTGTATGTGTTTATATCGTTTACTTTTTAGATACAAATCACTAGTTATAGTATACTTCTCTTTTCTGTTTCCGTCTAATAGGAATCCGTAATGGATCTGCCCTATTTATAGGCTTTTTCTATAAATAGGGCGTGTTATTTGCATTCACCTATCCCTGTATTTTCTTTCTTCAAATACATTCTCTTTATCATCTTTATAAAACGCTCTGCTGCCGGAAGCAACGGATATTCTGCATCATAGACAAGGTTGATCATTCTCTTTCCACCTTGACTGCCCAGTGGAAAAGCCAGAAGTGTTCCATTTTTCAATTCCTCTTCTGCCGCAAGTTTAGACAAAATCGTAACTCCCATCCCTTTACTTACAGATCTTTTGATTGTCTCCTGATTCTCCATCAATGCTGCAAGCTTCAGTTTCTTCATATCAATCCCTTGTTCTGCCAGCATTTTTTCTGCTTCTTTCTTTGTTCCGGATCCTTCTTCTCTTAAGATCACCGGCTCGTCCATGATCCAATCCGCCAATATTTGTCCACCACAAAGCTTTTCAACAAATTTCTCATTTGCCGGAGTAAGCACAACTAATTCGTCTTCATAAAATGGAAGATATTTACAGTTTCCTTTCTCGATCACGGTTCCTGTAAATCCAATATCAATATGATGGGAAAGAATCATATCGATAACACCTTCGCTGTCTGTCTCAAAAAGCTTCAATTTTTCACCAGGATATTCTGCATGAAATGTAGACATTACATTTGGAAGAATATATTGCGCCGGTACGGTTGAAGCACCAATACGAAGTACATTTCCCTCCGGTTTTATTTCTTTTCCAAACCGCCCTTTTATTGTCTTTTCGATTTCAAGCATTTGTACCGCATAAGCATAAAGCTCTTTTCCATTCTCTGACAGCTCAACTCCTCTTGTATTTCTTATAAGGAAACAGGTCTTCAGCTCTTTTTCTAATGCAGACACATGTGCACTAACAGTTGGCTGCGTAAGAAATAACTGCTTTGCCGCTTCCGAAAAACTTTTTGTTTCTGCTACTTTCACAAATGCTTCCAGTTGTTTTAAGTTCATTCACTCTCCCCTTGCTTTCCTCTGATTTATTCTCTTTGTAATTTATTTCCTGCCAAGCGTTCTGTCTGTGCACCTTCTTTTGCTGTAAATCCGATTCGATCTGTATATTCAAAAATCAATCTGGCATTTTTTCTGCTCGTCTGAAATACTTCTTTCACCTGACTCAGTGTAATCACCTTAGACACGGATAACATACAACTTACTTCTGTTCTGATTTTAAACGTAATCTCTGTTGTTGTATAAACACTCTCACAAACCTCTGTAATTTCGTTTTCTTCCTGCATATAATTCAGAATTTCCATCAATTCATCCTGACTTTGTATTCCACTTTTCTTTTTCGTTTTTTTTGCTGACTCAAAAAATGTTTCCAATTCCACTTTGTTCAAAAAGAAAACGTTATTCTCCTCTGATTGACTGGCAAAAATTTCTCTTAACTTAGAAATTTCTTCCGTCTCTTTTACTTTATATCCCTCCGGAGAAATCAGCTCTATACCAGAATTTTCCTGTTGCAACCTTATACAACCGACATTTCCATGTTCCTCCAATAGTATAAGACATTTCTGAATTTCCCGGTTCTGCTCTTTTTTCCCTTTACTGATCTGATTGAAAAGAACTGTCTTTGGCATTCCTCTTCGATATGGATGAGCAGACAACCAGCTTTCCAATTCATCCATAATTCTCTTTTCTAAAGAAATCTGTTCCTGCTGGCTCTTTTCTTGATCTGGGATTTCCTTTGAACACTTATTTTCTTGATTCCAAAGATTGTTTTCCAACAGTTCCAGTCTTTGTAAAACCCCATCATGATATTTTCGCTCTTTTTTTTCTCCCATTTCAAGGATAATTCCTCCACCGATTGTCTCGAGTGGTGAATAAAACCGGATAACAAACCGGTCCCCCGGACAAAACGCAGCAGCTTCTTCTAATCTTAGTTGGACATAGGCTGATTCTCCCGGTTCAACTTTCTCACAGGACAGCGGAACTGCTCTGCACAGAACTTCTGTTGTTCCGCTATAAAAATGTAATCGAGTCTGGTGTTCAATACTTCTTTTACTCTGAGGAAGAAGTGTCAGTTTTGCATTCACATAGTGGCTGACTTTCATGCTTCCTTCCGGTGCGATCACATTTCCTCGATACACAAACTTCCCATCGCTGCTCTGTCTTCGATCCGTCTGAACCAAGTTCAGTGCGCTCCGCTGACCTGCTTCACAAACTTCTGCTTCCTGCTCATGCACCTGAACTCCACGGACTCTGCACGAAGTTTGTTGTGGATAGACCATCACCCGATCTCCCGAATGAATTTTTCCGCCAAGAAGTGTTCCCGTCACAACCGTTCCGCTTCCTTTCATTGAAAATACTCTGTCCACAGGAAGTCTTGGCAATGCAGGAGTTTTCCACATTTCTTTCTGCTTTTTTACACATTTCAGGATTTGACTTCTTAATTCTTCAATTCCAGCTCCGGATTTTGCTGAAACACGTACAATGTCCACCTTATATTCCAGCTTATCTTCTGCCTGATCATTTCTCTGACCTACTGTAAACATCTGTTGCATTTCTTCACAGATCTGCTGTTCTACCATCTTCAGCCATTCCTCATCCACAAGGTCACATTTATTCAAAACAACAAGGATATTCTCAACACCCAAAAGGCGTAAAATTGCCAGATGTTCTCTTGTCTGTGGCATAATCCCCTCATCTGCAGCAATTACAAGAAGAACAAGGTCCATTCCTACCACACCTGCAGTCATATTAGAGATAAATTTCTCATGCCCGGGAACATCAATGATTCCGACACGCTCTCCGTCTGTCAGATCCATCCATGTAAACCCTAGATCAATTGTGATTCCACGTGCTTTCTCTTCTTTCAGACGGTCTGTATCTCTTCCCGTTAATGTCTTGATCAGTGTTGTCTTCCCATGATCGATATGTCCGGCTGTTCCGATGATCACATGTCTTTCCATCTAATGCAGTCCCTTTCTTAATACTGTTTTCTTTCTCAGTTCTGTTTTCTTTCCATAACATGTCTGATCTGTGTCGCCAGATATTCGATTCCTTCTTCCGGGAAAGTTCTCATATCCAGAAGGAAACGCCCTTCCTTTATTCTTCCGATTACCGGAATTGAGAGATTTCTCATCCTGCTTTCTAATTCTTCAACGGTAATCTCGTTTGCTTCCAATGTTACTCCATAACTTGAAATCTCTGTTTCGGGAAGTGCTCCGCCGCCTGCCTTAGAAATACATTTTTCCACTTGAATCTGAACCAACGCTCCCTCTTGACTCCATCTATCAGCACAGACTCTTGCCTTCTCTTTTATTTCCTCCGCAGGTCTTGTCAGCATTCTCAAGGTCGGAATCTTTTGAACCGCTTCTTTCTGATCCAGATAACATTTCAATACTTCTTCTATCGCTGTCAATGTAAATTTATCTGCTCGAAGAGCCCGAAGCAACGGATGGTTACGCATCTGATCAATATATCTTTTCTTTCCGACAAGGACTCCGGCCTGTGCTCCACCAAATAGTTTATCCCCACTAAAACAAACAACATCTGCACCGGCCTTTACTTCTTCCTGTACGGTTGGTTCTTTGGATAAACCATATTCCTCCAGATTTATAAGTACGCCACTGCCTAGATCTTCAATCACAGGAATTCTGCTTCGTTCTGTATGATTCTCGAAGATTTCAGGTGACAATTCCTGCGTGCACTCTATCAGGCCATTACTTAATTCATACAATTCTTCTGCACTTACCGATTCTGTAAACCCGACAATCCTGTAATTACTTGTGTGGACTTTCAAAAATGCTTTCGTCTTTTCACTGACTGCTGCTTTATAATCTTCTATCCTTGTACGATTGGTTGTCCCGACTTCTTTCAAAATAGCACCGCTTAATTCAAGAACTTCCGGAATACGGAATTTCCCTCCGATTTCAACAAGTTCTCCTCTGGAGACGATCACTTCTCCGCCTTTTGTCAATGCACTCAAGGCAAGAAGTACAGCTCCGGCATTGTTATTCACAACAATTGCCGCTTCTGCTCCTGTGATCTGACAAAGCAATTCTTCTGCATATCCGGTCCTGTTTCCACGTTTTCCAGTCTGTAGATCATATTCCAGACTGGAATAATTCTCTGCAACTGATTTCAGTTTTTCCGCAATCTCATGACTAAGCGGTGCACGTCCAAGCCCGGTATGAAGGATTACTCCTGTTCCGTTATAAACCGGTTGAATCTCCTTTTTCTGTTCTTGTTCCAGAAGATGGTTCACTTCTGATTTCCTTGAACTTGATTCTATCTCATACAGAAATTTCCGAATCATTTCTTTTGCTTCCTGCTCACTGATTCCCTTTTTGATTTCTTGTGAGATTTCATTTCTCAGATTCTCCACAGAATCTCTGACTGCTCCGAGAACACGCTCATATCCTTCTTTCTCTGCCAGTCTCTGAACATTTTCTTTCTTCATCAAGTCATCTACTCGCGGAAGCAGGCGAAAGATCTGATTCTTTTCTTTCTGTAAATTTTCTCTTTTCTTATTCTGATCTGACTTTTCCAACTACTGCTGCTCCTTATTTTCTCTTTCTACAGCGAAATGCCGCAAGAAACCGTTACCGTTCACAGCACACTGTGAACAGTAACAAGAAATCTCTTACAGCATTTCCATTTTTCCTTTTTTTAGTTGGATGAGCTTTCCCTGCCTCTCTTTGACGCAGCCTACAACTGAAACTTTCGTTTCCATTCCCACTGCCTCAAAGTCTGCCAACAGACAATCTAATTCTTCTCCTGGGACACTGACAAGAAGTCCTCCTGAAGTCTGCGGATCACTGATCAGATCTAAATAGACCTCTTCTACATCTCCTGTATCCAAGCCTTCTGCTGCAAACTCCCGGTTCTTATATGCTCCTGCCGGAACGAGCCCCATTCTTGCATATGCAATCGCTTCTGTCATATATTCAATTTGCTCCGGATATAATTCCAAAGTCATTTCACTTGCCTCGGCCATCTCTGTACAATGTCCCAGCAATCCAAATCCCGTCACATCTGTACATGCGTGGATCGTGTGTTTCTCAATTGCTCTTTTCGCTTTCTGATTCAATGAAGCCATCACTTTCGCAGCTTCATCTGCGGCTGCTTCAGAAGCCATCTGTGCTTTCACTGTTGTATTCACAATACCACTTCCAAGCTGTTTGGTCAGAACCAGCACATCTCCCGGCTGACACCCGTAATTCTTATAAATCTTATCCGGGTGAACGAAGCCTGTTACCGAGAGTCCGTATTTCGGTTCATCATCCTGCACCGAATGACCTCCGACTAGAACGGCTCCTGCTTCTAACACCTTGTCTGCTCCGCCTCGCAAGATCTCACCTAAGATCTCCGGATCCAGACAATTTGGAAAACATACAATATTCAATGCAACCTTCGGCTCTCCTCCCATTGCATATACATCGCTTAAGGAGTTCGCCGCTGCAATCTGTCCGAACAGATACGGATCATCCACAACCGGTGTGAAGAAATCCAGTGTCTGTATCATGGCAGTCTCATCCGATATTTTATAAATTGCGGCATCATCTGATGTCTCAACACCGACAAGCAGACGCTCATCGGAAAATTTAGGCAGCTTACCCAGAACCTGGGCAAGGGTCTCAGGACCGATTTTGGCCGCTCAACCAGCTGTCTTTGTCATCTGTGTCAGATGAATCTCTTTGAGTCCCTTACTCATTTCGCTCACTTCCTTTCGATTACTTTTTCAAAACAATTCCCTCGATATACGAAAAAGCTGTTGCAGCAGCTTTCCCATCACATTTTCAAATTACTGTAACTGTTCCTATGTTTCTAACAAGGTTTCACAATCTTACCTGCATGATTCATAGACTCGACAATGTCATACATATTTGTAACTGTTCCTACTGCAAGCTTGTCTTTCAGTCCATAATAATCCAGACATGTCCCACAAGTCACGATTTCAACGCCCTGGCTTTCAAGATTCTTCAGATCCTCCAGAGAGTCAGATCCTTCACATGTGATCTTAGCGCCACCGTTGTAGAAGATCATCTTCTTTGGAAGCTCATCAAGCTGTGTGATTGCAAAGATGCAACCTTTGATCAGCACTTTTCCGAGCTCATCATTTCCACTTCCCATCTTGTCAGAAGAAATCACAACTACCGTATCCCCTGTTGGAACACAATCGCAAACCGCACCCGCCGGCGCAGTCTGAGTTCCCTCTCCTGCAAGTGCCTGAATTGTCACTTTATATTCATCCTCTCCAAGCTTCTCCTGTGTTACTGTTGCGCCTGTACTCTGTGCCATCTTTGTCACATTAGCCACTGCTGTCTCATTATCAACGAGAACTTCTATTGTCTCCGGAGCTGTCAACGCATCTAATGCTTTCTTTGTCTTAATTACCGGAAGCGGACATTTGTCCCCCATAGCATTTACTGTCACCATTTTTATCGCTCTCCTTTACTTATTCGTTCAGGCATTTTGCCTCAGGCTTCTGTTTTTCAGTATAACATTTTTCCTATGTTGAATCAAACCATTCTATAGAAATTCTCTATAAATTTCCTTCTTTCTGATTCACATTTTTACGCAAAGCTTCTCCCAGTTCCGTAATACACAGTAATGTGATCACAAGCACGATTCCCGGAATCAGAATGATCCACCAGGAGTTTGTCATCAATGCCTTTTCGGAAAGTGAGAGCATGCTCCCCCAGGAAATGATCTCCATCGGAAGACCAATCCCAAGAAAGCTCAATGTTGACTCTGCTATGATTGCACTTCTGATGTTCATCACGACCATAAACATAATTGACGAAACAAAATTCGGCAGCAAATGCACATGTAAAATATGCCAGAAACTCCCACCCATACATTTTGCAGCAATCAGATATTCACTCTCACGGAGCTGTCGTACCTCGGTGCGTACCATTTTTGCGATATTCATCCAACTGGTAAGACCAATTACTATGGTGATTGCAACAACCGAGTTCTTTCCTTCCAGTGCCTGCAGAAAGATAATTAACAGAATGGAAGGGATACTCAATAAAATTTCTGTAAAACGCATCATCAGTTCATCAATCCACTCCGGTGCGATTCCACTGAAGGATCCGTAGATCACCGCAATTGCAGTCGATAACACGGTTGATATCAACCCGATAAACAGCGATATTCTACCACCGTATAAAATCATTGAGAAAATATCTCTTCCCATCGTATCCGTTCCAAAAAAGAACTCTTTATTCGGTGAAATGTTACAGTTCTCCAGATCCATGTATGTAGGGTCTTTCGTCATAAAGAAACGACAGAAAACACAGGCAAATACGATGACTGCAAGAATACTTCCGGCAATGATAACAGCATTATTTTTTTTCGCTTTTTTCATTTTCTCCACCTTATACCAGATCTGCCTTTCCTGTCATTTTTATCTCTTTCATTCTCGGATCGATCCATTCACTGACAGACTGTCCGATCACATTTCCCGCAATAACAAAAATACCGGTAAATACACAAAGCACCATCAGCATGTTATAGTCATGATATTTTGCACTTTCAAAAGAAAGCGTTCCGATTCCCGGATAGGAAAATACCATTTCCACGATATACGTCCCCTCGATCACATGCTGAAGTGAAATTGCCATCAGACTGATGAACGATGGCATAATATTTTTCACACAGTGAAAGAACAATACTCTTTTTCGTGACATTCCTTTTGCCTTTGCCAGTAAAACATAGTCTTTTCTAGTTTCTTCCAACAATCGGTTACGGATCAGATACGCATAATACCAAAGGTGGCTCAGCACAACAACTGTCAGCGGAAGAATCAGATGCGTCAATCTGCTCAACGTATTTGCCGATTGGCCAAGATCATATGCCCCACTTCCCGGAAGGAGCTTTAGATTCACACTAAAAATCAAAATCAATATAAGTGACAACCAGAATTCCGGAATACAGCTTGTGATTGTTCCCACCTTACGCAAAATCCGGTCTGGAAGCTGATTTTCATAATACACACAGAAAATTCCAAGCAAAAGTGCCAGTCCAAATGTCAGGATAAAACCAATTCCGCCAAGCAATAATGTATTGACTAAACGTCCCTCGATCACCGTAAGAACATCTTGCTTATATTTATACGAGATTCCAAACTCCCCCTGAAAAGCATTTCCAAGCCATTTCACATACTGAACAGGGATGGGTTCGTTTAATCCAAGTCGTTCCATTGCATGCTCATGTTCTTCCACCGACATTCTCTCCGCACGTTCTCCATAATAAGAAACCAGCGGATCCCCGGGTGCCAGCCGCGACATTACAAACACAAGAAGTGAGAGCACAAAAACAGATAGCAAGATCAATCCGATTTTTCTAAGCCATTGTTTCTTCATCACTCTGCTCCTCTCCTGAAATCTCCGGAATCGGAATCGCCTCCAGAAGTTTCTTCGTATATAAATGCTGCGGATGTTCAAACACCTGCTCGGTTTCTCCTATCTCCACAAGTTTTCCATCCTTCATCACTCCGACACGGTCGCACAACAAACGCACCATTGAAAGATCATGCGCAATAAAAAGGATCGCACAGTCATGTTCTCTTTGTAAATGCCGAAACAACTTCACCATCTGTGCCTGTGTTGTCACATCAAGTGAAGCGATCGGTTCATCTGCGATCAAGAGCTTCGGCTTCATTGCAAATGCTCTTGCGATTGCAACTCTCTGTCTTTGTCCGCCGGATAACTCCGATGGCCACATCTGAAGCTGTTCTTTTTCCAATTCCACTTCTTCCATCATTTCACATAAAAAATCATGTTGTTCTTTCTTGTCAGAAAATACTTTATGTATTTCCAGTGGCTCTGCAAGGATCTTCTCTACCTTCATTCTCTGGTTTAAGGAAGATGTTGAATCCTGAAAGATCATCTGCCGCTCTTTTTGCAGTCTTCTTGCATTTTTCTTTTTTGCTTTTTTATCAAGAAGATTTATCCCATCATAAGAAAATGTTTCTGCTTCCGGATTTAGAATTCCCATCAGACATTTTCCAACCGTTGACTTTCCAGATCCTGACTCACCTACCAGTCCAAAAATCTCGTCTCTTCTTATCTCAAAGGACACATCTTTTACTGCCTGAAACGTCCTTTTTCTATCCAAAGGATAAGCGTAGGACAAATGCGAGATCTCTACCAGTTTTTCATGCAATTTCGACTCACTTTTTAATTCTGATTCATTTCTATACATATAATAAGGATGATCATGAAGTAATTTCTTTGTATAAGAATGTTTTGGAGCTGTAAAAAGCTGTTTTGCATCTTCCAATTCCACGATTTTTCCATTCTGCATTACAGCAACCCGATCTGCGATCTGAGCAACAACTCCGAGATCATGTGTGATAAACAGAATGCTTAAATTCAATTCTTTCTGTAATTTTTTCAACAGTTTCAGAATCTCTGCCTGGATCGTCACATCCAGAGCTGTCGTCGGTTCATCCGCAATTAAAAGCTTTGGATTTGAGGCAAGTGCTGTTGCAAGCACACATCTTTGACGCATTCCGCCGGAAAAATGATACGGATATAGATCATAACGCTGCTCTGCGTCTTTGATCCCAACGAGCTTCATCAGTTCGATTGCCCGCTCTTTTGCTGATTTCTTCTTATTTTTCTCGAAATCTTTCTCTCTTTTCTTCTGATTTAAAGCTTTTTCATGCAACAAAATAGCCTCTTCCATCTGACTTCCAACTGTCATCGTCGGGTTTAACGTACTCTGTGGATCCTGAAAGACCATCGAGATTCCCTGTCCTCGGATCTGCTGCATCTCTTTTTCATTATATCCGATCAGGTTCTGATCTTTATATTGAATGGCTTCGCCTGTCACAGACGCACTCTTTGGCAATAATTTCAAAATTGATCGGCACAGTACAGTCTTTCCACATCCTGACTCTCCAACAAGAGCAAGGACCTCCCCTTGCCTTAACGACAAGGAGACGTCCTTTACTACTTGTTTCTTTCCATCTGAAGTTTGAAATTCAACTGACAAATGCTTCACTGCCAGTATTTCTTCTATTTTCATTCGATTGTCCAATCCTCTACATTCCAGAAAATTCCAACACCATGATGACCAAGAATTGTATCCTTTGTAATTTCCTGGATCTTCTTATTCGTCACATAATCCACATCACAATAACAGAAGAATGTATATGCCGGATCTTCTGCAAGTGCAACCTGAAACTTTGCATATGCTTCTTTACGCTCATTCTCATCACTTGTCTGTCTTGCCTGTGTCAGATAAGTGTCTACTTGTTCATTGGAATATCCACTGTAATTACTTCCTTTATCTGTACCAAACACTTTATATGTATGGTCATCAGCATCAAACGGGCTTCCCCATCCGATCAAAAATGCTTCCTGATTTGCCCAGTCGATTTCTGACTGAACCTGTGCTTTTGCATCAACTCCAACTTCTTTCAGCTGCTGACATGCGATAGCCGCAAGATCTGCGCGCACCTGATCACCTTCCATCACATTGATTGTAAAAGAAAGCTTCTCTCCGTTTCTCTCATAGATTCCGTCATCTCCCAATGTCCAGCCAGCCGCTTTTAACACTTCTTTTGCTTTCGCCGGATCATAAGAGTATTTCTCTACATCTTCATTATTATATTTATTTCTCTGAAGCGGACCATAAGCTACAATTCCTTCTCCCAGAAGAACACTGTCTACCATCTTCTGACGATCGATTGCATAGCTGATTGCTGGAATTGCATCTTTGTTTCTCTGCCAGAACTCATTATTAAAGTTATAAAGGATACCTCTGTAATCTGCTGTCTTCATATCATATACTGTAAAAGTATCATCATCTGTGAAATTCTGTGCATCCTTCGGTGTCACCTTTGCCAGATTGATCTCACCGGATTTTAACTGAAGTGCCTTTGCATTATCATCCGGTACAATCTTAAACACAATTGTATCAATCTTCGGAGCTCCTTTATAATAATCCTCATTCTTTACAAGTGTAATACTCTGTCCTTCATCCCACTCCTGAATCTTATACGGCCCCGTTCCGATTGGATTATGGAAATATTCATCTGTCTGCATATCCTTGCTTTCCAGTAAGTGTTTCGGAAGGATACCAATTGTCATATAGTCGAGAAATGCCACATTCTTATCCCGAAGTGTAAAAGAAATCGTCTTATCATCGATCACATTGATTGCTGTAACATCCTCATAATTAGAAGCAATCTCTGATTCATTGTCCGGATCCATGATTGCTTTGATCGTAAACTCAACATCATCTGCTGTAAATTTCTCTCCATCATGCCAATTTACATCATCCCTAAGATGGAATGTATAAGTATTTGTCGCGTCATCCAGCTCCCATGATTCTGCCAGTCCCGGTACCACCTCATTATTCTCATCATGTGCTGTCAGACCATCAAACAGAAGCAGATTAATCTCTCCATGCTCATCAATAGCCGGATTGATTCTTGTGTAATCATTACTTCCATAGATTAATGTAGACCCGCTTTGTGTAGTCTCTTTATTTGCATTGTCTGACTTACTTCCACAGCCTGTAAGTACACAACCTGCCAACATGCAAGTAGTTAATACTGCTGCAATAGCTCGTAGCAATTTTCTTCGTTTCATCGTTTTCTCCTCACGTTGTCTATTTTCTCTCACTGCTACTTATTTTATTAAAAATAGAATGTTACCGCAAGCCTAGTAGGGGGATATAGATTTTTTAATCACTCAAAAAAGAGAGGACTTCGTCAAAAAAGTCCTCTCATCTCTTACGAATCTTTCCGTGTTACTGTTTTCTGAATTTCACCATTCTTGATTTCTGTTCCACTTCTTGATTCTTTTTTATTATCTTTTTCTTTTTTTCAGTACAACAACAATTGCTGCCATTGAAAGAATAACACCTGCTGCCGCCGGAATGATCGGTGTAACATCACCTGTCTTAGTTGCTTTTCCGTTTGTTCCGCTCACTGTGTTTCCGCCATTCTGCTTACCTGCTGTTGTTGCCTGATGTTTTCCATCAGAACCTGATCCATTATTCTTGTCAGATCCTGTAGCACCGTTTCCATTTCCACTTCCCGGTTTTGATGGGTTCGACGGTTTTGATGGGTCGGATGGTTTTGATGCATTATCTTTCTCATCATTCAAAGCTTTCATTGCGTTCTGCAGATCAAGAACTGCTGCGTCAACGATTGGCTGTTCGTAAACTGAAAGTTCTTCGTTTGCCATAACTGCTTCTGCTTTAGCAAAAGCTGCATTGAACAGTGCAACATTTTCTGCGCTATATCCTGTCAGATCCATTGCTTTTGCTTTTCCAATGATTTCCTCCAGTACAGACTTATCTGCTTTGTAGCGAAGTCCTGTCATTGCTGTTGTAAGAACTGCTTTTGCCTTGTCTACATCTTCCTGTGTTGCGGACTCATCTGCAAGTACTTTCTTTGCTGCTTCAAGTGCTACTTCGAATGTATTCCATCCTGCGCTGAGATAGTTCTCTTTCTTGTAATCAGCTGTGGAGTCTACCAGTTTCTGAAGAGATGTCTTATCTCCCTTCTTAACAAGTGCTTCTGCTGCATCAAGAAGTTTCTGGTCTGCTACTACAACATCCTCTTCTAATGCATCTCCATCTACAAGCACTTTTCCTGCATTCTCAAGTGCCTCTACAAATGCATCTTTCTCTGCTCCATCAATATACTGATCAAGATCTAATGCACTGTATAATGTATAGTGATTCTGCAGATCTGTCTTATCTCCAGCCTTGAATCCAAGCTTCTGGATTTCTTCGATCAATGCGATTGTTGTATTGTCGATTACTGCCTGGCTTGACTGAACATTAGCACTTACATCTTTCGCATAATTAAATACTGCTGTAAAGCTTTCTCTTACGCTCTCGATAGCTGTATCTACTTCTCCGGCATCTATATTTTTCTGCGCTACGGAGATTACCATATCTAATGAACTCTTGTCTGTTGTTATTACATCATTCAGATTAAACAGACGGAATGCATCAATGCTTGTATACCAACCATAGTTATGATAATAATCATAGAGCCATGCTTTATTAATTCTAAGTTTAACCTTATCAGACTTAAAACTATCGAATAAGAATACTCTGGACTGTCCATCGATAGATGCTCCTTCGACTGCGGCAACCCATTTGTTTCCATCCCAGTATTCGATATCCATATCTTTGATATCCATATAATCTGGAATGTAATTGTCTAATGCTACTTCTGCCGCATTTACTTCTACAGGCTCTGCAAACTGAAGTTCAAGCTCTGCCGGAATGTTCTGCAACTGCCAAGCTGTACCATTATGTTTTCCATCAAGCGCACCTGCTAAACCTTCACTGTCACCTGATGTTCCGTTGTCTGTAACAGATTTATAAGTTTTTTCAATGCTGTCTTCTACATTCAGTGCTTCCTTGCTGATATATTCCGCTGAAGCCACTTCACTCATCTGACGTCTTCCAAGGAACAATGCTGCTTTTACTGTTTCTTTGGATCTTGTCATTGCAAATGGTTCTGTATATTCCTCTGAGAACCATGTTGGCTCATTTCCATCGATCGTATATCTGATCTGAAGATCATCAAACTCGCTGGAAATCGCAACTTTATCTTCTGCTCCGAGCATTTCCTTATCCGTTGGTTTAATTGTTACTATCAATTTATCCCAAATTCCAAGAAGTGCATCTTTCGCCTCATCAACACTCTTCTTCATCAGATTCAGCTCAGTAACTGTGCATTCTTTGTCTTTCAGAAGTTCTATTGCTGCATCTAACTGGTTGTCCAGATCTGCTGCTGTATTGATATAGCTTGCCCAATCTTCGTTTACGTCTCTTCCTTCATATACTTCTTCTGCTGCATAGTAGGAATCTTTTAATGTAATTGCAGCTTCTCCAACCTTGATTGCTTTGAGAAGGATCTGTGAATGATTGTAATATTCATCAGATTTCTCTTCTTCTACAACCTTCTCTGCTGCCTCGATCAATTCCTCAAGATGTGCTTTCTGATCAGCAAGAAGTTCATCGTCCATCTTTGCTGCAAGCTCTTTCGCCTGATCGATCACGCCCTGAAGTTTCTCAGGTGTTGAATGGAAGTCGATTGTGTAAGTTTCTCCCACCTCTGTCGGGAAGGAAATCTTGTTGTCTGAGTGAACTGTTGTCTCTACCTTTGTTCCGTCAGATTTCTTCACTTCGTAAGCTGCGATATTCTCATATTCGCCTGTAAATGTATTTCCATTTCTTGATGTAATCTCGAAACGATCTGCTTTACCTTCTGACCAGTTCATGTCGATCTCAAAGTTGCCTCTTGCAACGATACCTTCTACATGTCCTGTGTTCCACTGCTCTGGGATTGCCGGCAGGAACTGTACATAACCAAGCTGGCTCTGAAGAAGCATCTCATTTACACCTGCTGTATAACCGAAGTTACCATCAATTTGGAAGATTGGGTATCCTTTGTAGTTTTCTCCTCCACCGTGTGATGAAAGAAGATTTGTCAGGAATCCAGAATTTCCACCACCAACTGCAGACTGTACGATCTGGAATGCCTCCTTAGAGTGTCCTGTACGTGCCCAAAGGTTCAGTTTGTGTGCTTTTGACCAACCTGTTGCATCCAGTCCTCTTTCGTTCAGGGATACGATTGCTGCATCCATGAATTCCGGATTGTCTTTGCTGATCATATTACATGGATATAATGCCATCAGATGTGACAGATGACGGTGCGGTGGCTGTACTCCTCCACTCTGTGCGCCAAGGCTCTGTCTCCACTGTGGGATATCAATCTCACCAAGGTCTCCTGCCTGTGCTTTTCCGAAATGTGTTTCTTCATACCACTCTTTTACCTGTCCGTCGTCACCAACTAATACAGGATCAAGTTTGGACTGTTTTTCTTTCCACTGTGCAACCAAATCTGCATCAACACCTAATGTCTCTGCTGCCTGGATTGTATTCTCGAAGTGCTGCCAGATAAACTGCTGATCGTAAGATGCACCATTTACGATTGGTCCGTTCTCCGGTGAATAAGAAGGAGCTGATACGTAACGCTGCTGATACTCACTCCAGTAAAGAGCCTCATTCCAGAAGTTTGCAACTTCTTTCAGAGATGGATACAGTTCGTTTTTCAGGTAATCTGTATCTTCTGTATACAGATAATACTCGTATGCATTCAGAAGTGCCCATGCAGAACCGATTGGATTCCATCCGGCTGCATTGTTCTTCTGTCCAAGTGCTGAGAACATATATGGTGTACTGAAGCATCCTACGAGCCATCCGTTCTCTTCACCCTCGTTGCTCTTAATACCAAATGCTGCTGCAGCTGCATAACGTCCGGCCTCTTTCAGAACATTCAGGTAATCATTGTATGCTATCTGACATTCTGCAAGGTTACTTGCCAGTGTCGGCCAGTAGTTCATCTGAACATTGATATTGAAGTGGTAATCTCCACCCCACTGGAAGTATCCTTCTCCCCAGACACCCTGAAGGTTTGTCGGAAGAGCTCCTTCTCTTGATCCGGCGATTGTCAGATAACGTCCAAACTGGTAACAGATTACTTCCAGAGCTCTCTGCTCGGATTCTGTAGGAATTTCACCACCATTGTTGTCTACCATGTTACGGTACTTTTTGATCAGTTCATCTGTAGGAATTGTAGGAACTTCTTCGTTAAATCCTAATTCCATACGGGAGAACAATGCATCATGATCTGCTACATGGTCTTTTTTCAGTGCTTCGTATCCTTTTTTCGCTGCTGCATTGATTCTTGCTGTAACTGCATCATGTGGATCTTCTCCACGGAAATTTGGAAGCTCCATCTTGTAGTCTGTACCACATGCAAAGATCAATGTAACTGCATCTGCGTCAGATACTGTGATGGATGGATTTGAACCATTGGCATTTGAAGAAAGGTTTCCTCCCTCGTTGATAACTTTCAACTGTGCTTCAATGTTCAATCCGTTTCCGCCTAATGCATCACGCATTGTGATTGTATCACCGTCAACTGTACTCTTATGAGTTCTTCCTCCGATCAGACTCTGAAGATTTGTATCAAAGCTGATCTTTCCTTTCTGGTCTGCGCTCAGACGTACTGCCATTACATTATCTGGGTAACTGTCAAAGTATTCTCTTGTATAATGAACCCCTTCATAATCATAGTTTACAGTTGCCAAGGCTGTACGCATATCCAGATCTCTGACATAATTGGACACTTTTGAAGAATCCTGATTATTGGAGATATACAGGTTTGCGTAATCCTTCGGTGCGCTATATCCTACCAAATCTCCCATAAGCTTGTTCAACCAATCCATTGCCTCACCTTTTGTATTGGTTCCACTTGCCTCATAGGAATCTTCATTAAATCCAAAGACATACTCTGATTTATCATCCAGTTTCTCACGGATCGCATTCAGATCATCTTTGATCTTCTGAAGATCTGCATCTGTCGCTGTTCTGTTTGTTGTACCATAACTATAGCCATTATAACTTGTCGGTCCACCTTCCCAGACAGTTTTCTCATTAATATGGATCTTGTCTTTATTAATGCCGCCGAATACAAGACTTCCCATATAGCCATTTCCGATTGCCAGTGACTGTGTCTGCCAATCTGTTGCCGGTTCATCATACCAGACTCTCAAAAGATTATCATTCTTTGCAGTTTCTTCTGCGATAGCCGCCACCGGTTCCTCTGCAAAAACGGTTGTCGGAACTAACGAAACAGCCATTGCTGCAGCTGTTGTAATTCCGATAAGTTTTTTTAACCTTCTTCTCATGCTTTTGCCTCCTAGTTTTTTAAGTGAACAGTTTTCTTTCTGTCCCTGCGTTGTGTTCACATTCGTTTGCAAATCACAACTTCACAGACATTACTGCCTGCATAAACCTCCTTCCGCTTCTTTTATATTTCAACAGCTCCTGTAACCTCTGTTGTTTGCATTGCTGCCACTGTTTATTTATGCGTTTCACAGAATATACATTTTTTCTTCACATTTTAAACATATTTTTTTCACATTTAGTCGTTCTAAAATTATACCATAGCCACTGAATAAAATCTTGGACAATATAGGACATAAAATATAACGTTTTTCACTTTTTCGTTTTTTTGTATATTTCTACCTTATTTTTCCTTGCACTTTTTGTGTAGTTTTATGTCATTTTCTTTTTTATCCAACATAGCTTTTATGCTATTTGCCAATATGCGAAAAACCATATGCTATTTTTATAAATAATCGCGTATATTTATTCATTAAAAAAAGCTCCGGTGATTTCAAAAAACACCAGAGCTTCAAATCTTTTATATCTAGTTTTATTTTTAACTTTCTTTGCCTTCTCCGGCAAAGTATTCTTTCACAAGTCTCACAACAACACCTGACAATAAGAATACTGCGATCAGGTTCGGGATTGCCATCAGACCATTGAATGTCTCGGCAATATTCCACATCAATCCAAGTTCCATTGTAGCACCTACAATTGCAACAAGTGCATAGAGTACCATGAATGGCTTATTCGCTTTTGTACCAAGAAGGAATTCCACACATCTCGTTCCGTACAATCCCCATCCGATAATCGTAGAAAATGCAAAACAACACATCGCAACAGCTGTGAAAATAGATACCCAGTTTCCATAAGTGGATGTAAATCCAAGAATAGTAAGTTCTGCTCCTGCCGCCTCTCCATATCCAACCGGAACACCGCTGCACAGAATAACGAGTGCTGTCAATGTACAGATTACAATGGTATCAACAAATACTTCGAAGATTCCAAAGAATCCCTGCTTTACAGGTTTTTTTGTATCTGCACATGCATGTGCGATAGAACCTGTACCAAGTCCTGCCTCATTAGAGAAGATTCCTCTGGAAACACCTTTCTTCATACTCATAAAGAAAGATCCCACGGCTCCTCCTGTCACAGATGCCGGAGAAAACGCTCCTTCGAAAATGGATCCAAATACAGTAGGAATGTTCTGGAAATTCAGAACAACAACTCCAAGTGCAAGAACTATATAGATCAATGCCATAAACGGAACAAGCTTCTCTGTGACCTGACCAATTCTCTTAATTCCGCCAAGAAGGATCAGACCGATCAAAACTGCAAGCACAATTCCGATAATCAGATTCAATGTTCCAACGGAATCTTTTCCTATGATTCCATAGTTAAAAAGTGCAGAATCGATTGCTGTTGTGATTGTATTAACCTGTGTTGCATTTCCTGTTCCAAATACTGTCAGAACTCCAAATGCAGCGAACAGATAAGCCAGCCAGTGCCAATGCTTTTTCAGACCATTTTTGATATAATACATCGGTCCACCGACACGATCTCCTTCCACATTCGTCTCATGGAAATGAACTGCAAGAGTAACTTCTGAAAACTTTGTACACATTCCAAGAAGTGCTGAGATCCACATCCAGAACACTGCGCCCGGTCCTCCGATTGCGATAGCACCGGCAACCCCGGCGATATTTCCGGTTCCGACCGTCGCCGCCAGCGCGGTACAAACTGCCTGGAACGGAGTCAGTGCACCGTCAGATGCATCTCTTTTGCGGAGCATCCTTCCGATCGTCACTTTCATCGCATACGGAAATTTTCTGATCTGAAGGAAGCCGGTCCGGATACTTAAGTAAAGCCCGACTCCAATAATGCAGATCATAGCCGGAACGCCCCAGATAAAGTTGTTCACAGCACTATTTACTGATTCTATCGTAGATAACATACTTCTTCAATTCCTTTCTCTTATGATAGATTTTGCCGAAACTGTTTATCGCATTAAATTGATAAACAAGTAAAATAACTTTTAAATTATACCATAAAAGTAGGAAAATGTATAGAATTATAATTCCATTGCCACAGGCAATTTGGAATGAATTTTGGTTACGTTACTGTGAACAGAGCGAACAGTAACGATCCAGGAGTTGACAATTACCAAAAAACATTGAACATTGTACATAAATATGTTATCCTATTTCAAAGCATATTTTCTAAAACATCTAAATTCATATAAAAGTTTCATTACAGGTAGAACGTACCTGCCAAATCAGAAAATTCATGCTTTTAAAATCCATTATTTAAAGCAGAGGTTTTCTGATGGAGAGAGAACTTCTGTGAAAAATCACATAAGGAGGTCTCTTAGATGAAACAAAAGAGAAAACAATTGCCGGAAAAACAACAACCGACAGATGGGAAAATGCTTCAGTGGCATCCTGCATTTTATGCCGACTTGCAGATTGAATTCAGAGAAGAACCAGCTGTATCAGGCTGTTATGGAGATTATAGTAAAAGCAAACGAGAATCAGCTAAAGGAGGGAAAACGAGATATGTGTAATGCGTTATTAGAATTAATGAAAGATGAATTAGATGAAAAAAGAGAAGAAGGCATAAGAGAAGGGGAATCTCTTGGGGTAAACAGGATTAATCAACTGATTTTAAAATTATCCGAACTAAACAGAACTGATGATATTCTCAAGGCAGCTGCTGACAGGGAATATCAAAAGAAGTTATTGAAAGAGTTTGGGCTTTAAAAGACTCTGGCTTCGACTGTTTTAGTCTATACCATCGTTTTTCTTATGTCCCAGTTGACCAGTGAACAGTAACGAATCTCGCCCCATCGCCTTTGGCGATAGGGCGAGATTCATTCAAGTCTGGCAGATTGGTATTTTAGGAGAAGTTATTTATTTTCAAGTTACATCTTACGGAAACTCAAATTATTCCAGTACTTCTTTCAAATCAAACTGATCCATAAACTCCGCATACTTTGCTGAATTTTCAAATACCGGCTTATAATTTTTAACGAGTTCCCGGCTTCTTGCTGCTTTATCTTTCAAAAGTCCATAGGCTCCAAGTGCAAACATCTTCGCAGTGACAATATAAGCTTCTTCCTCATCCGTCACTTCAAATTCTACCTGATGGAGTCCACCCTTTACACCACCTGTATTAAATGTATATACAGGCATTAAGTGCTGGACATCACCGACATCTGTTGATCCTCCCGTATGTCCTGAGGCCTCTATCACATTTGTTTCCGGTGCAGAAAATTCTGCTGCTCTTTTTAATTCTGGGAGTGCTTCTTCCGCAAGTGTCGGAAGGTATCCCGGAAGTGTTGTGATTTCAACCTTCGCTCCCATTGCAGTAGCTCCTGCGTGAAAGGATCGGTCTGTTTTCTTCGCTGCATCTGTAAATGCCTCGATTGTTTTAGCTCTTACCAATGTCTCTACTACAACTTCATCAGGCACTACATTTACCAGGTTGCCACCCTTTGTAATGATCGGATGGACACGGACACAATCCTCATCACGGAATGTCTCTCGATTCAGACCGAGTGCCTGCAGACCAAGTGACGCCGCCGACAGAGCATTTACACCTTGTTCCGGTGTTCCTGCCGCATGGGCTGCCTTACCTAAACAACGGATCACTTTAGATACAAATCCATTTCCGGTTCCGCTTCCTACTATGATGTCATCCCCCGGTGCAATGTGATGTGTAATACAAAGATCAATATCATCAAATGCGCCGATACGAAGCAGCTCACATTTTCCACCGCCATATTTTATTTTTCCCTGTGCACGCAGCTCATTTTTGAATCCAATTTCACCATACTCTTCCGCCGGTGTTGCGAAAAATACAACCTGCCCATCCAGTTTTTCCGCGATCTCCGGAACTGTAAGAGCCAGTGCCGCACCAAAGATTCCAGCCATCTGTGCATGATGTCCGCAGCAATGTGCCGCATCTGTCTCTGGATTCGCATGAGCATGCTCCGGAATCCTAAGTGCATCAAGTTCTCCAAGAAGTGCAAGGCTTGCTGTATCTTTCTTTTCTTCATTTAAATACGCTTTTGTTCCTGTAATTGCAAGTCCGGTTTCTGTGCGCAGACCTAATTCTTTCATCTTCTTTATGAATTTTTCTGCTGTATTGAATTCTTTATATCCAAGTTCTCCATGATCGTATATATCTCTGGCAAATTCAATGATCTCATCTCTGTGCTGATCGATTGCTTCCAGGATTAATTTTTCTGTCTGATCCATCTTTTAATCACTGCCTTTCCTGATTATTTAAGTTCATCCGGGATCCACCATAATCCATCATTGTTTTCTTCCATATACTTTTTAAACTCGTCTGAATGATATGCATCCACGATTGCCTTCGCCCAGGCAGCATCTTTATTCTCTTCTTTTACTACGACCTGAAGTACGAGATAATCCTGAATATCCTCGTTAGCCAGTGCTGTAGAAGCGTCAATCCCTGCATTGTATACGACACTTCCTGTGATTGCAATATAGTCAAAATCAGATTCTGCTGCCGGAATTGTCATGCTGTTCATTTCTGTAAATTCAATATTATGTGGGTTCTCTACAATATCATCCTGTGTAACTGTAGATGGATCAGCCTTCTCGTCAAGCTTAATCCAGCCGATTTTCTGAAGCATCAGATAGCAGCGTGCTGTGTTGGACGCATCATTTGGAACAGCAACCTTTGCACCATCCGGAATCTCATCTACAGAATCGTATTTTTCTGAATAAACTCCTGCCGGAACAGTTGGAATCGGACTGATTGCAACCAGATCTGCATTGTAACTTTTATTAAAATTATCCATGTATGCTGTATGCTGTTCTACATTGACATCTACATCTCCGTCATTTAGTGCAACATCTGCTGTCTGAAGGTCTGAAAGGTCAACAGCTTTCAGTGTATATCCTTCTTTCTCAAGAATTGGAACAATTGCATCTTCGAAAAGTTCTGTATATGGTCCCTGGGATTTTCCATAGACGATTTCCTTTTTCTCTGATGTATCCGCGTCACTTTTCTTCGTATCTCCTGAACCTGAATTTCCGCATGCTGCCAGGCTGAATGCTGTTGTCGCTACTAATAATCCTGCAATAATTTTCTTGATTTTCATAATATAATTCTCCTCGTTCTTTCTTAATCAATTATCTATGTTGTCTGAGTTTTCTTGAAATTGTATTTCCTGCAAGCTGAAGGATCTGTACAAATACAACCAGTACAACTACAGTAAAAATCATCAATGGTGTATTCATCCTCTGATATCCATAAGTCAGTGCCAGGTCTCCGACACCTCCTCCGCCTACATATCCAGCCATTGCTGATGCTCCAAGCAACCCGATCGTACCTGTTGTCAATGCGAGTACGATAGATCCAAGTGTTTCCGGAAGCAGAAAATACCGAATCGTCTGCCAGGTAGATGCCCCCATTGCTTCAGCCGCTTCCAGAATACCCGGATTAATCTCCAGTAAGCTATTTTCCATCAAGCGTGCAAGATATGGACTGATATAAATAACAAGCGGGACAAGTGATGCTGTACTTCCGATGGTCGTTCCAACAATTGCCCTTGTCAACGGCATGATCGCTACCAGTAAGATCACAAATGGAATACTTCTTACTATATTAATATAGATACTTACAATATTGTAAAGGATCAGATTCTCTACCAGTCCTCCTTTACGGCAAAGTACAAGGATCAATGCCAAAATAATTCCTATGATTGTTCCAATAATCAGTGACCATGCAACCATATATAAGGTCTGTCCCCCACTGGTCAATAACTTTTCCAGTGATACTCCAAAATACTCTTGTTCCATTAAATCGCCTCCACTCTTTCTCTGATGACTCCATTCCCATCAATCTGTTTCTCAGCTTCTAGTATTTTCTCTTCTGCTCCGATCAACTGCAAAATGAACACACACATTACATTTTCCTGCAATTCTTGCACAGTCGCTCCTAAAATATTTACTACAATTCCATCCACATGACAGATATCCGAAATTACCGGACGTTTTACACTGCTTCCGATAAACTTAAGCCTCTCTACCCGGAAATGTTCTTTCTGTTCTTTCACAAGACTAATAATACTTTCCGGAATCTGATCATTTACTACAGTCTGAACGAATCTTCTTGTAACAGGTGTCTGTGGCTTTCCGAATACATCAAGCACACTTCCGGCCTCTACTACTTGTCCGTTCTCCATAACTGCTACTTTATTACAGATCATCTGAACGACCTGCATCTGATGTGTGATCAGAAGGATTGTAACTCCCATCTCCCGGTTGATCTTCTTAAGCAGTTTCAGAATGGATTCTGTAGTTTGTGGATCCAGTGCACTTGTTGCCTCGTCACAGAGCAGGATGTCCGGTGTTGTTGTCAGTGCCCTTGCGATTCCCACTCTCTGTTTCTGTCCTCCCGAAAGCTGGCTTACATAAACATCTTTCTTATCTTCCAGTTCTACAAACCGAAGTACTTCTTTTACTTTCTTATCAATCTCTTCCTTTGGTGCCTTTTCAAGAATCAATGGCAATGCAATGTTATGATACACTGTTTTTGATTCAAGAAGATTAAATTGCTGAAAAACCATTCCGATTTTTCTTCTAAGCTTGCGAAGCTGCGTTTTTTTCAGATTCCCAAGATTTTCTCCCTGGACTATAACATTTCCCGTATCCGGTGTCTCTAATCCATTTACCAGCCGGATCAAAGTTGATTTACCTGCTCCGGAAAATCCAATAATTCCGTAGATGTCACCTTTCTCTACATGAATGCTGACATCCTGCAGCGCATGTACTGTACCGTATTTCCCGGAAAATGTTTTGTTTGCATGTTCTACTTTTATCATACTCATCACTCCATCTATCATTTGATGTAACGCTGTTACTTTTTCGCATCTCAGATTCGATAGGCGTATGATACACCCATTAACCTACTACGTCAATAGGTATTATATGATTTCGTCGCTTTGTTTTATATTCCTACCATTTTAGTGGGTTGTTAGTGCATTTTTTCCAGTATTTTTTCAATAATTTCTCAATCACAAAATTTTCATTGCATTACCATAGGACTTTCTATTATAATAGAAATGTTATAGACGATATAAAACGAAACAATTTCAAAAATGTATCGTTTTTTGAGATTGTCTCTGTATGATTACAAGTATTTTTTGTAGAAAGGATTAACTAATTCATGTGGATTGCAGATAATTGGAAAGATTACGAAATTCTTGACTGCTCAGGTGGCGAAAAGCTTGAGCGTTGGGGAAATTATCTTCTTGTCCGTCCGGACCCGCAGGTCATCTGGGATACTCCTAAGAAGAACCGCGGTTGGAAAGAGATGAATGGACATTATCACCGTAGCAAAAAGGGTGGCGGTGAATGGGAGTTTTTTAGTCTCCCACAGCAGTGGCAGATCCATTACGGTTCTCTCACATTTAATTTAAAACCATTTAGTTTCAAGCACACAGGACTCTTCCCTGAGCAGGCAACTAACTGGGACTGGTTCTCTGAGAAGATTAAGAATGCTGGACGTCCGGTCAAGGTGCTGAACCTTTTTGCTTATACCGGAGGTGCTACACTTGCAGCGGCAGCTGCCGGAGCGCAGGTTACTCATGTAGATGCATCTAAGGGTATGGTGACATGGGCAAAGGAGAATGCGGTTTCTTCCGGTCTGGGAGATGCACCGATCCGCTGGCTTGTCGATGACTGTGTGAAGTTCGTTGAGCGCGAGATCCGCCGTGGCAACACTTATGATGCAATCATTATGGATCCACCGTCATATGGGCGTGGACCAAAAGGCGAGATCTGGAAGATTGAAGATATGATCCATCCACTCATCAAGCTTTGTACAAAGATTCTTTCCAAGGATGCACTGTTCTTCCTTGTGAATTCTTATACAACAGGACTTGCTCCTGCCGTACTTACCTACATGATCTCAACTGAATTAAAACCTTGGAACGGACATGTAGATTCTCAGGAGATCGGACTTCCTGTTACAGATTCAGGATTGGTTCTTCCATGTGGTGCTTCCGGTCGTTGGGAACGTGACTAGCAGAATCCCAATTATAATTCGTTTGTTACTGGCTTCAAATTTCTGAGTCAGTGGCTATAAATTGTACCTGTGCAAAACGTTACTGCTCACAGTAACTTCTAAACAGCTACAGCAATATTCTAAACAGCAGAAAAGACCAGAGATTCTTGTTTCAATTTGTAAAACAAGCCTCTGGTCTTTTCATTTATTTATGCTGTTCTTGAACTCCCCTGACAGATTTCTTCAAACTCTTTTAATTTCTGTCTTGCCTGCGGACTTAAGTTTCTTGGCACTTCAATCTGAATCGTTACATACTGGTCTCCGTGAACGGATGAATCTTTCATCGAAACAATTCCCTTACCTCTCAGACGAATCTTAGAACCCGATTGTGTTCCCTCTTTAATCTTACACATAACATCTCCATACAGTGTATGGACCAATGCCTCACCTCCGAAAACAGCTGTTGTATACGGAACAGATACGGTTGTATATACATCCATACCTTTCCGCTCATATCCAGGTTTCGGAGCAACTGTTACTTTCAACAGAAGATCTCCGGCTTCACCACCACCGGTTCCCGGCATTCCCTTTCCTCTTAAACGGATTGACTTTCCGTTATCAATACCTGCCGGAATATGAACCTTCAGTGACTGTCCCGGTTGTCCTGGATTTTCCGGATTACTCAGAGTAATAACCTTATCTCCACCAAATGCAGCCTCGTCAAATCCTACAGTGATACCTGCCTTGATATCAGAACCTTTTGATTTAAAGCTTTCACCTCCAAATCCTCCGGTAAATCCTGATGTCCTTCTGCTGCGACCTGAAGCACTTCCTCCATGGAACATATTTCCGAAAATGTCACCAAACATGTCATCCATGTCGCCACCTTCGAAATGATACTCCTGATATCCACTTCCCGGTCCACCATAACTACGGTAAGTACCGCCTTTGAATCCGCCGTTTCCACCGAATCCTCCAAAGCCACCTGTACCGGCATTTCCATATCCGGAACCTGCAGCACCGCTCTGATCAAATGCAGCATGACCGAACTGGTCATACAGTTTCTTCTTCTCCGGATCACTCAGTACAGAGTACGCCTCCGTCACTTCTTTGAATTTCTTCTCCGCTTCTTTATCCCCAGGATTCGTGTCCGGATGATACTTCTTTGCCAGCTTACGATATGCTCTCTTTATTTCTTTATCCTCTGCGCCCTTTGACAGCCCAAGCACTTCATAATAATCTCGTTTCATTCTTTCCACATCCTTCCGAATCTCTTATTGTTTTGAACATATATAGTTTATTATTTCTCTGTGTTCTACTTGTAATATAGCAGACATTTTCCAGGCTGTCAATATATCAATCTTAATTTCAATATTAGGTCAATAAATTCTCATGTATATTGACCTCGAAACTTAAAACTGTCAATACAACAAATCAAATTTTATTTTAACAACTCCCGCAACACCTGATTCACCATTCCTGGGTTTGCTTTCCCCTTCATGGCGCGCATTGTCTGTCCAAGCAGTGCTCCGATTGCTTTCTCTTTACCGCCTTTGAAGTCTGCGACTGCCTGTGGGTTGTCTGCGATCACTTTAGCAGCTGTCTCACGGAGTGCACCTTCATCGTTCACCATCTTAAGCCCGTGTTCTTCGACATATTTCTCAGGATCTATATCCTCCTGGAAGATCTGCTTGAATACATCTTTTGCCACAGAACTGTTAATGGTTCCTGCATCCGCAAGATCAATTAATTTTGCCAGGTTCTCCGGAGAGAATGTTAAATCTTCCGGCTCCATTCCATTGTCTTTCATCAGACGGAAGGTCTCTCCGATCAGCCAGTTTGCAACTTTCTTCGGTTTCTCACAGATTGCTGTTGTTGCCTCAAAAAGATCGGCCATTTTCTTAGAACCTGTGATGATCTCTGCGTCATACTGCGGAATATCAAACTGTTCCTTGTAACGCTCCAGCTTCTCCGTACGAAGTTCCGGCTGCTGAGATTTGATTTTCTCGATCCATTCATCACTGATCACGATCGGAACAAGGTCCGGTTCCGGGAAATAACGATAATCCTGTGCATCCTCTTTGGAACGCATTGCATAAGAATGCTCTTTGTTGTCATCCCAGCGTCTTGTCTCCTGTACAACCTGTTTTCCTTCTTCGATCAACTCAATCTGTCTCTGACGCTCGCCTTCAATTGCATGTGCGATTGCCTTAAATGAGTTCAGGTTCTTCATCTCTGTTCTTGTACCAAACTGATCGGATCCGACTTCACGGACAGACAGGTTGACATCTGCACGCATAGAACCTTCCTGAAGCTTACAATCAGATGCTCCTAAATACTGCACGATCATACGCAGTTTTTCAAGATAAGCAATAACTTCTTCTGCGGAACGCATATCCGGTTCAGATACGATCTCTACAAGTGGCACACCGCTTCGGTTATAATCGACAAGTGACGTATCATCCCACTCATCATGAACCAGCTTACCTGCATCTTCTTCCATATGCATCTCGTGGATTCTTACTTTCTTCTTTCCTGAACCACTCTCGATCTCTACATATCCATCTCTGGCAATCGGGAGATACAGCTGGGAAATCTGATAGTTTTGCGGGTTATCTGGGTAGAAATAGTTTTTACGGTCAAATTTGCACACTTGTGTAATCTTACAGTTTGTTGCAAGACCAATCGCCATAGCATATTCTACAACTTGTTTATTCAACACCGGAAGCGATCCCGGCATACCGGTACATACCGGACAAGTATGTGTATTCGGTGCGCCACCGAATTCTGTGCTGCATCCACAGAAGATCTTTGTCTTTGTAGCCAGCTCAATATGCACTTCCAGTCCAATGACTGTTTCATACTGCTTTGCCATTGTTAACGCACCTCCTTTTCTGACATAAGACCGACAGATGCCGGTGTTTCATGCATCTTCTTTGTCGCACACTCATAGGTATATGCTGCACGGATCAAAGTTTTTTCTTCAAATACATTTCCGATCAGTTGCATACCGATTGGAAGTCCTTTGCTGTCTTTTCCAACCGGAACGCTCATTCCCGGAAGACCTGCAAGATTGACTGAGATTGTATAAATATCTCCCAAATACATCTTCATCGGATCACTTAAGCTCTTTCCAAGCTCCGGAGCAGTTGTCGGTGCTGCCGGTCCGAGAATGATGTCATAATTACGGAAGGCACGGTCAAACTCTTTCTTGATTAAAGCTTTTGTTCTAAGTGCCTTCAGATAGTAAGCATCATAATATCCTGAACTTAAGACAAAAGATCCAAGCATGATTCTTCTCTTTACTTCAGGACCAAATCCTTCTGAACGTGTTTTCTTGTACATGTTATGAAGTCCATCGTAATCTTTCGTACGATAACCATATTTCACACCATCAAAACGTTCCAGGTTAGAACTTGCCTCTGCATCTGCGATCGTATAATAAGCAGGGATTGCATATTTTACAAGTCGCAGATCAAACGCCTCAACAATCGCACCCTTTTCTTCGAGTACTTTTGCTGCCTTCATCACAGCATCATTTACTTCAGGATCCAGACCTTCTCCCATATAATCTCTTGGGATTCCAATACGGAGACCTTTCACATCATCTACAAGTGCTTCTGTGAAATCACAATCATCACGATCCATGGAAGTGCTGTCCTTCGGATCATGGGATGCAATTGCCTCAAGAATTGCCGCACAATCCGATACATCTTTCGCTACCGGTCCAATCTGATCTAAAGAAGATCCGTACGCGATAAGTCCATATCGGGAAACAGTTCCATAAGTTGGTTTTAGTCCGACAACTCCACAGAAAGAACTCGGCTGACGAATGGATCCGCCGGTATCAGATCCAAGTGCATAATAACATTCGGATGCTGCCACTGCCGCACAGGAACCACCGGAAGAACCTCCCGGAACATGCGCTGTGTTGTGCGGATTGCGTGTCGGTCCATAATAAGACGTCTCTGTTGTACTTCCCATGGCAAATTCATCCATGTTTGTCTTACCAATGATAACCGCTCCTGCTTTTCTTAGGTTCTCAACTGCCTCTGCCGTATAGGTCGGTTTGAAGTTGGAAAGAATCTTTGAACTACATGTGGTAAGCTGTCCCTCGATACACATATTATCTTTTACTGCAACCGGAACTCCTGCCAGTGTACCTGTCAGTTCGCCCATATCTATTTTCTTCTGAATTTCCTCCGCTTGTGCATAAGCACCTTCTTCATCTATCGTCACAAAGCTATGAATCTCTGACTCCGCTTCTTTGATCTGTCCAATCACTGCATCGACTGCTTCTCGTACAGTTACTTCTTTTGCTTTGATCTTCTCGCCCAGTTCAAGGGCTGTAAGTTTTAATAAATCCATCTGCTCTCACTCCCTTAACCAATTGTCTTCGGCACTTCAAAACTGTCCTCTTTACGAAGTGGTGCATTCGCAAGTGTTGCCTCTTTGTTATCGCCATTTGTCACCACATCTTCACGGAACACATTCTGTACCGGAAATACATGAGACATTGGTTCGATCCCTGCTGTATCAAGTTCATTTAATGTATCTATATAATCCAGCATCTGTTCCATGTCTTTTTTCGCTGCTTCTTTCTCTTCCTCTGAAAGTTCCAGCTTTGCAAGGATTCCTACATACTCGATTGTTTCATCGGATATTTTATTTGCCAATTTAATCATCCTTTCTTTCTACTCTGTCTTTGCTAATCCTGACAATTTCCAAAATCAGTATCATAAATTTCTCAGCTTATTGCGACCTGTAGCGGTACATATCATAGAAACTGTCATAATTCTGGTTTTTTACTGAGCCGGACGGCGTCAGGATTAAGTCCCCATCATCCACTTCCAGCTCCGTTCCTTCCGGGAAAACTGCATTTCTATAAGATTCTGATCCATCTGTATCATAAAACCAGAGTCCATAATTTTCATAATTGAGATTTTCATTTTCCTTATCATAAAAATCACCAAGATAAATCTTGTAATGAAGCTCCGCCCAGTCGACTCCTGATGCCTCGGTCACATCATACCATCCTGGCGGGAAATCTGTTCCCGCCGTATAAGTGTTTCCGGCTTTCAATGTTACCTGTTCCGTCAGCGGATTTTCTTCCAGCTGCATCTGTTCCGTCTGTGCATTCTCAGAATGAAACTGGACAACCAGTCCCGTATCAATCTTCAGATGACCTCCTGTATACAGTCTCACATCATCCAGATAATCTCCTGCATCCGTATCTGACTCATCTTCGCTAAAATAAGAATAGTAATAAATCGAATTCTCAGGATCATCCTGCTGCATGGAGCCTTCTCCTGAGACAAGCTCCACTTCATAAGTTCCTTCCGGGATCTGTGCTCCGATCTCATACTCCCCATATCCTAATACACAATCATAAGTTGCTCCTGTCTCAGAAAGTTCTCTCGTTGTATTCATATATGGATCATACTCAGAATCCACTTCGCTGCCATCATCATTCCAGTCATAATCTAAGGAATGAAAATCATCCCCAAATGAGGAAATGAAATCACCAACGGAACCTGCAATGCTTGTAAATGCTACAATTGCTACGATGATTCCCGCAAGAATTCCACTGATTTTCCTTGCCTTTTTCTGTTCCTCGTAAGATCCTGCATGAACCTTCCTTGCCGGATTAAATACCGTCGGCCCACCCAGCTGCATCTGCCCTGTCTGTGGGATTTCCATCCGCGGATTTTCTTTTTGCTGATATTCTGTCTGCGTTCTTTTCCGTCCGTTATGACTCTCACAGAGATGTCCCGCATCCTGCTTTTTCTCCCGTTTTTTTGTCTCTCCAGTCTCATTCTGTCGTTTCTGGGAATATGTCATTTTTTTCTTGCGATCAAAGCTGCTCTCATTCAGCCTGTAATTCTTTTTCTCCAGCTTTGTGTTATCCAGCCCGCAGGAACTGCAACGGCCATCAATCAATTTACCTCCGCAAAGATAACATTCTTTTTTCTTAAACATAAAGACCCTCCCTCGTTTCTACTCCTTAAGTTTCTGACCACAACATCCTGTGGGCAGTTCTCTTTCTCAGTTCAGACCTTCACATCCAACAGTTTTTTCGTTCAATCCAGGGGGATTGACCCGTTTTTTGTATTTTCTTCTTATGGTTCCAGACGACTTAAGTCTCTTGGGAATAATGTTGTTTCTCTTACATTGTCTTCGTTCATCATCTTCATTGTCAGACGTTCCATACCTATTCCAAGACCTCCGTGTGGTGGCATTCCATGCTTAAATGCACTTAAATACTGCTCCATGCCTTCATCTGTCATACCTCGCTTCTCCATCTTCGCAAGAAGTTCATGATAATCATGAATACGCTGTCCGCCGGTTGTGATCTCCATTCCTCTGAAAAGCAGGTCAAAACTGAGCGTGTAAGTCGGATCCTCCGGATCATCCATTGCATAGAATGGACGTTTCTTTGATGGGTAATGAGTAACGAATACAAAATCTGCATCCCATTCTTCCTTCGCATAACGGCTGATCAATGTCTCTTCCTCTGGTTCCAGGTCAAATGGGTTCTTGATCTTTCTGTCATACTTCTCGGATACCAGTCGTTTGATCTCGTCGAATCTTACTGCCGGAATATTATCTGTCTTCGGTACTTCGATATTCAGAATCTGAAGTTCTCTTGCATACTCTTTCTTCAACAGCTCCATCGTATACTGAAGAAATCCCGTTTCCATTGCCATGATATCTTCAAATCCATCAATATATCCCATCTCGAAATCAAGGCTTGTGTACTCATTCAGATGACGCTTTGTGTTGTGTTTCTCTGCACGGAATACTGGCGCTGTCTCAAAGACTCTGTCGAATACTCCGACCATCATCTGCTTATAGAACTGTGGGCTCTGCTGAAGGATCGCCGGTCTGTGGAAATACTCCAGACGGAAAAGGTTCGCACCGCCCTCTGCACTCTTGGCACCGATTTTCGGAGTATGGATCTCTGTAAATCCTTCTTTATAAAGGAAATCACGGAACCCTCTTACGATTCCTTCCTGAATTCTGAACTTCGCACGCTCTCTGATATTTCTCAGAGAAATCGGTCTGTAGTTTAATTTTGCTTCTAGAGATGTGTTCAGCTTCCACTTTGCAATCGGAAGCGGCATTGGCTCTGCCGGCTCACTTAAGATCTTCAATTCACCAAGGCGAATCTCAATCCCATTCGGAGCTTTCGCAGACTCTGCAAGCACACCTGTTACCTCTACTGTATCTGCTTCCTTCACATCTTTCAAGTCAAATTTGGAAATATTTTCTTCATATACACACTGAACAAGTCCTTCTCTTTTTCTGAGAATAATGAATGCAATTATTCCCATATCACGGATCGTATGGATCGCACCATTTACTTTCACTTCGGCTCCAATTCTTCCCTCTTCGAGAAGTTCACTCAGTTCCAATGTTTCCTTCTTTTTTACACCTGTTACAAATTCCATAATTCTTCTCCTTTCAGATTCCAGCATCCCGGGAAGAAGCTTTCTAAATAAAAAAGCCCCGGGATACATCAGTATCCCGGGACGGAAATTACAATCATAATATCCGCGGTACCACCCGCATTGAATCTCAGTCTTCACATTTCAAATCTTATCCCTGTGTAAGCCAGATTCCACTCTTTGCATGTAACGTATGCTCCACGTGCTGCCCTACTTCATCTGTTCAGACAGCCAGCTCCCAAGTGTTCCCTTAATCCGCTCCGCTGTCCGGCGCTCTCAGTCGGTGACGCCAACTTCCTGTCAGTTTCTGTGAATCAGAGTCTTGTTCTTTGCCTTTTTCTGGTTCAGCACTTTAGTCTGCTAAAACTTGTTTTCAATATTAGCACAGAGTTTTTTGATTTTCAAGAGGTTTTATTCAAATTGTCACACATTTTAGCTTTTCATCAAAACAAGATATTTTCAACCTATCGGTTTTGTGTACTTTCACTAATTTCTCCCTGAACTGTGCTTAATGCCTGATCCAGCTGATTATCTGCTTTTGGATTTTCTTCATCATACTGATATTCCACTTCCACATCCGGCTCAACACCTTTTCCATTGATGCTTCTTCCATTTGGGGTATAATACTCAGCAATCGTCACTTTCAGACAGGTTCCATCTCCCAGATCCATCAATTGCTGCACAACACCTTTTCCATACGTTGTCACTCCGACAATCTTCGCTGTTCCATAATCCTGTACTGCACCGCTGAAGATTTCAGATGCGCTGGCACTGTACTGGTTTACAAGAACTGCCATTGGTTTCTTAAATTCATGAGTTCCGTCACAAGTGATTTCGTCTGTCTTTCCATTCTTGTCCTTTGTTGATACAATTGTACCTTCCGGAAGAAGCAGACGCAGCATATTCGTAACTGTATCAAGACTTCCCCCCGGGTTGTTTCTCAGGTCGACAATAAGACCCTGCATTCCCTGCTTTTCAAGATCGTCCAACGCTTCTTTAAACTGGTCATAAGTTACTGTATCAAACTCAGACACTCTGATATAGCCAATCTGGTTCTCCTTCATCTCATACGAAACTGTCTTCACTTCGATCGTATCTCGTGTGGCAGTCAGTTCCAGTTCTTCTCCGTCTCTGAGAACTGTAATCTTTACATCTGTTCCCTTTTCCCCTTTGATCCAGGACACCACCGTATCAAGCTGCTCATCACCAACCTCGTGGTCATCGATTTTCTCCAGGATATCTCCTGCTTTCAGTCCTGCTTTCTCTGCCGGAGAGTCTTCATAGACATTTACAATTGTCGCATAGCCCGTATCCGCATCTTTTGTCAGCGTTGCACCCACACCTGAAAATGTTCCGCTTGTTGATTCCATCAGAGCTTTCGTCTCATCTTCATCATAATAAACAGTGTACTTATCTCCCAGTGCACTCGTATATCCGGAATAAATTCCTTCTGCCAGCTGATCTGTATCAATTTCATCTTCGTACAGATAATATTTATCAATCAAAGCATTCAGCTTATTCAGTTTTTTTGATACCTCTTTTTCTGTCACTTTACCGGATGCATAACTGCCGGCTGTGTTTGTAATGACCCTGAATCCCCCAAGGAGAAGCAGGCTGACAAGAACTGTTGCAAGAATTCCGGTAACAATCCCGGCTCCATATCCCTTTTTCTTTTTCTGTTCCATTGTCTGTCCCTTTCGCTGTTATTTAAAGAAAAGGACAAAGCAGAATCTTCCACTTTGTCCCCCTTTATTCTTTGAATCACTTTCATGTAAACATGAAAGGAAGATTTTGAATCCCTTTGTCTTACATATAATTATTCGGATTCACTGCTGTTCCGTTAAGCTCCACCTGGAAATGTAGATGTGCTCCGGTTGAATATCCTGTAGAACCAACATATCCAATCTGTTGTCCTTTTGCTACTCTCTGACCGGCACTCACACAAATTGAGCTGTGATGCATATACTTTGTCACCAATCCATTTCCATGGCTTATAACAACCCAGTTTCCCGCACTGTTGCTCCAGCCTGCCGTAATAACTGTTCCGGCTGCTGCTGCATATGTAGGTGTTCCTGTCGGTGCAGCATAATCATTTCCTTTATGTGGTCTTGAGTCAAAAGAACGAACCTCACCGAAATAACTGGACTGGTATGTCATTCCCGGACATGGATGTGTAAAATATCCACTTCCGCTCACTACGTTTCCGCTGGAAGCCGGTCTGGAACTACTGCTTCCGTTACTACTGCTTCCGCTATTGTTCTTCTTTGCCGCCGCAGCAGCTGCAGCAGCCGCTGCCTGCTCTTCCTGAAGACGTTTTGCTGCTTCTGCTTTCGCCTTGAGGTCTGCAAGAAGGTTCGCATTATCTGTAATCTGATTCTGAATCTCCGCAATCTGTGCTTCCTTACTGCTGATCAGTGTCTGCGCCTCTGTCTGCTGACTCACCAAACTGGTCTGCAATGTATTCAGTTTCTCATACTCCTCTTTAAGCTTTGCTTCCTTTTCTTCTACAACTTTCACCGTTTCCTGAAAAGCAACAAGCATATCTCTGTCATAGGAAGAAAGCTTTGATACATACTCCGCTTTATTGAGCAGATCACCAATATTGCTGCTGGACATCAGTATCTCAAGGAACTGGGTATTACCACCCTCATACATGAATTTGATTCTCTTCTTCATGCTGTTATACTGATCATCCTCATCAACCTTCGCCTGTACAAGCTCTTCCTCAGCTGTTGAAATTTCAGTTTCCTTGGCACTTAATTCTTCCTGCGTCTTGTTCATCTGGTCAATGATGGAATTAAGTTTCTCAGCAAGTGTATCTTTTTCAGCCTGAGCTGCACTCTTCTGTGATTGCAGCTCATCTGCTTTTTTCTGCGCTTCATCAATTGTCACAGCACCGGAAGTAATTGTCATTGACAGCATCATTCCGACTGACAGAACCAGTGCTGTCACCTTTCTCATCCGTCTTTTCATAGGTATCTCCTATTACACTCTTAAGTGCTTACGAACAGTAAAGTAACTTCCGAGGAATCCAATTCCAATTCCCATTACCAGCCCAATCGGCAGCAAATAGATATATACATTTCCAACCGGAAGGAATGTAATGATATTCTTCAGAATACTAAACTTCTCCATAATATATACTACAGCCTTGTCATAAAGGAAATATAGCAGGGCAAGCGGAATTGCTGCACCGAATAATCCAATGATCAGACCTTCGATCACGAATGGTGATCTTACTACAAAGTCCTTCGCTCCAATATATTTCATGATTGCAATCTCTTCTTTTCTGACAGTAATACCTGTTGTTACCGTATTACTGATCAAGAAGATCGATACTCCGAGAAGAATTGCGATAATCGCAATTGAAACATATGCAACAAGCATATTCACACTGGAAAGTGTGTTCGCTACAACATCTGACTTATTGACCTGTCTGACTCCGTCCAGACTCTGTGCAAATTTAACCAGATCCTGCTGCGTAGCTGAAAGAGACTTACTCTTCGCAATCAGATCCTTATTATCACCTTTTACCGTCTTCATGTAGACTTCATAGTTATCTGAACCTGCCAGCGGGTTATCATCCTTAAAACCTTCTGCAAGTTCCGGGTTGTCTCCAAAATACTCTTTCTGGAACTCTGCCCATGCATCATCTGCTGACACATACTTCACTTCCGAAACATCATCACGGGACTCAAGCTGCTCACCGATCTCTTTCTTCTGTTCCTCTGTTGCGTCATCATTAAAGAATACGGTGATTGCAACACCTTCTTCTGCGCTTTTAATAATATACTGGAAGTTAACAAGTATCGAGAAAAACAATCCAAACAGGAAAATACATGCTGACATCGTCGCTATGGATGCGAGTGAAAACATCTTGTTTCTCCAGATATTCTTAACGCCCTGCTTTCCAACGTATCCAAATGTACTAATCCTCATCTATATACCCACCTTTTTTCTCATCACTGACGATTACGCCCTGCTTCATAGTAATGACGCGTTCGTTCATCTCGTTTACGATCTCCTGGTTATGTGTAACAACAAGTACTGTTGTTCCACGCTCATTTGCCTCTTTCAACAGACTCATGATCTCCCATGAGTTTGTCGGGTCGAGGTTTCCTGTCGGCTCGTCCGCCAGCAGAATGGCAGGTTCATTTACAATTGCTCTTGCAATCGCTACACGCTGCTGCTCTCCACCTGAAAGCTCTTTCGGGAATGACTTGTACTTCTGTGCAAGTCCAACCAGTGACAGAGCTGCCGGTACCTTCTTCTTGATCACACGGGTCGGTGTCTCAGTCACACGCAATGCGAATGCAATATTCTCATAAATACTACGATCTTTCAAAAGACGGAAATCCTGGAATACGACTCCAAGTCCTCTTCTGTATTTAGCAATATTTCTGTGTTTCATACGGTTCAAATTCTGGCCGTTGACGATAATTGTACCCTCGGTCGGATTCAACTCTTTCATGATCAATTTGATCAATGTAGACTTACCTGATCCACTGTCACCAACAATGAATACGAATTCTCCGCGCTCAATCTTCACGGAAACTCCATTCAAGGCTGCGTGACCTTTGGAATACTCCTTCGTCACATTCCTTAATTCAATCATATGTTCCTCCTAAAACTTATCTATACTCCTACGTTTCTAGTACTCTAATGTCTCCATATACTTCATATACTTTACTACCATTAAGGCAATCTTGAAAGTAATGGCATCCTCAAACACACGCAGATCCAGACCGGTACTCTTCTGAAGCTTATCCAGTCTGTATACCAGTGTATTTCTGTGGATATAGAGCTGTCTGGATGTCTCTGATACATTAAGGCTGTTCTCAAAGAACTTATTGATCGTTGTCAATGTCTCTTCATCAAAGTCATCCGGAGATTTTGCTTCGAAAATCTCTTTGATAAACATCTTACAAAGTGGCAGCGGCAACTGATAGATCAGACGACCGATTCCAAGTGTTGTATAAGCAACGATATCCTTCTCATCAAAGAAAATCTTACCTACATCAAGTGCAAGCTTCGCCTCTTTGTATGACTTGGATACTTCCTTGATATCACTTACGATGGTTCCGTATGCAATATGGATCTGCTCGTCGCCTCCCTCTGCCTGGAGCGTATCCAGCATCTCTTTCGCCATCTTCTCAAGTTCCTTATTGCCGTCCTTATCTGAGAGTTCTTTCACAACAATAATATTCTTCTCATCAACAGCTGTGATAAAGTCTCTTGACTTTCCTCCCAGAAGATTTCTCACATTATCAAGTGCAGCACTGTCTTTCTCGTGCGATGTTTCAATAATAAAGATAACACGTTTTACTTCTGTGTCAATATGTAATTTCTTTGCACGATTGTAAATATCAACCAAAAGAAGGTTGTCCAAAAGAAGATTTTTGATAAAGTTATCTTTGTCAAAACGCTCCTTATAAGCTACAAGCAGACTCTGGATCTGAAATGCCGCAATCTTACCAAGCATATACACATCTTCTGTCTCGCCATCTGCAAGCAAAACATATTCCAAACGCTGTTCATCAAAGATCTTAAAGAACTGGCATCCCTGGATCACCTGGCTGTCTGCCGGTGATTCAACAAAAGAAAGAACCGCTTCCCCACAATCTTTTGCCATATCAAATGTTGCTGCAAGTTCTTTTCCTTCTGTGTCGAGTACACAGAAATCAACCCTTGATATTCCCTTTAATCCTTCAATAGTGTTTTGAAGTATCTGATTCGAAATCATCCTTTTTTCCTCCACTCTGTACGATGTATTGCTGGTCACAGCAAACTGTAAGTAGTAACACGCATGTGCATATTCCACAATTTTTTCGTATGCATTATTTATCTGCACACATACTCTTATATTATATTAAGGCAAAACAGCAAAAAAAGAAAGAGGAAATCCATCTTTTTTATGCATTTCTTCGTCGAATCCATGAAATATTCACATTTTTATCTTTTAGCATTCTTCACAAAAACTAATTCTGTTTCTCTACTTTATAGCGAAATACTTTCTTTACTAACATTCTCTTTATTCTGCTCGTCATTTTTCTGTCATCAAAACTGCGCATCAGAACCGATCCACAGCCAATCCAGACTCTTGTGTCGATCAATGCCCTGTTCTGCTCAATAAAATCTTCCTGCACCGGCGATGGAAGGACTGATAAAATACAATCTGCCTCTGAGCCGTTGACTGCATTCACAATTCCATGGATTCGGTCTGCATCCGTCAGCTCTCCGTCTTCCGGATGGATCACGGCATCTCCTACCACACGAATCCCCTGATTATACCTTGCAAGAGCTTCTTCTGCTTTCACAAGTTCCTCCTGACTTGCTGCCAGGAGATAAATCTTATGATGATTCTTCTGCAAATATTTCAAAAACATTCTTAAGAATAATTTATTATCTGTCTCCCGCAGCAATCTTGCATCGTCCGTCTTCGCTGCCTCAAGAATCTCTACACTTCCCGGAAGGACCAGATCCTGCATAGAAACCTTTTTTTTCCATTCCGGATTTTCATGTTCTTTCATCAGAGATTCCATCGATACAAGTTCAATGGTATTGACGGAATCGTCTTTCATGAATCCGATTGCCTGCATCATCGCTTCTTTTGCCTTGATACAGGAAATCTCCACATCAAATATTGAAATTTTTTCTGTCATTTATGCCACCAAAGTTATCACTTTCCAAAAACTCTGCGAATTCTAACGCAAAATAATTTCTCCCCATTCTGTCTATTTTACCAAATTTATCCTTATTTGTCAAAAGCTGTGTCATTCAAAATTTTACTTTTGTTTATCTTTCATCATTTTTATCCGCAATTTTTGTCTGTTTTTTTATCTCTCGTCTTCTTCCGGTGACCATTCCGCCAATCCGTCCTGTCTCTTTTGATGTTAATGACTTCCACCCATCCTGCATCACGCGATCTAAAAGGCCTAATTCTTCTGCTATCTCATACTTCAGCTTTTCTTCCGGTTCAAGTTTAGTAAGATTGATCGTCTTTTTCTTTTTTCTTCCCATACTTCTTTCTGCTGCTGACAGCATCCTCCTTTTCAGAAGTATTTGCAGAAAAAAAATTTTTATTCGTCACTCACCTGAATCGCACCAAGAATCTCTCCGATCGGAGCCGATATTGCAAGTTCTGCCCGGACACTTCTGGCTGTTTCTGATTTATTGATCACAACAAGGTGTTTTCCGTGAAAATAATCAATAAAACCGGCTGCCGGATAAACAACAAGGGAAGTACCTCCGATGATCATCATGTCGGCTGATGAAATTGCTTCGACTGCCCCTTGGATCGTCTTCTGGTCAAGTCCCTCTTCATAAAGTACTACGTCCGGCTTAATCATCCCACCGCAGCTGCATCTCGGAATTCCTTCTGAATTCTTCACATATTCCGCATCATAGAACTTCCCACATTTCATACAGTAATTTCTGTGGATGCTTCCATGAAGTTCATAGACGTTTCTGCTTCCTGCCGCCTGATGCAGTCCGTCAATATTCTGTGTCACAACAGCCTGCAATTTTCCGGCCTGCTCCAATTCTGCCAGTTTCAGATGGGCAGCATTTGGCTTCGCATCCAAAATCATCATCTTCTCTTTATAAAACTCATAGAATGCTTCCGGATATTTCATAAAAAAGCTATGACTGACCACCTGTTCCGGTGAATACTTATATTTCTGATGATAAATTCCTGTTGCACTTCGAAAATCTGGAATATTACTTTCTGTTGATACACCGGCTCCTCCGAAAAACACAATCCGGTTACTCTCATCAATCATTTCCTGCAGCTGCTCAATCTCTTTCTCGTACATCTTGCATACTCCTTTCTCAAACCGCACTTGCCAGATTCCTGTCACCTTAAGGCACACTGCCTTCTGCACCGGTGAAATGTTTACCTAAGCGGAGCGTTTTTAATATATTAGGAAAGCACTTTCCTAATATATTAAAAAGACAGGTCCGTCCTTCACCTGCATCCAGCTGTGTCTGACTCCCTGTCTTTTCTTAAGTAAACCTGTTCCCGGTACATCCGGAAAGCGATCTTATATCTTTTATTTATATCTTACAGATCGATTTTTCCTGTTGTATCTCCATTAACAACATAATATGCTGCTGACTCTTCCGGTTTCAGATAAATCTTAACATCTTTCATGTCTCCGACTTTATTCTTCAAATCCTTTGTCCATACATCTTTGACTTTCTTAAGGATCTCTTTCTCTGTATACTCTTTACCAGAGAACTGAAGGAAGAATTCTGTCTTCAGATCAGCTTTCTTTGTAGTCTTGGCTGCTGTCTTCTTAGCTGCTGCTTTCTTTACAGTCTTCACAGCCTTTTCAGCTGTATCTTCCGCTTTTGCTGCAACCTTCTTAGCTGCCTTCTTCACTGTCTCTTTTACTTCTTCTGCCTGAACTTCTGGTGTATCTACCAGCACTGCTGCCTTTGTTTCAAGTTTCTTTGTTGTGTCTTTCTTTGTCTCGATTGCTTTCGCAGCTGCTGTCTCTTTCTTCTCTGCCTTTACTGTTGCTGTTTCAGCTTTTGTTGTTGAAGATGTCTTCTTTGTTACCATACTTGTTTCCCTCCTAAAATATACACCCAAGTATATTGGCACTACCTCATTACAATGTGATTCTTAACGCGAAATAATGACAAGAACTTTTGTCCGTAATGATAAATTATTCACGATACGGATTATTGTAACTCATTTTTGACAAAACGTCAAATTTTCCTTGATAATTATCATTTTATTCCTCTGAAGAATAGCCCCTGAAAAATTCTGAAAGTCCGTCCAAAGTCTTCATAAGAACCGGAATCTCTTTTTCATCCAGTCTGTTCAGCACAGCATTTGTCATCTCCCTGTGAAACTCCTCGTGATGATAGTAAGCCTTCTCCCCTTTTTCTGTCAGCCAGATATATACCACTCTTCGATCTTCTTCACCGCGGGCACGCATTACATACTTCTTGTTTACCAGCCCATTCACCGCTGTGGTCAGAGAACCTGCCGTAATCTTCATCTTCTTTGCCACTACAGACATTGTTGTCTTTCCTGAAACACCGATTGCTTCTATTATATGCATATCATTGTTTGTGATGTCTTTAAACTCCTCTGTAATGATCGCCTTTTTCTCCAGTTCCCAGATTTCATTAAATAAATGTACCAGAATGTCATTGATGGTATTATACGCATCCATCTTTTTTCCTCCTCGTCTTCTACTGTTCTCTGATCTCTTCAAACAGCTCTTCTCTATTCAATCTTCCGGGATCACTTTCATTCTGGTCTGCTATCTTAATTCAGACAATGCCATGTTTTCTATCTCTTACATTCGGCGAAATCTGTCGTATCTTTTATCTGTCAGTTGTTTTTCTGAAAGCCTTCCGTATTGTTCAAGGAAATGTTCCATCTTCTCTTCCAGTTCAAAGAGCACAGGAAGCATCGTATCTTCCCTGTACACTTCAGGCTCGCGAATTATTTCTTCGATCACCTTAAGTTCCTTAAGATCTGCTGCTGTCAGACGCATCACCCCTGCCGCCTCTGACGCTCTCTTGCTGTCTTTCCACAAGATGCTTGCAAACCCTTCCGGTGAAAGTACTGAATACACTGCATTCTCCATCATCCACACTTCATCTGCAACTGCAAGTGCAAGCGCACCGCCACTTCCACCTTCTCCGATTACAATTGAAAGAACCGGCACTTTCAAAGCTGACATCTCATACAGATTCCGGGCAATTGCCTCACCCTGTCCACGCTCTTCTGCCTCCATTCCGCAGAAAGCCCCCGGAGTATCCACAAAACAGATGACCGGACGTTGGAACTTTTCTGCCTGTTTCATCAGACGCAGTGCTTTTCTGTAACCTTCCGGAGACGGCATTGCAAAATTCCGTTCCAGATTCTCTTTCGTTGTCTTTCCTTTGCACTGGGCGATCACAGTAACCGCTTTTCCATGAAAATACGCAATTCCGCCTACTACTGCCGGATCATCCTTATAATATCTGTCTCCATGTAATTCTACAAAATCTGTAAACAGTCTGTCAATATAATCCTTACCGACCGGGCGTTCTTTTTCCCTGGATTTCAGAACGCGCTCCCAGGCTGACACATTTTCTTTTCCTGCAGATATGTTTTTTCTGTTCTCTTTTTTCTTTTCCGGACATTCTTCTTTCTTTTCATCTGTAACCGTATGCATTTTCAGAATCTGCCCCAGTACTTCCTTCATCTCGTCCCTGGTTACGATTCGATCAACAAATCCATGCTCAAGAAGAAATTCTGCTCTCTGAAATCCTTCCGGCAATTTCTGTCCGATCGTCTGCTCGATCACACGCGGACCGGCAAATCCGATCAAAGCTCCCGGTTCTGCAAGAATGATATCTCCAAGCATAGCAAAACTTGCTGTGACACCTCCCGTAGTTGGATCAGTCAATACCGGAATATAAAGAAAGCCTGCATCACTGTGGCGTTTCAGTGCCGCTGAAGTCTTTGCCATCTGCATCAGGGAAATGATTCCCTCCTGCATACGTGCGCCTCCGGAACAGGTAAAAAGAACAACTGGAAGCCTCTCCTCTGTTGCACGCTCGACTGCACGGGTAATCTTTTCTCCTACCGCATGTCCCATACTGGCCATCATAAATCTTCCGTCACAGACCCCGATCACAACCGGATATCCACAGATTGTTGCTTTTCCTGTCACAACCGCTTCATCAAGCCCTGTCTTTACTCTTAAAGCTTCGACTTTTTCTGTATATCCCCGGAAATCCAACGGATTCTCCGGTCTTTCCCCTTCATCGATCTTTGCATCCCATTCTTCAAAAGAGCCTGCGTCTGTCACAAGCTCAATTCTCTTATATGCCGGAATACGAAAGTATCCATGACATTTAGGACAAATATATTTTCCGTTGATTACTTCATCTGTTAAGATTGCTGCACCGCATTTATTACATTTTTTCAAGATTCCTTCCGGTGCTTCCGGCTTTCTTCTGTTTCGTGAATGAATCGAAGTGATCTTCTCTCCGGTCTTTTTAAACATATTATGCAGTCTCATTCATCATTCCTCCGATAAACTCCACATCAATATCTCCAGATATGAATTTTTTATGATTCAAAATCTCATACTGATAATCAATATTTGTGTCCACACCTTCAATAATGACTTCGCCAAGTGCGCTTCTCATTTTACGGATAGCCTCTTCTCTGTCGTCCGCATGTACGATCAGTTTCGCAAGCATGGAATCATAATAAGGCGGAACTTCATATCCTGTGTAAATCGCACTGTCTACACGTACGCCTTCACCACCCGGGAAATGTACATCTGTGATTTTTCCAGGAGACGGGCGGAAATTCTTTTCCGGGTTCTCTGCATTGATCCTGCATTCGATCGCGTGACCTGTGATCTTGATGTCTTTCTGCTGAAGTTTTAGTCTCTGTCCGTCTGCAATCTTAATCTGCTCTTTGATCAGATCGATTCCTGTCACCCATTCTGTCACCGGATGTTCTACCTGGATTCTTGTATTCATTTCCATAAAGTAAAAGGCTCCACTCTTTTCTAAGAGAAATTCAATCGTTCCGGCATTCGTATAATGAGCTGCCTTCGCCGCTTTCACAGCCGCTTCTCCCATCTTCTGTCTCAATTCCGGTGTCAGTGCTTCTGATGGAGATTCCTCGATCATCTTCTGATGATTTCTCTGAATGGAACAGTCTCTTTCTCCAAGATGGACCACATTTCCATACTTATCTGCAAGAATCTGGAATTCTATATGACGCGGATGTTCTACAAAATGTTCCAGATACATTGTTCCGTCTCCGAATGCCATCTGCGCTTCTTTCTGTGCTGTCTGGAAACTTGCCTGGAACTCGTCCGGTGTCTGTGCGACACGCATTCCTTTTCCCCCACCGCCAAGTGCTGCCTTAACAATGATTGGATAACCAATCTCACCAGCGATCTTCTCGCCTTCTTCTACAGTATAGACAGGCTCCTTGCTTCCCGGAATAACCGGAACACCTGCTTCCACCATCGTATTTCTTGCAACGGATTTATTTCCAAGAGCACTGATCACCTTTGAATCCGGTCCGATATATGTGATCTTGCACTGTTCACACAGTTCTGCAAATTTGCTGTTTTCAGAAAGGAATCCGAATCCCGGATGGATTGCATCTGCGCCGGACACAAGTGTCGCACTGATGATATTCTGCATATTCAGATAACTTTCTGCGGATGGAGCAGGACCTATACAGACTGCTTCATCTGCGAGCTGGGTATGCAGCGCATCTTTATCTGCCTCAGAGTAAACAGCAACCGTACGGATTCCCATTTCTCTGCAAGCGCGGATCACCCGGACTGCAATCTCCCCTCTGTTCGCAATTAAAATCTTCTCTATCATTTCTTCTGCTCCTGATTTTTTTTATTCTCCAACCATAAATGTAAGTTCTGCCGTAACAACGACCTTTCCGTCAACGGTTGCCACAGCTTCTCCTACGCCTACCGGTCCTTTTCTTTTAATAATCTTTGTCTCTAATTTCAACTGATCTCCCGGAAATACCATTCCTTTGAAGCGACATTTTTGTACACCACCGAAGAATGCAATCTTTCCCTGATTCTCCGATACACTTAAGATTGCCACAGCTCCTGTCTGAGCAAGTGCCTCAAGAATCAGAACTCCCGGCATTACTGCTTTCTGTGGAAAATGTCCACGGAAGAAATCTTCATGATAAGAAACACCCTTGTATCCAATTGCATATTCTCCCGGAACATAATCTTCAATCTTATCAATCAAAAGAAATGGATGTCTGTGCGGAATGATTTCCTGAATCTGTTCTACATTTAAACTATTCATATCTGAATCCCTTTCTTAAACAATTCTAAAAAGCGGCTGGCCGTATTCTACCGGTTCTCCGTTTTCTACAAGAACTTCTGCAACTGTACCGGCACATTCACTCTCAATCTCATTCATAAGTTTCATCGCTTCTACGATTCCGACAACCTGTCCGACTTCGACCTTGTCACCAACCTTGACAAAACTCGGTGCATCCTCTGCCGGTGCAGCGTAGAAAGTTCCAACCAAAGGTGAAATGATCCGCTTGCCTTCTGGTTCTTTTTCAAGATTTTCTTCCGGATCTGCATTCTCAGAACTTCCGGATACAGCCATGTTCTGTGGAAGAACAGTTGCCTGGAAATCACCACCGGAAATTCCTGTCAGCGGAATAGAAGCCGCATTCTGAACGATTTCTACCTTCTGCTGTTCCTTTTTCAGATTCAGCTTTGTTCCATTTTCTTCATATTTAAATTCTGTGAGCGTAGAAGCCGATACAGCTTCGATCAGCTTCAATATTTCTTCCATCTTCATCTTCGCTTCTCCTTACTCTTCGAAACGTTTTACAAGAAGAGACACATTGTGCCCACCAAACCCAAGAGAATTAGAAATCACACAGTTCACTTCTTTCTCTATCGGTGCGCCTACTGCATAATTCAATCCACATTCCGGATCTACATTCTTTGTACCAACTGTCTGATGGATGAAATTATCCAGAATACTCTTTACGCAGACAACAAATTCTACTGCTCCTGCTGCTCCAAGAAGATGACCGATCATAGATTTTGTTGAATTGACAATTACATTTTCGGCTGCATCTCCTAATGCATAATAGATCGCACGCGTCTCAAAGAGGTCATTGTGATGTGTGCTTGTTCCATGAGCATTGATATAATCCACTTCTTCCGGTGTCACACCAGCCTCTTTCATTGCAAGTTTCATCGCCATTCCGGCTCCTTCTCCATTTTCTGCCGGAGATGTAATATGATAAGCGTCTCCTGTAGAGCCGTATCCAGCGAGTTCTGCGTAAATCTTCGCACCTCTCGCTTTTGCGTGTTCAAGTTCTTCCAGAACTACGATCCCGGCTCCTTCTCCGAGGACAAATCCATCCCTGTCCTGATCAAACGGACGTGAAGCTGTCATCGGATCTTCATTTGTAGACAGTGCTGTCAACGCAGTAAATCCTGCAATTCCGGTCGGACAGATGCAGCTCTCTGTACCACCTGCAACACAGACATCCAAGTCACCATACTGAATCGCACGGAGTGCATCTCCGATACTGTTAGATCCTGATGCACATGCTGTCACGACATCTGTACATTTTCCTTTCAGGCCAAGCTGAATGGATACATTTCCTGCTGCCATATTGGAGATCATCAGCGGAACCATCAGTGGATTTACACGCGCCGGTCCTTTTGTCTGGATCTTGTCATAATTCTGCTCTACACAGCTAAGACTTCCAATACCTGAACCGATGATTGTTCCTACACGATAAGGATCTTCCTGTTCCATATCAAGTCCCGCATCTGCAAATGCTTCCTTTGCTGCTGCAACCGCATACTGGGAGAACAGTTCCATTCTCTTTGCTGCCTTGAAATCCATTCGTTCTTTTCCAACGAAATCTTTCACTTCTGCTGCCAGCTTAACCTTATAATCTGTTGTATCGAATTTTGTGATCGGACCAATTCCAACTTTACCCGTTTTGATTCCGTTCCAGAATTCTTCTACTGTATTTCCAATCGGTGTCACCGCACCCATTCCGGTTACAACAACTCGTCTCTTCATTTTCCTACTCCTTCTATTCTTACATCGCCATTCCGCCGTCTACATGCAGCGTCTGGCCTGTGATATAACGTGCTTCATCAGAAGCAAGAAATGCCGCCGCATTCGCAATATCTTCTGTCTCTCCAAACTTTCCAAGAGGGATCTGGGCTGTTGCTCCTTCTTTCACCTTCTCCGAAAGTACTTCTGTCATCTCTGTGTTAATAAATCCCGGGGCAATTGCATTTACAGTAATTCCTCTGGAAGCTAGCTCTCTTGCCGCACTCTTAGTAAGTCCAACCACACCAGCCTTTGATGCAGAATAATTTGCCTGTCCTGCATTCCCAAGAACTCCTGATACGGAAGACAGATTAATAATTCTTCCGGCTCTCTGACGTAACATCTGTCTTGAGACTGCACGGATACAATGAAAAGTTCCTTTCAGATTCGTATCGATCACGGCATCAAAATCCTCTTCTGCCATCTTCATAAGCAGTCCGTCTCTTGTAATTCCCGCATTGTTCACAAGGATATCTATTCTTCCGAATTCTTTTATGATTGTCTGAAACATCTCATCACAAGATGCTGCATCTGCCACATCACACTGCATGATCTGTGCTGTTCCGCCTGCAGATTCAATCTCTGTTTTCACTTCCTGCGCGCGCGCTTTCGATCCATTATAATTGATCACTACTGCTGCGCCCTCCTGTGCCAGACGCAGTGCAATCGCTCTTCCGATTCCTCTGGAAGCACCTGTCACTACCGCAACTTTCCCTGTCAGTCTGTCTAACATAATTCATTTACCACCTTATCTACATCTTCCCAGGTTCCGACGTTATACACTTTCACCTCACGGTTTATCTTTCTCAGGAAACCAGCCAGTGTTCTTCCAGGTCCGATCTCAACAAATGTATCTACACCGTCCGCGATCAGAAGTTCCATGCTCTGCTGCCAGCGTACGGAAGATGCCACCTGACGTGCAAGCAGTTCTTTTGTCTTTGTAATATCAGTTACATATTCTGCTGTCACATTCGTCACATATGGAATCTGGAGATCAGAAAAATCTACCTGTTCCAGTTCTTTTCCAAGTTCTTCTCCGGCCTGCTCCAGAAGGGAAGAATGGAACGGTCCACTGACATTAAGCGGAAGGACTCTCTTTGCTCCGGCTTCCTTCAGTGCATCTGCTGCCTGTTCCACATCTTCCTTCCATCCTGTAATCACAATCTGTCCCGGACAATTGTAGTTGGCGATCATTACACCACTTCGATCTGCCAGTACTTCCTCAATCTTTCCGGCATCCAGTCCAAGAACCGCTGCCATGGCTCCCTGACCACCCGGTACTGCATTCTGCATCAGAATACCGCGTTTTCTTACTGTTGTGATTGCATTTTCTGTGCTCATTCCTCCTGCTGAAGCAATCGCACAATATTCACCCAGGCTTAAGCCTGCTGTGACATCCGGGGCGAGTCCCCGTTCTCTTAATACCTTCTCCATTGCCATACAGACAGTCACAAGTGCTGCCTGTGTATATTCTGTCTGATCCAGAAGATCATTTTCTTCAAAGCAGAGTGCTTTCATATCCAGTCCAAGCAGTTCACTTGCACGGTCAAACACCTCTGCTGCCGTCTTACTGTTTTCATAGAAATCTTTTCCCATTCCGGCTTTCTGTGCGCCCTGTCCCGGGAAAATAAATGCGATCTTACTCATAGAATCCTTTTCCTCCGATCAGTTCATCTGTCTGTGAGACCAGCTTCTGGATCACTTCCTGACAGGTAAGTTTCTCCTTGATCATACCTGCGATCTGTCCCGCCATCACGCTTCCACTCTGAACATCTCCATCAACAACAGCTCTCCTGAGTCCTCCAAGTGTCAGATGTTCAAGTTCTTCGAATGTTGCTCCTGCCTGTTCTTTCTCAAGATACTCTTTCGTCATTTTATTACGAAGAGCACGAACCGGATGACCTGTAGATCTTCCTGTCACACGAGAATCAATATCCCTTGCTTTCAGAATGCATTCTTTATAATTCTCATGCACCTGCGCTTCTTCTGTCACAACAAAACGTGTTCCGATCTGAACACCCTCTGCTCCGAGCATAAACGCTGCTGCAATTCCTCTTCCATCTGCAATTCCTCCGGCTGCGATCACCGGGATTTCAACTGCATCTACAACCTGTGGAACGAGAACCATCGTTGTATTCTCACCGATGTGTCCGCCTGCTTCTGTTCCTTCTGCCACCAAAGCATCTGCTCCACAACGCTGCATTCTCTTCGCCATCGCTACAGAAGCAACTACAGGGATTACTTTGATTCCTGCTTCCTTCCACATCTTTACATATTTTTCCGGAGATCCTGCACCGGTCGTGACAACTGCGACACCTTCTTCGACAGCCACCTTTGCAACTTCATCTGCATAAGGACTGATCATCATAATATTGATTCCAAACGGCTTATCTGTCAGCTTCTTTGCCTCACGGATCTGTTCTCTGACCCACTCGGCCGGTGCACTTGCTGTTCCGATCAGTCCAAGTCCACCGGCATTTGAAACTGCTGCCGCCAGATGATATTCTGCAACCCATGCCATACCGCCCTGAATGATCGGGTACTCAATTCCAAGTAATTCTGTTATTCTCGTTCTCATAAGAACTCCCTTCTTGATCACTTCTCTATCAACGGTTCTCTCGGATCGGCTGCCGAAAAGGAACCGGAATGCTTCGTTTTCTACTTGTTCTATACTTCTACTTGTGTGATTCGATATATTTTACAACGTCCCCCACTGTTGTGATCTGCTCCAGATCTTCAGATGGGATCTCTACTTCAAAAGCTTCCTCAAATGCCATTACCATCTCAAAAAGATCCAGGGAATCTGCTCCAAGATCCTCTTTGAAAGATGTTGTCTCACTTAATGTGCTTTCCTCTACGTTTAATGACTCTGCTACGATTTCTTTTACTTTTTCTAACATGATTTTGTTTTCCTTTCTTGAATTTACCATTCCATCAGGCATCCTGCCCATGTAAGTCCTGCCCCGAATCCGGCAAGTATAATTTTCTGACCTCTTTTCAGCTTTCCATCCCGATTCATTTCATTTAAAAGGATTGGAACTGACGCCGCCGACGTATTCGCATATTCACCAAGATTCATTGGGAACCTCTCAATTTCTACGCCAACTCTCTTTGCAGCCGCTTCAATGATTCTTCTGTTTGCCTGATGCAAAACAAAGTAATCCACATCTTCTCTTGAAACCTCTGCTTTTTTCAACATTTCTTCGATGATTTCCGGTACTTTTCTCACAGCGAACTTAAAAACTTCCTGTCCATCCATCCGGATTACCGGCGTTTCTTCTGTTCCATATTGTAAGGTCAATGCCTCTCCCTTGTCTCCTGCCGAATGTGCCATGGCCGTGTAGACTGCTTCTGCACTTTCACTTTCTTCTCCCCGGAGAACCACTGCACCTGCACCGTCTCCGAATAAAATGCAAGTTCCACGGTCTTTCCAGTCTACAATTCTGCTCATCTTCTCTGCACCGATCACCAGTGCAGTCTTAACAAGACCCGAACGGATATAAGACTGCGCCGTATTCAATGCGAGAATAAATCCCGAACAGGCTGCATTCAGATCGTAACCCCATGCATGAACTGCACCGATTGCTTTCTGCACTTCACAGGAAGTATTCGGAAATACTGTTTCTGAAGAAGACGTCGCTACAAGGATCAGGTCAATCTCTTCTGCTTTCAGCCCGCTGTCCGCAAGAGCTTCTTCTGCTGCTTTTGCAGCCATAAAAGATACCGTCTCCTCTTTTGCGAGATGTCGGCTTTGAATTCCTGTGCGTTCCCGGATCCATTCATCACTTGTGTCGACCAGAGAGGACAATTCCACGTTGTCCATTCGATGGGACGGTATGTACGATCCTGTCCCGCATATTCTTCCTATCATATCTCTTCTCCAACTCTGTCAAAATAATTGTCACTCTTCACAGTATGATTCTTTCCAGATCTGAACCGTAATTGTTTTGACTTTTAAATACTTTGACTCTCAAAGTATATCATAAATAAAATAGATGTCAAGATAATTTTTAGACAGTTTTTCTCTTTTTGTCTATTAGTTACTGTTCGCACGATGTTACTGTTCACTCCCGTGTGAACAGCAATGCATATTTTATTTGAATCTGTCTTTTCTGCGCAGTATAATAAAATAAACGTAACTGTTCAGAAAGGAAATTTGTCATGAAATACAAGAATATTGTTTTTGACTTTGGAAATGTCATCGGACGTTTTGATGGAAAAGCGATTCTTTCAGAATTCTGCCCATATGAAGAAGAACTGGATCATTTATCCGAAATCGTTTATAAACGCTGGGCAGAACTTGACGCCGGCACACTTAATTATGATAGTTACATAAATGAAGTCATCGATCAGGTTCCGGAACATTTGAAGGACTGCATCCGCCGGTTTGCAAAAGAATGGCCACGCTGCACTACTTTACTTCCGGATACCATTACATTTATCCATAAATTAAAAGAGCGCAATATACCAATCTATCTGCTGTCTAATGCTCCAACCTATTTTGCAGAATACTATGAAGGAAGTGAACTTCTCTCTCATTTTGACGGAATCTTATTTTCCGGACCGATCAGACTTGCAAAGCCGTCTCCTGAAATCTACAGTCATTTTCTCAGGAAATTTGATTTAAAGGCAGAAGAATGTTTCTTTATTGATGATCTTGAGCCAAACATCAATGCAGCAAAAGAAGCCGGAATGGGTGGACTTGTATTTACTGGCGATATCAATGAAGTAAAAAAAGCAATTGGTTTCTGATCCAATTGCTTTTTCTATTCGCTCCTGCCTCAATCCTTTATCGATTGAACGCTTTGAATTCTCTCTGTACTTCACGCTTCTGATCTTTCTTTGCGATCGTCTCACGCTTGTCATATAATTTCTTACCTTTGGCAAGTCCAATCTCAATCTTTACAAGACTTCCGCTGAAATAAACCTGCAGCGGAACAACTGTAATTCCCTGTTCTTTCATCTTACCAAATATTTTCAGTATCTCCTTCTTATGAAGAAGCAGCTTTCTCACGCGAAGCGGATCTTTGTTAAAGATATTCCCCTTCTCATAAGGACTGATATGCATACCATAGATATACATCTCCCCGTCTTCCACACGGATAAATGCTTCTTTGATACTACACTTTCCCATACGAAGAGATTTTACTTCTGTGCCATGCAGCACAAGTCCTGCTTCATATTTCTCAAGAATAAAATAGTCATGATATGCTTTTTTATTATTCGCAATAAGTTTTTTCTCTGTCTTTGCCATCTGATTCCAACCTCTAACTCATCTATTTTAACCGCACTCCTGCAAGTATTATGCCAGCTCGAAATTAATCGTCCGGAGCAGCTTGTCTGCATCACTTACGCGGACACGCACCTTTTCACCAAGTTTATATGTCTTTCCTGTATGCTCTCCGACCATTTCATATGTCTGCTCTATAAAATTATAATGATCGTCCCGCAGATCCACAACATGGACAAGACCTTCCACTGTATTCGGAAGTTCTACATAGATTCCCCATTTTGTAACACCGGAAATGACACCTTGGTACTCTTCTCCAATATGCATGCGCATATACTCTGCTTTTTTCATCTTCACAACTTCACGTTCTGTCTCTTCTGCCAGTCGTTCTCTGTCACTACACTGCTTCGCTACTTCCGGGAGGATCTTGTCATAATGTTCTATACGATTCTCATTCAATCGTCCACGCAGATTCTCTTTAATGATTCTGTGAATCTGGAGATCCGGATAACGGCGGATCGGAGAAGTGAAATGTGTATAATACTTCGCTGCCAATCCAAAGTGTCCTGTATTCTCTGTTGTGTATTTTGCCTGGCACATGGAGCGTAATGTAAGTCTGCTGATCAGAGCTTCTTCCGGGGTTCCTTCCACCTGACTAAGAAGTTTCTGAATCTCCTTTGGCTTTACTTCATCATGCACATGAATATGATAACCGAAATTATTGATAAATGTACTCAGTTTCTTTATCTTCTCTTCGTCTGGAACTTCATGCGTTCTGTAGAGAAATGGAACCTCTCTCCAAAAATATTCTTCTGCCACCGTCTCATTGGCAAGAAGCATAAAATCTTCGATGATCTTCGTTGCACTGTTTCTCTCATAAGGTTTGATATTAATTGGTTTCCCCTTCTCATCCAATTCAATCTTTGTCTCCGGAAAATCAAAATCAATCGAACCTCTCTTGCCACGTCGTTCTCTGAGAATCGTTGAAAGTTCCTGCATCTTCTGAATCATCGGAACAAAATCCTCATCTTCTTTCAGTGCTTCCGGTTCTTCTGCCAGCACCTTAGATACACCTGTATAACTCATACGCTTGTCTACCCGGATCACAGTCTCCGCAATCTGATGATCGATCACCTCGCCTTTCGGAGACACTGTCATAATACAGGATAATGCCAGACGATCTTCCCCTGCATTCAGAGAACAAATGCCATTCGACAACACATGCGGCAGCATCGGTATGACACGGTCCGCAAGATAAACACTCGTCCCACGCTTCAGTGCTTCTCGATCCAGGGCACTTTTCTCCTGTACATAATTGGTAACATCCGCAATATGAACTCCCAGCTGATAATTCTCATCCTTCATTGTCAGAGAAACCGCATCATCCAGATCCTTCGCATCTTCACCGTCGATTGTAACCATCTGCCAGTCACGTAAATCCAATCTTCCGGCACAATCTGCTTCGGATACATCTTTTCCAACACGAACCGCCTGATTCAATACCTTCTCCGGAAATTCTGTAGGAAGATCATAATCCTTTACAATAGATAAAATATCCGCTCCCGGATCATTCACATGACCGATGATCTCAACAATCTTTCCTTCCGGCTTAGCATGTTCCTGTCCATAAGATGTCAGTTCTACCACAACCTTATGACCGTCCATGGCATCCATCTCTTTTCCGGCCGGAATATAAATATCCTTCAGATATCTCTGATTATCCGGACGTACAAATCCAAAACTCTTACTCTTCTCATACAATCCGACAATCTTCTTCACCTGATGCGACACGATTCTTACGATTTTTCCTTCTTTTCTCTTACCTCCCGGCGCACCTGTGATAATACATTCCACTTCATCTCCCTGGAATGCACCGTTCACATTCTCTCCCGGAATAAAGATATCCTCATCTTCACCCTCTACCATAACAAATCCAAATCCACGGATATTCGCCTGGAAGGTTCCTGTGATACGCTTTGCCTGACCTTTACTGTATTTCCCTCTTTTAGAAAGTGTAATCTTTCCTTCTTCAACGAGCGCATCCAACACTTCCTGAAGCTCTCTTCTCTGTTCTTTCGATACCTGAAGAACCGTCGCAATCTCTTTGACTTTCATTGGGATATAAAAATCATCACAAATAAAGTCATAAATCACTTTTTTTCTCTTTTCAAATGTCTGATCCATTCTGTTTCCTTTCATCTTTACTCAAAGTAAAAAAAGACATTCTATAGTCTTATTATAGAATGTCTTATACTTACTTCATCATCTGTTATTAATTAAAAACCTTAAGGTTCAGTACTACTGCAAGCACCAGGAAAAGAATAGCAAGAAACTTTGTAGACTTTACAAGTGCACCTTCCATAGAACGTCCCTTGTTCTGTCCCCAGTAAGTATCCGCCATACCGCCAATCGTTCCCAATCCAGCTGACTTTCCTTCCTGCAAAAGAATAATCGCTGATAATGCGATACAGTCTATAACAAAGATAATGTATAAAACAATCTTCAAAACGTCCATCTTCTATGACCTCCTACACACTGACGTAACAGCACACCTGTTAAACCATAAAAATATAGCTTCTTAAATCTTCTCATGCCATTACATGAATCTTAATTATTCTATCACAAGTATGGTTAATTTGCAAGTATTAAAAGATTCCAAATATCTTCTCACGGAACGATACATATAAGGAATCATAATCTGTATACTGAATCTTACTGTTCTTAAACTTTTCTCCCCATCTGCTGCAGAGATGATCTGCGATCAGTTTCGCATCGTCATGCTCTGTCAAAAGAATTGCCGGAAATACATAATAGATCATAAAGAAATTCAGATCTGTCTGAACTGCACTGTCTATTTTTCCTTTTTTCGGAGAAACATATGCATCATAAACCTTATCTGTAAAGCATACTGCAAGCTCTTTTGCTGCCGCTTCTTTATCAGAAGCATTCTCCGTATATTCTGTCATCTCACGGAAATAATGTCCATGATTCTCTATAAAAGCCTCCATATTTACTTTATAAGAAGCCTTCTTCAACTTTTTCATCATCGGCTTCATATCTGCAAATATTTTTTCTACATGATCAAGCATATTGTTCCTCCATTACGTTAAAAAATGTGACTAGTCTGTTACAACACCTTTCTGAAGCATTACATTCGCATAAAGTGCTGATTCACCTGTTGCAATGATTGCATAAGCTGTCTTAGCTTCATCATAGAATGCAAAACGCTCAATGTTTCCAACAACAGCATCACCTCTGTCATCATATTTACGGATAATCTCTTTATATGTATCCCAGATTGGTGTCTCCACAGTATCTCCAGGCATAACTTCCATAAGATTTACCGGATGCTCCACATAGCTGTCCAGAGGGAACACCTGAAGAATCGCATCAAGAATCTCCGGTACTCCGTGTCCGTCGCAACGGATCACAATCGCGTCTTTTCCCATTGATTCAGCCGGGAAGTTTCCATCAGAGATAACCAGTCTGTCACTGTGTCCCATCTCAGCAAGTACTTTCAACAGTTCTGGTGATAAAATTTTTGGAATTCCTTTTAACATATTATCTTCCTCCTTGATATAATAACATATTATTTTAAAAAAGGAACCGGGAATTTCCCGATTCCTTTCTTTTCACTTTAATAATTCAGCTTCTCTTTACAGATATGAATTAGTCATAAAGGTTTGGAACGATGTCAGCATCTTCCATGTTTGTAGAATCATACCAGTAACCATCTGTTGTAACGTCTTCTACAGACTCACCATCACAGATCTTAGCAAGAGTCTCGATGGAGATTTTACCCTGCATCAGAGGAGACTGTGTAACAGCACCGAGCATTGTACCATCTTTAACAGCTGCTTTAAGAACTGAACCAGCATCGAATCCAGCTCCAACGATCTTTCCTTCGTCTGTTCCAAGTTTGTTCAGGTTCTGGTTAGCTGTGAGAACACCCTCTGCAGATACCTGGTTTGATCCGAACATAGCGATTGTATCGTCTTTGTTCATGATGTTAGAAGCCTCTGTAGCACACAGCTCAACTGTTGTCTGAGCCGGAACTGCAACTTCAAGGATAATGTCTGCAGATGCCTGATCTCCGTTGTCTTTAACCTGGTTTACATAGAAGTCATTTCCTACAACTGCTACTGTATATCCATCAGCTTTAGCAAGTTCGATGAACTTGTTGATGAATCCCATACCACGCTCAGAAATGTTAGCGGATGTTGCATCCTGGTTAACTTCACCTACACGAACCTGTCCTTTTCCAAGTCTGTCTTTGATTGCTGGATAGATGTGCTCAGCAGCAATTCCACCAGCCTGCTCGTTGTCTGTTACAACTGTTGCGTATACAGATCCTTCTGGAGCGTCCGGAACACCTGAGTCGAAGCATACTACTGGGATTTTCTTCTCAAGTGCTGACTTCAGTGAATCAATAACTGAGTTCTGGTCACAAGCTGCAAGAGCGATTCCGTCTGGATCTTTGTTGATTGCGTTGTTCAGCATGTTAACCTGGTCAGCAATATCGGACTCAGCGTTCGGTCCTGTTGTGTTAGCTGTAACACCGAGCTCATCACAAGCCTGGTTGATTCCCTGTACAGCTGCCTGCCAGTATGAAGACTGGAAGCTCTTTACAACAACTTCGAAATGATATCCCTTGGAATCTCCTGATCCTCCTGTCTTAGTGTCGCCATCTGCTTTCTTAGTGTCATCTGCCTTGGATCCACATCCTGCGAGCATTCCAACTACCATACATCCACCAAGTAAAACTGCTAAAACTTTCTTTTTCATAATTATGTCCTCCTGACAAAATAAATTTGTGACTGCTTGTCTGAGTTTTCTTCCAGTTTTCCTCTCCCTAATGCCGGGCCTCTCTGGCAGAGCCTCTTTCGTGCATTTCTTAAATCGCTCTGCAGAAGTAGTTTGCCCAGGCTTCTTTGTCCGAAAACTCTTTATACAGTCTGTTTCGTTTAGCTTCTATAGTAACAGCTTTCTTTTTCACGCTTTTTTCAGCATGTTTCCCCGCTGCTATCTATCCGCACACATTAATAATATAACACATTACCAATGGTTTTGCAATTAATTATTGCTTTTTCGTGATTTTTCACAAATTCCGAATTTAAGTGGAAAAAATTACTCTTTTCCTGCTTTTCTCTTAAGAATATCAACAAGTACGGCTGCGATCAGGACAAATCCTGTAATGATCTGCTGCCAGTTAGCTGTCAGTCCGATGAATGGAAGACCAGTCTTCAGAAGACAGATAACGAATACACCAAACAGTGTTCCTGTGATGCTTCCTACACCACCTGTCATGGATACACCACCGATGATTGCTCCACCGATAGCTTCAAGCTCGAATCCAGCACCACTTCCTGGCTGAACTGTAGCGAAGATAGCGGAGTATGCGATAGAAGCAAGTCCTGCGAAGAATCCACAGATTACATATGCTGCAATATGATAGAATCTTACATTAACTCCGGAAAGTCTTGTTGCTTCTTTGTTACTTCCGATTGCAAGTGTATAACGTCCAATTCTTGTATGATTCAGTACAAATGTCATAACAACAACCAGAAGAATTACCCATAAGAAACCGATCGGGATATTCTGTCCGCCAGACTGAATCTTGAAGATACTTCTGAACCATCCGCCCGGTGCTGCTGCTGCCGGCCATGAGATTCCGAATCCACCTACGATAATGGAACCAAGTCCACGAGTAATCATACAAGTACAAAGTGTTGCCAGGAATGCCGGCAGGTCCATGATTGCTACCAGTACACCATTCAGAACACCAATCAGCATTCCAAGAATAATTGCTGCAAGGATACCAACGATTGTAGGCATTCCTTTGTGAACGATCAGATATCCACCAACGAGTGAATAACATACAAGTCCAGTACCGATTGACAGGTCAACACCACCTGTCATCAGTGGAAAGGCTACTCCAATTGCCATCAGGACAATATAATAGGAGAAGTCCAGAATGTTAATAAATGTTGTATATTTTCTGAAGTTCGGGCTCATTGCACAGAAGAAGATAAACAGTGCAATTACAACGAGCAGGACGATGAATTTCTGTCCTCCCATTCTGTCAATAAATGACTTATTAGAACCGGCCTTCTTTGTTGTATTATTTGCCATTACTTTTTCCCTCCCTACTCAATCTCACGTGTAGCCATGTTCATGATATTTTCCTGTGTAGCTTCGGAAATATCCAGCTCACCTGTCTTCTTACCTTCGCACATAACAACGATTCTGTCACTCATACGAAGGATCTCTGTCATCTCGGAGGAAATCATAATAATGGCTTTTCCTTCTGCTGCCAGCTGATTCATCAGCTTGTAAATCTCATTCTTAGCTCCAACGTCGATACCTCTTGTAGGCTCATCGAAGATAAGGATGTCACAGTCTCTTGTCAGCCATTTTGCAATAACGACTTTCTGCTGGTTACCACCTGACAGGTTAACTACCAGCTGATCTGTACCAGGAGTCTTTGTTGCAAGCTGCTCAACATATTCCTGAGCAATCTTGTTCTCTTTCTTCTTATCGATAAAAGGACCGCTCATGAATTTTTCAAGTGTTGCCATTGTTGTATTCTCAGCAACTGATTTCTGTACAACAATACCATATCTCTTTCTATCCTCTGACAGATAACCGATACCATACTTAACAGCATCCTGTGGACTCTTGATTGTAACCTTCTTACCATTGATATAAATATCACCGCTGTCAATCGGGTCAGCTCCAAAGAGTGCTCTGGCTGTCTCTGTACGTCCAGCTCCCATCAGTCCGGAGAATCCAAGGATCTCACCTTTGTGAAGTTCAAAGCTTACATCCTGAACCATCTTACCTGCGTTCAGATGATCTACCTTAAGAACAACCGGTGCTCCCGGAGGTGTCATGTTCTTCTCCTTCGGATCTTCGTAAATAACACGTCCAACCATCATGTTGATGATGTCGTCTTTTGTACTTTCTTTTGTGATCAATGTTCCGACATAAGTACCATCTCTCATGACTGTAACACGGTCTGTGATCACTTTGATCTCATCCATACGGTGGGAGATATAAACAATTCCCATTCCCTGACTTCTCAGGTCACGGATGATCTTGAACAACTGCTCGATCTCTGTCTCTGTCAGAGCTGCTGATGGCTCGTCAAAGATGATGATCTTTGCATCATGTGAAATTGCTTTTGCGATCTCACACATCTGCTGCTTACCTACTGTAAGTTTTGACATTGTCTCTCTCGGATCAATATCAACGTTCATTCTGTCGAACAGTTTCTGTGCTTCTTCGTTCATCTTCTTGTCATCGATCTTGATACCCTTCTTGAACTCTCTTCCGATGAAGATGTTCTGAGCAACTGTCAGATGACCAAGCATGTTCAGCTCCTGGTGTACGATGATAACACCATTGTCCTGCGCTTCACGAGCACTATGGAACTCAACTTCTTTACCTTCATATGTAATTGTTCCTGAATCTTTTGTATAAATACCTGTGAGAACTTTCATCAGAGTTGACTTACCGGCACCGTTCTCTCCCATAAGAGCAAGAACTTCGCCTTTTCTGATCTCAAGATCTACATGGTCAAGTGCGTGAACACCTGGGAAAGATTTATCAATCCCTTTCATTTCCAATATAACTTCGCCCATTTTATTACCCTTGCCTTTCTTTCAATCAAACATTTCGTTCATCATTCATAAAGCTGATCTCTTATTATAGAAGAGAAATTAGTTCTTTCTGCGTCTTGCAAGTACGTCACTGAATACTGCGACGATAACAATAACACCTGTAATGATAAGCTGATAATCTTTTGTAAAGCCAAGAGCCAGAATTCCTTCCTGAAGAAGAGCGATGATAAATACACCAATGATTGTACCGCTGATGGATGCAAGTCCACCTGCCATGGATGTACCACCCATTACACATCCGGCGATTGCTTCGTTGTTGTACTGATCTCCATAACCAGGCTGTACTGTTGTATATGCAGATACATAGAAGATAGCACCCATTCCAACGAGAACTCCACAGATAATGAATGCAAGCATTTCCCATTTCTTAACATCTACACCTGAAAGTCTAACAGCTTCTTTGTTACTACCAAGGCAAAGGATGTAACGTCCGATTCTTGTCTTATTCAGGATAATAGCACAGATAACTGCTACAACCAGAAGAATAACAAGTCCTACCGGGAATCCGTTATATCTTACAAGATTTCTGAACCATCCGTTGTCCGGATCTGCTGCCTGCGGCCAGCTGACTGACTGTGTCTTTGTGTAAACTGATGCAAGACCTTTTGCGATATTCATACTTGCCATTGAAGTGATGAATGAAGGTACTGACCAGTAAGCTACCAAGTATCCATTGAAGAGCCCAAAAGCAAATCCTACAAGGATACTGATCAGGAATGCAACCGGCATTGAAATTCCATGTGTTGTCAGTGTGTAACCTGAGATAAGTGCACAACAGAACATAACCGGTCCAATAGAGAAGTCGATCTGTCCTGTAGCAATTACAAATGTAACACCCAGTGATAAAAATCCAAGGAAATAAGCATAATTGAGTGCGCTCATGATTCGGTTCATTCCTGCGAAGTTTCCTCCGGTCAGTGCACAGAAGAGTCCGTACATCAGAAGAAGGACACAGCACAAAACAATTCTGTTAAATCCTACCTTTTTTACAAAAGGATTTTGTTTAATTTTTTCCAATTTTCTTCCTCCCATCTTTTACTTTGCTGGTGTTGACTGGATTGTCGATTAACTCTTACGATACCCCCATTCCTCTTAACCTCAGCGTAACGGTTCGCTTTCAAAGCTTTAAGATTTTTTGTTTTTCAAAGTGTGTTTTCGATTTCCCCGCACACCTTTGATACATGAATAAATTATAGCTTTGTTTCCACATTTTGTCAAGATTCCCCACCGTTTTTAGGGCGAAACGGTTCGTTTTTGTTTGTTTTCACTATTTTTTCATCCATTTTCGCAACAAAACACACGCTTTTCTGTGCATTTTGCTTATGCACTATCCAAGGTCTCGTATTGAGTCTCCCTCTCTTACAGAGGTACTGAAACTAATTTTTACCGGCATACCGTTTTGCTCTCCATTTACTCGCTCCAGGAGCATAGCTACAGCCTTCTCGCACATCGTTTCCATTGGCTGGACAATCAGCCATAATTTAGGGCGCAGCACCTGGGTCATCGGAAGATTGTCCACTCCAATAAGTGAGACATCTTGCGGACAGGAGAGTCCTGATTCGTTCAATGCCATAATTCCACCAAGCATGGTGTTATAGTTTCCCAAGATCACACCGGTCGGACGGTCTTCAAGCTCCAAAAGTTCTTTCATTCCTCTGTACCCATGTTCAAAAGAATGCCTTCCCAGCTTACAGTATTCTTTTGGAATCTCCAGTCCCGCCTGGTTCATCGCATCAGAATATCCTTTCACACGTTCCCTTCCGGTATATTCAATATTAGAGGCAATCACAGCGATTTTCTTGTGATGGTTCTCAATTAATTTATTCGTTGCACGATAGATTGCGGTCCGGTTATCAACCTCAACGCAATCATATTCTTCATCCTGGAATGATCTGTCAACCAGAACAACCGGAACATTTGCTTTTTTCGCAGCATGAAGAAACTTTCCATGCATTCCTACAGCAAATACCAATATTCCATCCACTTTCCTGCTAAGAAGAAACTGCAAATTTTCTTTCTGTAGCTTCTCGTCATTGCAGGAATCACAGATCAACATTCCATATCCCTTTTTATGAAGTTCCATTCCCAGATAATGCAGCATACTTCCTACAAAAAGACACTGTATATCATAGACCAGAACTCCAATTGTCTTTGTCTTGTGGGTAACAAGCCCTCTTGCAAGCTCGTTCACTTCATAATGCAGTTCGTTGATTGCCTCCTCAATCAAGATACGATTTTCCGGCAATACATTACCGCCATTCAAATACTTCGATATCGTTGCAAGGGACAATCCTGTCCTTTTCTTGATATCGCGAATAGTAGCAGCCATAATCTTCTCCTCCCAGGCCAATCAGCGAACCGTTATGCATTTTGCCCAACTTAACTGCTTATTCCATTAAATCATACAGCAGATTGACAGTCAAGTGTTTCTGAAGAATTCTTTTTATTACGTTGCCAGCCATAATGTTACTGTTCACACGATGTGCGACCAGCAACGCATCTCGCCATTTCAAATCGCCTTTGGCGATGGGGCGAGATGCATTCAAGTCAAAACACGCATCCTCCGTGTCGATCAGCAGAGTAATTGACACGGGAGTGAACAGTAACGCCATAATTATACTACAACTGACAACTCATTCCCCCTTAGTTCAAAGCACTATACTAAAATTTTCTTAAATCTCTCGTATGCTTCGTCCCATGCTTCTTTGTCCTGTGGCTCGTAGATCTTGATGTCCTGAGAACGTTTGATAATCTCTCTTGCTTCTTCGATAGATTTGATATCTCCGGAAGCCATGAGCTGCAGTGCAATATTTCCAAGAACAGTTGCCTCGATAGGGCCTGCACTTACTCTGCATCCACATGCATTTGCTGTGAACTGGCAAAGAAGAGCACTCTGTGTTCCACCGCCTACCATGTAGACTGTCTTATAATCTTTACCTGTACACTCTTTAATCTCTTCCATCGCATGACGATATTTCATTGCAAGACTCTGGTTGATGCAACGAACAACTTCTCCAACTGTTTCCGGAACAGGCTGTCCTGTCTTCTTGCAGAATTCACGGATTCTTGTCGGAATATCTCCGGCTGGTGTGAATTCCGGTGCATCCGGATCAATAAAGCTCTGAAGTGCCGGAGCTTCTTTTGCCATAATCTCAAGCTCGCCAAATCCGTACTCATTTCCTTCACGGATCCACTGACGACGGCTTTCCTGAATACACCACAATCCGATGATATTCTTAAGGAAGGAAATCTTTCTTCCATATCCACCTTCATTTGTGATGTTGTAATGCTCAGATTTCTCATTGATAATAGGTTCTGCAAGCTCTGTTCCAAGCAGTGACCATGTTCCACAACTCAGGAAGATAAAATCTTCTTCTGATGTTGGTACAGATACAAGTGCACTCTGCGTATCATGTCCTGCAACAGCCATAACATCAATCTTATCCAAACCAAGCTCTGTACAGATTTCATCAGTAAGAGTACCGATCTTTGTACCTGTAGGTACGATTTCCGGGAAAATATGTTTCGGAATTCCCAGTGCTTCGATCACTTCGTCTGACCACTCGCCCTTTTTCGCATCAAGAAGCTGTGTTGTAGAAGCAATAGAATACTCAGCTTTTTTCTCCCCTGTAAGGAAGTAGTTGAAAAGGTCTGGCATCAAAATCATCTTGTCAGCTTTCTCAAGAAGCTCTTTTCTTGTCTTTACAAGAGAAAGGAGCTGGAATGCTGTGTTGAGATCCATGAACTGATTTCCTGTGATCTGGTAGAATTTCTCTTTATCGATCAGTTTGAAACTTTCTTCGATCATTCCTTCTGTACGTGCATCACGGTAATGTACAGGGTTCTCAAGAAGTCTTCCTTCCTCGTCGATCAGTCCAAAATCAACTCCCCATGTGTCGATACCGATACTTTCGATTTTACCACATTTTTTTGCTTTGATCAGACCCTGTTTGATCTCAAAAAATAATCTCAGTACATCCCAGTACATTGATCCATTCAGGATAACCGGATCGTTAGAAAAACGGTGAAGTTCTTCAATGCTGATCTTGTCACCATCAAAAGTTCCGCACATTGCTCTTCCGCCTGAAGCACCAAAGTCAAATGCTAATACTTTTTTCTCCATAATCTTCCTCTTTTCTTAATACTCTTTTACTCGGTATTAAAACAGGGGCCCTGCATAGGCAGCACCCCCGCATTCTTTGTTCTAGCTCTGTATCGAAACTGCATTTACAGTCTTTTTACATTTCCTAACAAAAGGACTCCATCTTATTTGTAAAGCGGTCCGTAGTTCTTACAAGCTCTGAAGTCAGCGCCTTCTTTATCCATTCCAAATGCATTCCATGCTGCCGGACGGTAGATATCTTTCTCCGGTACGTTGTGCATAGATACTGGAATACGAAGCATTGAACACATTGTGATCAGGTCAGCTCCGATGTGTCCGTAGGAGATAGCACCGTGGTTAGCTCCCCAGTTGTTCATTACATCATAAGCTGTCTTGAATGCTCCCTCTTTACCATCACATCTTGGAGCAAACCATGTACATGGCCATGTGTAGTCTGTACGTTTCCAAAGCTTATCAGATACTTCTTCTGGAAGTTCAAGTGTCCATCCTTCTGCAATCTGAAGAACCGGTCCAAGTCCTTTTACAAGGTTAAGACGGATCATTGTAGCTGGCATCTGAGCGCGTGTCTCGTAACGGCTTGAGTATCCGCCTCCACGGAAGTATCCGTTGTCAGCCATGCACCACTCTGTAGCATCCATGATTGCTTTCTGGTCTTCTTCTGTAACGTTCCACCATTCTTTCATAACGCCGTTACCGTTCTCGTCTTTAGCAACACCAGATGCATCAAGGCAAGCTGCTCCAGAGTTGATCAGGTGAAGGAATCCACCGTTCTCTTTAGCAACACCCTCGAGGTCATATCCTGTAGCTTTCTTAACTGCCTCTGGACTCCAGTATGTACGAACATCAGCGAAGATCTGAGCACGTCCTGTAAGAAGTTTCATGAACATCATTCCAAGTCCGTTGAGAACGTCGTTCTCTGTAGCAAGGATGTATGGCTCACGAGCTCCGTTCCAGTCGAAAGATGTATTCAGAACTGCCTCTGCGAAGTCTCCGTTCGGATAGAAGTCTGTCCACTGTCTCTGTCCCTGGAATCCAGCTGCCAGAGCGTTGTGTCCGATTGCTTCCTCTGAGAACTTCTCGTCAAGATTCTTATTTCCATTCATAAGGTCTTTGATGATAACTGCCATCTTAACAACGAACTCGAACTGCTCCTCTTTCTCCTCTGGAGTAGCCTGAAGCTCTTCTGGGTTCTTATCCCAACCAATCTTGCAAGTCTCTTTTGCCCATTTCAGAGCTTTCTCGAACTCAGCCTTGTCATAGATCTCTTCTGACATACGACGGATGATTTCTACCTCATCAACAGACTCTACACGCATTCCAAGGTAAGACTCGATGAAATCAGAATCAATGATAGATCCACCGATACCCATTGTAACAGATCCGATCTGAAGGTAAGATGTTCCTCTCATGGATGCTGCTGCAACAGCTGCACGTCCGAATCTAAGAAGTTTCTCTTTAACGTCTTCCGGAATTGTTGTGTCATCAGCTTCCTGAACGTCATGTCCGTAAATTCCGAATGCCGGAAGTCCCTTCTGTGCATGTGTAGCAAGTACAGATGCAAGGTATACAGCTCCCGGTCTCTCTGTTCCGTTGAATCCCCATACAGCTTTGATTGTCTGTGGATCCATATCCATTGTCTCAGCTCCGTAGCACCAGCAAGGTGTAACTGTAACTGTGATATCTACGCCTTCTCTTCTGAACTTATCAGCACAAGCAGCACTCTCACCTACACGTCCGATTGTTGTGTCAGCGATAACAACTTTAACCGGCTCGCCATTTGAATATCTTAAGTTCTCCTCAAACAGTTTTGCTGCAGATTTTGCCATGTTCATTGTCTGCTCTTCAAGAGATCCTCTTACGTCAAGAGCTCCTCTACGTCCATCAATTGTCGGTCTGATACCAATTACTGGATAAGATCCTACTAATCTTCTTTCTGCCATAATTACATTCCTCCTTAATTGTTTGCCTTGCTCTGCTTATCTTCCTTCGCAGAACCGCTTCTTTAAGTATCATTATAGTTCTTTCCTTTCTTTTTGTCTTGTGGTATACTAGAATAAAAATATAAAGATATTCACCTTTTATACAACAAAGTACAATTTACAAGCATATATCTTCATATTTATGTTTGTATTTACACTATTTAGATTTTCAAAGGAGATTATTGCATGAAATACATCAATTACAAAGAAGAGCGTAATCACGGAACCATTGATTTTCCAATTGAATTTTATCATGTTACGCCAAATCATCCACGGTATGATATGTCTTATCACTGGCACATCGAATACGAACTTATTCGTGTTTTAAAAGGGAACTTACTTATGTCAATTGGTGAAAATGAATTCACTGCAGAAGCCGGAGACCTTATTTTTATAAAAGGAGGGCTTCTTCATGGCGGAACTCCTAAGGATTGTGTCTATGAATGTCTTGTTTTTAATCTTGAATCGCTCATGGCAGTAAACCATGCCAGCGAACGTCTGCTTAAGAAGATCGGAAGTGACACTCTGACTATCCCTGCCCTCATCAAAGCACCTGTAAAGAATTTAGAACATATTACTTCCATGATGTTTGAACATATCAAAAAGCGTACCGAAGGGCACGAGCTTATGGTGATTGGTACTCTGTACCAATTTTTAGGCTACATTTTGGAAAATAAATTGTTCGAAAACGTTCGAATCATCAGTCAGAAGGATAGCCGAAAAATAGAACATTTAAAGAAAGCTCTTGAAGTGATTGAAAACCATTATGCTGACTGTATCACACTGGAAGATCTGGCTCAGGCAGCCGGCATGAATTCAAAATATTTCTGCCGTTACTTTAAGGATATGACCCACAGGACCCCTGTTGACTATCTGAATTATTATCGGATTGAGCAAGCCTGTTTCAAACTTGTAACTTCAAATGAATCTATTGCTGACATCGGATTAAGCTGTGGTTTCAATGATGTGAGTTATTTTATTAAGACATTCAAGAAATACAAAGGAATGACACCGAAGAAATATCTTCGCGCACCACTGTAATCAAAAATTGCGAAACAGGTCAACCCCATCATTTTTTCACGCAAAAGGAGATCCCCTTACGGAGATCTCCTCTTTTCATATCTCATTCACTCATGAAATATCCTTATTTATCTTCTTTTTCTGCAGCGTATACAGTTACCAGTTTGTTCAGGTAATCGTATCTCTCCATAGCTTCCTGCTCATTGAGAGCGAAGAGCTTGTCAGCCTTAGCCGGGTTAGCTCTCTTCAGTGCGTTGTAACGTACTTCACCATTCAGGAAGTCCTGGTATCCTTCTGCCTTCGGAGCCTTGCTGTCAAGTGAGAACTTGTCTCCCTCTGCAGCCGGGTTGTAACGGAAGTTATTCCAGTATCCACACTCTACTGCCAGCTGTTCCTCTGTCTGAGCTTTGCTCATACCCTTCTTGATACCATGGTTGATACATGGAGCGTAAGCGATGATCAGTGATGGTCCCGGATAAGCCTCAGCCTCAGCGATTGCCTTAACTGTCTGGTTGAAGTCAGCACCCATAGCGATCTGAGCTACGTATACGTATCCGTATGTCATAGCCATTCCTGCAAGGTCTTTCTTCTTAGTCTCTTTTCCGCCTGCTGCGAACTGAGCTGTAGCACCAGTCTTAGTAGCCTTAGAGGACTGTCCACCTGTGTTGGAGTAAACCTCTGTATCGAATACCATAATGTTGATATCTTTCTTGCTTGCAAGAACGTGGTCAACTCCGCCGTATCCGATATCGTAAGCCCATCCGTCTCCTCCGAAGATCCACTGGGATTTCTTAGCAAGGAAATCTTTGTTCTTCAGAACTTCTGCTCTCTCTTCGCAATCGCAATCGAGTGCTTCAAGAGCTGCAACAAGTTTGTCTGTAGCTGTTCCATTTGTAGCGCCTACTGTATATGTCTCAAGATACTCAGCTGCTGCAGCCTTAACTGCCTCATCTGTAGTCTTCTCTGCGATCTTCTCAACTTTTGCTTTCAGTCTGTCTCTGATTGTATTCTGTGCAAGCAGCATACCGTATCCAAACTCAGCGTTGTCTTCAAACAGGGAGTTGCTCCATGCAGGTCCTTTACCTTCCGGTGTTACTGTGTAAGGTGTAGACGGTGAAGAGTTACCCCAAATAGAAGAACATCCTGTTGCATTTGCAATATACATTCTATCACCAAACAGCTGTGTGATCAGCTTAGCGTATGGTGTCTCACCACATCCTGCACAAGCTCCTGAGAACTCAAGGAGTGGCTGTTTGAACTGGCTTCCCTTAACTGTTGTCTCTTTGAATTTAGCAACAACTTCTGGTTTAACCGGAATCTCTCTACCAAAGTCGAAGAATGTCTGCTCTCCTGCATTAGCTTCCATGTTAGCCATTGTAAGAGCCTTCTCAACTTCGCCTGTCTCTTTATTCTTCTTGCCCGGGCAGACATTCACACAAGATCCACATCCTGTACAGTCGTAAGCGGATACTGTCATTGTGAACTTCATTCCCGGCATTCCGATCATATCAAGTGTCTTAAGTCCTTCTGGAGCCTGAGCAACTTCTTCCTCTGTCAGAGCTACCGGACGGATAACTGCGTGCGGACATACATATGCACAACGGTTACACTGGATACACTGATCTGGATTCCAAACCGGAATATCTACTGCGATACCACGTTTCTCGTATGCAGATGTTCCTGATGGTGTAGATCCATCAATATAATCATTAAATGCAGATACAGGGAGTGTATTTCCTTCCTGAGCATTAACTTTTGCCTGAATGTTCTTAGCAAATGCAATCGCATCAGCTCTTCCGCCATCTGCGATGTGTGGTGTAGCAAGACCTTCGTCAGCTGCATCTTTCCAGCTTTCTGGAACTTCTACTTCTACAACCTGTTTAGCACCTGCGTCGATTGCATCGTAGTTCATCTGTACGATCTTGTCACCCTTTCTTCCGTAAGTAGCCTTAGCAGCTGCTTTCATAAGGTCAATAGCCTCTTCTTCCGGAATGATAGCTGCAAGTTTGAAGAATGCAGACTGAAGAACTGTATTGATACGTCCGCCAAGTCCGATCTCTTTACCGATCTTGATACCATCGATTGTGTAGAATTTGATTCCGTGGTTAGCAATATAAGCTTTCACCTGTCCCGGAAGATGCTCCTCAAGTCCTTCCATATCCCATGGGCAGTTCAGAAGGAATGTTCCTCCGTCAACCAGCTCCTGTACCATGTTGTACTTATTTACATAAGATGGGTTATGGCATGCTACAAAGTTAGCCTGGTGAATCAGGTATGTTGACTTAATCGGTTTCTTACCAAAGCGAAGGTGAGACATTGTAACACCACCGGACTTCTTAGAGTCATAATCAAAGTAAGCCTGTGCATACATGTCTGTGTTATCACCAATGATCTTGATGGAGTTCTTGTTTGCTCCAACAGTACCATCTGCTCCAAGTCCCCAGAACTTACAGTTGATTGTTCCTTCTGGTGTTGTAACAAGTGGCTTACCAGCATCAAGTGAAAGATGTGTAACATCATCTTCAATACCGATTGTGAATTTAGCTTTCTCATCGTTGTGGTATACAGCAACGATCTGAGCAGGTGTTGTATCTTTAGAACCAAGTCCATAACGTCCTGTGTAAACTGGAACTGCATCGAACTTAGATCCTTTAAGTGCTGCAACAACATCCAGGTACAGTGGCTCGCCAAGTGCTCCTGGCTCTTTTGTTCTGTCAAGAACAGAAATCTTCTTAACTGTATCCGGGATAGCATCGATCAGAGCTTCTGCGCTGAATGGTCTGTAAAGACGAACTTTAACAACTCCGACTTTCTCTCCTGCAGCTGTCAGGTAATCGATTGTCTCCTCGATCGTGTCACAAACAGATCCCATAGCTACGATCACGTGCTCTGCATCTGCTGCTCCATAGTAGTTGAACAGTTTGTAGTCTGTTCCGATCTTCTCATTAACCTTATCCATGTACTTCTGAACGATTCCCGGAAGTGCATCATAGAATGGGTTACAAGCCTCTCTAGCCTGGAAGAAGATATCCGGGTTCTGAGCTGAACCTCTCTGGCATGGGTGGTTCGGGTTAAGTGCATGTGCGCGGAACTCGTCGATTGCTTCCATGCTTACCATGTCTTTCAGATCTTCATAATCCCATGTCTCGATTTTCTGAATCTCGTGTGATGTTCTGAATCCATCAAAGAAGTTGATGAATGGAATCTTTCCTTCAAGTGCTGCACAATGAGCAACCGGAGTAAGGTCCATTACTTCCTGTACGCTGGATTCACAGAGCATAGCTGCTCCTGTCTGACGACAGGCATAAACGTCAGAATGATCTCCAAAAATTGACAGTGCGTGGCTTGCAAGTGCACGGGCAGATACGTTGAATACTCCCGGAAGCTGCTCACCAGCAACCTTATATAAGTTAGGAATCATAAGAAGGAGCCCCTGAGAAGCAGTAAATGTTGTTGTAAGAGCACCTGCTGCTAATGATCCGTGAACAGCACCTGCTGCTCCGGCCTCGGACTGCATCTCTGTAACCTGTACAGTCTGTCCGAAAATGTTCTCCCTTCCTTCAGTAGCCCACTCATCGATATGCTCCGGCATAACGGATGAAGGCGTAATCGGGTAAATAGCTGCTACTTCTGTATATGCATAAGAAACGTGAGCTGCTGCCTGATTACCGTCCATGGTCTTCATTTTTCTTGCCATTTTTATTCCTCCTTAGGTGTTACATAGGTTTTACACTGAGTTAAGTATAATTAATTCACATGTAGTTTCATTATATCTCCAAAAGTCACAAAAGTCTAGAGTTATAAATATCCTCTTTTGTATATTTTCGTGTACAGAGTATTGTTTTGAGAATAGTTATCAGTGCTGGTATTGGGGATTATTAACTAAAACAGGCAGAAATAGAAAAAGCCAGAAGAGTACTTTCTGTTGAACATTAACTCTTCTGACTTATGAATCACTATACTTTTTTCTTATTATTCTATCTATTCTTAAACAACCGGTCATCCCACTTCGGTGGTTTTTTCCCTTTGATCTTTGTTGGCACCGGCTCATACTGATCCACTTTTTTCTTCTCGTTTTTTTTTCTGCAATGTCTTCTGCAATAGATCAGCATAATTCCTGTCATAATCACCAGACAACCTGCCAGAAGTTCTGACACCGGAAATCCGATCCCCGGAAGAACAAGCTGATCCGTTCTAAGCCTCTCGATCCACACGCGTCCTGCCCCATAACCAAACAGGTACATAAGAAAGAGCTCACCTTCATATTTCTTATGTTTCCTATACAGAAACAATATAATAAGCAGTCCGGCACACCATAATGATTCATACAAAAATGTCGGATGTACCTGGATATAACTGACTCCATCAATTCTCTGCATATTCTCACGCATAAGTTCTGTGATATCTTCCGGCCTTACTGCATCAACCGGAAGCCTCATCGCAAACAGACAATCCGTATATTCTCCAAATGCTTCCCTGTTAAAGAAATTCCCCCAACGTCCAAGCATCTGACCATTCAGAAGTGCCAGTGCGATTGTATCCAAAATCTGAAATGGTGATTTTTTCTTAACAGCAGCCATCACAAAAACTGCGATCACTGCTCCGATCACGCCACCATAAATTGCCAGACCACCTTCTCTGAGATTAAAGATAGACAAAAGATTATCTTTATATAAATCCCAGGAGAAAATCACATAATAGATTCTTGCGCCTGCAATTCCTGCAATTACTCCGACAATTCCCATATCCAGATAGTCTTCCGGATTCTGTCCTGTTCTTTTTGCTTCCACTGTGGCAATCAAAAATCCAATCAAAATTGCCGCACCGATAATCATGCCGTAGTAAGCAATTGAAAATCCAAAGATGCTGATGCTTTTTCCTACATGATCCAGATAAATCCCTAAATTTGGAAAGCTGATATTGTAATGCATATTATGTTATTTCCTTTCATATCCACAGAAATCAGGAACAAATCCAGTTGTTCCTGATTCCTGTTTTTACTGCTTTTCCAATTAGAAAACAATGAATCTAACTGGTTTTCAAGCATATTCCCTATATCTGTTAAACGTTAAATCTGAACAGCATGATATCTCCGTCCTGAACGACATAGTCTTTTCCTTCCAGACGAACTAATCCTTTTTCTTTTGCTGCCGCATGAGTTCCGCATGCCATCAGATCATCATAACTTACTACTTCCGCACGGATAAATCCACGTTCAAAGTCTGTATGAATCTTACCAGCTGCCTGTGGTGCCTTTGTTCCCTTCTTGATTGTCCATGCACGAACTTCCGGCTCCCCTGCTGTCAGATAACTGATCAGTCCAAGAAGATGATAGCTTGCCTTGATCAGCTTCTCAAGTCCGGATTCTTCTAATCCAAGGTCTTCAAGGAACATGGACTTCTCATCATCATCTAACTGAGAAATTTCTTCTTCAATTTCTGCACATACTACGAACACTTCGCAGTCTTCCTCTTTTGCATACTCATGAACTGCCTGAACCCCTGCATTGTTCACACCATCATCAGCAAGATCATCCTCAGATACATTTGCTGCAAAGATTACAGGTTTTGCTGTCAGAAGGTTGTACTCGGCAAGCCATGCCTGCTCATCCTCATCCTCTGTCACGAAGCTCTTTGCCATCTTATTCTCTTCCAGATGTGCTTTCAAACGGTTCTGAAGATCCAGCTCTTTCGCCGCCATCTTATCATTTCTAGAAAGCTTCACTGTCTTGGAAATTCTTCTTTCAAGAACCTCAAGATCTGAGAAAATCAGCTCAAGATTGATTGTCTCAATGTCACGCAGCGGATCAATACTTCCGTCTACATGCACAATATTCGTATTCTCGAAGCATCTTACAACATGTACGATTGCATCAACCTCACGGATATTGGCAAGGAACTGGTTTCCAAGTCCTTCTCCTTTGGATGCTCCCTTCACAAGTCCTGCAATATCAACAAACTCAATTGCTGCTGGAATGATCTTCTTTGTATGATACATCTCTCCAAGCACATCCAGTCTCTTATCCGGAACTGTTACGACACCGACATTCGGGTCAATTGTACAGAATGGATAATTTGCAGATTCTGCACCGGCCTTTGTCAGTGAGTTAAACAGTGTACTTTTTCCTACGTTCGGTAATCCTACGATTCCTAATTTCATTTTTTATATTTCCTCCTGTAAATCATTGTATTTTACAGTGTCTGTGTACTATTTACTCAAACCGAGTGCCACTTCGAGTGCCATTAACAGCTTCAATATATGTACTTTTATCCTACATTCAATACACATGACACCTTGTCAATTTCTTTCTGTTTTTCATCTTCTGTAATATGAACATACAGATTCATAGTTATGCCTATATTGGAATGCCCCAGTATCTTCTGTAATGTCTTAGGCATCATACCACCTTCAATACACCTTGTAGCGAACGTGTGCCTCAATACGTGCATGGAAAATCTATTAATTTCTGCTTTATCACATATCTTAAATAATGCAGTATCATACGCACTATTTTTTACTGGTTCTCCTTTACGGCTTAAGAAAATAAACTCAGACCATTCTTCCTGTATTTCTTTAATGTTCTTATTCTTTTCTTTTTGCGCTATCAATATTCTAATAGCCTCACCTGTTAATGGAATTGTACGATAACCTGATTTACTTTTAGGTTCGCCAATTCTCCATTCTCCAACACTATGTCGATACTCCATTGAACGTTGAATTTTCACTGTCTTCTTCGTAAAATCAATATCTTCCCATTTGAGACCTATTAATTCACCAGTGCGAAGTCCTGTTTGTAATATGAATCTGTACTGATTCTCATAACTCTGCCCTTTTGCATATTCTAAAAACTTCTTTTGCGTATCAATCGTAAGTGCTTCCTTTTTCTGTGAAGGTTTTCCCATATCACTCTTAACAGATTTCTTACAAGGATTACTCAAAATCACATCATTTTCTTTTGCAAATTCTAGCATGTTAAAAAGTGTAATTCTCGCTTGATATATTGTAGATGTTTTATATCCTTCATCAGCCATATTGGTAAAAATCTTTTGGCAATGAATCGGCTTAACTTCCGTTAATATTTTTCTACCAATTACCTTCTGAATATTTTTATTATAACGTTCCGTATAATTTCTAACAGTATTAGGACGGACAGTTTTTTTCTTTACATCAATCCAATATTCAAACCAAGCATCTACTAGCATATTCGTAGCTTGTTCTATGTCACTATGTTCATCTATATAAGTTGCATCTGCAAGCCATTGTCTTACTTCTTGCAACTTCTTAGAACGCTTTGCTTTTCGCTTTCCAAATCTATCAACAAATCTTGCACAATATGTTCCATTAGTTTGCTGATAAATCCCCTCTCCAAGCTCCTTTCCTTTTAAGTTCTTACCCATTGTTCTAGCTCCTTTCCATAAAAAAGAAGCTCCAATATAGCAACTTATAGATTACCACAACGGAGCTTCAAATTCAATGTGAATCAGCTATTTTTCATAATTCAATACTGTCTTTTAAAAACTTCTCAAATTCTTTTCTTTTCACTAATTTCTTTTTCCCAACATATAATACAAATGGACATCTTGGCATCTTTAATAATGCCGATATTTTATTTTGTCCGATATTGGAAAATTCTGCCGCTTCTTCAATTGTAAGATTTGCTTTCTCCCATAACGGTATTTTTTGAATCAATTACATCACCTCTTATCAAATGGATTTTTTTCATCATCTCCTATCGTTCTAAACTCACTGTTTCTTTCTAAATAAGCTTGAACCGACGGATATTCAATGATTTCATTAATGTCCTTATAATAAATAACTTTATGAATTCGTCTTAGAAATGCTTGCCATGACTCTTTATCTTCTCTTTGTAGTTCAGAATACTGTTTCTCAAGCTCCCAGTTTGAAACAATGTAGACCTTATTGAAACATGCAAATTTGTTAGAATATCGACTAGGTAACTCTATTGGATATATATCGCAATAAAGTAACATTTCCTTTAGTTTTAATGATGACCTAAATTCATCAAAACAAATTGCTTGTTGTGCCGTATACGAATCAAACGGGTGATTATAATCGGTTACTCGATATACGTTTACATATCCATTCTCTTCCAAAACTCTCCGTGTTTTTCCCGTCCCTGTTTTTCCATAAATGTAAATTACTTCCAAATCTAATCTTACTGTTTCCTTAAACCGTTCCATCAATATAGTGGTACGAACTTTATCAAGACGGTCTATCTGCATAATATAATCTTGATTCACAGCAAGGATTTCTGCATTAGTCATGTTATCCTGAATCATACGGTAAAGTTCTGACATATCACTTCTTTTGCCTTTACTATCAGGTGGCTGTGTACCATATTCTTCGAATGTACCTTCAATCTTTTTTTCTTGTTTTGATTCATCTAATTCCCATTTTCCAGATTTCTTAACATAAGAGACATTTTCGGATACATTCCCTCTGCATTTTTCTATGTGCGCCTCAGGGAAGTGTCGCTTTATCATACTAAAGCGTACCCTAGAAGAAAAAACAATAAAAATATGTGTATGGTATCTTTCCCCTTTCTCATCTGCAAGGCAAAAATATATATTGGTCTTGAATTTACTACGAATAATATTAATTATCTTTTCATGCGTATATCCCTTTTCAATTGGTGCATTAATAGTCAATTGAAACATATATGATTGTGGGTCTATAATCTCACCTTCTCTGTGCATTTTGTGCATTCTTCTGCACGTTGTCTTTTTCTCACATCTATGAAATTTTACAACTATTTATAAGTTTTTATAGTTTTTTATAAGTTACTTATGTGTTTGTGACACCGTTGGGTAATACTTAGCCCAACGGTGAGACAAAGCTTGTGGCTTACGCCACCGCTTTGTCGTCACTTATGCCTAACATTCCGTTGCCATTTTTCTAAGTAATATTTTTAATCGTTCTTTATCTTTTATATAAGGTATCTGTATTGGTTGAATATCTTGTCCATCTATCAAAACAAGTCCTTGCCCTGTCTTAGGTCGATATCGTTCTTCATATTCCGTATCCTCTAAATGTTCTCCTGCAAATAACGATTTTCTACTCTCAACAGACAGTCTTCCCATTCCCAAACATATTTGGAAGTTATCTATAGCACCAATCCCCGTTGGAAATAAGCTCGCACTAATCCTCTGCTGAACACACCAAACATAACAATGGCGCGACCGTCCTAACATAAGAATCGTACTTATGATGCTTTTTATTTTTTCTGCCTTTTTCTTGTCGTTTTGTGTCAGCCAAATCATATATCCTGCATATTCATCAATCAAAAGAATTTTGATTATCGGACTGTTTTCCGAAGTCCTTTCGAATTCTTCATAATATCGCTCTATCAGCTCGGTTATTTTATCAAATTCTGCAAAATTGTTCGTTATATCCTTAAAATCCCCAGATTTTTTGAAATCACATATATATAATTCTATTTTACGTTTTTCTTCCTTTGCATACTTTAGTGTGTTATACAACAAATACAACACAGTCATTGATTTCCCAGAACCTGTTCCGCCCACACAACAAAGTTGTCCTGTAGCTAATATGTCTATTTTTATAGACTTTTCAGTCATTATATTATATCCAATTTTAATCATTTGATTTCTTCCATTTCTTTATCAAGCAGTTCATCATGATACTCTTCTTTCACCGGTCTAATAAATCCACTTTCTGTCTTCATAATCGTCACACGTGAATTACTTGCATCTGTAATGAATTTATCTTTTTCAAAATGCTCATCAAATATTTTTAACAACCTTAAATAAACACTTTTATTGTTCCACTCGTCTGGAATGATAAAACTATAAATTCTTCGTTCAATGTTCTTTCCTTTTTTTCTTTTGTATATCAAATGTATACTTGCTTCATTCCCTTTATTTTCTTCAAATGCCTCTCTAAAGAACCTCGTCTCCTTCTCGTATAAAGTTCTTCCAACAGTTGCTATAACTGCCAATATTAACGAAACAAGCATCAATAACAGTAAAATATCTATGAACATGTTGTATTTGGGTATTAATTCGTTAGGTATAAACGATACTTGTAAATATTCTTTAAACCGAACACCTATTGCATAAATTCCAACTGGAATTATTAAAAAAAACAACTTTAATGGAGTATTTAAAAATTCCATAATTCCTAACATTACATATAATATTGTATATCTTTTTGAATGTTCCATATAAAAATTAAGCACCTTCTTCATAATCAACCTCCTTCAATTCTTTTCCACTCATAAATAATATGAGTGGAAAAGTTATTTGTTAATGTTTCACTTCTTTATTGGCTTTATTTAACTTTCGCCCTTATTACTTGTCTAAAACTTCAACATCTTCTGCTACAACTGATAACTGATTACGATACTCGCCATAAATATTAGCAGTTGGATTAATAAGACGTATTTTTGAATTCATAGGTACATTAATTTCTTTAGGAATTTTTATTATAAGTTTTTCATACATATTATTAACATTCTCTCCTTCCTTCAAGTTGTAATTATGCTTGTCACTCGCAATTACAACTTCAATCTTTGTTCCCTTAATAGTATCAGTACCAAATTCCTTCCATACAGATTTTCCAATTGCAATTAAAATAAGTTTTGAGAAAAACTCTACTGCATCAAAATAGTCAAACTGGTTTAATTTTTTTAACATTTTCATTACCTCATATCTTTCTGATGCCATCCTTGGTCGCATCCACCATAATATCCGAAATGCATTTCATACTCTTATTCCACCCCGATGCAATACCTTGGAATGGACAGTTTTGTTCTTTTTTTATTTTTTGGAAGCGACACATTTATCAAGTTAATTTCTCATATAATCTTTAATATATTTATTAAATTAAGCACTTGCTTTTTGTTTCTTTTCATTTATAATTGTATCGAAACATTTTTTTGAAAGAAAGGTGATTGTTATGAAAGAAATATGTAAAATACTAATTTATCACGACAAAAATACAAATAATTTTAAAGCTACACTCGCTTACTCATGGAATCTTTTCGACTTCAATCCTTTATATTTTTTACCTGATATTTGCGCGAATAATGGAGAATTAAAATTCTCTAATTATGATTTTTCTGATACTATTTCGCTAACGAATATAAAAAATTCTAATGACGAAGAACGTGAGCAATATCAAGCGGTATTAAAAGGTATTAAGTTATTAATGGAAAATAGTATCAAAACTCAAACTGAAATAAAACCTGAAATTATTGAATTGTTACGACCATATTATGATATTACTTTTAAATTTAAGCCTGTTGCAAAAAGAATCGAGGACTCATTTACTTCATATCCCCTTATTGACCACTCCTCATTGTCAATAGAAGATATAATACAAGAAAAATCATCATTATATTATGATTATGTTTATCAGTGTTATAGTCCTTCCGACATTTTGTTTTCTGTTATTCACTTTCTTGCATTAAACAAATATAAATTTGCAATATGTACGCACTGTGGGAAATATTTTGCAACCAATAATTTAAAAAATATTTATTGTGACCGTTTTAGTGAATATCCTGGATATGAAAATTTTGATTGTTATAACGCTGTAAAACGAATCCGTCAACAAATCAAACGAACATATCAGCAAATATACAAAAATCTAAGTGCCAATTATACATACGAAATTTTTAATAATTTTGTAACGCAATATGACAAGTTGTTACTCGAACTAAATAAACATTCTGATTATGATATAATCAATGACTGCTTTACCTTTCTTTCCAAGGAAAATTGGTATACAAAACCTACTATACGATGTGTCGGCAAGAAAGAAAAAAAATAAATGTGTCGTTTCAACGTATATTATTTGACATTATATAATCCATTCATAGCATTTCCTTCCCTTTATTATAAAATATGTAAATATTTTATAATAAAGGAGGACATATCAATGTCAAGAAAAAAAACTTATGTAACAGATTACGACAAGTTACGACATGTTATATCAAAGTGGGGACAGTACAAATCTACTGCCACTGACTGTTTAACTTTAGTCGAAACAGCCAATCAAGAATTACAAGCCTATCTTACCAATCACATTCCACTGTCTAACCCAGACTACGAACATCTTAGAGGGTTCAGAAGAGCGAACCGCTGTATGAGTGATTTTATTACAAGACTTCCTGCCTATCTCAAACAGATTGAAGAAGGTAGCAGTTGTTCACCTGTTGACGAAGAAACGCTTGAAAAGTTAAAAATAATAGCTCGTGAAGCAACCGAGTGGAAAATTGCATACAATAAAGCAGTCGCAAAATACAAAGAACTAGCCACAGAATACGAAGCAAGGGAGCATCCCAAAGTTTGTGTAAACCTCCAAACTGATGTAAGATAAAATTACTC
>ERZ772878.38-NODE-38-length-175176-cov-15.466_pt1 | contig 175176 bp, 161 predicted proteins | sample MGYA00580578_ERZ772878 | MGnify/ENA primary metagenome ERZ772878 (study PRJEB29015, sample SAMEA2737686) | human gut metagenome | biome: human gut; feature: human-associated habitat; material: faeces | place: China | collected 2012 ...
CAAAAGGAAGTGGGAGTTAAGAGGGTAGAAACCTTGGTGTCTACCCTCTTGCCCCGCCGCGGGGCGCGGCGAATCCCCGCGCTCCGCAGAGCGCAACTCCTCGCTGAATCTCAGCGAAAAACCTCCCGCCCGGAAAGGGCATATTGCCGACGCAACTCGCGCGCCCCGGAAAGTCGGTGCTCCTAAAAACAAAAAGAAAAACCACTCACTTTCGTGAGTGGTTTTCGTGGTGGAAGTTAACGGGCTCGAACCGCTGACCCTCTGCTTGTAAGGCAGATGCTCTCCCAGCTGAGCTAAACTTCCAAGTGGTGACCCGTGGGGGAATCGAACCCCCGTTACCGCCGTGAAAGGGCGGTGTCTTGACCGCTTGACCAACGGGCCAAGGGAAAATGGTAGCGGTAATTGGACTTGAACCAATGACCTTCCGGGTATGAACCGGACGCTCTAGCCAACTAAGCTATACCGCCATATCCTTTTCCGTTGTTATCGCCCGCTCGCTGACGACTTGTTTAGTATAGTCCATAATCGAGTAAATGTCAACACCTTTTTTTCAAAATTTTTTGAAAAAGTTTTGGAACCGATTTTTCCGCTATTTCCCGCCCTGTTCCAGACTGTCCAGAAGCTGCTCGTAGAACGCCTCATTCCAGGTATGCGTCTGCGCCAGTTCTTCTCCGGTGAGCATAAAATACTGTTCGGATACATATTCGCCTCTGTCCGGAATCGGGTCGTCAAACGTGCAGTCGATGTAATATGTTGTGCCGCCCAGCCGCACAGCATTCCAGCCGTGGTTCATTTCCTCGGATGCGACATAGATGACCTGAATGCCTGCCGCCTTGCACAGCATCTCATACGCGCGGCCGTAACCGGCGCACACGGCCTTATGATCGAGCAGCGCGCCGTCTGCCGCGAAAGCGGGTGCCGCGCCGTCCGGAGCGTCCTCCTCTGCCGTATCCACATCGTACTCGCACTGGCGGATGAGGGTATCGTGCAGCGCACGCAGTTTCTCCTCGGCCGTCATGGTCTGTGAGATCGAACCAGCTGTCAGCACCTTGGCATACTCCCACGCCTGCTCCTGCCGCGCCTGCCGAGAAACCTCAGTGTTCAGCTCAATGGTCTTGTTCGGCCGTGTTACCGCATGCAGCGCGAATGCGTATGGATACTGCGCCTCCAGTGCCCTGTACACCTCGTCCGCGTCCACGTTGTCCTCGCGGAAGGCAACGCCGTTTCCGCCGTTCTCCGCGTCCTGCCGGAGCAGATCTGCCGCCTGATAGACATTATCCACCGGCTTCGCCTGCAGATACGGCAGCCAGAATGCACCGCCGCCAAGCAGAGTCATGGTCAGCAGAAAGCCGAAAAATCGTCTCATACGTCCCCTCCTTCGGGTATGACAAAGCGGGCGGCTGCGCCGCCCGCTGTCTAACCGTCAAAACGCGCCGCGCTTCGACAAAAATGCAATTATCACATCAGCTTCACGGTGTAATATACCGCAGTGATGAACAGATATGCCGCTGCCGCACCCAGTGCGATCATGACATGACTTGCCGCAAGTACAACGACCGCCGTCAGCGCTACCATCACGATCGGCGTAATGGTGAGCATCAGGTACGCGTTCTTGCTGAACCGGGTGTCGATCTTGCTGCCGCGGAAGGTGAACTTGCCCTTCTTGCGGCGCAGAGAAGCCGTAACACCGATCTGGATCAGCGCCAGCACCGCGGTACCTGCTACCGCCACGGTGGACATCCACGTATGGTTAGCCGAAACCAGTGCACGGTGAATCACCAGCATCGCCGCAACACCCACACCGGTATCTACTGCAATCAGGAAAAATTCCGGCGCATAAGAATGATACACCAGATAATACACTGCCAGAACCGGCAGAACAACATACATCGCCTTGATCGGCATGGTGCCGTAGTAGTTGATCGCGGTCAGGAATACGATGGCAACGATGCTTGCAATCAGCATATTGCGTCCGCATACGATGCGGCGCACGCTGCTGCGCTTGCCTGCATGCTCCTGTCCCAGCATGATAATGCCGGCTGCTGCGCCGACAATGCCCACGCCGAGCAGCACCCGCGTTACCAGCACGCCGGTCTTCCAGGTGTTGCTGTAGCCCAGCAGACGCTCGAGGATCATCAGCACCAGTACGCCGAGCAGGCACACGCTGAATACCGCGAGCACCTTGTTGGTGGTATACTCTTCCTGAGAAATTGGCTTTTTACCCACATTGTTTTTTGCCAATGTTTAACACTCCCTTTATTTCTTCTCACATGTTGCCGCCGGCATAGAGCACGGCCGCAAGCGCCGCAATCGGCGCAGTCTCACACCGCAGGATGCGTGTGCCGAGCGAAACGCTCTGCAGTCCCGCGTCCACGGCTGCCTTTGCCTCAGCCGGATCGAAGCCGCCTTCCGGCCCGACCATCAGCGAAACCGTGTCCTTGACACCGCCTGCAAGCGCATCGTGCAGACCGGTCCGCCTCTCGTTTTCGTAGAAAAACAGTGCCGTTTCGCTTTCCGCCGCCTGCGCGATCGCCTGAGCGACCGGTACAACGGCTGCCACCTCCGGCAGACGTCCTCTACCGCACTGCTTTGCTGCCTCGGCAGCAATCTTACGCCAGCGTTCCACCTTCTTTTCGGTCTTATCCGGTCGGGAAACGCAATTCTTGGACAGATACGGCACGATACGGCTGACGCCGAGCTCTACCGCCTTCTGCACGATAAATTCCATTTTGTCGCCCTTGGGCAGCGCCATAAACAGCGTGATAGACTGCTTCGGCTCGGTATCCGCCGCGTGGCAGCTTACGACCCGGCAGGTCACGGCTTCCTTCTCCACGGCTTCCACCGTGCAGTCAAAATCCATTCCGGCACCGTCACACAGGGTAACACCTTCGCCGACACGCAGACGCAGAACACGTCCCGCGTGATGCGCGTTTTCTCCGGTAAGGGTCAGCACGCCGTCCTGCGGCTGCTGATCGACAAAAAATCGAGGCATAATAATCAAATAACCTTTCCTATTTTAGCAAAAAAACAGCCGTTTGGCAAGTGAACATTCCGTGAATCCTGAAATAAATCACTTTTTCGCAGCAAAAGCACTCCAGTCATCGCTCTTCTCGTGCGAAAGAATCGTAAATCCGCTCTTTTCCAGCGCCGCGCGCACCTCCTCGGCACGCTCGTTGAGGATGCCGGAGCAGATCAGCGTACCACCCTTGACCAGCTTATCCGCAAACATGGGCGACATGCCGATGATGACATCAGCCACGATGTTCGCCACGATCACGTCGTAGCCGCCGCCGATGTCCTCGGCAAGCTTCGGGTCGCGCAGCGCATCGCCGCACAGACCCCTGCCGATCTCAACATGGTTCTTTTCCGCATTTTCGTGTGCAGTTTTCAGGCAGTTCTCGTCGATATCGACGATAGTCTGCACATCCGCACCGAGCATAGCCGCCGCAATGGCCAGAATACCCGAGCCGGTGCCCATATCGAGCAGCTTGTCACCCGGCTTTACCGCATCCTCGAGCGCCATCATGCACAGCTGGGTCGTGTCGTGGCTGCCGGTGCCGAAGGACGACGCCGGGTCGATTTCAAGAATACGGCGGCCCTGCGGGTCCTCAGCCGTCTCCCACGAGGGCTTGATCATAAAGCCGCGTCCCACTGGGAACGGCTTGAAATACTGCTTCCAGCCCCACTCCCAGTCCTCCTGACGGGTCAGCGCGGTTTCGGTACACAGTCGGCCCCAGGCGTGCTCCTCATCGCGTGCCTTGAGGTTTTCCAGCGCGGCACGGATATCCGCGTACTGCTTTGCACCCTCGTCGCTGTCCGGCAGATAGATTTTGAGACAGGTCTCCTGTGCGCGCTTCTCGCGCACCAGATCCTCGTCTACATAGTCCCAGTATATTTCGGTGTCCTTGAGAAATTCTTCAAAATCCGCCGCATCCTCAAGCACATAGCCTTCTACGCCGTTGTCCTCAAGCAGTGCCTCGACCGGACCGATGCCCTCGGTCGTCGTGTAGATCGTAACTTCTCTCCAGTCCATAGGTTCCACCCTGCCTTTCCTATCCAGATAACCGCGCTCCGCGCGGTATTCAATAACAATTTGCTTGCATAATTGCAACTACAAGACCGGTTTTCGTCCAGAAAACCGAGTCTTTGGTCCCGCCCGCAGGCGACTGCCGCTCTGCGGCAGCATTCAATCCGCGGCGCATTGCGCCGCAACAAAACCCGCGACATGTGCGTGGGTTTTGTTTCCCCGCCCCAGTGCCCCTGGGGCACGTCATTCGGGTATCGAAAGGCGGTTTCTCCGGAACCGTCTTTCGTATATAGGGGACTTTTGAAGTCCCCTATAAGCGGATCATGCCGTATTTCGTCTCGAAGTACGAAATGACCGCGTCTTCCTGCTCCCATGTGCCGTCATACAGTGCAAGTCCCGGAAATACCCGCAGCCCCTGCTCCAGCAGGTCGGCAGATTCCGCGCACAGGCACAGCGGACGCGAGATCATATAGCGGGATTCCTCCAGTGTGACAACATCCTCTTCGGTTTCGAGCAGCAGCTTGAACGCACCCGAATCATCCTCGGCTTCGATGAGATCCTCATCCAGATGCGGACCGCACTCGATCTCGTCCGAAATGTCGATGGTCGGAGCGATAAAATGCGCGTGCTTGCCATCCGGCGCACAGATAAAATCATCGTGATCGCGCGGCAGCGTTTTGCACGACACCTGATTGCCGTGCAGCGCTGCGACGAATGCTTCCGTAATGTCGGGCACAATGACTTCGGTGTTGTACAGTGTGGTTTGAGACAGCCAGTCCGCGTGCATGCACACGCCGAGCGACAGCCGCGCATACGGTGCTGCGATTTCGAGCGCCTGCGTCAGCGATTCGGGATCGTGTGCGCTGATCAGCACAGTCGTAACGCCAATGCGCTGCAGTACACCGATAGCCGCCCGCACATCCGTGCCGTCCGGCAGATGGCCTTCATCGTCCTCCACATGCAGCTCCGCAATTACTGTTCGGCCGCACAGATCGCCCAGAGCCAGCACAGCGGCACGCAGTGCCGGAAACGTCGGCGCGCCATGCAGATAATAGAACGCCGCATCGTCGTGCAGCAGCGGACGGAAGACCTCCTTGCACTGCTCAATGTAGTGCATGGTGATCGGGCGTTCGCAGTGCTCAGCATCGGGTTCGGGCGGACACGCGAGCGCCAGGCCGACCGGCAGCGGTACCAGTTCTTCAGACCATGCATCGCACAGTTCAGCATTCGGTGCAAGCGCGCCTGCAAACCGCTCAGGCGCAGTATGATACAGCGGAATTGCCGCCGGATCGTTCAGCAAAAGCTGCGGTTTATGCTCGGATTGACATAAAGGAATATCCAAGGTTGTTCTTCCTCCTAAGAAGATGAAAAATATTCATATTTCAGTTGATAAAGTTTACTTTTTCGTCCAGCTGCCGTCACTCTTAACGGTATACTGCTGCGGTTTTGCCGCCGCCAGCCTGCACATTTCAAGTGCGCTCTGCAGCTGATCGTCCACCAGATAGGTCTGGCCGTTCAGCGCGGTAACCGCTTCGTCCAGTGCACTCAGCATCTCCGGAGACGCGTACAGCGCCGCAGGCAGATCGTAAGCCGCCCGGAAGGACGCTACCGCGTCCGCTACGTCGCCGTCATACCTGCCGGTTGCTTCGGTGAGCAGACCCAGCAGTGACAGACGCTCGGTCATGGCGTAAACCGCGTCCGAGCTGTCGCCAAAACGCAGGGTTGTGCTCGTATCGAGCGGTTTTAGATCCTTGGTATTGACCGTAACCTTGCGGTTTTCCAGCTGGATATCCGGCGTCAGGCCGACGCCTTCCCAGCAGCCCTGCTTGGGCAGCTCGAGCTCCAGCGTGGTGATGACCAGCTTGTCGCCGTTTACCAGATCAATGTGGAACTGACCCTGTCCCTTGCCGTAGGTCTTGCTGCCGATGAGTGTCGCCGAGCCGGTGTCCTGCAGGCTGCCTGCCAGCAGCTCCGCCGCGGAAGCCGTGCCGCCGTCCACCAGAACGACAATCTTGTTAAGCGGCAGCGCATTGCCGGTCGAATAGGTCTGCTCCAGGCCGCCCATATCGTCGCGGTAGCGGACGCCGGCAAGCTCTGCATCCTTGACCGGTGTCATAGCATTCGCCATTTTGAGCGCCGCGTCGATCAGGCCGCCGCCGTTGCCGCGCAGGTCGAGAATGACCGCACGGGTGTTCTTGGACGGCAGGCTGTCCCAAATCTCCGAAAACGCCGACCAGTCGTTCTGCGAGCCGATGGCGCTGACCTTGATGTACTCCACACCGTCCGCCATGGTCTTGTTGGAAACGTACACGCGGTTGACCTGACGGCGCTCACAGGTAACGGTAATGTCCCGTCCGTAGCGGCGCACGGTCAGCTTGACCGACGTACCTTCCTCTCCGCGCAGCTTAGATGCTACATCGGCATTTTTCAGCTTGGTTGCGTCCTTACCGTTGATTTTCACGATAAGATCGCCAATCTGCAGACCGGCTTCCTCCGCCGCTGAATAGCGCATGACCTCAGCGATCTGTACGCCGTTTTCTGTCTCCTGCAGGCCGACACCGATGCCGACAAAGCCCTCAAGCGTCGAAAAGCCCTGCGAATACTCCTCGCTCGACAGATACATGGAATGCGTATCGAGCAGCGAGAGAATGTCGTTGAGCACGTCATACATCTCATCCGGATGCTTTTCCAGATATTTATTGATATAGTTCTGCAGAACGTACGGATCATGCTCCGCCTTGAGGCCGAAAGCATCAATGAGCGCCCAAACGCCGTCAAACCACGTTTCGCTCTGTCCGTCCTGCGTGATCGCACCGGCGGAGGCGGTCATCATTGCCGCCGTCATCGCCAGTGCCGCTAATCTTTTGGCTAATTTTTTCATGTGGTTCTCCTCCGCGCTCAGCGCGGCAAAAAAATCCGTTTTGCTTGCAAAACGTAACCGCATGGCAGGTTTTTTACCGAAAAACCGAGCCATTGGTCCCGTCCGCAGACGGCCGCCGTTACACGGCGGCTTGCAATCAGCAGCGCATGCGCCGCAACAAAACCCGCGACATGTGCGTGGGTTTTGTTACCCCGACCCAGCGCTCTTGGAGCGCGTCATTCGGGTATCGAAGTATGGTTTCTCCGGAACCATACTTCGTATATAGGGGACTTTTGAAGTCCCCTATACGTTGTCACATCGACTCCGGTGCGTCTACGCCGATGAGTTTCAGCACGTTCTCAATGGTCTGCTTTGCTGCCAGGCACAGGGTCAGACGCGCATCACGGACAGCCGGCTCGGCATCCTTGATGCGGCAGGCATTGTAGAAATGATGGAACTGCTGCGCCAGTGCAACAGCGTATTTGTTGAGACGCGACGGATCGCGGCTGACAGCGGACTGCACGATCTCCTCGGGCAGCAGAGCAACCTGCTTGATGAGCTGACGCTCATCTGCGCCGGTCAGCACGGACAGGTCGGTCTTGCCGGTATCCGGCAGCGCGATGCCGCTCTCCTGTGCGTTCCTCAGCACAGAGCAGATACGCGCGTGCGCGTACTGCACATAGTACAGCGGGTTATCGGAATCCTGCTTGATAGCAAGGTCAAGGTCGAACTCCATTTGGGTCTCAGCGGCGCGGCTGTTGAAGAAGAAACGCGCTGCATCGACCGGAATCTCGTCGAGCAGGTCAGTCAGGGTCAGGCTCTTGCCGGTACGCTTGGACATGCGGACAACCTCGCCGCCCTGCATCATGCGGACAAGCTGCATGAGCACGATCTCCAGACGGTGCGAGCCGTCCAGTCCGAGTGCATCCAGAGCGCACTGCAGACGCTTTACATGACCGTGATGGTCAGCACCCCAGATGTTGATAACACGGTCGAATCCGCGCTTTTCAAACTTGTTGCGATGGTAGGCGATATCCGCCGCAAAGTAGGTATAAAAACCGTTTGCACGGCGCAGAACGTCGTCCTTGTCGCAGCCGAAGTCGGTCGAACGGAGCCACAGTGCGCCGTCCTCGGTCTCGTAGGTTGCGCCCTTGGCGGTCAGCATGTCGATGGTCTCCTTGACGTAGCCGCTCTCGTGCAGAGTGGACTCGCGGAACCATACGTCGTAGTTGATCTTGTAACGCTTGAGGTCGCGCTCCATGCGGGCAATGTTGGTCGGCAGACCGTAACCCTCGATAACAGCGAAGCGCTCCTCCGGGGTCTTTTCGAGCAGGCTGTCACCGTACTGCTCTACCAGATCATGCGCCAGCGCCTTAATGTCGTCGCCCTGATACCAGGAAGCGTCGAACTCGATGGCGTCCTCGCCGCGGATCTCCTGGATATAGCGGCCCTCGACCGAGTGCGCGAACTTGTCTACCTGATTGCCTGCATCGTTGATGTAGAACTCACGGGTAACATCGTTGCCGGACCAGTCCAGAACCGAGGACAGGCAGTCACCCAGAACACCGCCGCGCGCGTTGCCCATGTGCATCGGGCCGGTCGGGTTGGCGGAAACGAACTCTACCATGACCTTTTCCGGCTTTTTGCTCTCGGTACGGCCGTAATTCTCGCCCATGGTGAATACACCGCGGACAGCCTGCTCGTACCAGCCCTGATTCAGCGTGAAATTCATAAAGCCGGGGCCTGCAATGGTCACGGTGTCAAAGCAGCTGCCCTCAAGGTCGAGGTTTGCCACGATGCTCTCCGCGATCTTGCGCGGCGCCATGTGCAGCGGCTTTGCGCACTGCATGGCAAAGGTAGATGCCCAGTCGCCGTTGGAGGAATCCTTCGGGGTCTCTACTGCAACCGGAGGAATGGTGCCCTCAGGCAGCTCGCCTGCGGCTACAGCCTTGCGGTACGCCGCTTCTACAACGCGGGTTGCTTCGGCGCGTGCGATTTCGTATGCGTTCATGTGTACACTCCTATATCTAAATCTCTTATTTTTACTTTGTTAAACGACCTGAATGTTCGGTTTGGTCGATACCGTCATCTCAAAATGGTGTTCTCCCATGAGAGAGTTGTCCACCTCGACCGTGTAGTCGATGATGAGGTGTCCGCCGTCCTCGCCGATGGTGTTGTGCACCCGCGAGGTGTGGGTGGCGATAGCCATTTCGCTGCCGACCGGCGTCTGATACAGACCGACATGGCGCTCGTCCTCGGCGAACAGCATATGCGAGGGAAACGTACCCGTGCGGATGAGGGCAACCGTTTTGCCGTCCAGCTTGACGGTGGTCTTGGTGCCTTCGAGTCCGGTCAGCTCACTTTCCTCGTATGCGATGTAATATTTTCCGCCGCGCTCGTACAGCGTGGCAGCGGTTTGCAGGTCGATGTTCTCCTCGTCACAGCCCGCAAACTGCTGCTGAGAGGAAATCGTCAGCCAAACGTCCTTCTTCATATATCTCTATGCTCCTTAATAGCGGGAAATATCCACAAGCTCCGCACCGACATCGACCTTTTCCTGCAGGAACAGCTCGGCGAGCTGGTCAAAGCCCTGCGGATCGTCCGAAACGAAATACTGCGTGGTGCCCGTGCCCTCGTTCGGGTCAAACTGCGTGGAGGCAAGATTTGCCGCCTCGGCGCCCGAGTCAATGAGCGTCACATCCGGACCCATAAAGTCGCCGATGACCTCCTCGAGCAGCGGATAGTGCGTGCAGCCGAGAATGAGCGTATCCACACCTGCGTCCTTCAGCGGCGTGAGATATTCCTTCACCACAGTCTCGATGACCACATCGCCGCGGTGCACGCGGCCGTTCTCGACCAGCGGCACGAACAGCGGACACGCCTGCGTGAACAGGTCGAGCGTGCCGTCCTTTTTGTGCAGATACTTCTCGTATGCACCCGAACGGATGGTGGCCGCCGTGCCGATCACGCCGACTCTGCCGGTCTGCGTCATGGTCATGGCGCGGCGGCAGGCAGGCTCGACCGTGCCGATGATTGGGATGTCGTTCTCCTCGGAAAGCAGGTCAAGTGCGATAGCGGACACGGTGTTGCAGGCAATGATGATGGATTTCAGGTCAAACTGGCGCAGAAACGCCACATCCTGCCGGGCATACTTGGTGATGATATCGCGGCCACGCGTACCGTACGGCACACGGCCGGTATCGCCGAAATAGATGATATTTTCCTGCGGCATCAGGGCGTGCAGACGGCGCACGGCGGTCAGACCGCCCAAGCCGGAGTCAAATACGCCAATCGCACGCTTATCCATTGTGCTCCTCCAGTGCCAGAGAGATCAGGCGGTCGAGCAACTCGGCATAGCCGATGCCCTCGTAGTCAAACAGCTTGGGGTACATGCTGATCGAGGTAAAGCCCGGAATCGCATTCAGCTCGTTGAAAACGACCTCGCCGCTGTCGTGCGTTACGAAAAAGTCTACGCGCGACAGGCCGCGGCAGCCGAGTGCGGTGTAAACGCGGACAGCGTCCTGACGGACGGTCGCAAGCTGCTCCTCGGTGATATGTGCCGGAATGTACAGACGCGAGCTTTCGTCCTTGTACTTGGCGTCAAAGGTGTAGAACTCCTGCGTCGGAGCGATTTCGCCGACCGTGGAGGCCTGCGGTTCGAGGTTGCCGAGCACAGCGCACTCGACCTCGTGACCGTCGATGAACTCCTCGACGAGCACCTTGGTATCCAGCTTAAATGCTTCGGTCAGGCCCTCGGCCAGCTCGAGCAGATTGTTCGCCTTGGCAACGCCCACGGACGAGCCCTGCGAGCACGGCTTGACGAATACCGGGAACGCGCCCAGCGTTTCCGCTGCCGCGGCGACAACCGCCTCAGCATTGCGCTCAAAGTCATATCTCAGCGCCAGATAGTAGCGTGCCTGACGGACGCCGGTGCCCTCAACGACCTTTTTGGTCAGTGCCTTATCCATCGTGTTCGCGCTTGCAGCTACGCCGCAGCCGACGTACGGAATGCCGGCCAGTTCGAGCAGACCCTGCATCGTGCCGTCCTCGCCGCCGACGCCGTGCAGCACCGGAAATACGCAGTCCAGACGGACAACCTCGATCTCTCCCTCACGGAGCAGCACCATACCGTGCATGCCGCGGTCGGGTGCCAGAACGACCTTTACCTTGCCGGTCATGCGCTCCCACGCACCGCTCTCTACACGGTCCGGATCACAGTCCGGACAGTAGAACCACTCGCCGCTGCGGGTGATGCCGACCGGGTAGATTTCATATTTATCTTTATTCAGGTTTCGCAAAATAGAAGCGGCAGACAGGCACGAGATGTCGTGCTCACTCGAAATACCGCCGAATAATACAGCCAGTTTCATTTATTAGATTCGCCCTTTCGTTCGTTTCCTCTGCCCATACTTATACAGATATCATTATACGCTATCTTTTCCGCGAATACAATGCGAAAACAGTGTTTTTCCTGCACTGATCCCACAAAATTTACAATTCCTTCATAGTTATTTTTGATATACCTGTTGACGGACTATATTATATCCCATATAATATTATTAGAAACACAGGAGAGGAGGATTCCATATGTCCTATCCCATCTCGTCCTCCCTGCTGGACGGCATCGTGCTTGCCGTAGTCGAGCGAGAGAGCACCTACGGCTACCGTATCACGCAGGACGTACAAAAGGTACTGGATATTTCCGAATCTACGCTGTATCCGGTACTTCGGCGGCTGATGAAGGACGGCTGCCTGACCACCTACGATCAAGCCTATGCGGGCCGCAACCGACGCTACTACCAGATCACCGAGCACGGCCGAGCCGCTCTGCGGCAGCACCGCATCGACTGGCAGAACTACCGCAGCGGGATCGACACGATCTTTTTTGGAGGGGTGAACGAATGAACAGAGCAGATTACATGGCAGCGCTGCGGCGTGCGCTTTCGGTTTTGCCGGAGGAGGAACGTGCGAACGCTCTGCGCTATTACGAAGAATATTTTGATGACGCAGGCCCGGAAAACGAGGCGAAGGCCATCGAGGAACTCGGCGAGCCGGCAAAAGTTGCGGCGCAGATTCTTGCGGACTACCGTGAACTGACCGCTGTACCGCATGCACAGCCGATAAAAGAGAAGCGCCGCTGGCGCGGTATCAGTCCGCTGCTGCTGATTGTGCTGGTGCTGCTCGCCATCCCGATCGGATTGCCGCTCGTGTTCGGCGCAGGTGCAACCGTGCTTGGCGTGCTTCTGGCGATCGTTGTGACCGTGCTCGCGGTGATTTTCGCTGTACTGCTCATTCTGTACGGCATTCCGCTTGCGCTGATTTGCGGCGGAGCCGTGATTACCGTGCTGTCCTGCACACTGTGGGCGACACCGGCGAACGCGCTCGTCACACTCGGCAACGGACTGGCTGCCTTTGCCGCCGGTATCCTGCTCGGACTGCTGTCCATCAAGCTGAGCATCCTGTTTGTGCCGCCGGTGTTCCGCGTCTTTGTCGCCGTGCTGCGTGCGCCGTTTAACTGGATTCGCAACAGATGCCGCCGTACAGGAGGTGGAAATGTATGAAAAAGCTCATTATTGCCTGCGCTGCCGTGCTGGTGCTCGGACTCGGACTGACAACGGTCGGTCATGTGCTCGGCGGACAGTTTTACAGCGTGTACTATAATGGTGCGCTGCATCCGTTCAGCGATGCCGCACAAAATTTTTCCGATAAGTTTGTGAACATCAGCGACCACCTTGTCACCGCCGATGAAGATGATGACAGCGATTTTGACACTGACTGGGTGCAGGATTACCTCGAAACCCGCCGAAATGCCATCGAAGGTTACAGCCTGCCCAAGCAGTCGCTCGACCATATCACCAGTATCGACCTGACGCTCAAGGGCGGCGATTTCGAGATACTGTATGTATCCGGCGCGGGCACGGACTTTACGCTGGACGGCGATTACAGCGTTGCGACCAGCTCTTTTACCCAAAACGGCAAATGGACAGCAAACATCTGGGCGAACAGCGGCACTGTCACCCTCATTATCCCGCGGGACAGCACATCGTTCCGTGAGATAGACATTGCCTGCACGCAGTCCGCAAACCTGTTCATCGAGGATAACCTCAGCGCAGACAGCATCAAGCTCTCCACGCAGGACGGCACGCTGACGACCAATGGGCTGTATGCACAGAACATCAGTCTTCACACCAACACCGGAAACATTTCGGCATCCCTGCTGGAATCCAATCTGGGCCGGTGCCATATACAGGCGCACACAAACGGCGGTCCGGTCACGCTGAACGGCACTTCTCTGGTGCAGCTCAACGAGGACGGCAGCGGCACGGCGCTGTATGACAACCGCTACGATACCGAAACGCAGTCCTATCGGCTCGACTTCTCGCTCGACCTGAACGCGACCGTCGGCGGCAGCGGCCGCATCGACCTGCTGAGCAAATACGAGGTCGGCCTTGTTCCTCAAGATACACAGGGTCAAGATGTAACTTGACGAAACCCGCAAAACAACGTATGATAAAAGAAAAGGAGACTTTACGATGAATGGCAAGAAATTGTATCGCAGTGAATCCAACCGCATGCTGTGCGGTGTCTGTGCCGGCATCGCGGAATATTTTGATCTCGACCCGACTTTGATCCGTCTGGCATGGGCGCTTGTATGCTTCCTCGGCGGTTCGGGTATCCTGGCGTATATTATCGCCGCGATCATCATTCCGTCCGAGAGCACGCGCAATAACAATATGATGTGACCCATCGCCGTTTCTCCGGAAAAGAGAGGAAGTGCTCGCTATGAGCGAAAACCAGCAGCCGCTGGACGAAGAACAGGCGGTTCCCGATGTGCAGGAGCAGGAAACCCTGCCTGCCGCAGCCGAAGATACCCTGCCCGCTGCGCAGGACGAAAATGCACCCGCCATCCTTGACGCAGAACCCGAAGAAGAAGATATTGATCCTGCCGATGTGAAGATTTTTGGCATGAAGCGCCATGTGTTCCAGATGACCTGTCTGGGCGCCGCTGTCGGCTATATCCTGTGCGGACTGGTCGGTATTCTCGGTGAGAAGATGCAGGGTACCGGTCTGGGCGATATTCTGGCGAAATCCCCGAGCACAACCGTCTGGGCGGTCGTTGTGGCCGCTGTCGGCTACTTTATCGGCTCGCGTCTGGAGAAAAAGCGCGAAGCTGCTCTTGCGGACGAACAGGCCGCACTCGAGCAGTCCAATGATACAAACGCATAATTTTCCTTTTGGAGCTGTCCGGAAAGAGAGTCTGTGTAAGCAGGCTCTCTTTTCGCGTTTGCGCAACAAAAAAGAACCCCGAAGGGTTCTTTTTACCGCTCATCGCTGTTCATTTTATCCAGAATCTTTTTATCCCGCTTATCCTGCGGCTCAAACTGCGCAAACAGGTCTGGCCGATCCTTTTTCGTGCGGCGCAGGCTCATTTCGCGTCTCCATGCTTCGATGTTTGCATGGTGGCCGGAGAGCAGCACCTCCGGTACTTCCCTGCCGCGCCAGTTTTCCGGGCGGGTGTACTGCGGATGCTCGAGCAGACCGTCCCAGTGGCTTTCCGCCGTGAACGCTTCCTCGTCCGGCAGAACGCCCGGCACCATGCGGCATACTGCGTCCGCGACCGCCATCGCGGGGATCTCCCCGCCGGTCAGCACAAAGTCGCCGATGGAGATCTCCTCGTCCACGCACTCGTCGATAAACCGCTGGTCAATGCCCTCATAATGGCCGCAGACCAGAATAAAGTGCTCCTTTGCGAGCAGCTCACGCGCTTTCTGCTGATTAAACGGCTGTCCCTGTGCAGAGAGGAACACCGTGTGCACATGCTCGCCGGCACTCAGCGCCTGATGGCACAGATACAGCGGCTCAGCCAGCATGACCTGTCCGCGTCCGCCGCCATAGGGCGCGTCATCTGCCTTGTGGTGCTTGTCGAGCGCATAATCGCGGATGTTGGTTGCCTTGACCTCGACAACACCCTTGTCCTGGGCGCGTCCGATGATGCTTTCGCGCATAACCGCGTTGATCATCTCCGGAAACAGCGTCATAATGTCGATTTTCATTCGATCAGACCCTCGATGCTCTCAACGTAGATCACGCCGGCTTCCATGTCGATCTCCTTGAGGAACGGCTTGATGGCCGGAATGTAGATCAGACGTCCGTCCTCACCGGCGATCTCGTACATATCATGCGCCGGATTACTGGTCAGTACGTCACGGATGCGGCCGATTACGCGATCAACGCGCAGATCGAACACCTTAAAGCCCAGAATATCCTGAATGAACACGAGATCCTCGGGCAGCTCTACGTCCTCGCGGTCGAGGTGGAGCACCTTGTTTCGCATCGCCTCGGCGGCCTCGACCGTGTCAATGCCCTTGATGTGCATAAGCACAACATTCTTGTGAACCTGCGCCTTTTCGACGGTCACAGGCGTTTTTTCGTCCAGATAGAGCGTGTCAAAGTCACACAGCACCTCAGGGCTGTCGCACCAGCTCTGCACCTTCAAGTCGCCGCGCACGCCGTGCGTGCCGACGATCTTGCCGGCCTCTAAAAATTTCTTCGGCATATTCGTTCTTTCCTCCTGCCTGTGAGCGTTTTTATTCCTGCGATATTGGATTGATGGTGATTCGTTTATCTGTCGGGGATTTCGCCGTCTGCTTCGAAATCAGGGAACGGCAGTCGGGTTACTCTTGCGTTTGTTTCGCGAGACATTCGCAATTCACAGATAGCTTACTGTTGCACATATGGATTACCCTAGGTGCCGTCCGCTGTCTCCAGACTCACGATTTGTGCGGCACTGTCATGCCGCACCCAGCGTCGAGCAGCCGACCTGTGTAGCAGAAATGTATCTGACACTGCGAATAGGTTGGGAAAGACACGAAAGAAAAAATCCTCTGCCGTTCCTCTATAGTCTCAGCTCTCTGATTGCCGCCGTGCCCTCTTAGGAAAGGGGTGATTCACAAGAGGGTGGAAACCTTGGTGTCTACCCTCTTGTGCCCCTGCCGGGTAGGCAAATCCCCGCTGAGGTTCAGCGAAAAACACCCCGCCCGTTAAGAGCGAACACGCTTACGCAGTTCGTGTGCCCCGCATAATCGGTGCCGATAAAAACAAAAAATCGCCGCGCTGCGGCGATTTTCGGAAAAAGCCAGCGCCTGACGGCACCGGCTCTTCATTCAAGTTGAAGTGATTAACACTTCGGCGCGATCCGCGCAGGCTCAGTCGAGAATATCAACTGTGACGCGCTTGTTCTCGCGATTGCCTGCCGCTTTCATGAGTGTGCGGATTTCCTTTGCGATGCGGCCGTGGCGACCGATAACGCGACCCATATCTCCCGGTGCTACACGCAGCGAGTAGGTGATGTTATCGCCGTCGATCTCCTCAGTAATGGCAATCGCAGCCGGATCGGAAACCAGATTTTCGACTATATAAGTCAGTAACTCTTTCATTTCGACGACCTCACTCAATTCAGCACACCGGCCTTCTTCAGGATACCGCGAACGGTATCGGTCGGCTGAGCGCCGTTCTTGATCCACTCCTGAGCACGGTCAGCGTTTACGTTGACAACAGCCGGCTCTGCCAGCGGATTGTAAGTGCCGATCTCCTCGATGAAACGACCGTCACGCGGGTAACGGGAATCAGCGACAACGATGCGGTAGAACGGAGTCTTCTTAGCGCCCATGCGACGCAGTCTGATCTTTACCATTGAAATTTCACCTCCTGTTATAGAAATTTATCTATTGTAAATTTACTTTACAAACGAATAGCGATTAAAACGGCAGCTTGAAGTTGCCCAGTCCCGGGAAGCCGCGGCGTTTTTTGCCCTTGCTGCGTGCCATGCTGGTAAGCTGCTTGGTCATCTTCTGCATGGCCTCAAACTGCTTGAGCAGCTTATTGACCTGCTCGACCGACAATCCGCAGCCGTTTGCAATGCGCTTCTTGCGGGAGTAGTTGATGATGGAGGGATTATCTCTCTCCTTCGGGGTCATGGACTGGATGATGGCTTCGGTATGCGCCATCTGCTTTTCGTCGATCTTTGCACCGGCGAGGGCTTTTGCGTCCACACCCGGCAGCATGCCGAGCATTTCCTCCATCGAGCCCATGTTTTTCATTTTCTGCAGCTGATCGTAAAAATCGGTCAGCGTCAGCTTGCCGGCCATCATCTTCTTGGCGGTTTCGGCTGCCTGCTTCTGATCAAAGGACTCCTGCGCCTTTTCGATCAGCGTCAGCACATCGCCCATGCCGAGGATGCGGCTTGCCATACGGTCCGGGTGGAACGGCTCGATATCGCCGAGCTTCTCGCCCGTGCCGATGAACTTGATCGGCTTGCCGGTAACGGCCTTGACCGAAAGCGCTGCACCGCCGCGTGCGTCGCCGTCCATCTTGCTCATGAGCACACCGTCGATGCCGAGAGCCTCGTCAAAGGTCTGTGCGACCGTTACGGCGTCCTGACCGGTCATTGCGTCCACCACGAGGATGATCTCGGTGGGCTTAACCGTTGCTTTGATGTTTTTCAGCTCATCCATCAGCTTTTCGTCGATGTGCAGGCGGCCTGCGGTATCGAGGAAAACCAGATCATAGCCATTCTTGCGGGCAAAGTCGATGCCGTGCTTTGCGATCTCGACCGGATCGCCCTGACCTTCGTCAAAAACGGGGATGTTAAGCTGCTTGCCAACTACCTTTAACTGTTCGATAGCTGCCGGACGGTAAACGTCACAGGCTACGAGCAACGGTCGGCGCTGCTGCTGCTTGCGGAGCAGAGCGGCCAGCTTTGCGCAGTTGGTGGTTTTGCCGGCGCCCTGCAGACCGGCCATCATCACGATGGTGGGCGGGTTCGGCGATATGGTCAAACGAGTAGTCTGGCCGCCTAAGAGCGAAACCAGCTCCTCATTTACGATCTTGATGACCTGCTGGGTCGGAGACAGGCTTTCGAGGATCTCCGCGTCCGTTGCCTTTTCGGTAACGGTCTTGATGAAGTCCTTTGCGACCTTGAAGTTGACGTCCGCCTCGAGCAGTGCCATGCGGATTTCCTTCATTGCGTCCTTGATATCGGACTCGGTCAGCCTTCCCTTGCTGCGCAGGTGCTTAAAAGCAGATGAAATTTTTTCGGTAAGCCCTTCAAATGCCATGTTAAGCCTCCTGCCTGAGCTGTTCGAGCAGTGCCGTCATGCGGGAAACGATCTCGTCCGCCTCGGCACTGTGCAGTTGTGCGGCGTTCAATTCATGCAGCTGCTCAACCTCGTGCTGAAGTTCCTCTGCGCACCGCTCGGTGTCGCCGTATCGGGCCACCAGACCGAGCTTGTCCTCCATCTCATGAAGGGCGTGCTCCGCTCGCTTGATGCTGTCGCGCACACCCTGACGGGTGATGCCGGCGTGCTCGGCGATCTCGGAAAGCGAAAGATCTTCATTGTAATACAGATCAAACAACTCGCGCTGCTTCTCGGTGAGGGTTTCGCCGTAGAAGTCAAACAGCAGGCTCATTTCAAGCGGTGTTGCCTTCATGGTGATCCTCCCTCCGAAGTGTAAAGTGTTTTGCCTTTACATCGAACGTGTTTATTCTATCCTATATCGGCTCTTTTGTCAAGAGGGAACTTTTCATATTGTAAAGTTTTTTTCGTGACGGTTGCATCATCGGGAATTGCGGATGGAAACCGCAGCTTCTCCCGCTTTGCAAGCGACCCGCTCACCGATTCATCCACCGAATCACGCTCAGCGCCTGCGGCGCGATCTCACTCGGAGACGCCGCCGGCTTCGCCAGAAAATATCCCTGCAGCAGATCAACGCCCAACTCAATAACCTTGCGCAGCTCGGCTTCGGTCTCGATGCCCTCGGCAACGATCTTCATGCCGCGTCCGTGTGCGTATTCCACAATATCCTTGACCAGCTGCTGCTTATCCGCATCGGTGTCGATATCGCAGATGATGGTGATATCCACCTTGATATAGTCCGGCGACAGCTCGAGCAGACTGTTGCTGTTGCTGTAGCCGCTGCCCCAGTCATCCAGCGCGAGCGCGCCCTGATCGCCCAGTGCTCTGCGCTTGCGCTCCAGCGCCTCGCGGTCGATCTCCTCCTCCTCGGTGATCTCGATGACCAGATTATTCAGCAGCTCGGCAAACTGCGCCTTAAATTCCGCAACATCCTCATCCGTCAGGCTGCTGCTGGCAATCGAGTTGAGAAACAGTTTGGTGTTCCTATGCAGCCGCCCCCTGTTCTGCATCATCACAAACGTGGATGTCGCCTTGAAGACGGTCAGCCGCTCAACCTCGTACAGCTTGTCCATCTCGCGCGCCAGCTTCATCACGGTCAGCGGCGAATTCAGAAGCTGCATTTTCACACGCATCAGCGCCTCATACGCCGCCACCCTGCCGGTATGCGCCGAGAAAATCGGCTGAAAATGGTAGCCTGCGCTGTTCTCACGCAGCATCTGCAGGAATTCCCTGCGCAGCTGCGCTGCGTAGACCTCCTGATTATAGGCGCCGATATCAAATTCACCCATTTCGCCCTTGGACTCATGCTTCACCTGATACATGGCAAAGTCCGCATACTTTTTAAGCGTAGCCAGATCCCTGCCGTTCTCCGGATACCACGCGATACCGCCGGAAATGCTGATGCGCATGGTATCGCCGTTCGGCAGAAGCGCCGTGCGCTCCTTTATTGCTTCGGAAAGCCTGTTCAGCACCTGACGGATTTCGTCCCGTCTGTCGTAGCCATAGAACAGCACAATGAATTCATCTCCCGACATACGGGCGCAAATCGTATTTGGGGGCAGCGTCTGTGAAAAGCACTGACCCGCCAGATTGATATATCGGTCGCCCCAGTCATGGCCGAACGTGTCGTTGATCTGCTTGAGGTTATCCATATCCATCATCAGCAGTGCAGCATGCCCCAGCTTTTCCGGCATACGGAACAATTTTTTCGCCCGTGCATCAAAGGCACGGCGGTTGTACAGACCGGTCAGCACATCGTAATCGCGCTCGTGCTCGATGCGGCGGCGCTCAAGTGTCGCTGCAGTCACATCCTCGACCAGACCGACCTGCACCTCGTCCTCGCCGGTGATGCGCAGCATGACAAACCGCTCGCTGCCGTCCTTTTGCGGAATGGTGAACACACAGCCGCCGTCCTGCAGACTGAAGCTCTCATTCTGCAGCACCAGATTCTCCATCAGCATCTCAAACCGCTCCCGTGTCACATCATTCGGGTCGATGTCCTGCATGCCGAGCATGGAGAAAAAGTTGTCGGTCACGAATACTTTATCGCTGTCCTCACGCATTTCATAGCCGCCGAGTTCAATACTTGCCATGTCCATAATACGCAGGAATTTCGTGGAGGTATCCAGAATATCCTGACTGAGCTGGGTGATTGCGGTGGAAAAGCCGTCTAACTCGCGGATGCCGGTGCGCGAGAGCTTTGGGATCGCCGTTCTCTTATCCTGTATAGCGGCTACCTCGTCGGACAGCTGCCGGATCGGATGCGCCAGTCCGCGGCTGACCAAATAACTGCATACCAGACCGACAGCCAGCGTCAGCACGACTGCCACCAGCAGCAGGCTCTGCATATCGTTGGAGATTTTATACAGCGTGCTGTTGGGCACAATGCCGAGCAGCAGCCAGTGCTCATTCGAAAACGGTGCGTTGCGGTCGTACAGCGTCAGCGGTTCCGCACAGGCGAAGTATTTTGTCTTATTGATGACAATGGTGCCGGCAGCACTGTTGTCCCGCATGACAATGCTCTGCGCGCTTTTCAGCGAACGATCCTGCGTAGAAAACGTCACCGGCTGCAGCGGGATGCCGCCGGCCTGCTTTTCATCAGTCGTTACGGCGAGCAGGTATGCGCCGGTGCCGTCATTCTGCAGTTCGGTCAGCGGCAGCTGCTCCTCCAGATAGCTGCACAGCAGCTCCACGCCGACAACGCCGTACACCGTGCCGTCCGGCAGGATGAGCGGCTGCGCGTACGCGATTGCCTCCCGCTTGTCTCCCGGCAGAACATACGGCGAGGTCGTCCAGCGGCCGTACTGCGCCATCAGCAGCTTGCCGCCGTCCTGATAGGCGGTCATGAACGGCTGATACACAAAATCATCAAGCTCTTCATAGTCCAGCGCGGGCTGCCAGCAGGAGTCCGTCGAAATACGCATGGACTTCACGATTCCTGCCGGTGCAAACGACAGCATCAGATCCTCGTTGCGCTCGGAAGCCGCCGCATCCGGATCCAGATCGCGCAGATAAATGCCCGGCAGACGCCCATTGGTCTTGCGGGCATCCAGATCGCATGTATTGAGCACCACGAATACGCCCGTCACCGACGAGCTGCGCAGCTGCGTCACCAAATCATCCGCAATCGCTTCAAGCAGCGGCTCGCTCGAAGCGCTGCTCTGTCCCAGCGTATCCTTTGAGATTTGACCGGAGGTCAGCAGCGCTTCGGTTTTCTCGTTGATCCGCTTCGGCATATCACCGAGATTCTGCGCCTGCACGAGAAAATCCTCCAGATAACTGCTGCGGTTCTCAACCTGTTTGGCTAAAATATCCTCCGCATTCCGGTCCAGCTGCTGCGGCACGCGGCTAACCGCGATGGAGGCGACCAGCAGTGCGACCTCGACCGCCAGAATGACCAGTACCGATATAAATATAGTGGAAAAGACCGATCTTTCCCGTTTTTCTGTTGGCTTACTGCAAGCCTTCATACCGCACCGCCTGTTCAAACCTGATCTCTCGAGCTGTTTCTCTTATCCTTCGTATGCCTGAAGCTGCGCCAGCGTATCCCGATACCAGCTGTCAAAATATGCATCTGTCAGAAATTCCGCCTCGGCCTGCTCCGCGCTCTGCCCGGCTGCAATGCGCTGCTCCACCGTGTCGCGGTCTGCCACAGCAAGATCACTCATCGCGTATTCCAGCACCTTGCGCGCGTTCTTGCTGCCCTCGAAGGCACGGGTGGTGTACAGCTTATTCTCGTTTACCGTCTTGACCGCCATCTGCAGAACGGACTTGACCTCGGGTGTCATAGCAACCTCGCTGTCAGCCAGCATTTCTTCTTTATTCGCTTCCCGGGTGACCGGCAGATAACCCGAACCGATCGAGAACTGAATGTTGTTCTCCGGTGCGGTGAAATACTTAAGGAAGGTTACGCTCGCCTTGATCTCCGCCTCATCGCCCTTGGTTACAACCATGCCCGCACCCTGCTGCACCGAAACCGGTTCACAGCCCGCAAAATGCGGATTCGGCAGCACTTTCAGCTCGATCGAATGGCTGTCGTCATCACTGGTCATTACGCTGTCCGGAAAGAAGGTCGCGCTCGAGCTGGAGCCGACATAGGACAGGATCGTACCGGTTTTGATGTCATCGCTGCGGAAATGGCCGGTTGCCTCAAAATAGCCCTTGATAAACGGCACATAGTAGTTGTCCCACAGCTTACGGATAACATTTTTATCAAAATCAAGCGTCATTTTGCCGTTCTGCACGTCAAAAATCGTGCAGCCAAGCTCCTTTGCACCGATGAGCAGATAGTTTGCCATCGCATCTCTGCCAAACAGAGCACGGCCGTCATCCGGCGCTTCGGTCTGCGCGTCCGTCCAGTTATAGTATTTCTCGGCTGCTGCGGTCAATCCCTCAACCGTCGCAAGATCGTCATAGGTCGTGCCGGTCGCCTGCGAAAACGCCTGCCAGTCGGTATCGTTCAGATAGAGCACCTCGGTGGCCTTTGCGGTCGGGAAAATCTTGATGCTGCCATCACCGTTAAAGTCGCCCTCGGTGAGATAGCCTTCGATGTACTCGCTTTTTTCGCTTTCGGTCAGGTAGTCGTTCAGATCCACGACCATGCCCTGCTGATCGAGCGCATACGCGGTATCCGCATAGCCGGAGAAGATATTCGGCAGTTCTTCCGCACCGACCTTGCCTTCCGCAGCGTTCAGCACGTTAGTCTCCAGATCATTTACACTGCCCTGACTGGCGCTTTCCACCGTGATCCCCTGCTCTTTGCCGACCGTATCGTTGAAATTCTGCACCATCCGGTTGAATGCTTCGAGCTGCTCACCGTTATAGTAGTTCCAGATTGTGATCGTCACCGGCTCCTTTTCCGCACCGCAGCCGCCGCATGTCAGCGCCAGCATGACCGCAGCCGCCGTTCCGGCGATCAACCGCTTGTATGCCTTCATAGTTTCCTCTTTTTCTCCTGATAGTATGTAAACAAATTCATCCGATTCTATATATTTTCCCATATGCACGGAATTTTCTTTTTCCATCCATATAAATAGTGCAGCAAAAGCAGCGTACGCCGCGCGTAAAGAGCGCGGAAATTTTACGCGGGCATGCTGCCGCATGGCAAATGAACTTGATAATGGTATTTGCGTGCTGTATGTGTGCACCTGCTGCAGTATCTGTCTGAACTGCTATAGTTTATCACAATACGCGAAAAACGTAAAGCGCGAGTTCCCGAGGGCACATTGCACATTGTTTTTGCTTTTCTTTTTCCGCACAGCATGGTAGAATACTATCAGTCCGAAAAAGGAGGGCGCATGCCATGAAATGGCTTTCACATCTGCGCACGGTGCAGCACCATCGCTTTCTGGTGCTCCGGCACTGCTGGCGCGTTGGATTATACTGGCAGGGACTGACGCACGATTTGAGCAAGTTCAGTCCGGTGGAGTTTTCCGCCGGTGCAAAATATTATCAGGGCAACCGCAGCCCGAACGAGATCGAACGCCGCGAAAAGGGCTACAGCGCGGCATGGCTGCATCATAAGGGCCGGAATAAGCATCATCTGGAGTACTGGATCGACTACGCCGCCGACGGCTCCGGTATGTGCGGCATGAAAATGCCCATTCAATATGTAATAGAGATGTTCTGCGACCGCGTAGCCGCCAGCAAGACCTATCGCGGTGCTGCCTACCGCAACAGCGATCCGTATGATTACTATGCACATTCGGTCGATCACTATATCATCCATCCGGATACCGCCGCCGCGCTGGAATCCCTGCTGCGTATTCTGCGCGACGAGGGCGAGGAAAGGGCGTTTGCGGCTGCACGAAAACTGCTTAAAACGGGATATTGAGCAAAAAGGAATCAGCCGGCCGGCTGATTCCTTTTATAATATAATGTGCAGCCGCAAAAGTATCCACAGGCTGTGGATACTTTTTGTTGATGTCCGCTTTGCAAGCAAAGAACCGAAACAGCGCACAGGACCTTCGTCCTGTGCGCTGTTCATTTCAGCATTATCTCCCATGGACAATACCGCCGTCCCGAGGCGGTACGATTGGGAACGTTGGAGCGTCAGACCCGACCGTTTTTCCAAAGGAAAAAGAGATTTAACAGCGTGCAGCCGGTCTGCGAATTACTCCCACAGACCCTTAGCCTTCATGTCGTCGATGTACTCATCGCAGTTGGTGGAGTCAACGACCTTGGAACCGGAATCAATAAAGGAATCAACCTGTTCGCCTTCCAGCGCCTTTACCGCAGCTTCCACTGCCTTATAGCCCATGTCGTAGCCGAGCTGGGCGATATCCATGCCAAGCGTACCGTCCTTGATGGCGGAGATAGCGGAGGTATTGCCGTCAAAGCCGCAGACGATGGTGTCAGCATACTTGGCGTTGCCGGAGTCCTTGATGATCTTAACAACGCTCATTGCCATGTCATCGTTGGAGGAAAGAACAACATCAATGCCGTCCGGATACATCTGCATAACGGATTCCATTGCGGTTGCAGCCTTCTCAGCCAGACCGTCGCAGTACTGCACCTCAATGACCTCGCCGCCGGCTTCCTCAACGCCTTCCTTGTAGCCGGCCAGACGTGCTTCGTGCGTCTCGTCGCCCTGTACGCCGGTAACGATAAGGACAGTCGGCTTGTCAACACCGTTCGCCTTGGCGGCTTCTACGGCTGCCGTGCCGCCGCTCTTGGCAGCGTCCTTGTTGCCGGTACCGACAAACGCGAGCTTCTTGTCCGAGGTAAAGTCGGTATCGAGTGCGATTACAACCTTATCGGTGTTCGCAACCAGCGTGGAAGCAGAATTCGACTGCAGCGGAGCCAGTACCAGCGCGTCAATGCTCGGGTTGCCGAGCGAGGTCTCGATCATGTTGACCTGCTCATCGTAGGACGTTGCCGACGTCGGAGACTGGATATCTACGTTTACGTTGTCGTGCTCATCGGCGTATGCCTTTGCACCTGCCATAACCTTGTTGAAGTGGCCATCGGTCAGCTTTACGATAACCGAGATGTTGTAAGCGTCGCTGCTGCCGCTGTCTGCGGAAGAGCCGCCGTTGTCGCTCGCAGGGGAGCCGCCGCAGCCCGCCAGCATACCTGCACACAGTGCGCTTGCCAGAGTCATCGCTAACAGTCTCTTTTTCATGATAATTGTCCTTTCTTTCCTCTCGTTTTTCTCTTCAGGGGTCTCTCTTTTTTATTCAATAGCGCCGAAGCGTTACTTTTTACAGATCGCAGGGCATTGCTTCCTTGAGTACGGTGGTGGACTTTTTCAGTCCGGTCAGTGCCGGCATAGTCAGATCCTCCATCTCCTGGCTGATCGGGCCGTCATAGCCCTCCATGCTCAGGCAGGACAGGAATTCCTTCCACCAGCTGACATCATGGCCGTGACCGAGTGCAACATAGTTCCATGTGCGCTTTGCAAACTGGTCGATGGTCTTAGTGTCGAGTACGCCGTCCGGACCGATATAGTTGCGTTCGATGCGGACGTCCTTGGCGTGTACATGGTAAATGCGGTCCGCGCCCAGCTTGTGTACTGCGGCGACCGGATCGCCGCCCATCCACATCAGATGGCTCGGATCGAGGTTCATGCCGACCATCGGGCCGACTGCGTCACGCAGACGAATGAGCGTTTCCGGATTGTAGACCATCTGGCAGCCGTGGTTCTCCAGTGCGATCTTCTCAATGCCGTTGGCCTTTGCCAACTCGACCGTCTTTTTCCAGTACGGAATGAGCACCTCTTCCCACTGCCAGTTGAGAATCTTGGTGGTGATCGGCGGCCAGCTCGTTACGATCCAGTTCGGGGTGTGATCCTCCGCCGAACCGCCCGGGCAGCCGCTCATCATAACGATTTTCTTGACGCCGAGCAGACCTGCCAGCTTAAAAGTCTTTTCGACTACCTCCTGATGCAGCTTGCCCTCCTCGTTCGGTGCAAGCTGGTTGCCCGAGCAGTTGAGCACCTCAAGCACCAGTCCGCGCTTTGCGATAGCATCCATAAAGCTTTTGCGGGTTTGCTCGCTCTCAAGCATGGCATCGAGGTCAATATGCGGCGCTTTGGACCAGTTGCCGCAGGCGATTTCGATGGACTCGTAGCCGAGCTCCGCAACGGTATTAAGCATTTCTTCAAACGGCATGTAGCCGAGACAGTCGGTATTTAAGCAGAATCTCATTTTGCATATCCTTTCAGAGTGGTCTTCGCTCGTGCCGCGGGTATCCGATGCACCGCGGCACGCGAAAGAGAAGTAGAAAATAAAAAGAGAAGATAAGTTATTTCTTATAGAAGTCCGGCATTGCGTCATACTTGATTTCAACAACGGACTGGGTGTCACGCGCCTTGGAAGCGGCCTTTGCAGTTACCTGTGCGGTATAGCCGTCCCACGCGGACGGACCGTCTACGCGGCCTTCCTTGCAGGCGTTGATCCAGGACTGGAATTCGATATTGTACGCTTCCGGGAAGCGCTCAGACCAATCATGGCAGATCGGGGTAACGCGAGCATCGTTGGTACGGATCATTGCGTTTGCCGGTTCGGGCAGATTGATGCAGCCTTCCTCGCAGACGACCTCGCAGCGGACGTCATAGCCGTAGCGGCAGTTTACGAAGGATTCTACATCAATACGCACGCCGGATTCGGTGGTCAGATACATGATCTGCGGGTCGCGCAGCTCGCCTTCCGCGTTGCGGGTGGTCTTGGGGAATACGACCTCGGCAGTCTTGTAGTTTTCACCGAGCAGCCAGCGCAGAACGTCGATTTCGTGGATCATGGAGTTCTCAACCGGCATAGAGGTGGTAAAGCCCGGTGCGTCATAGTTGCGATGTACGCAGTGCAGCATGAGCGGCAGGCCGTACTTGCCGGAATCGATAGCTTTCTTAAGCTGATTGTAGCCCGGGTCATAGCGGCGCATGAAGCCGACCTGAACCAGCTGCTTGCCGGCGGCCATCTCGGCCTCCACGATGCGCTTGCAGGCATCCGCCTCGGGAGCCAGCGGCTTTTCGCAGAATACATACTTGCCGGCCTTGATTGCCGCCATGACGTACTGCTCGTGGAACGGATCGAGCGTGGTAACAACAACGGCGTCGATTTCGTCCGAAGCGATCATCTCCTCGCCGCTCTCCCAAGCCTTGATGGCGTACTTCTCAGCAACCGACTTGCAGAAATCAACATTTGCGTCCGCGCAGCCGACTACCTTTGCACCCTGCAGGGTGTTGTTGATGCGCTCAATGTGCGTGCGGCCGATTGCGCCCGTGCCTACCAGACCGATTTTCAGTTCTTCCATGATATTTCCTCCTCAAGTATGTCATTTCTTCTCATTTATGCAATTCTTTCTTTACGAGTACGTACTCGTAATTCTCTATAAAAAATATCTGCTGTTATTTAGCAAATATCTTTTGACGGGATTTTATGTTTTTATCGCTGTATCAGCCGATTTTTCGATTTACGAGGACGTACTCGTAAATCTCTACAAAAAAATATCTGCGGGATTCGCAAATATTTTTATGAAAAACATTCCTTAACCAGAATACGGATGTCGGTAAAAATACGGTCGATCACGGGTTTTCTACCGAATACGAGCTGATCCATGATCAGCTTGACCGGAAGCGCGCCCTGCTCGTCTTTTTCACCGCCGAGTGTCCAATCTACAACGCCCTGTCGCATCAGCTCTACGATTTCGGGATAATCCTCGTAGCAAAGCACACGAACATCGTTCGCACGACCGGTTTCGATCAGCGCCCTGCCGACCTGTGCTACGCCGCCGCAGGTAATGTAAATTCCGCGCAGATTCGGCTGTTCTGCCAACAGCTGCACCGTTTTTTCATAGGTAATCTGCGGATTTTCAAAGCTCTCCACGCGCGATACGATCTCAATCTGCGGATACTCCACTTTCAGAAAATCCGCAAATCCCTGTTCACGCATCTGCACATAGTAGTTGTTGTTTTCTGTCTCAATCGCACTCGAAATGATGGCAATCTTGCCGTTTCCGTTCAGAAACTGCCCCATCAGCCGACCGGCAATGCGGCTGGCTCTTGCGCTGTCAATGCTGACACAGCAGGTACGGCGCGAACCGTCGATATCCGAATCGGTGGTGATAACAGGAATACCTGCATCAGCCGCCCGGTTAATCGCTCGACGCACACAATCTGCGTTGATCGGACTGAGGATGATGCCGTCGGACTGCTCGTTGATGGCCTTGTCGATATACTCGCTCTGCCTCTTGGCTTCCTGGAACCCGGTAACTGCATAGCTGACTTCAATATCGAAACCAGTCTGCTCTTTTACGCCGCGTTCGATACCTTTTTTCAGGTACGGCAATGCATCCACCTGCACCAGAATGGCAGAAATACGGTACACCTTGCCTTGACGCTGCAGCACACGGCCGCTCGGATTGGGCGTATAGCCCAGCTCGTTAATAATGGCCTGCACTCTTGCGCGAACCTCATCGCTGACACCTACACGGTGATGTACGACCTTATCGACCGTTGACGGATGAACGCCGGCGCGCTCAGCGATTTCCTTCATGGTAACTCCCATACCGAACGACACCTCACTTTCATCGGCATAACAGTGCTTTATTAGTTAACGTGTACGTCCTCGTTATTTTACGAGTACGTCCTCGTTATCTGACGATGTTATTGTAGCGCGATAAGCACGCAGCTGTCAACTGTTTTTTACGAAGTTTTTGAAGTTTCATCTTTTTCATAAAAGCTATGCTATGTTTTTGGTGTTTTACAACAAATGCTGTCACGATTGCTGTCAAGGAAAATTAAGTCGTTCTAAAAGTTATCATTTTCCATCTATAAATGCAAAAAAGCTGCACTTTCATAGCAAAAAGTGCAGCTTTCATGGCGGAGACAGAGAGATTTGAAAAGCAAAGTTTTGATTTTTTGCATCTTTTTCTGTGTTATTCCGTCTTATTCAGTTCATCATCCCGTTTTTTGAGTACATATAGCACATACAGTTTCGGTTGTTTTTATCGTGATTGCTGTCACGTTGCTGTCAGCCCGAGCGGTTTCCCGCTCGGGCTTTTGGCTTTTATACCGGTCTAAACACACCGCCGTCCAGACGGCCGATCACCCATGCGTTGGATCCGTTGACCTCTACAATATATTCGGCTTCCCATTCATACTCACCAATCTTTGCACAGACCAGATATTCGTTCTCTGCATACGGTTCAACATAATCAAAACCCGTACAGTAATCGCCTTGGCTCTCCACATAGCTGCTGACTGCGCCTTGTGCCAACTTTGCAGGAGCAACATCCTGCTCTGTCCAGCCCATCTTCTGCTCATATGCAGAAATAGTATCGACATTCGCCTTTTCTACATCACTCAAATCGCTTCCATCATAGGACGAATTTGGCGTATACCACGATTTAGCCGCAAAGTAATTCTGGATTTCCTGCGTCTTGAACACATAACCATGTCGAGCATAAATCTCATTACGGGCCAGCAGCGCCGTCTTTTGATTCCAGCCTGCCATATCGTCCTCGGTGATGTACTGCCGATCACTCGGAAAAATGTAATCAGCCGACGAAGCATCCGCAGTCGATGCCGGTTCTACTGCTGTCGTATCAGCAGTGTCCTGCTGTGCATAGTCGTTCATATCCAGATAGCCATACGCATCCAGTACCCACGGAACCGAGGTTTCCAATGCGTCCTCACCAAACAGCGTGCAAAGCTGTGCGCGATCACCCGTATAGTTTGCTGCCGCACCATACAACACTGCAGAACCAGAGATCTGATCCAGCTGATCAATAAAGACTTTCATCTTCTCTGCGCTGTCGAGTTCTGTTTCATGCTTTGTGGTGTAAGCCATAAAGTATAGACTGTTTAACTCTGCCGCAAGGTCGCTTGCCTTTTCAATCTCTGTATTGGGATCATGAAAAGCAGAAATTTTGAACACCTGCTCGTCCAGCATTTTGAACTGAATCGTTGTGTCTCCCACAGTTTCATCTGTATATTTTACTTCAACAATCTGCTGACCATCATCGTTCTCTCCGCCGTCCCACTCGGCTGTGCAACCCAGCTGATCTTCATAGTAGCTGCTGAGCAATTCCTGCACCGTCATATCGGTAAATTCGCCGAGATAGCCATTTTGTACGGTTTCGATATAAGTGTCCGTGCTGGTCGAGCCTGTATTACCACCAGACGTACCAATCATCACTGCAATCAAAATCAGTACAACCGCCACAATACCGCCGATGATAAACTTCTTTTTACCGCCCTTTTTCGATGGTACTGGCGCTCCCTGTGGTGGTATTACATTCTCATGAACGTTTTCTATGCTTGCAGCAGCTTCCACCGTCTTTGTGTCCTCTTGAACTGCCTCTACGCCCAGCGGAGAGCCGCATTTCGGACAAAATGTTTTCTTCTCCTTAATTTCCGTACCGCAATTTGGACAGAACATCTTTTACCAACTCCTTAGCATTAAATTTTTTACGAATAACAGCAACGTTATCGCCATAGAGCAGATACCATATCCCGCTAAAACGCCTGTTGCAAATCTTCTTCGATTGGTAGACACCTGCCACTCCCATAGCTGAGTTAAACCGTCTATCACCAGTGGGATACAGCAAACGGCATACACGCTCACGTTCTTTCTGCAAACCGTATACGCTGGCACAGCGAGAATATATCCAACCAGAACACCTGTACAACGGGCACACAGCGGAAACTTCCTGCCTTTCCAGTAAAAGCTCCTATCTGCGCGTTGATGACAGCCTGCTCGATGGCCGACTGCCATCAGCCATTCATACACCGTTTTCTTCATCACGAGCCTTTTTCAGTCTATCTAAATACTCTTTATATTTCTTTGCATTTTCGACTGCTTCGTTTAACTCGGTTAAGGCTGGTGATAGCTTTATGTAATACGGCGGCATCATGCACATTACTCCAATCACCATTGCAGCAAGAAACCAGATAATTATCGTAATCAGTTCGTCCATATCAATAGTCAGAAATGCTATAAAGCCCATCAATGCAATGATGATTCCTCTCCCAATCATCCGGAATGTATTCTGTACCTTACACGCCGGGTACTCTTGCAAAAATGCCTGCTTATCCGCTTTCAGGCGAGCTTTCAAAGCCTTATAGCGGTTTTCAGCTTCTATCACTTCGTTGTCGATATTCTGGAGTATTACTGGATTCGCTGCCGACAGCAATGCTTTTCGCCTGGCTTTTGCATTAAGTTCTTGTTGAATTTTCTCCTGCCGAGCCTTTTCCGCTACTTTCGCAGTCCCCGCTTGAAACTTTTTACCGCAGGAATGGCACACCCAGTAATCATCGGTAAATCCCGGACTTGCTCCGCACAGGCCGCACAATATGCCGATCGGCCCGAAAATCATCATACCGCAGCAGGCATCTGTAAACGATCCGCTGCTGCCAGAATGATGAACAGCCACATACTGCGTATTTTCCGAACCGCACTTTGGACACTTCACGCGATCCCCTCCCCTTTTCTTTCTTATGCACAGTATATCATTTCAAGCCTCATTTGTAAATGATATAACAATTACTATTTATCAGTGTATATATCAATTTGCCGATTGGAACAACTACCTCTATGATGGTATGAGAGGTGTTGCCAATGACTGATATTTCGGCTGCAATCGGCAAACGAATCCGGACTTTCCGCAACGCACAGGGCATCAGCTTGGAAGAATTATCTTTCAAAGCCGATCTGAACGCTGCACACTTGGGACAAATCGAACGCGGTCTGCGCAATCCGACGATTGAAACGCTGAACCGTATCGCCACTGCGTTGGACATATCGTTTTATGAACTGATCGGCTCGGTCGAGGAAGTCCCGCAGAAACAACCGGAAACCAATGAGATCAAACGGAAAATCGACGCACAGTTGTCCTCCATGACTTTGGACGAGCAGAAGGACATACTGCGCATCATTCGCATATTCCGCCGCCGTTTTGATGAAGAAAACAAAAAGACTGACTGATATACTTATGTGGTATCAGTCAGTCTTTTATATTTTGTAGTTTATACACATTGTAAAACATTGCTATTCGATGCCCATTGTGGTAATATTAAACCAATAAAAGTTAAATTATCGCAAAATAATTGGACAAAATACAAAGAGATCTCCTAAGAGATCTCTTGTTCCACACACTGTGGAGCCGCATACACGGCGCTTGCGCTAAAAGCTTATTTGAACTTGTAGTGTAATACCTAATGGTAGTAAATCATTGGTACACTATTATTATCCACCCCAATCATCAATTTGTCAATCAGGGAGATAAAGAAAATGAAAGAAAAAACACAGATTCCTTATTATCTCGGAATAGATGCCGGCAGCAGTTCTGTCGGCTGGGCCGTCACGGATACAATGTATCATGTTCTAAAAACTAAAGGAAAAGCCATGTGGGGTGTTCGTCTGTTCCCCGATGCATCAACTGCTGCAGAGCGCCGTACTCATCGTGCTGCAAGGCGTCGCTTGCAGCGCAGAAAACAACGTCTTGATATTTTAGAAATGCTCTTTGCTCCTGCATTAAATGAAAAGGATCCTCAATTTTTAGCCCGTATGCATGAGAGTGATTTATGGCAGGAAGATAAAAGTATAAATTCTAAATATTCTCTATTCTCCGATTCCAATTTTAATGACTGCGATTATCACGCCCAGTATCCAACCACATATCATCTTCGCAGTGAATTAGCACATTCCACAGATTCGCATGATGTCCGTCTTGTCTATCTTGCACTACATCATTTGATGAAATCACGGGGACATTTCCTCTACGAAATATCGGAAACATCGGACAATGACTCATCTTTAAGGGATAAGTTCGATGATTTTTATACTCTTTTATCAGATGCATACGGATTGGATTTTGTTCCGCACAATATGGATAATTATCTAAACATTTTGAAAACTCCTAATATGCGAGTTACGGAAAAGGCAGCTTTACTTACCGAAGGTCTAAAGAAGCCCAGCAAAAATGAAGCCGGAATTTCTCCCTTTTACATTTCTGAGTTGCTGGCAGGAAGGTCTGTTGCACTCTCCAATCTGTTCGGTGATGACCGATTTAAAGATGCCAAGAAAATTACGCTGCAAAATGATCTTGATGCAAATTACAATGAACTTTGTGAGGTATTAGATGATCATATATCCGTAGTTACTGCTGCCAAAGATGTATACGATGCCGCACGCTTTTCGGAAATTATCGGTACGCACAGATACCTTTGCGATGCCAAAATTGCTGTATATAAGCAAAATAACATTGACTTAAGAGCACTTAAAGATTATATTAAGGCGCACTGCATTGAACGATATAACTCTATTTTTGTGACAAAGAGGACAAGCTTGATAATTATGCTGCCTATAGCCAATATCATCATAAAAGCGGCGATTACACTTGCTCACAGGAGGCTTTTTGCAAATTCCTAAAAAAGTCTTTGCCTGAAATGGTGGAATCCAAATACCCTGTCATTGCAACTATATATCAAAAAATCGTTGATGGTTCTTTTCTGCCGCGTTTGCGAAGCTCTGAAAATGGAGTTATCCCCTATCAGCTTCAACTGCGCGAACTAGATGCAATATTGAAAAACGCTTCTTTATATTTACCATTTCTAGCACAACAGCAATGCGATGGTTACACTCCCGCTGAGAAGATTAGAAAAACATTTGAATTCCGTGTTCCGTATTATGTCGGTCCACTAAATGATAAAGCAGCACATCACTGGGCTGTTCGTTCTAACACTGATAGCAAAGAAAAAATTTATCCGTGGAACTTTAATCAACTGATTGATCTTGATCATTCAGCTGAAGCATTTCTCGTCAATTTAATCGGTCGCTGTACTTACACAGGTGACCCTGTTCTGCCTAAGGATTCTTTACTATATAGCGAGTATATGTTGCTCAACGAATTAAATCCATTAAAAATTGATGGTCAACCGCTTTCTACAGAGCATAAAAAGCAGTTGATTAAAGATATGTTCATACACCCTGTTTCCAAGCAAAAAGGCAAAGTCACTAAAAAGAAAATCTATGAATATCTGAAATCAAAAGGCTGGATTTCTAAAGCTACAAATATAGATTCTATCAACGGAATTGATGATAAGATCAAATCTGATTTGCGCTCCGCCTTCGGCAGTGCACAGCCGTCTGCCGGATTGTGGGCGATCAGCCGCTGCTCGACTGCCAGCTTCAGGGCAGAGGAAATGATTTGATGGATGTTGCGCACTGTTTTGGCGCTCAGTCCCTTGGGCTGCTTCTGTGCTTCGATTCGCTCTACCCGCCCTTCTGCCAACAATTTCTTGTAGAACTGTTGCAGATGCAGCGTCGTCAGATCATTCAACGGGATCTTGCCGAGCTGCGGCTTGATGTGGTTTTCGATGTAGCCATGATAGGTCAGGTAGGTGGATGGGCGCATTTTGATTTTGGCATAGTTCTCATACCACACTTCTAACCAGTTACCCACGGTGTAGGTCTTGGCCCGTCCGTAGTCGATGCCCACATTTTCCTCGATGGCTTTCTTCAGCTTTTCCTTGACTTCCGCTTGCGTCTTTCCAAGGACGTTTTTAATGATGGCCTTTCCTGTTTCTGGATCGTGACCGACTGTGTACCGACCCTCCCAGCGTCCGTCCTTTCGTTTGCGGATATTTCCCTCCCCGTTTGCTCGTCGCTTTGGCATATGTTAAGCAACCAGAGATTACAAGCGGGAATCCTGTCCACAAAAGAGCCAGATCTGGAATATATGTTCCATCGCCATCCACAAAGCAACAAGAGCGGTATATGAGATACAACCTTACCCTACGGAACAATCTCAGTGCAGTCGATCACCAAAAGGGGCCCAATTACCCTCGCACAGGCCCTGCTCCTTGGAAAATGAGCAGATTCATTTTTTATCATCATGCCAGGTATGACCGCCCAAAAGATCAGGCATACTGTAGCAAAGGGGGCCTGCGTATGAGAAAACCAAGCCGCGAGGCTTTGACGAAACGAATCTGGTTTGATTACTTCAATGAGGTCCTTCGCAAACAAAACCTCATTGATTGGAACACCTATCAGAAAATCAAGTTGTCTATCCAACAATAAGAAGCTGTTGATTGCATAAGCTCAAGTCAAAACCACCAGCTAAGCTGGCTGTCAGCATGTCCAGACACCCGGTCATTGTGCCCCATTTTTCCCCGTTTCAGCATCCCTCACCACTCATTTTTCCCGTTTACAAACGAAAAAGCCCAGCTTTCGCTGGACTTTTTCGACAGACTGGGGCATCCAAAAGGGTGCCCTTTTTCATTTCTGCAGGCCATGTACAGCCCACTCCGCTTCTGCCCTGTTCGTATCTAGGATACTCAACTGGCACTTCGATTTGCAGGATGCATGGATCTGGGCGCTTTACTCCCCATCCACAGGCTTGCCAACCATGTATACCCAGCCATGAGGAGGACAGACAGAATATGTCCAGTACCCGATGACCACACCGTCAAAGGGAGCAATGACCCGATCCACTTCCTCTCCGAACAGGTTCGTAATGATGGAAAGCGTGTCGCCCTTACGCACAGAATCCATTGCCTTCTTCACAGGCACATGAATCCCGCCGTTGCGGTTATAGATATAATCAATGTCATAGTGGTGTACGCCCTCATTGGCGGGCACGCTGCCCTCCAGAATCCCCAGCAGGGTCATCACATTGCGAATTCCGGTCTCCAACATCTGCTTGTGCTCATCCCGCTGATACATGCGGGTGCACTGTCCGCCGATCTCGGGTGTAATGCAGGGAATGCCCATCTGATAGGCATACTCATCCTCAATTCCGCTGTTCTCCGCGTAGCGGGTGTTCTTCCACAAGACCTTAAAGCCAAAGCACTGGGCCATTTCACGGGACTTATACGCCACAGGAGACTCCTCTCCGCAGTACAGCACAACAGGCTCCAGATACTCGCTGTTGCCGCCGCCGTGGATGCAGATCACCGCGTCAGCCTTCTTGATGATGTTCTCACAGTACCAGCTGCACACATAAGCCGTCATGGGGCCGGTTCCGCCCGGATAGATGCGATTCAGATCCTGGGGCACAAAGTCCAGGGTATTATAGCGCTTCATTTCGGCAAAGGCCTCTGCATTCAGGGCAGGGATTCCAATGAAGCTTCCCTTCATCTTGGATACATCCAGCCCCTCAAAGGTCTTGATAATTCCCTCAGTACCCTCATACTCGTCGCCGTGGTTGCAGGCATCCACCACCAACGTGGGACCGTCCTGGGCGCCCACCGCCAGCATAATGGGAATATTCACCCATGAACCGTTGGCCCGCTGGGCCAAATGAATAAAACCATATTCCTTGGTGCCCTTCTTTTGGAGTGCCTGGGTAAGATCAAACGATTCGTCATACTCTTTGATATTGGTCTGCATAATCCATATCCCCTTTCTCTATCATACCACACTGTCCGCGTCGCTGTTCAGTGCTTGGACAATGCTTGTGCACTCAGATACAAAGCGGTTCACCTGCCGGCGGAAGGCTGTCCGCCAATACAAAAATTCCTGAGGTGGCAGGTCGTTGCGGTGCTTGCCCCTGACCAGCTGCAGACCGGGCAGCAGGCCCACTGCAAATGTGTTGTCAAAGTGATATTCATCACAGGCACTGCACAGCAGTCTCGTCAGCCGGCCTCCTGCCTCCTTCGCCTGTCTGTCACTGGAAAAGCAGATACGCCCGGCACAGGCCTTGTCCAGCTCCTCCAGTGCCCGTTCTACAGGAGCGAAATCAAAGTCATCGCCGCAATGGGTCCGGATGTCTGCCACAGTATCTCTCATTTGCGCCAGACACCCTGCCGCGTCAAAGGGAAGATGCGCTTCATCAGCAAACTCTTTTACCAGCTCCACCAGCACCCGTGTATCCCTCATCAGAAGCTGGGGGTCCACCTTATCCATGGTATCCTCCACGGAATGCCACCACCAGCCTCCGCCGCTGCCTGCACAGTGCCAGCGGCCACGGTTGGGCGGCGCCTGATAAAAGTCAAAGGACACCTGGATGGGAATGCGCGGCCCGAAAAATGACAGGTCTGATCCCCGCCCCAACGGGCGGATCACCACCTCAGCCTGCCCGGTGCACCGACGCAGGATATCCCCAAGGGTATCCCCTGCCACACCGGACGTGGAAAACCCGATCTCCTGCGCTCCCATACAGCCGGGAGAGTCCATGTTGACCAGCGCCACACAACGGGCATCCAGGTCCTCAAACTGCTCATCGCAGTACCAAGTGCTCCCGGCATACCGTCCGTTGGAGTGGGCCGGCCACCACGCGATTTTGACACCCCGCCGCAGCTGCTTCTGGGACAGTACCCGTGCCAGTTCCAACACAGCGGCATTCCCGGTGGCATTATCCGTCACACCATAATCCCAGGAGTCATAGTGGCTGCCCACCAGCACATACTCCGGCGTTTCACCGGCCAGCTCGGCTACAGGGATCTGAAGACGCACACATCCACACTGCAGTACGCTGCGCACCGTCGCGGTACGGCTGCAGGCTCCAGGCGTCAGCAAGGGCAGTATGGATTCTCTGTCACAGCTTCTCAGGCCCACCACCGGAAAATCAGGATAGGTTTTTCCGTTTTCAGGCTCCGCGGTGCCCCACACAGGGCTGACCGTCTCGTAGTGAAGCACAGGCTCCTCGCTGGTCCACAGATGGATCAGGCCCTTTACACCGTATCCCCGCAGCTTTTGAACATAGTCCTCATAAAAATTGTCCCCAATCACGATGCAGCCCCGCGCCCCCGCGTACCAATCCTGCTCCTGTCTGGGCTTCAGCTGGTCGTGGGCATGGACATCATAAAACAAGGGGGCGGTCACTCCGTCCGGACAATGGGCGGAGAAGGAACGGGGAAGGGCTTCAAAGGTCTGATCCATCCCCTCTACAGTAACTGACGCTTCTATAGGAGTGGAGACATATCCGTCACACTCATACACGCGGCATGGAATGCCCCATTCCTGCAGCTTCTTGATCAGATAGCCGCAGGCACGGTGCTCATCTTCCGAACCGCCGATGCGCTTCAGCCCGGAAAACACATCCAGTGTCTCCATCAGGCATTCCCGTGAGAGTTCTTCCATTCCTCAATTCTCCTTTTGGTGCGCAAGGAAACACTGGTACACATCCTGCCAGGCAGCCTCATCCGTCACAAGGCGGAAGGCAGCCAGTGCACAGCACACAGCACCGTCATAGATGCCCTGATGAGCCCGCGCCTCTTTCCCGGTCTTTACCCATGCGTCCGTGTGAGGAGGATCATCTGTCTCGATGGTCTTTACCCGCAGGCAGCAGCTGGGCAGCCGGTGGGTCACCGCGCCGAAATCGGTAGAACCGCAGTCCTTCCGGGGCGGAGCAATTCCGTCACACGCAAATTTTTCTGCACACTCCATCAGCAGCGCACCCATGGCATCATTGATGGTGGTGTTGTAAATATGCGCCACAGGGGTAATTTGTACCTGTGTCTGGGTAGCCATGGCAGCAGCCTGGGCAATCTCCCGGGTCCACTGCTCCACGCTCTCCAGATACGCCATGGAGGAGTGGCGGATCTCTACCTTAACCTTGGCAAAATCGGGCACGGAGTTGACTGCCGTCCCCCCAGCCAGCACAATATTGCTCACCCGGCTGGAATCCTTGAGGTGATTGCGCATGAGCCCAAGCCCTGTCTGCAGCATGGTCACCGCATCCACTGCGCTGCGCCCAGCATAAGGCGCAATACCCGCGTGGGCGGTTTTGCCGTGAAATTCCACATCCATCTCGATCAGAGCCAGAGAGGGCGTCTCCAGCTGGGTCAATGTGCTGCCGTGCACCATGAAGGCCACATCAATATGGTCAAACCCGCCGTGGGCGGCCATCTCGTTTTTGCCTCCGTCCAGCGACTCCTCGCTGGGCGTCCCGATCACATGGATCTCAAAGGGCTGGTCCGAAGACTCCAGCACTCCCCGCAGGGCCATTGCCGCGCCGATCATGGCAGGGGTCTGCATATGGTGGGCGCAGCCATGTCCCTGGCCCCGCAGCGCATCATATTCCCCTAAAAATCCTACTGCGCGCCCTCCGGCAGCCCGCCCTCCCTTGTGGCGGTACACGGCACAAAAAGCCGTATCCAGCCCGGCGTAGGGAATGGTTACTTCAAAATCGTGGGCTCGCAGCCACTTTGTCAGCGCAGCTGAGGAGCGGTACTCCTCATAGCCCGGCTCGGCGTAATCAAAAATTTCGTCGCTCAGCGCGCACAGCTGCGGCATCAGCTCTGAAACGATATTCGCAATTTGCTTCTGAATTTCTTCCATGGCATGTCCCATCCTATATCTTTGAAATTTATAATATCCTGCCGTCGCGCCATGCAGTTGCGGCGGCCAGCTCTAAACGGATCAGTAACCGATCACCACAGCCAAAGCCAGGAAGACCATAGAAACCAGGCTGAGCAAAATCACCAGCTTAATGACGTACTTCAGCCACACGGAATAGGGAATCTTGGACGCAGCCAAAAATCCCAGCATGGTGGACGAAGTGGGGTAGATGGCATTGGTCAGGCCGTCACCCAGCTGGAAGGCCAGCACAGTGCTCTGGCGGGTCAGGCCCACCAGATCGCCCACAGGCGCCATGATCGGCATGGTGGCTGCCGCCTGGCCCGTACCAGAGTTGATGGGCAGGTTGATGATGTTCTGCACCAGGAACATACCGATGATCTTTACCGAGCTGGGCAGTGCCACAATCGCATTGGCCAAGGCATTGATAATGGTATCAATGATCATGCCGTCCACCATAACGGTATTGATCGTACCGGCCACTCCCACAATCATCGCACCGAAGGTGATATTGGCCATGCCCTGCACATACAGATCGCAGATCTTGTTGCCGCTGAACCCGGCCAGAATACCGCATACCACACCCAGCACAAAAAACAAAGTAGCCATTTCGGTGATAAACCATCCCAAGTAGGCCACGCCGTAAATCAAAACGGCAAGCGCGATGACAACGGCCAGAAGGATCAGCTTGTGCCGTCCGGTCACTTCAATCGCAGATACATCCACATCCTCCAGGTTGGAATCCTCGTTCCCCATCAGGTTCTTGGAGGGATTCTTCTTTACCTTCTCCGCGTAATGAATAATATACAGGCTGGTCACAACAATAAACGCCACCAGGATAATCCAGCGATACCAGGCTCCGGAGAACATGGGAGTCACACCCGCGATGGACTGAGCCACACCCACATTAAAGGGATTATAGATGCCCGCCGTAAAGCCCACGATGGAGCCCATGGCGATCATGGCTGTACCTGTGATGGTATCATAGCCCACTGCCTTGGCCACTGCAATCCCAATAGGCACAAACACCAGAACCTCCACAGACATTCCCATGGTGAAGCCGCCTACGGCAAAGACCGTAATGAAGATGGGGATGAGCAGCTTTTCTTTTCCCGCAAACATCTTGCCCAGCTTGGCACAAAAGGCGGTGATCATCCCTGTCTGCATAATCAGCTCAAAGGCGCCGCCGATGATGAAAATAAAGAAGATGATCTCGTTTACGCTGGAGCTGCCCAGAGTTCTCACAAAAGCCATGGGGATTTCCAGCGGTGAAACCGGTGACGATTCCACCTGAGTGTATGTACCCGGTACAATCAGCATACGGCCGCTGGCATCCTCCTGGCGCTCAAACTGGCCGGCAGGAATCACGTAGGTCAGCAGGCAGACAACCAACACGATCAGAAACAGAATAATGTACGTGTGGGGCATCTGGATGCCTTTTTTCTTTTTCGACGTTTCAATGGACATTCTTCTCTGCACTCCTCACAATCAAGTGTCTAATAATTATACATTTATTTTTTTCTTTATGCAAGGGCAAATCGAGATTTATCGAGGAATCTGAATTTATCGTAAAAAACTCCCTTGAGCCGCCAGCGGCTCAAGGGAGTCTATGGATGTTTTGACCACTGTATCCACAAAAACTGATTAAAGTTCCAGCCCATTCCACGCTTCTGTCAGCCGACACAGCCGTTACAGAAGCGTGTGTGCTGCTGAAGTTTCCACTGGGCAGGCTGACACGGGCATAGCGGCCATCCCAAATTCAGTGTAAACTCCTCAGCTTGGAAGCGCGCAAAGTTTATCTGCAGCCACAGCAGATTCATCCCGCTGCCGCCTTCTCCTATACGATGTTCCCCCTCACAGACTGAGGGTACAGATGTAACGGATGGGTCGAATATGTCCTGCAACCGTGCGGTCTATGCGCCGATAATTCATAGTTCGTATGGGCACCATCTTCTTAATAGTGAGCATAACCTCCTGCATTTTTCGCTCCCGATCCAGTTCTGCTTGCTCTTGTTTTCGACGAGCCTCAACGGCAGCATAATCGGTGAACAGATCCATCTGCTCAAATTCGCCCTCTCTGGTCATCGCCTCACTCTCTGAAATCACCCGACCCGCAACGATGTTAAGTCGCCGCACCATGAGGTCGGTATTCACAATACGATCAAAGAGCGCTGTAGCTGCCCCCATGATTTTCTTTGTAGAGGAGGTATAATCGTTCAGGCGCTCGGTTCCATGGGCGTGCTTTGGAACCTCGCGGCCATAGTGATCCTTGACTATTGGGCCATGATAACGATTTCGCCGTGCCGGATCAGTTAGGTTCTCAATGTCATAGCCGACCGTCAGAACAATCTGGTCGGTCATCAGCTTCTTACTCACCAAATCCAGTGCCAGTTGCTCTGCCATTTCTCTCAGCACCAACCGAGCCCTTTCTGCGGAATACGGGCAATGCAGGACCTGACCGGAACCAAGGCTGTTTTCACTGGGATGATATGCCTTAACCGCTTGGATGGTACAGGGTTCCCAGCCCCACGAATGGTCAATCAACAACTCAGCGTTTTTCCCAAAGAGCTGGTAAAGAAGATCCTCATTGCATACCGACATTCGCGCAACATCGCCCATGGTAAACATTCCGTGTGCCTCTAACTTCTTGGCGTATCCACGTCCAACCCGCCAGAAATCGGTGAGTGGCTGGTGCGACCACATGGTTTGACGGTAGGTCATCTCATCCAGCTCTGCGATGCGCACGCCGTTCTCATCCGCAGGGATATGTTTTGCCAAGATATCCATTGCGACTTTACATAAATAAAGATTCGTACCAATACCTGCGGTGGCTGTAATTCCGGTATTCTCGATCACATCCAGGATAATTTTCATTGCAAGTTCTCTGGGGGTAAGTTTGTAGGTGGATAGATAATCGCCAAGCTGGACTAGAGCATATTATAGAGAATTCTACGGGCAATAACAATAAAATTTTCGCTGATTTAAGTTATGAAATGCGATTGAATTGTGAAGATTTGAACCGAATTGCTGATGTTCGTGTATATGTCAATGATGTGCTTGAGTCCTCTGTTTACAATAATGGACGAATTTATTTTCCTAGTCGAGGGATAAGCAATAGACGAATTTTTCTAGATTGTTATGGGTTTGCGGAGTTGTCTATTACGCTTATATTAGTAGATGGACAAGAATGTACGCTGAATTCAGAGTATTTACCGATTTTGGTGCGACGAGAGGAACTTAATAATTCGGTAGAAGCAATGGCTAGATTTGTTTATAATAATCAAGAATGGCTTTTGTTAAATGGAGAACTCAAACCGAAAAAACCATCTGGGCTTAAAGAGAATGGGTACCGTAGTCTTGCGACACAGATTTTGTTAGCAGAAGAGATTGCAGCTATATATGAGAGTAGTTATGGATATTTCAAAGCTAATAGCAGATTCAAGTTGGAAAAGATGTCTGTAATTGAGAGACTAGAGCGAATACAATATGTGACGCAGGGAACGCTGTCATATACAGCAACGCATCCAGAGTACTTGCGGCAAGTAAATAGTACGCAAGGTATATTTATTGGAAATCGTGTGTATCAACCACAGAAAACAGAAACTGTTCAAAATACACGCTCATATGATATATATGAGAATAGAGTGATTTTAGCATTTCTAAGGAATATGATTGATTCGGTACAATCTTTGCAAGGATATTGCTGTAATCTATTAAGTAAAATCCCCAATGATGAAGATTATAGCTCAGAGTACATTTATTCATCATTTTTTATGTTTTCTGAAACAAGAAAAATGATAGAAGATGGAAAGACTCAGTTGGAGAAATTGTCTGAAAAATTTACATATTTATGGGGAATGTATAGTGATATTCTTCGTATCCCCCTAGATCAACATATAGTACCCCCTAGACCGACTGCAATTTTTCTCTCCGTTCCACAATATAATCGAATATTCGTTAGAATTCATCAATGGTTTAGTTTTGGAATATATAATTTTTCTAAAGAACATTTTATGCTCTCCTTTATTAAAATTTCAGCTTTGTATGAAAGTTATCTTTTGGCGAAATTCCTTTGCTATTTCAGAGATAGAGGGTATTCATTGGAGTCTTCTAGACGTTGCGTATATCCGGTATCAAAACGATGGAAATACAAAAATACTTCTGTACGAAATACATTTGTATTAAAAAATGGTCAGAAAAGGATTACTTTATATTATCAGCCTGTAATTTTTGATACAGATCAGCGCTCTGTAAATGGTATCGGGTTGTATAGAAATAATTCTATATCTGTGTATGTGGGTAATGAAGATGACTGTAGGCAAGGCGGTCATTACTATGTGCCAGATTTTCTGATTAAAATTGAAGAAAATGGCGATTCCCAATATATGATCGTAGATGCAAAATTTAGTGATTATAGTAGTGTACGACGCTATTATGTAAAAGATTTGGTGTTTAAGTATTTATTTTCAATTAGTCCAATCGAGGAAAATGAATTAGTATGCGGTCTTTGTATTATGTATGGTAAATGCAAGTCTAAGGAACGACTGCAAACAGCATATGATAAGCAAATATTAGGCACTGAAATCTATCCATTTATAGAAATATTCCCCTTAATAGAAGGAATAGATTCTGCAGGACAGTATGAAAAGATGGATCGATTGCTGAAGAAATTACTATAAGATTTAGGCAAAAAAATAAAGCTGCCCGCTCGGGCAGCTTTATTTCTCTCTCAAAAGAACTGGATCGGCTGACGCAGCGGCGGCTCCATATTATACATATTCGCCATCGTTTGCATCGCAGTCCATTTCTGGTCAGTCAGCACATGAGCATAAGTATCCAGCGTAAATCCAACAGAATAATGTCCCAGCAGGATCGAAAGCGTTTTCGCATCCATGCCCTGCTCCATTGCACGGGTAGCAAAGGTATGCCGCAGTGCATGAAAGTTGTAGTTCGGCAGATTGGCCGCCGCCAGCATCTTCTGGTAATATTCGCGCATGAGGCGCGGCTCGACATAGAGGCCGTTCTCCTGCGTAGCAATCAGACCGCTGTCAAAGTAGGAAGTACCCATTGCGGCGGCATCCTGCATCTGCACGGTTCGCCAGTTCTGGAGGTCCATCACTAGCTCGGGCAGCATAGGGATACTGCGGATACTGTTCTGCAATTTCGGTGTCTGCGTAACGATTTCGGTTTTGCTGTCGGCCTCGTCATCATCATAGCGCTGTAAACGATTGAGTGTCTGGTTGACATGAAGCATATTCGTATAGAAATCAATATCACACCAGCGCAGGCCGACGACCTCGCCCAATCGCAAGCCTGTCACTAAGGTCATCCGCACGAATACACCATACCGGAACTGATAGCTTGCCTGCACCAAACGGGCCTGCTGTTCACGGGTCAAAACCTCAATATGCGGTTTGATGAGCGGCGGCAGGCTTACACTGCCGGACGGATTGGAGAGAATCAGTCCCTCTGACTGTGCCTGTGCGAGAGCCTTATGTAAACACATATTCAGATTGGAAATGGTTTTGGGAGATAATTTCTCCTGCTCCTGCTTGTAGTTGTAGAATATCTGGAGCGTACGCGGGGTCAGCTCTTTCAGCTTGATAGTGCCGAGCGACGGTTTGAAATGCTTGCGGACATAGGTTTCATAGCTCTTATAGGTGGACTGCTTGAGCGTGTGCTGCATATAAGTCGTCAGCCAGTTATCCAGCCATTCGCCTACGGTCGTATTGTTTTGTAAATACTGCGGTGTCTGTACCATAGCGACACTCAAAGCGTGCTGTATATCAACAGCTTCATCAAGTGTATCGGCGTACTTGGAAATACGAGTCGATTTACCGGTTTCCATATCTCGGCCGGAGATACGGACTTCATAGCGTCCATTCGGTTTCTGGCGGATACTGCCCTCACCGTTGTGACGCTTTTTCTTAGTCTTCTTATTGTTGTTCATCTGTAATGCCTCCGATGCGGTTTTACTGATGAGTTCGGATCGGGTTAGAATTTGATTTTAAGGTGAAATGGTTCTGTGCTATAATGGAAATCAATAGATGACAGAAACGGTGATACAGTTGGAAAAGACCACAGGCGAATTGATGGATATTCTGCGCAGCAAGCCAGATGCAGCAGCCTTTGTTCAGGAGAACGCTGACGAGTTGCAGAATAAAACCGTACCGGAGCTATTAGCGGACCTGCTGGAACGTAAACAGCTGACAAGGGCGGCAGTAATCCGTGCGGCAGGCTTGGCGCGTACCTATGGCTACCAGCTTTTCGACGGTACTTATACACCGACACGGGACAAGCTGATACAGCTTGCGTTTGGCTTTCAGCTTACGGTAGAGGAAACGCAGGCGCTTCTCAAAGCCGCAGGCCATGCTGTGCTGTACCCGCGAAACGCGCGTGATGTGGTCATTATAGAGTGTCTGTACCAGCGATGCGGCATCATTGCGTGCAATACCAAATTGGAGGCACAGAACCAGCCGCTGTTAGAGTAATTTAGGGAAAAGGAGAGTGCTTTATGAATACTAAGGATGTAATTAATCAGAAAATTGCGGATCTTGATAAATTGATTGAAAATCTGCGGCATCAAATAGATGATGCAGAGAAACAGCAAATTGAGCTGTATCAGCAATTAAATAATATTCAACGGCAGGAGATTGCTGATTCGTGTGTTTCTTGCATTTATGAGGTGAATACAGATAATTCTATGTATGCATTTTTAGATGCAAGGACCAAAACTACACCGATTATGGATAAGTTCTATTATTCTAAAAAGAAGTTTTTAGTATTTAGAAAATTTGGTATTACATCTAATTGGAAGAGTTTATCGCTGGTTGTCATGAGAAGTCCTTATCAGGTAATAAAGACGAAAGATATTCTTACCATGACAGGTTTAAAGAAGCTCTCCGGAGCATATATCTCCAGTACTTATTTACGACGCCCTTCTTTTGCTGCCGAACTATTCAAGGAATTATCTCGTATTCCGGAAGGGAAGATTAAAGAGGGGGCAAGGATACCCTTCACAATGCCTTGTCACTTAGGCGGTCAGACTTTTATGAACCAAACGGGATATGGTTCTGAATATGAAGGAGATATGTTGGTTCATGAAGGTACATTATATGGTGAAGTCACAGATTTTCAGATTATTGGCGTTATTGTGGAAGAGCGTTAATGCGGATGATTGCTACTTTAGATTCCGATACAACGTTGCCTTCTTCACCCCGGTCAGCTCCTCAATCTCCCGAACGGTATACTGTTTGGTATGATAGAGCTTCACAGCCTGCTTGACTTTTTGTGCATTGGTGCGCGGTCTGCCGCCGATATGGCCGCGTGCTCTGGCGGCATCCAAACCCTCTTTGGTGCGCTCTGCAATCACATCACGCTCGAACTGCGCGACGGCACTCATCAGCGTAAACAGCAGCTTGCCTGCCGGTGTGGAGGTGTCGATCTGCTCTTTCAGGCTGACCAGATGCACACCGCGTTCGCGGAACAGTTCCACCAGCTCAATCAGGTCTTTCGTGCTGCGGCCCAAGCGGGACAGGCTCTCAATCACCACCGTGTCGCCCTCCATCATACGGTCGAGCAGTTTGTTCAGCTCCGGACGATCGCGTTTGGTGCCCGTCATTTTCTCATTGAAAATGTAGTCCACGCCGTACTGCGACAGCATATCAAGCTGCCGCGCAAGGTTCTGCTGTTCGGTGCTGACACGGGCATAGCCGAATTTATAGTGCTTCATATCGTCCTCCTGTTCCAAAACTCGTTTCAAAATCAATGTGCCGAAAGTCAGGCGTTTTTGAAACTACACATCATCGGTCAGATCAAATAATTCGTCCAATGCTTCCAGCACCTCTCCAAGTACCCAAATCACGCTGAATAAGCCCATGTCGTTCGTCCCCCTCTCTTAGTATGCGTATAGCAGCTCACCGGTCATTTCGTGCAGTAGAGTAGGATCGTAGAGCATTTCTTCAATCTCCTCCTCCGAACAACCGTAATCGAGCAATGCCTGAATTTCATCCGCCGTTATGCCGAATGCTTTCGCCACGCTGAACAGGTCATCGTAGTTCGCAGTCGTGTCCTCGTAGTAATCACGGTAATACGGATAACGCCGCCACCAGTGCTCATAGCTGCTTTTCGGCATAAAACTGCCGGTAGTGATATGTCCTGCTCGGTCGATTTTCAAAATCTCGCCCTCCCTTGGCTCCAGAATGTCAGAGGGTGTGTTCAGCTTTAACTTCTTGATGGTTTTGCAGAGAATGTCCCTCGTCGAAGCGTAGAGCAAGTAACCATCATAGAACATTACGCACAACGGGTTATCTCCAACTACGAACCAGATGGAGTTGTCCTTATCAAGCACCGTAAAGACGAAAGAGCCCTCGACCTTCTCAGCCATAGCTTGCAGGCTGTCAAAGTCGAGGGTTTTGTTTTTCTCTAAGAGCTGGACGGCAACATAACTGTCGGTTTCCACGCTCGTCAGCGGAAGATTTTCCGTTATACGGAGTTCCTTATCGTTCCAGAGAACGCCGTTATGTGCAAGTGCAAAAGCACCGCTGTCAACATGACCAAGGAACGGATGATTATTCTGGTTAAACTGCGCGTTACCCTGTGTGGTCATACGGGTATGACCCATGATAGTATTCACGCCGTGTGGAATATGAATTTTCATCTTCCGAGCGGGAATCGGGCGTTTGTAGATTCGCAGACGGTCGTTGAAATTGTAGGCAATGCCGGTTGCATCCGTGCCGCGCACCTGACACTCTCTTGCAAGAGTATTCAGGATTTTGTTTTTCGTATGGGTGTTGAGCACACCTTTGAAGTCGATTAAGCCAAACAGACTGCACATACTCATTCCTCCTCGCTTGCGGTGACAGGTTCGTTGACATACAGGCGGCGTTCCTTAAGATACTGGATAAGCTCCGGCTCCTTGATTTCGTCGAGGAAGTCAAACCAGCTCATGTCCTGCACCTGATAATCGGACAAAGAAACAGCCACCTCGACCAGATGATTTACCATCTGCAAGGTGGCTTTCAGTGTGTTTAACTTCAAGGTTCCGCGGAACATACGGATTTCTACGGTGTCAGAGTTCGTAAGATTGACCGCTGTATAGCGCCCAGCGCAGGAGTTCTTCGCGTGGCTCATCTGCTCGGACGGCGTAAGACGGATACCGTACCGAGCCGCCCAGCGGTTCATCTGGCTCTGCGTACGGCGGCTGAATCGAAGCAGCTCTGCCCAGAACTTTTCGACAAAGTACAGCAGGCGCGCAATCGCGGCCTCCTGCTGTTCGTAAGTACAGCCAAAGGCCAAGCGCGAAATATGAACGTGCAGGCCGCAGGTGCCGGCGGCATGGCTGAGATACCCCATGCGCTGTGCTTTGCAGAGTACCTGTTCCCACGGCATTTCGTTCAGGTGGTATTCCAGCGTCATGGGATGTGTAACAAGTTCAAGACCCTCATCCAGACTGCCATCGGTTTTGATGTACAGGTTTTCGGCGTTTGCATTGGCAATGTCCAGCAGCTTTTGCGCGTTGCTGTTGACCGTGCCGCCCTCGTCGATTTCCAGCTCTACGCCAAAATGCCGCAGGCCCTTGCCGTGGAACACAAGGTCGGGCGTATAGTTGTAGTCGTGAATCGCGCCCTCGTGCTCGTCCCAGCAGTCTGAGCAATAGGAATGATCGTCGTCATCGAAGTAAGCATCATAGCTGCGCAGGATGCAGCCACAGTCGTGGCAGCGGACATAGTGCTCGTCAAAACAGCCCTCGCAGAGCGTGTGATGATCGTCCTCAATGGCGCTTTCCTGATAGATGCGCTCGCCGCAGCGGTCACAGGTTACTGTCAAACGATCTACACAGTCCTCACAGAGCCAGTCACCCTCTACCTCAAACATTTTGCTGATCGGGTGCTCAGCACCACAGTTGTCGCAAATTCGAGTATCTTTCATTTTGGTTTCCTCCATTCAGTATTTGTTGGGTTGTTGATACTTCATGGAGATAATATGTAATTGAAAATACTCTTATTTACGGAAATAGTACAAATCCCCCATTTATGCACACATAAATGGGGGAAATCTTCTGTGTTCCGCGTTCCGCGTTCTGACGGTATACTTTTTACACTTATACTTATTATTACTATTATTCTTAATATACACTGTGGAAAAAGTATCTATGCGGAACGCAGAACGCGGAACAGACCATTTCTTTTAACAGTTAATCGCTCCACTCCTTGTATTGATAATTTCTCATCATAATCGTTTGAAACTGCGCTCTGCTATTGGAATCTGATGCCACTTCATACAGAACCTTAAACAATCCTTCATTTTCTTTTGCTAACTTATAAAAAGCATATCCTATACGCTTTTCAATTTCAGGATTTTCCTTATGCAATGTATATTTCTTTGTCAAACTTTTTCGCAATTCATCTTCTTTACGTTGATCCTTCTCTCTGTTTTTCACATATTGCTTTTGTAATTCCCAGAAATCCATAAAATTTTTCTGTTCTTCAGGAGTTGCATATGCTAAACGATAAGAAACGTCTGCATATATAGATTCTGATTGCTGACCTTTTGACTTTTGCCATGTCATTTCATTTTGTTCTTCAACAAAATTCTCAACAAACTTTTCCTGCGCTTGCAACGATGGCCGCAATTCATCTTCAAACGAAATAGCCTTTATCAGCTTTTCTTCTGTCTGTTTCTCAGGGTAAACGCTATTATGAGCCTTCTCTCTTGTAATCCAACGAAAATCTTCCACACCTGCAAAATATTCCGGACATACATCAAAAATCTTTGCAAGATAATGGCACCATTCCCTACTGTTGCATTTTCCCTGCTCAATTTCCTGCAAATAGGACACCGATATATCTTCACCTATCATATCCATAACCTTTTTTCTCACCTGCTCATGTGAAAGGCGACGTTTTGTTCGCTCCTCATGATACCGCTTGCCAAAGAGCACCGGATCAACTTCCCATCGTATAGGTGTTTGTCTTGCTATGTTGCGCGGCTTGTGCGCTATACAACACTGTACCCATTCTATTTGCACTTTATTTTCATTAGACATACTATTTTTCTCCTTCCTGTTAATGATTTTTTCGTTTTTATCCATAAACTTATATGAATTTCTATTCTCTTATTTTATGGTCTGCAAATTTCATTACAACTAAATCTTCTTTTGATAGCTAATTCCGTGCTAACCCTCAATGTTCTCTTTTCACAAACACCTCTAATTGTTGCTGATTTCGTAGATTTTGTATTTCTTACTACTTAGTGTATTATGTCATCGAGGCCTCACAAGTACAAAAACAAGGAGGTATTCCTACGACATCAAACAATTACCCACTGGACAAAAACGGATACGCTATTCCCATCCTCTTTGATGCGATCAACTTCGGAAGCAACAAAGCAATACCCGCCGATTCACCGACAGCATCGCCAGAAGATGTGATGAACAATGTCCTGTCTGCATTTTGTTCCAATTCCTCTGATATTACTATATCACAACAGGAGTATACCAACAATACAGACAGTCCAGAAAAGGCTATGTCCGCTCCTGCTCTGCCACCGGTTTCCTGTGCGCCTGCACAGCAGGCAGCAGTTTCGATTCCAGAGAATCAGCCTGCACCAACGGAAACAGCCGTTTGTCCACCCGTAATAGAGCGTCCCAAAGCGGCCAATGCCGCGACTATCGCCAACCACATTGCCGCAACTAGAAAAATCCGCATCTACCAAGAGCACATTTACTGGTATGCGAACGGCTGGTATCACCTATTGCAGACCGGTGAGTTACGCCGCCTAATGCGCGCGCTCTGTACTGCCGACATTGAAAAGCACAGCAGCAATCGAGTTTTCGAGGACATCGAAGTCTTCCTGCTCAGCAATTCCAAGCTGCTTGCTGAACCACCAGGCAACCATTCGCTGCTCTGCATCCAGAACGGTATCTATGATATGACAACGAACACCATATCGCCGCATACTCCTGCCTACTTTTTCACACATTGTCTGAATGTATCGCTGCCTACTCTGTGCCATGGTACGCCGCACTTTGACAATTTCATAGGTTTTATCACCGGAAATGATTACGCTCTGCAAATGCGTATCTGGCAAATGCTCGGCTATATTTTTGCCTGTGATACCGATGGTAAGGTATTCTTCCTGCTGCAAGGTGTCAGCAACAGCGGCAAAAGCGTGCTGCTTGAGCTGCTGCGCTCTATGTTCAATCCCGAAGCTGTGAGCACACTTGATCTTTACCGTCTTGGCGATCGTTTTTCCGGTGCAGCCCTGATTGAAAAGAAGCTCAATATCTGCGGTGATCTTCCTAATCGTACGCTCTCGGCACAGGCCGTTGCAACGCTCAAACAGATCACAGGACGCGATCTTATGACAGTGGAGGAAAAGTATAAGCCGCTTGCAACCATGGCACCAGCGATCAATCTCGTGTTCGCATCGAACTTTCCGATTCGGATGGCCGAAGAAGATACGGCGCTGTTATCCCGCATGGTGGTGATACCTTTTCGGTTCTCTATCCCTACGGAACAGCAGGATCATCTACTCACGCAGAAAATCCTCGCCGAGCGGGACGGCATCTTTCTCCGCGCAATCCACGCATATCACCGTCTGCTTGCGGACAAGTACATCTTTGCAGGACAGGCCCTCGTCGATCAACTGTTATCCCAGTCCTACGCATCGCCTGTGGCCGAGAACCAGAATATCGCTGCATTTCTAAATGATTGCTGTATCCTGACCGGTGACAACAGCTTTACTTCTACACAAGACCTGCATGAAGCCTGCACCGCCTATTGCGTGAAACACGACTTGCCGATCATAACCGATCGGACACGCTTTTCGCGCATACTGCGCAGCCAGCTTGCGAATAAAGTCGAGCCGAAAAAAATACGGATCGGTGACAAGACCTACAATGGGTACATTGGAATTAAACTATCGAACCAATAAGGAGAAATAAATTATGAGTAAGCATAAAAATAACTACAAAAGCAAAAATGGCCGCTACTATGTTCTCAAGGGCAGCAATGCCGTTATGATCGCCTACAACTGGGATCAGGCAAACGAATGTTTCCAGAAGTACATCTGCTCTCCTAAACGTCAAATCTCACATTGCTCTTACTTAGATGCACAGCACGATGCGCTGAACCACCTCAGCGAGATTGCACCCGGTCTTCCTATTCCACTCGAACTACCGCTTGGCCGTATTATCACGGTCCGGTCGCTCATGCAGCAGTACTTAGGCAATACGGAGGTCTGATTCTATGACAGCACAAGTAAAATGTATCACCTTATCCGCCCGTGATCTGGCTGAACTGCTCGGCATAAGCCGTAGCGCTGCCTATGCGCTCTTTCACCGCGAGGATTTCCCAACACTCAAAATAGGCCGCCGCCTGCTTGTAACGCACGATGCGCTGATGCAATGGCTCAAAGAGGATGCCGCCAAGAAAAGTGCCTGAATATGTAGCAGAGGGCAAGGTCTAAAACCTTGCCCTCATCTTATCTCACGCACAGCATTTATCCCCAGCTTGTGCAAAACTTGCATACCTGTGCTATACTATTTACATACAACCGAACTGTATGTGCCGGAAAGGAGTATTCTTTTACTTATGGCACGAAAAAATAAAAAGCGTGAAGCCGGAAGCGGCTCTATTACCAAGCGGAAAGATGGCCGCTGGCAGGGTCAGTATGTGTCCGGTTACGATCCGGAAACCGGAAAGCCTCGTCGTCATACCATTTACGGCCAAACACAGAAAGAAGTCGCAGAGAAACTGCGTGCTGCAACCTCCAGTATTGACAACGGCACCTTTCAGGAACCGCGTAAAATCACGGTAGCCGAATATGCCGCAGAATACATGGCAACTCATGTTGCCACGCTGACCGATTCCACACAGCGCAGTTACGAGAAAAATCTTCGGCTGCATATTCTTCCCGCACTGGGTACTCGCCGTTTGACCGACCTCACCCACCGCGAGGTACAGCGCTTTGCTTTGTCTTTAGGCGTAGGCGGTAAAGGACTTGCCCCCAAGACTGTACACACCGTATTCGGCACGCTGCACGCCCTGTTGACCGCCGCACAGCGCGATGAGATCTTACAGCGCAATGTTGCTGACTTCTGCTCTCTGCCGCGTGTAACGCAAACCCGCGCCAAAGCGATCACCTCTGCCGAGCTGAATCAGTTTCTCGATCTGATCCGCAAGGACGAATTCTATTATCTGTTCTTCCTCGATATTTTCTCCGGTATGCGCCAGTCCGAAATTCTCGGCTTGCGCTGGGCTGACATTGACTGGGACCGGAACAGCCTTGTTGTACGCAAGCAGCTCCAGCAGAAATGCAAGAAAGGTGATTACAGTTATACGCTCATTGACCCGAAAGAGAACAAGCAGCGGCGTATTATTCTGGCGGAAACGGCTATGCTTACGCTTCAGAAGCAGCGCACCAAGCAGCAGCGTCAGCGTTTAGCCGCCGGACCGCTGTGGAACAATCCGTTTGATCTGGTTTTCACCAATGAATTTGGCCGCGCACTCAACCACCAGACCGTATACAAGCACCTCAAGCGTCTGCTGCGTTCCTGCGGTATGGGGGATTATACGTTTCATTCTCTGCGCCACTCATTCGCTACGATTTCGCTGGAAAACGGCGATGATATTAAGACCGTACAGACGAATTTAGGCCACAGCACGGCTTCGTTTACGCTGAAAACCTACGCTCATGTCAGTGACCAAATGCAGCGCAGCAGTGCCGCCCGTATGGAGGAGCTGATCTCCAGTCTGGGAGCCGTAAATTAGCCCGTTGCTGTCACGATTGCTGGCAAGAAAAATTAAGTCATTCTAAAAGTTATCGTTTTCTATCTATAAATGCAGAAAAGCTGCACTTTTCACAATAAAAAGTGCAGCTTTCATGGCGGAGACAGAGAGATTTGAACTCTCGCGCCGATTTCTCGACCTACTCCCTTAGCAGGGGAGCCCCTTCACCAGCTTGGGTATGTCTCCATGTCAAGGTATTGAGTTGTGCGCGGAGTTATTCTCGATCGAACCCTCCGCGCGCAATCTCGTGATTGGCGGAACGGGTGGGATTCGAACCCACGCGCCCTTTCGGACAAACGGTTTTCAAGACCGCCTCGTTATGACCACTTCGATACCGTTCCGTATCTTGCCCGATAAGCAAGATATATTTTACACCAGATCCTCGTGTTTGTCAACACATATGTGAACATTTGTTCTCACTTTTTTCTTATCACAATTTCATGCAGAGATGCGACGCTCGCCGCGGGAGCAAAAAGAGTAGACACCTGCGGTTCTACCCTCTTTGAATACCCGTTTCCCTTGGCAGCCTACCTTGGGTGCAGATGGTAGACTGCGTAAGCAGGAAAAGGAGTACGGCAGAGGATTTTTTCTTCCGCGTTGTATCCGCATATTCGCATTTCGCTTACCGTACTGCTACACAGGTCGGCTACTCTACGCAGGCGCGGCACAAGGTGAATTGCCCGAAGGGCAAGAGAAGGTACTCTGAAGTATGACAGTGCCGCGCAACTCGTTGGTTTGTGCAGATTATCCATTTCCTGCGGGTATAATCACTGCTCGGTGTTAAATCTCTCCACTCTTAATTCTCCATTCTCCATTTTCAATTCTCAATTTTCAACTCCTCACTCCTAACTCGCCACTCTCCACTCTTAACTCATATTGCCAACAAAAAACAGCCGAACCACAAGGGTTCGTCTGTTTTTGTGCCTTATTTCAGCTTTTCTTCCCACTCTTTTACCTTAAAACCCGGAAGAGCAAAGTCCTCGCCGATGATCAGCGGGCGCTTGACCAGCATGCCGTCAGTCGCGAGCAGCGCATACTGCTCGTCCTCGGTCATGGCCGGCAGCTTGTCTTTGAGCCCCAGCGCCTTATACTGCAGGCCGCTCGTATTAAAGAACCGCTTAAGCGGCAGACCGCTCTTTTCGTGCCACGCACGCAGCTCCTGCTCGGTCGGATTGTCCTGCTTGATATCACGCTCGTCAAACGCCACGCCGCGCTCCTGCAGCCACGCCTTCGCCTTCTGGCAGGTCGAGCACTTGGGATAGCATACAAACAGCATTTCGTTGTCCTCCTCTGTTAATCCTCGGCTGCCGTCTGCGCCACGTCCGAGCGGCACAGGCAGAACAGCTCAGCAGCCAACATAACGCACGCTGCTGCAGCCAGAATGCCGCGCAGCACCATTTTGATCGACCACATGGACGGGATGCCCATCAGCATAGCCAGACCGTAGCCGCCGATATCCGACACCGACATGGTGACCGCCACTGCGGCAAAGAACGCCAGCATAGCCGGAGCCGGCTTGCCAAACAGCAGACGCGCCAGCTCATAAAACGCCAACACAATCATCACATCCGCTACCAGTCCAAAGCCAAACGACGCCAGCTTCGGATCGGTGCAGGTCATGCGGTAGTTGACCAGCAGATGCAGGCAGCTCCAGAACAGCGGTACGAGCGTCATTGCGGCGCTCTTTTCCGTCATCTGTACGCCCTGTGCCTTGGCCAGACCAATCATGCAGCCGCCGGTCAGCACGCCCATGATTGCGTAGACGATCTCCAGAACACGCGCCCATGCAGCCACGTCCTGCTCTGCCGTGGTGATGGTCAGATACAGGTAACCCAGACTGCCCCCCGCTACAATCAGTCCCGCAACGACAGCCGCCATGCGGAACAGCGCCTCCTTCGTGCCGAGCAGCTGCTCAAACGGTACCTTATTGCGCGTCTTAAGCGGCAGCGCCAGCACAGCATATACGATTGCACTGATAGCGAACAGCGCGATCACGAACCAGATCCATTTATCGCCTGCCGTCGGCAAGCCGGTGCTTACGTCAAAACCGTTCAGCAGGTGCAGCGCGCGCAGCGCAATCCCCGGAACGCACAGCACGACCGCCAGAATCGGCAGGAGCTTCGTTGCTTTCATGTTGTTTCCTCCAGTAAGAGATAGTATTAAACGCTACTATTATAGCATACTTGCCGCAAGGCTTCAATACAGCGAATAATTGATATTTGCATATAAAAACAACCGCCTGTTCAAAACAGACGGTTGTTTCGCGCATTGCGCGTGTTCAATAGAATTTGCCGTGCAAATTCCAAAAATCCGGGAGCATGTACCGGCGCAACGCGGCCGAGAAGCCGCGCAAGGATAGCGCAGGATTTTTGACTTTGAGAGGGAGAAAATTTCCGTACGGGAACTTTCAGACGACTTTGGAACGGCCTGCGGTCCGTTCCTGCTTGTCGGCGGAACCGTGTTTCTGCGACAGCAATCAGTGCTGGCTTACCTTGGGCATCTGCACCTTTTCCTGTGCATTGAACTCCGTGTTTGCCGGAGTCTGCTTGCTCATGCCGAGCTTGAGCAGAATCGGCGTTACCAGCGTAGTAACGATAACGACCAGTACGATCGGCGGGAACATGTGCGGGTCGATCAGACCGGCCTGCTCGCCCTTCTGTGCTACGATCAGCGCAACCTCACCGCGGGATACCATGCCCAGACCGATGGAGAATGCATCATAGGTCTGGAAGCCCATGACGCGGGCACCGAGACCACAGCCGATGATCTTGGTCAGGATTGCAACGATGGTCAGTACCACTGCGAAGATCGCCATGGTGCTGGTCAGACCTTCCAGGTTGGTCTTAATACCGATGGAAGCGAAGAACAGCGGAGAGAACAGCATGTAGCCGAGCACGTTGGTCTTGCTTGCAACATAGTCACGCGCAGAGGACAGACGGCACATTACGATGCCTGCGAAGTATGCACCGGTAATATCTGCAATACCGAAGTAACGCTCCGCAACGTAACTCATCAGGAATGCGAATGCAACCGCATAGATCGCGATACGGCGATGACGATGCCACTTTTCCTCCATCTTGAGGAATACGCGGTACATAACGAGACCAACAACCAGTACGAAACCGAAGAACGCAACGATGCGGCCGAGTACCAGAATCGGCTTTACCGACGGGTCAGTCAGTGCGGTCAGAATGGTCAGCACCACGATACCGAGGATATCGTCGATTACAGCCGCACCGAGGATTGCTGTACCGACTTTACTTTTCAGCTTGCCCATCTCACGCAGGGTCTCGACGGTGATCGAAACCGAGGTAGCGGTCAGAACGACACCGATGAAAGCAGCCTTCAGCATGTTCATCGGGTCGGTCGGATCATTGTCGAACGCCAGATAGCATGCAACACCACCGACCAGCGGCACGATAACACCGATCAGTGCGATAATGAAGGACGCAAAACCGGTGGTTTTCAGCTCGTCCAGATCAGTATCCATACCTGCGTTAAACATCAGGATGATTACACCGATCTCAGCGGCCTTTACCAGAAAATCGGTCTCGCCTACCCAGCCGAGGCAGCTCGGGCCAACCAGCACACCAGCAATCAGTGCACCGACAACCTGCGGCATATGCACGCGCTCCGAAGTAAGGCCGAATACCTTTGTGAACAACATGATGATCGCAATCGTCAACAGAAAGTCATATGACATTGTTCCCACCCTTTCTTAATGTGATAACCTTTTGCATAGAATATTATACTCTTTTTCGCGCAAAGAACCAGCTAAGATTTCAATTTTTGCTCCGTGATTTTGAACGAAATTACCAAACAGCGCATTCGATCTCTGTGCACTCTGCCAGTTTCGCTATTTTCTGACATTATCCAGCAAATCCTTCCGAAATCGCCTGGTCCTCCTCATCAGCCGCGTGCGTGCGCGCGCCCATGCGGCTGCGGAATACGGCGCGGCAGAACGGACCGACCACGAAAATCCGCAGCGGATACGCCAGCAGAAAGCCTAACTCGTCTAACTTGGATTGTTTTTTCTGCCCCGTCTATGCCGCAAGGCAAAAAAAGAACGCCTTGCGAGCATAAGCTTGCAAGGCATTGGAATTCCAGTTTTTTCTATTATATTGTGTGGAAATTTCAAGTGTTTTTTCTTCGCCTATTCCTATTATATATAGTCGCTGCTTGAGAAGCGAACGAAATGTGCGCTGACGCCGCGCGGGCGCACAAGAGGGTAGACACCTGCGGTTTCCACCCTCTTGTGTATCTCCCCTTTCCCTTAGAGGGTCTGGCGCAGACCAGAGGCCGGCGACCGCTCCGAAATGGGGGAACGGCAGTCGGGTTACCGTTGCGTGTCTTTCGTGAAATATTCGCAGTTCACAGATAGATTACTGCTACACAGGTGGTTTACTCTACGCAGGCGCGGCATGACCGTGCCGCGCAATTCGTAAGCGCGTTATAATAGACAGCACCTACGAGGATAAATTGTACCAAACGTCTAAATTCGTAGGTGCCGTGCGGTACAACGTACCAAGGATTTGCGCGGCACTGTCATGCCGCGCCTTGCGTTGATTAACCCGCATGTGTAGCAGAACGGTATCTGACCCTGCGAGCAGGTTGCTCAAGAGGACGGACTCCGAAGGTAGTTCGTCCGTAGCAGAGAAAAAATCCTCTGCCGTCCCCCTATTTCGCAGCGGTCACATGTTGGCAATCTGCGCCGGACTACCAAGCAAGGGAAAGGTAGGAGTCCAAAGAGGAAGGAAAACCGCAGGTTGTCCTTCCTTTTTGCCCCCGCGGCGGGCGCCGCACTCTCCCGCGCTCCGCAGAGCGCAATTCCCTGCTGAGGTTCAGCGAAAAACTCTCCGCCCGTTAGGGACGAACACGCTGACGCAGTTCGTGCACCCCGGCTTTCCAGTGCAGAAAAGGATCCGCCCGCTAGGAGCGAACACGCTTACGCAGTTCGCGTACCCCAGCCATTCGGTGCCAAGAATGCGCGACCGCTCTGCTGTTTTAGGCAAAAGTAAAAACCCCATTCCGAACGGAACAGGGTTTTGTACTTCGCTTTATATGTGTTCAGGAATTAGCCCTGAGAGATAGCGCCTACCGGGCAGGAACCTGCGCAGGTACCGCAATCTACACATGCGTCAGCGTTGATCTCGTACTTGCCGTCGCCCTCAGCGATAGCGCCAACCGGGCACTCGCCAGCGCAAGAGCCGCACATAATGCAGCCGCCACCGATAACATATGCCATTGGTATTGCACCTCCAAATGTATTTTACAATTATCATTTTACCACAAGATTTAAAAAAAGCAACAAAAACAAGCGGTTAGTCTTTGGTAACTTTTATCATAGTACACAATTCGGGTCAGTTTATGAAAAATCGAGAAAAATCGTGATTCAAAGCGATATAGCGAGAAAACCCATGGTTAGTCTTATCTATCTCTCTCCAATAGTCAGAAATGGTCAAATTTTTCTCTTGATTTTAGACGCCTCCGGATATACAATATAGACAATGATCAGGGAAGGTCAGATGAGCGAGTGCCTTCCCCGGAAGGAAGTGAAACACCATGAAAATGTCCGATGTGATCGCCGACTTCATCGGTGAGATGCTGTCAGACGGCGGCGGCGTTGCTGAGCTGCAGCGCAAAAGCCTTGCTGACCGGTTTTCGTGCGTACCGAGTCAAATCAATTATGTGATAGAGACCCGCTTCACACCGGAGCATGGTTATCTGGTTGAGAGCCAGCGCGGCGGCGGCGGTTTCATCCGCATTATCCGTCTGCTGGATGACAAGCAGCGCACGCTGCTTGAAGCGGCACGCGGTATCGGCGGACGGCTGAGCCAGAACGACGCGGCGCGTCTGACACGCGCACTCGTTTCCGCTGAGCTGCTTACCCAGCGCGAAGGTCAGCTGCTGCTGTCCGCCTGCTCGGACGGTGCGCTGGCGGAGGTTGATAAGACCGACCGCGACAGACTGCGTTCTGCGATTTTCCGATGCGCAGTCATGGGCGTTGCAACAACGTGATGCCCTTTTCACCGTAAACACTACATTATATTATTATATATAATCTCTCAGAGAGGAGTTTTGACTTATGAAATGCGAAAAATGCGGCAAGAATGAAGCTACCATGTATTATAAGGAAACCGTAAACGGTGTCACCCGTGAGATGCACCTGTGTCCGGAATGTGCACAGAAGGAAAACCTCGGCGGTGCGTTTGAAAACGCATTTCAGTCGATGAACCACTTCTGGAGCGATCCGTTCCATTCGTTCCTCGGCGGCGGCTTTGGCAGCCTGTGGAATGACATGCTGGGCGAAGCAACTCCGACCGCTACCATGCTCGGCACCGAGCGCAAGTGCCCGACCTGCGGCATGACCGAAAGCGAACTGCGCCGCACCGGCCGCGTCGGCTGCCCGGACTGCTACTCCACGTTTGCGGATATTCTGAATCCGTATGTACAGAAGATTCACGGTGCAACGCGTCATATCGGCACGGCACCGGCGGCGCCCGAACAGCCCAAGGCTGACCCGGTGGCTGACCTCAAGGCACAGCTGAAAGCGGCAGTTGAAAGCGAAGATTACGAGCGCGCAGCAAGCCTGCGCGATGAGATCCGCAGAATGGAGGGTGAACAGAAATGAGTATGTTTGAGATTCACGGCGGCTTTACCGGACTGGCAGCGTCCAGCCGCGTACGCCTTGCACGAAATATTAAAGGCTATCCGTTCCGTCTGACCGAGCAGCAGCACAGCGAAATTGCTGACAAGGTATTCGCTGCACTGAAAGAAAACCCGACCATCGGTCCGGAGTTTGACAAGAAGCAGATCATCCCCCGTTCGACCGAAGCCTCTCAACTGGTTGAGGAACACCTCATCTCCCCTGAGCTGGCGCAGAACGGCGGCTGGCTGATCGTCTCCAAGGACGGCGGCGTGTCCATCATGGTCGGCGAAGAGGATCACCTGCGTCTGCAGGTCATCGGCACCGGTCTTTGCCCGAAGGAATGTCTCGAAACCGCAAACCGTGTAGCTTCGCTCATCGAAGCGGCGCTGCCGTTCGCGTATGACGAGCGCCTCGGCTACCTGACCGCCTGCCCGACCAATATCGGCACCGGTCTCCGCGCCTCCATCATGCTGCATCTGCCGATGCTGACCGTAACCGAGCAGATGGACCGCATCATTGGCTACGCGGGCAGCCGCGGCTGTGCCGTTCGCGGCACCTACGGCGAAGGCTCGCAGGCAGTCGGCGGATTCTATCAGGTGTCCAATCAGGTTACTCTCGGTGCGTCTGCCGCAGAGCTGACCGACAAGCTGGTAGAAACGGCAACCACCATCATCGACGCAGAGAAGAAAGCGCGCGAGCAGGTACGCAGCCAGAATGAACCCGCACTGCGCGACCGCATTTACCGCGCAGCAGGCACGATGAAGAGCGCCTACCTCATCGACACGAGCGAAGCCGTACAGTGCATTTCCGATGTGCTGATTGGTCTGCAGATGGGTTTCCTGTCCGGCATGGACGCGCAGAAGCTGTACGCACTGGAGGAGCACATCCGTCCGGCAATGCTGAACGGCGCACCGCAGGACCGCGATAAGAAACGCGCGGAAATTCTGCGTGAAGCGACAAAGCCTATTCAATTCAACTGATCACCTGTCCCGTAGGGGCGCACAGTGTGCGCCCACTCCAACCACGATGCTGAAATCCGGACGCACACTGTGCGCCCCTGCGAGGACGTTTTACCCCTAAATCAAGCTATTTTCCTACTCTGAAAGGAGTGTTATTTATGTTCTATCAAAACCGTTTTACCGAGCGTGCCCGTCAGGCACTGACGCTTGCACAGGAAGCGGCCGCTTCGTTCGGCCACAGCTACATCGGCTCGGAGCACCTGCTGCTCGGCCTGCTGCGTGAAGGCGGCGGCCCGGCCGCCAAGGCACTCACTGCCGCAGGCGTGACCGACGAAACTCTCGTTCATCAGATCGAGGAGCTGTCCGGCCGCGGCACCCCGGATTCCACCGCGCCGCAGGGCATGACGCCGCGCACCAAGCGCATTGTAGAGCTGTCCGTACAGTCCGCGAACGAGATGGGCACCGGCTATGTCGGCACCGAACATCTGCTGCTCGGCATCCTGCGCGAAGGGCAGAATGTGGCACTGACCGCACTGGCCAACCTGCGTATCACCCCGCAAATCCTTGTTGAGAAGCTGAATGAGGCGCTCGGCGGCGTACAGGACAGCGTTTCCGGCGAGCCTGGTACTGCTGCAAACGGCGGCGCTGACAGCAAGGACGCACTCAGCCAGTTCGGCCGCGACCTGACCGCCGCTGCCAAGGAGGGCAAGCTGGACCCGGTTATCGGCCGCTCCAAGGAGATTCAGCGTGTCATCCAGATTTTGTCCCGCCGTACCAAGAACAACCCGGCGCTGATCGGTGATCCGGGTGTCGGCAAAACCGCCGTTGTTGAGGGTCTTGCTCAGAAGATTGTTTCCGGCGATGTGCCCGAAACCCTGAAAGGCAAGCGCCTGATCTCGCTCGACCTGACCGGCATGATCGCAGGCACCAAGTACCGCGGCGAGTTCGAGGAGCGCATCAAGAAGGTCATCGAAGAGCTGACCGCCAAGAAAGACACCATCCTGTTCATCGATGAGATGCACATGCTGATGGGCGCCGGTGCGGCTGAGGGCGCAGCTGACGCTGCGAATATCCTGAAGCCGGCGCTGAGCCGCGGCGAGGTACAGGTCATCGGCGCAACTACGCTGGACGAGTACCGCAAGAATATTGAGAAGGATGCCGCTCTGGAGCGTCGTTTCCAGCCTGTTCAGATCAACGAGCCGTCCGCCGAGGATGCCGTTGAGATTTTGAAGGGTCTGCGCGACAAGTACGAAGCACATCACCGCATCAAGATTCCGGACGAGGCTATTAAAGCCGCTGTCAAGCTGTCTGTCCGCTATGTAACCGGCCGTTACCTGCCGGATAAGGCAATCGACGTAATTGATGAGGCCTGCTCCCGCGTTCGCCTGTCCAGCCTGACCACTCCGCCGGATTTGAAGCAGCTCGAGGACGAAATTGCCGCCGTTGCTGCAAAGAAGGAAGAGGCCGTCAAGGGTCAGGACTTTGAGAACGCCGCCAAGCTGCGTGACGAGGAGAAGTCCAAGCGCGAAGCGATGGAAACCCGCAAGAAGGAGTGGGCTGACCAGCAGACCAAGTCGCACGGTGCTGTCACCGAGGACGATATTGCAGCTGTTATCTCCGGCTGGACCGGTGTTCCGGTTGCTCAACTGACCGAGGACGAGGGACAGCGCCTGCTGCACCTTGAGGATACGCTGCATCAGCGTGTCATCGGTCAGAGCGAAGCTGTAACCGCCGTTGCTAAAGCAATCCGCCGCAGCCGTGTCGGCCTGCGCGACCCGAAGCGCCCGATCGGTTCGTTCCTGTTCCTCGGCCCGACCGGTGTCGGCAAGACTGAGCTGAGCAAGGCGCTTGCCGAAGCGATGTTCGGTGATGAAAACGCCATGATCCGCATTGATATGTCCGAATATATGGAGAAGCACGCCGTTTCTCGTATGATCGGTTCGCCTCCGGGATATGTTGGCTACGATGAGGGCGGTCAGCTGTCCGAGAAGGTTCGCCGTCATCCGTACTCGGTTGTCCTGTTCGACGAGATCGAGAAGGCACACCCGGATGTATTTAACATCCTGCTGCAGATTCTTGAAGATGGTATCCTGACCGACGGTCAGGGCCGCCATGTAGACTTCAAGAATACCATCATCATCATGACCTCCAACATCGGTGCGCAGAAGATCACCGGCAGCGGCCGCAAGTCGCTTGGCTTCGCGGACGGCAAGCCGGAGGACGCTGCAGAGCGCACCTTTGAGCAGATCAAGGCCGACGTTATGGCGGAGCTCAAGACCGCGGTTCGTCCGGAGTTCCTCAACCGTATTGATGACATCATCGTGTTCAACCGTCTGAACGAGGACGAGATTGCACAGATTGCCGACGGCATGCTCCGCAAGGTTGCTGCCCGCATGCAGGATATGGAGATCACCATGGATTGGACCGAAGCCGCCAAGAAGCACCTTGCCAAGGCTGGTTTTGATCCGGTTTACGGTGCCCGCCCGCTGCGCCGCGCTGTTACCAACGAGGTCGAGGATCTTGTCGCCGAGGAATCCCTTGAGGGCAAGATCAAGAAGGGCGACAGCGTAACGCTCGATGCCGCCGACGATAAGCTGGTACTGACGCATAAGGACGCAAAGGCTCCGGCAGAAAACGAAAATAAGGACGAATAATCCTTATCTGGATAGCGAAAGAGGTACGATTCGTAAGAATCGTACCTCTTTTTTTGTGCAGAATTGATAATGGATAATGAGCGTAACAATTATGCCTTCTGAATCCTTTGCAATCGTGCTCCCCTACGATGTGGTCTGTGCAAATCGTTTGATACGGTGTCGTTTTCTCTAAATTTATACTTCCAGGACGAACCGATTTACAGTATAATAAAATATATATCAGACAAGGCGGTGATACCATGTTAAGCGCACGAATCAAAGCACTTTTCGTCCTGCTGTTCGCTACCATTGCGATTATGGCTGTAACGGTCAAAAACACGCCGCCGGTTTCGGAATATATGCAGACCGGAATCCGGCTGTCCGACCTGCCAGACAAGGAGTGTGTTGCATTTATGGCATCCAAGGGGGCACACATGCCGGGTCATTACAAGCAATCGCTTTATTTTCCGGCTGCAACCAAGGACTATATCACCACTTTCGAGCAAAACCCGTATAAAACACTGCGTGGCGTATACAGCGACACATCCACAAATCAATACGTCGAAGATGTCCGCAAAATCGTAAACGACTATTACGGGATTTACCATGTCGAATATTATCTTGACCGCGACCCTGAGTATCCCAGTGTAGGCGCCGAACAATGAACCCAAACAGCACAAAAAAGCCTCTGTCCATCGGACAGAGGCTTTTCTATCAAATCTGAACGATATTCAGTTGATTACTTGGACTCCTTAGCAGCCTTGATTGCGTCGATCATCATCGGAACAACCTTGAACAGGTCGCCGCAGATGCCGTAGTCAGCTACGTCGAAGATCGGAGCAGAATCAGACTTGTTAACTGCTACGATGCACTCGGAATCCTGCATACCAGCCTTATGCTGGATAGCACCGGAAATGCCCAGGGCAACGTACAGCTTCGGATGTACGGTCTTGCCGGTCTGACCAACCTGGTGGTCAGCAGACAGCCAGCCGGAGTCGATAGCAGCACGGGAACCGCCAACAACGCCGCCGAACAGGCCAGCCAGCTCTTCAGCCAGCTTGATGCCGGTGTCAACGTCCTTGGAGATACCACGGCCTACAGATACAACTACCTCAGCGCCGGTCAGGTCAACCAGCTCCTTAGCTTCCTTAACGACCTCGAGAACCTTGGTCTTGATGTCAGCCTCGGACAGCTCGAAAGCTACCGGCTCAACAACTACTGCGTTAGCCTTAGCCTCGTTGTACTCGCCCTTCTTCAGTACGCCCGGACGAACGGTAGCCATCTGCGGACGGAAGCGCGGGCAGATAATGGTAGCCATCAGGTGACCGCCGAATGCCGGACGGGTCATCTTCAGGTTGCGGTCCTCGCGGTTCAGAGCATCGATCTGAGCCTGCGGCAGAGTGGAAGCCTCCTGCAGGAATGCAGCGTACTTCTCTACGTCTACGTCGAGGTGGGTGCAGTCTGCGGTCAGACCGGTGTGCAGACGAGCTGCGCAGCGCGGGCCGAGGTCACGGCCAATGTTGGTAGCGGCGATCAGCAGGATCTCCGGCTTCTTAGCCATAACGGTGTCGCACAGAACCTTTGCGTATGCATCGGTGGTGTAGGTCTCGAGCAGGTCGCTCTCGCAAACCAGAACCTTGTCAGCGCCGTAAGCGCCCAGTTCCTTTGCCATCTTCTCGCCTACGCCCTTGCCGCCAAGCAGCAGGCCGCAAACTTCAGTGCCCATGTCGTCTGCCAGCTTGCGTGCCTCAGAGATCAGCTCGAGTACGGTCGGCTGCAGCTCGCCCTGGCGCTGCTCACAGAATACCCATACGCCGGAAAAATCGGCGAGGTTGGTGTTATTAAAATCAGCCATTGTTCTGTTCTCCTTTCAATCAGATAATATGCTTCTTCAGCAGTTCAGCCGCCAGAGTCTCACAGGTAGCCTTGTCAGCGCCCTCGAGCATCTTGCCCTGACCCTTCTGCGGGGGAGTGAAAGACTTGAAGATATTGGTGGGAGAACCCTTCAGACCAATGGTGGTCGGATCGATCAGCGGATCGTCCTTCAGGGTGTTGTAATCATATACGGAAACCGGAGCGGAGTAGCAGTCCATGATGCCGCCGAGGGACATGTAACGGGGCTCGTTCAGCTCCTTGATGCAGGTCAGCAGGCACGGGGTCTGGGTCTCGATGGTCATGTAGCCATCCTCCAGAGCGCGCTTAACGGTAACGGTGGTGCCCTCGATCTTTACGTCAGCAGCGTAGGAGATCTGCGGGATGTCCAGCTTCTCAGCGATCTGAGAGCCAACCTGAGCGGTATCACCGTCGATAGCCTGACGGCCGCAGAATACTACGTCATCAGCGTCAACGCCATACTTCTTGATAGCAGCAGCCAGGATCTGGGAGGTTGCGAAGGTATCGGAACCGCCGAACTCACGAGCGGAAACCAGAATGCCCTCGTCAGCGCCCATAGCCATCAGCTCACGCAGCATGCCCTGTGCCGGGGGAGGACCCATGGTGATAACAACGACCTTGCAGCCGGTAGCGTCCTTCAGCTTCAGAGCAGCCTCAACCGCGTTCTTGTCGTCCGGGTTGATGATGGTAGCCATGGATGCGCGGTTCAGAGTGCCATCGGGATTAACAGCAACCTTACCGGAGGTATCCGGAACCTGCTTTACACAAACAATTGCCTTCATAGTTCAGTTTTCCTCCTTTTCTTAGCGCAGAACCTGACCAGCGATGACCATTCTCTGAACCTGAGAAGTGCCCTCGTAGATCTCGGTGATCTTAGCGTCACGCATCATGCGCTCCATCGGGTACTCACGGATGTAACCGTAGCCGCCGTAAATCTGTACGCACTTGGTGGTAACGTCCATTGCAACCTCAGAAGCGTACAGCTTAGCCATAGCAGCTTCCTTGGTGAACGGCAGACCAACATCGTGGTTGAATGCAGCACGGCGAACCAGCAGACGAGCAGCGTCGATCTGAGTTGCCATGTCAGCTACCATCCACTGCAGGCCCTGGAACTTATCAAGGGTCTTGCCGAACTGTACGCGCTCCTTCATGTACTGGATAGCCTTATCCAGAGCGCCCTGCGCGATACCCAGAGCCTGAGAAGCGATACCGATACGGCCGCCGTCCAGGGTCATCATAGCGATCTTGAAGCCGCCGTTCTCCTTGCCCAGCAGACGGTCTGCCGGCAGATGAACGTCCTCAAAGATCAGCTCAGCGGTCTGAGAACCACGGATGCCCATCTTGTGCTCGATCTTGCCGATAGAGAAGCCCGGGTCGTCCTTGTCAACGATGAACGCAGAAATGCCCTTGTTGCCCTTGGTCTTGTCGGTCATAGCAAATACAACGTAGGTATCTGCACGGCCGCCGCCGGTGATGAACACCTTGGAGCCGTTCATGATGTAGGAGCCGTCCTCCTGCTTAACAGCAATGGTCTGCTGTGCAGCGGAGTCGGTACCTGCGTTCGGCTCGGTCAGGCCGAATGCACCGATCTTGGCGCCTTCCTTCGGCTCGATCAGCGGGCGCAGCCACTTTTCCTTCTGCTCCGGGGTGCCGAAAGCGTAAATCGGCCAAGCACCCAGAGTGCCGTGAGCGGACATAATGCCGCCGGTGGTACCGCATACGCGGCTCATCTCTTCGATAGCGATAGAATAGCAGATATAGTTACCGCCGGAGCCGCCGACTTCCTTCGGGAACTGAATGCCCATCAGGCCGTACTTCATCAGCTTCTGAACGGTTTCCTCCGGATAGCGCTCTTCCGCATCGATCTCAGCTGCGATCGGCTCTACTTCGTTCAGAGCGAACTCGCGGCACATCTTCTGGAACAGTGCTTCTTCTTTTGTAAGCCTAAAATCCATGCCATAAACCTCCCAAAAATAAATAATAGCGGACACGCACAAAAACACAGCGCACACGGTCATTGGCCGCAGCGCCGCGCCCAGCGAGGTCCTTGTTTGGAGCATGTCTATCTCTATTATATCGTTCGGAAACCATTTGTCAAGGATTTAACATTCTTTTTACTGATAAAATCCGCACTCCATTTTTTGTGCGTTTCTGCCAAATGTCGGCAGGAACGAACGCACATTGCACGCAATCCTCATCCTGTTCTGTCACCGCTTATATTTTTTAGAAAAATTACGATTTCACTTCATATTTTTCACATTTAATACATATAACAGAAGGAAACCATCAATCAGAGGAGGAATCGCCTATGTGTGGTATCGGCGGTTTTGTCGATTATGAACGCGACGCACGCCGCGGCAGACCGATCCTTCACGGAATGAAGCGAACGCTTACGCCGCGCGGGCCGGATGCCGAAGGCACGTATTTTGACGAGGACACAGCGCTTATCCATCGGCGGCTGATCGTCATTGATCCGGAGGGCGGCAAGCAGCCAATGTGCTCTCCCGACAGGAATACTATCCTTATATATAACGGAGAGTTATATAACACGCCGAAATTGCGTACAGAACTTATGTCACGCGGGCACGAGTTTGTCGGACATTCGGACACCGAAGTGCTGCTGCACGCCTATCTTGAGTGGAAAACCGACGCATTTTCGCGGCTGAACGGCATTTTCGCCTTTGCTATCTGGGAGAAACGCGAACGCCGACTGACGCTCTGCCGCGACCGGCTGGGCGTGAAACCGCTGTTTTTCGCTCCCATTCGCAACGGTCTGACCTTCGGTTCGACCATCGACACCGTGCTGTGCCATCCGGAGATCGAGCCTGCGCTCGACGAGGATGGTCTGCGCACGCTGCTGCTGCTCGGTCCGGCTCGCCCGCCGGAATCCGGTGTTTTTCGGCAGATTTCCTCACTTATGCCCGGGCATTTTGCGGTTCTTACGCCGGAAGCCTTCACCGATCACACCTACTGGAAGCTCGAGGCGCACGAGCATGAGGACGACCTGCCGACTACCATCGAGCGCACGCACACGCTCATCTGCGATGCCGCCCGCCGTCAGCTGGTCAGCGATGTGCCGCTGGCGTGTTTTCTGTCCGGCGGACTGGACTCGTCCATCCTGTCCATGCTGGCGGCGAAAGATTACGCGGCCCGCGGCGAAACGCTGCATACCTGGTCGGTGGATTATCGGGACAACGATAAATACTTTACAAAGAGTATATTTCAACCCAATAGTGACGATTCGTATATTAATCAAATGGTGGATTTTCTCGGTACGCACCATCATCGCGTTGTGCTCGAACCGGAGGCACTGTGCGCGGCCCTGCTCCCCGCGACAGATGCGCGCGCGCTGCCCGGCATGGCCGATGTGGACTCCTCCCTGCTGCTGTTCTGTGCGGCCGTCAAGCGCGGCGGAACCACCGTTTGCCTGTCCGGCGAGTGCGCCGACGAGTTATTCGGCGGCTATCCGTGGTACCACCGTGAGGAAATTCTGTTTGAAGATACGTTTCCGTGGTCACGGTCGGTCGGTCTGCGGCTGGGTCTGCTCACACCGGATGCCGTTAGAAACGGCGAGGAATTTGTACGCCATCACTACCGTGACACCTGCGCCCGCGCACCTAGGCTGCCGTCCGATGACAAAAAAACGGCCCGGATGCGTGAAATGTTCGTGCTCAACCTCGACTGGTTCATGGCGACCCTGCTCGACCGCAAGGACCGCATGAGCATGTACTCCGGTCTTGAGGTTCGCGTGCCCTTCTGCGACCACCGCATTGTCGAATATGCCTATAATATGCCGTGGGGCTTCAAATCGCTCGAGGGACGTGAGAAAGGCATCGTGCGCCGCGCATTCGCCGATGAACTGCCCAAAGAGATCGTTTACCGCAAGAAAAGTCCGTATCCGAAAACCTTTCATCCGGTTTATACCCGCTTGTGCGCGGACTATGTCCGCCGTATTTTCGAGGATAACACCTCGGTCGCCGCTTCCCTGTTCGACCGGAATGCCGTACAAAAACTCATGCAGCGACCGGAAAGCCTTGCCGAACCGTGGTTCGGACAGCTGATGCGTACGCCGCAGATTTTCGCGTATATCATCCAGCTTGACCGGTGGTTCCGGCATTATCATGTCAAAATAGTATAAAAATAATGGAGAATGAAAAACGATACGTTCATCTTCCATTCTCCATTTAAAATGCTCAATTATGCGAAATACTCCGCCAGTGTGTTAATGATAAGCTGATGATCATCCACATGATCCGGATAACCGGAAACGCAGATGGAACCGATGACGCCCGTGCCGCGCAGCCGGATCGGGAAACCGCCGCCTGCGGCGTACTCGTTCGGGTCGAGCTTGCGGTCCGCGAAGGTCTCGCCTGCGTCCTCCAGCTCTGCGAAAAACCGCAGCGAGGACGTTTCCATCAGGTCAACCGCATTGCGCTTGCGCGCGAGCCACAGCTCGCTGTCCGGCTTTGCGCCTTCTGCAAAGTAACGGAACACGGCCAGACCGTTCACCGTAATTTCAACCGCAACCGGCTGCTCCTTTGCGTTTTCATGCAGCTTAAGGCCGATTTCCAGCGCATCCTCGCGCGAAAAATGCTCAAACTGAAACTTCTCCTCCTGCTCTGCACACATGGAGATCATTGTTTTGTAATCCTGCATACTGTCCCCGCCTTTCGAGATTTTGCCGCCTTTGCGGCTGTTACCTTTAGTATATCTGTTTTTTCACCTGCTGACAAGGAGGTTTTTTCATGGCTGAACCGACCGACGGCACCGCCGAGCTGCGTGTACTCGTCACGACCGCGTTAGGCGCGCTGCCGCTTGAAAACGCCATCGTTTCCGTCTCCACCGCGCCGGATGATACCGGCATGCGCACGCTGCTTTACTCGGTCACGACCGACTCCGGCGGCATGACGCCGTCCATGATACTGACAACGCCGCCGCGCAGCAACTCGCTGAGTCCGGGCAGCGGTTCGCCGTTTGCGGTCTACACGGTCGAAATCTCCGCCGAGGGCTACACGCCGCTGACCGCACTGCACATCGCCATGTTCTCCGGTGTGCCGACCATGCTGCCCGTGGCGCTTACACCGCTCGCGGAAAATCAGAGCTTCGCGCAGACTGACCTGACCGCCACCGGTGCGCCGCAGGCACTCGATCCCGAGTTGCCGGAGAATCCGTAAAAGGAGGGATTGCTTTGCCCGAACCCTATGTTTCCATACCGGAAACCATCACGGTGCACCTCGGTGCGCCGTCCTCGAATGCGCAGAATATCACCGTACCGTTTGCCGATTACATCAAAAATGTTGCCTCGTCCGAGATTTATCCGACCTGGCCCGAGCAGGCCATCCGCGCCAACGTGTACGCACAAATGTCCTATGTGCTCAACCGTGTGTTCACCGAATGGTACCGCGCGCAAGGCTACGATTTTGATATCACCAATTCCACGCGGTATGACCAGTCCTTTGTGCCCGGACGGGATATTTTCGAGAATATTTCCACCATTGTAGATGATATGATCGGCACTTACCTCACCCGCGGCGACTCGGTCGAGCCGCTGTTCGCGCAGTACTGCAACGGCACAACCGTCACCTGTCCGGGCGGCCTGAGCCAGTGGGGCACCGTGCCGCTTGCCGAACAGGGACTTTCCGCCGAGCAGATCTTGCAGTCGTTTTACGGCAGCGACATCAATTTCGTCACCGGTGCACCGCTCTCGCCCAACCTCGGCGGGTCGTTCCCCGGCGTGACACTGCGGCTGGGCGACTTTTCCGAGGATGTCCGCACGATTCAAACGCGCCTTAACCGCATTTCGACCAATTTCCCGAATATTCCGAAAATCTATCCCACAGACGGCGTGTTCAACGCAGATACCGAACGCGCCGTGCGGGCGTTCCAGCGGCAGTTCAACCTCACCGAGGACGGCCTTGTCGGCCCGGCAACATGGTACCGCATCGCGTTCATTTATAATAATGTCAAGCGCCTGAGCGAGCTCAACAGCGAGGGACTGACCCTCAGTGAGATCTCCCGCCAGTACCCCGAACGGCTGACCGAGGGCATGAGCGGCCCGGGCGTACAGCTGCTGCAGTATTTTCTTGCCATCGTCGGCGAATTTTACGATGCGCTGCCGCGCTGGCAGGCGAGACAGATCGACGGTATTTTCGGTCCGCAGACCCGCGAAGCCGTGGCTGCGTATCAGCGGCTTGTCGGCCTGCCCATCACCGGTGTGGTAGATCGAGAGACGTGGTATGCCCTGCTTTCCACCTACCGGTCCGTGCTGCTCGCCCAGCCTGAGCAGGAATGGCTCGAGCAGTTCATCGGCCTGCCGGAAACCTTTCTCGTTAAGGGGATGCGCGGCGAAGCCGTGCGGCAGGCGCAGCAGCTCATCAACATCATCGCCCGCGGCTACGCCGAAGTGCCCGCTGTCACGGTAGACGGCATTTTCGGAGACGCGACCGAGTCCTCGGTGTCAGTCATCCAGTCGCTGCTCGGTCTGCCCACCACGGGCGCTATCGGTCCGCTGACCTGGGAAGGCATGGCCGATCTCGCCGAAACCGTGCTGGCCGGCAGCCAGAGTGCCAGAGGACAGTATCCCGGCTATCCCGTTGGAGAGGAGGCAACGTGATTGTACACCGATGCACAAAAACGCAGCCATATTTTCGATTTGCAGACCTTTCTGCGGCGCATCCAGCAGGCTGAGGGCAGCGCTACTCCGCTCGTGCCGGACGGCATTTTCGGTTCACAGACCGCCGCCGCCGTGCGCGAATACCAGCAGCAGAACTGCCTTCCGGTGACGGGCATCGCCGACCAGCGCACATGGAACGCCATCTACGCTACATATGCCGCGCTTATCGCCGCCGATGCACTTCCCATGCAGACGGCATTCTTCCCGCCGGAGAGCGATGCCGTGCTGAAGCCGGGCGCGAAAAGTCCCACGGTGTATGTGCTCCAGCTCATGCTGGGCGAAACTGCGCCGCATTATAACCGGATTGCCGCCGTGCCGCTCACCGGCGAGTACGATGCGGATACACAGTCCGCTGTCAGACATGCACAGAAAATTTTTCAGCTGCCCGAGACCGGCATTACCGATCGAGCCACATGGCAGGCGCTGACAGGGTTGCACAATGCTTTGTTCCGGCGGACACCGCTCGGTTGGCAAATCAATGGAGAATTGCGATTGGAAAATGAAAAATGAACATAAAAAGACCCCGAAACTTGGTTTCGGGGTCTTTCTATTCACCTTATTCGCTGAGCAGCATACGGTCGCTCTCGATATTGAACTTCTCGAGCAGGTCGCGGACGGTGAGGTTCTTCTTTTCCTCACCGCGGATATCAACGACAACGTGACCGGCATCCATCATAATCAGACGGTTGCCGTACTGGATGGCGTTCTTCATGTTATGCGTTACCATCAGTGTGGTGAGATTGTCGCGTGCGACGATCTCTTCGGTGATCTGCAGCACCTTATCTGCGGTTTTCGGATCGAGCGCTGCGGTATGCTCGTCGAGCAGCAGCAGATCCGGCTTGCGCAGGGTGGCCATCAGCAGGGTCAGCGCCTGACGCTGACCGCCGGACAGCAGACCGACCTTGCTGGTCATGCGGTTCTCCAATCCCAGACCGAGCGTTGCCAGCTTTTCGCGGTACAGCTCGCGTTCCTCGTTCGTAATGCCGGAGCCGAGGCCGCGCTTCTGACCGCGGCGGTATGCCAGCGCCAGATTCTCCTCAATGCCCATGGTAGCGGCAGTACCCATCATCGGATCCTGAAATACGCGGCCGAGGAAACGCGCGCGCTTATGCTCGGGCAGATTGGTCAGGTCGTAGCCGTTCAGATGAATCATGCCCGCATCCACCGGATACACGCCTGCGATCAGGTTCAGCGTGGTGGACTTGCCGGCGCCGTTGCCGCCGATGATGGTAACGAAATCGCCGTCCTCAAGGGTCAGGTTCAGGTTGTCAATGGCACGCTTTTCGTTTACCGTGCCCGCGTTGAAGGTCTTGTAAATCCCTTTGAGCTGCAGCATTTTACTTGGCCTCCTTTGCGTCAGTCTTTGCGGCGCTCTTGGCTGCACCGCGGAAATACTTGCCCTTCCAGTACGGAACAGCAAGGAAGATTGCAACGACGAAAGCCGAGATCAGCTTCAGGTCGTTGGTGTTCAGGCCGAGGTTGAGGACCACCTGAATAACCAGATAGTACACAACCGCACCAAGCGATACGCCGAGCAGACGCATCGCAAAGTTGCGGAAAATACGGCTGAACAGCACCTCACCGATGATGACAGCGGCAAGGCCGATAACGATAGCGCCACGGCCGGCGTTGACATCCGCGAAGCCCTGATACTGGCAGTACAGCGCACTTGCCAGCGCAACCAGGCCGTTGGACAGCATCAGACCGAGCACCTTGACAAAATCAACATTGATGCCCTGTGCACGGCTCATGTTCGGGTTTGCGCCGGTCGCACGAATGGAGCAGCCGAGCGCGGTACCGAAGAACCAGTACAGCAGTGCGATAACCACAATCGTAAAGACAGCCGCAACGAAAATCGGGTTCTCGATAGTCACCTTCTTAACGTTGCGCAGCGAAACAAGCAGCTTGTAGTTGTCCGGATTGATCGCTACATTTGCTTTTTTGTCCATAATACGCAGGTTAATGGAGAACAGCGCCAGCTGTGTCAAAATACCGGCAAGGATCGCCGGAATACCCATACAGGTATGCAGAATACCGGTGATAAGTCCGGCCAACATGCCAGCAAGGAAAGCGCACAGCATTGCCACCCATACATTCGCGCCGTGCGTCATCATAACGATGCACACCGCACCGCCGGTCGCCATCGTACCATCGACGGTCAGGTCGGCCAGATCGAGCACCTTAAAGGTGATGAATACGCCGATCGCCATCAGTCCCCAGATCAAACCCTGCGCCACTGCACCGGGAAGTGCGGAAAGCAGGCCCGAGAAAAAGCTCACTTAAATTCCCCCAAACAATAATGTTATCTGATAAAGCGTAAAAACGCTATCTCCATTATAGCAAATTTCCGGGGTATTGCAATGATAACTTGCCGTTTCCGCGGATTATTTTGTTTCCTACCGTTTTTCTATGCTATTTTTAGCAGAAAAAGGAGATGCGAAAGCACCTCCTTTTTCTGCTTATTATTTTCTTATCACATCTGATGATCGAGCGTTACAACCGGATTATAGCGCGAGTCGATCGCTTTCAGGCTGTCATAGATCTTCATCAGCAGGTCGCGTTTGGCATCCTCATCATAGGAAAACGGCACAACAACGTCGAAAATCAGGTTGATCTGGCGTTTGCCGTCCACTACGCGGAAGTCGTGCATGGTAAGCTGTCCGTCGATCTGACGGAGCACGCCGTCGGTCTGCTCACGCAGCGCGTTGACATACGCATTATTGATATCGATCGGATCCATGTGAATGACCAGATACACACCGGTCTGCTGCCAGACACGCTTTTCAGCCTCGTCGATTTCCTCGTGCACAGCCACAAAGTCCGAGTCACTCGGCACTTCGGCATGCAGCGACGCAATCGAGCGTCCTGCACCGTAGTTGTGGATGATCATATCGTGTACGCCGACAATATAGTCGGATTCCATTACAATCCGCCGGATATTGCGGGCAACCACCGGATCGGCGGCTTCGCCGAGCAGCGGTGCAACCGTATCCTTCGCAATGCCGATGCCCGACCAGAGGATGAACGCGGCAACGGCAACGCCCACATATCCGTCCACCGGCAGCGTAGTAAACCGACCGGCTACCATGCCGAGTACAACCACAGCCGTTGTAACAACATCATTGCGGCTGTCCTGACCGGCCGCCATCAGCACCGGAGAATCGATTCTGCGGCCGATATTGACGTTGAATGCGCCCATCCACAGCTTAACCAGCATGGATACGGCAAGAATTCCCATCAGCACCGCCGAGAACGCTACGGCAGCCGGATGCAGAATGCGGTCGAGCGAGGTTTTGAAAAACTCGAAGCCGACCAGAATGATGATGAACGAGACGATCAGTCCCGCGATGTACTCGGTACGTCCGTAGCCGAACGGGTGCTTCGCATCCGGCTCCTTGCCGGAAACCTTGAAGCCGACAATGGAAATCAGGCAGGACAGACCGTCCGACAGGTTGTTGAATGCGTCCGCCGCGATGGAAATCGACCCTGTAAGCAGACCAATGATCAGCTTGAGTGCAAACAGGAACAGGTTGCATGCCAGTCCGACCGCGCCGGACAGCACGCCGAATTTTTCACGCACCTGCGAATCGCCGGTGTTTTCCGCATCGCGGATGAAAATATGGATAAGTGCGTTTGTCATAGCAGTCCCTTCATATACAGAATGTTATAAATACCAACAATAATTGCTCCCTGCAGAATCATAATTGCCGGTATGCCGAGCATGAAAATATGGTGCAGCGTCTTGTGACGGATGATGAGCATGGTGGCGTACACGCCCGGCCCGCCGCCGATCAGCGCCCAGAAAAACAGCGTGCGCTCGGGCACACGCCTCCAGCCGCGAGCCGCGGCGAGCTTATCGTAAATGCAGACAATCGCGCCGATGACGCTGACTGCAATAAAATAGTACAGCACGTACTGCACGGTTGCTGCACCTCCTTTCGGATTTCCTACAATTTTACCACAGGCATTGCCGTATTGCAAAGAAATCAGGTCAAAAATAGCCGTGACTAACGAAAAAGTAGCGGTGTCTAACACAAAAGGCGCCTTTTCAGGCGTCTTTTGTCAGTCTGTCAAAGAAGTATTATTTTAATTTTTACGCTTCGTGCGGCAGCACGCATAAAATAGAATTTGCGAAGCAAATTCATAAATTCCGGGAGCATGTATCTCGGAATTTATACAAGGGAAGAAAAAATGTGCCCGTAGGGCGCGGTTTTTCTTCAGTATTCGCTCGAAAGCGTGGTTTCGAGCGAGAGGCTGCTCGGAAAACGATAGTTTTTCGACAGCCTCACAAAAGGCGCCTTTTCAGGCGCCTTTTGTCTTTTACAGTCTTTTTCCCTTGCAATCGCAATGACAAATGAAAAATGCACTCACATTTCATTTTTCATTATCATTTTTTCGGGTTGCCGCTGTCGAACGGCTCATCAAAGTGATAGTGCATCAGCCAGCCTGCGTCAAACTGCGCGGCGTACTGTCCGGCGAGCGAAGCGGCACGAATACGCGCCAGGCCGAACAGCTCCGGCACGGAATCCGTGCGGATTTCGTCCGGTTTCCACAGGTTATGCCACGGCTGATGAGCCAAATTGAGCGCATCCCACATCGGGCGCTCGAGCTTCATGTGACCGGTGAGCAGGGCGCCCCGACCGAGCAGGGCTTCCGCCTTTTTCGCTCCGCGATAGACGGCGCGGCTCTCCGAATAGAGAAAACTCTCCCACGAGGTCATTTCCACGAATGAACGACGCAGATCATGCGTGGAAACGTCCGCTCCGTACACAGTTTTGAGCGTTGCGTGCAGCACAACCGACAGCACCGCCTGCTCGACCGGCGAAAGCCGGTAGCGTTCCTCCGGATCGAACTCAGTGATGGGGCGATGGCATGCGCGTTCGTAGATCAGATAGTCAATGTCACTTTCAATGCGGCTGTGCACCGCCGATGCGGACAGCTTTGAATTTTCAGCACAGAACCGCACCTGTTGGCAGTAAACATAGGGATGAATCTCGCTGTCGAGCGCATAATGGCACACGAAGCCGTAGAAATACGCCGCTGCGATCTCCTGCGCGTCGCCGCTCAGGTCGCGCACCGCACGCGAGAGCGCCGCAAACAGCTCGTCCGTTTTCTCCGAGTGCATGCGGTTGCCCAGCTTGTGCAGCGGACTGCCGAGCAGGATTTTCCGGTAAAACAGCGGGTCCGGTCCCTGACAGCCCCAGAAAAAGCACGCCGGACGGCATGCCGCTGCCCGCTGCGCCGGTGCGGGAAACACCGTCAGTGCCTGCCTGCCGAATAGATGATGCGATACAAAATCCGCCATACTGTTTTCCTCCTCGCTGTGCTTTTCTTTAGATAATTACAGTATACCACGAAATCCGACTTTCTGCAAAGCATGGGAAACGCGCCTGCCGATAACCGACAGGCGCGTTTCTCAACGGATTTGTTTACTTTTCTGCCATATGGTGGCCGAACGAGGTCGAATTCATCGCCTTCTGCAGCGCCGGCAGAAGCGCCATTGCAACAACTACCGCGATAATGATATTCGGAGGCGAGGTCATCAGCTTCGGAATATTGGCCACAAAAGCCGGAACCAGAGCACTGCCGCCGATCATCAGCTCAATAATGCCCTTGAGCATGTACAGCAGCGACGAGAACACCGCACCTGCAAGGCACGCCACGAGGTTGCGCGCAAATTTCTTTGCGGCCGCAGCACCGGCGTAAGCGATCACGCCGCACAGCCATGCCATCAGGAAGAAACGCAGGAAGGTGATCCACGCCTCCGGTGCGTACTCCGGCGTCATCAGGTCGAAGATCATCGAGCCGATACCAGCAGCAAGACCGCCGCGAACCGGTCCGAGCAACAGACCGCACAGCAGCACGAACGCGTTTGCGAGCTTGATCATAGTAGTGCCTGTCGGCGTCGGAATGCGGATGGAAAGGAACATGGTAACAACGAATACCACTGCCGCCATCAGACCGATCATCACGATGTCGTACAGCGAAAACGCTTTCTTCTTGGATTCCATCAAAAATCCCCCTAATCTGATATGTTTTATTTATCATACCGCGAATATGGTCTGTCGAAAATGGTCAGTTCGCATTTATTTTACAGGGTCAGATGGATAATCCCGGAACGGCTGGGCAAACTACGCGTACAGAAAGGGGAACCTTGCATGAAACTGGATAAACAAACCTATCAACAGCTGCTCGAACGCAAAAGCCCGAATTCGCCGCTGTGGCGCGACTGCCTGCTGGCGTTTCTCATCGGCGGTGCGATCTGCACGGCCGGCGAGGGTGTGCGGCAGCTGTGGCTCTCCCGCGGACTGGATACCGAAGACACAGCCGCCGCAACCGCCATTACGATGGTGTTTCTCGGTGCCCTGCTCACCTGCCTGCATTTGTACGAAAAGCTTGCAAAATATGCGGGAGCAGGCACGATTGTACCGATCACCGGCTTTGCAAACGCCATTGTTTCTCCAGCGATGGAGTTCAAAAGCGAGGGACTGATCCTCGGTCTGGGTGCAAAGCTGTTCGTTATCGCGGGACCGGTGCTGGTGTACGGCATTTCGGCAAGCGTCATCTACGGTCTCATTCTGTTTTTGACAGGAGGCGGTTCGGTATGATAAAGCGCATCGGCAAGCGCACGCTTGCGCTCGAAAACCGGCCGTATCTGCTCGGACACGCGGCGGCAGTCGGCAAAAAAGAGGGCGAAGGCCCGCTCGGTGAGCGGTTTGACTATGTGGCGAAGAATGACCGGATGGGACAGCGCTCGTGGGAGCTGGCGGAGAGCGAGCTGCAAAAGACCGCCATCCGGCTTGCGCTGCGCAAAGCCACCCTGCCCGAGCGTTCGCTCGACCTGATCCTTGCAGGCGACCTGCTCAACCAGTGCATCGGCTCGTTTTTAGCGTCCATGCACGCGAATGTGCCCTATCTCGGGCAGTACGGTGCATGCTCGACGATGGCACAGGGTCTTGCGCTCGGCGGCTGTCTGGTCGAGAGCGGCGCGGCAGACCGCCTGCTTGCGGCAGCTTCCTCGCATTTCTGCTCGGCAGAGCGGCAGTACCGTTTTCCGCTGGCCTACGGCGGGCAGCGCACGCCAACCGCACAATGGACGACTACTGCGGCAGGCGCGGCTATTCTCGGCAGTGAGCCGGTGCCGAACGGCGCGGAGCCGTGCGATGTGCGCGTGACGCATGTCCTGTTCGGCAAAATGGTCGAAATGGGCGTCAAGGACGCAGCCAACATGGGTGCGGCGATGGCACCCGAAGATGTGAATTTAGACCCATACATTTTTCGGTGCGCTGAGCGCTGTGTTTTGCATAGAATCTGCTGTTATCAGAACCATTCGCTGGTATTTCCGTCTGAACGAACAGAAACAGACAATCCCCCTTGATACCGGGCCGGCATCAAGGGGGATTTTATCTGCGCAAATGCTTTTCTTATCCAAACACCGCAGAGGCGAGCGGATAGACCACAACAAGACAGGCCGCAAGAGACATCACAAGGAACACGAGGTTTGCCTTGAGCACACCGCGGACCGTCACATGCCCCGGTCCGAAGATGAGCAGTGCCGGCGCGCACGCGGACGGCGTCATCGGTGTCATAGATACTGCGACACCGATGACAGTGGCGAACGCTCCCAGATGCATGTTGGAACCGGAGAGCAGCGCCAGACCGATATTGAAGAACAGCACCATCGTCACCACATTAGAGCAGAAATTACTTGTTCTTATTCTTGATGTACTCGTCCATCGCAGCCGCAGCGCGCTTGCCTGCGCCCATTGCGAGGATAACGGTAGCCGCACCGGTAACAGCGTCGCCGCCGGCGAATACGCCGTCCTTGGAGGTGATGCCGTGCTCATCGTCAGCCACGATGCAGCCCTTGCGGTTGGTATCCAGACCCGGCGTGGTGTGACGGATCAGCGGGTTCGGGCTGGTGCCGATTGCCGCGATGACGCAGTCAAGGTCGAGCACAAACTCGCTGCCCTCGACCGGAATCGGACGGCGGCGGCCGGATGCATCCGGCTCACCGAGCTCCATCTGCTGGCACTTGAGGCCGGTGACGTTGAAGTTCTCGTCAGACAGCACCTCGAGCGGCGCGGTCAGGAACTTGAACACAACGCCCTCTTCCTTCGCGTGGTGAATCTCCTCGAGACGAGCCGGAAGCTCCTTCTCGGAACGGCGGTAAACAATGTAAACTTCCTCGGCGCCCATGCGCTTTGCACAGCGGGCAGCGTCCATTGCTACGTTGCCGCCGCCGACAACTGCGACCTTCTTGGCGTGGTAGATCGGGGTGTCAGAGTTCTCCTTGTACGCCTTCATCAGATTGATGCGGGTCAGGTACTCGTTTGCGGAGTAAACGCCGTTGGCGTTCTCGCCCGGAACACCGATAAAGGTCGGCAGACCGGCACCGGAGCCAACGAAAATTGCCTCGTAACCGTCACCGAACAGCTCGTCAATGGTCTCAGAACGGCCTACAACAAAGTTGAGAATGAACTCAACGCCCAGATCCTTCAGCGTGTCGATCTCCTTCTGCACGATAGCCTTCGGCAGACGGAACTCCGGAATGCCGTACATAAGAACGCCGCCGGCGGTGTGCAGCGCCTCAAAAACGGTAACCTCGTAGCCCATGCGTGCCAGATCGCCTGCACAGGTCAGGCCGGCCGGGCCTGCACCAACGATGGCAACCTTGTGACCGTTGGACTCCGGCTTTACCGCCTTTTCGGTGCTGTTTTCGCGCGCATAGTCGGCTACAAAGCGCTCCAGACGGCCGATTGCTACAGCCTCGCCCTTGATGCCGCGTACGCAGTGGCACTCGCACTGGCTCTCCTGCGGGCAGACACGGCCGCAGACAGCGGGCAATGCGGAGGTCTCCTTGATCTTGGCAGCCGCCTCGAGGAACTTGCCCTCGGCAACCAGAGCGATAAACTCCGGAATCTTAACCTGTACCGGGCAGCCGGTCATGCAGGGCTTGTTTTTGCAGTTCAAGCAGCGCTGTGCTTCCTCGATCGCCATTTCAGCGGTATAGCCGAGCGTTACCTCTTCAAAGTTCTTATTGCGGACGTCCGGCGCCTGCTCGGGCATCGGGCACTTGTTCGGATTCATATTCGGCATGTTACTTGACCTCCTTCTTGAACAGATTGCAATGCTCCTCGCGGCGCTCTACTGCCGCGCGCTCCTGTGCCTTGTACATGGCACCGCGGCGCATTGCACTGTCAAAATCAACGAGGTGACCGTCGAAATCCGGGCCGTCAACGCATGCGAACTTGGTCTCGCCGCCAACGGTAAGACGGCAGCCGCCGCACATGCCGGTACCGTCAACCATGATGGTGTTCATGGAAACGATGGTCTTGATGCCGTACGGGCGGGTGGTCTCGCAGACAAACTTCATCATGATCATCGGGCCGATGGCGATTACGGCATCGTACTGGTTGCCCGCGTCGATCAGCTCCTTGAGCACCTGCGTAACCAGAGCCTTGCGGCCGTTCGAGCCGTCATCGGTCACGATGTGCAGGTTGGTGCAGGCGTTCTTCATCTCGTCCTCGAGGATGATGATGTCCTTGCTGCGGAAACCGGCGATCAGGTCAACCTCAGCACCCATTTCGTGCAGCTTCTTTGCCTGCGGATATGCGATCGCGCAGCCCAGACCGCCGCCGACAACAGCGACCTTCTTGAGACCCTCGAGCTCGCTCTCCTTGCCGAGCGGACCGACAAAATCGTGCAGGCAGTCGCCCTCATTCAGTGCGCCGAGCGCCATCGTCGTTGCGCCGACCTCCTGGAAAATGATCGTGACGGAACCCTTTTCACGGTCAAAATCTGCGATCGTGAGCGGAATACGCTCGCCCTCTGCGCTGACACGCAGGATGATGAACTGACCCGGCTCTGCCTTGCGGGCAACGTGCGGGGCCTCGATCACCATCAGCTTGGTGTTTGCGTTCAGCGTTTGCTTTTTCAAAATCTGATACATTGGTCAAATATCCTTTCGCCAAACCGAATCGGGGTATAGGAAAAGCCGCATAAGCGGCTTTTCCAGCAATATGAGAAGAAAACTTATGGGTTAGTTAAAAGAGAGAGAATAAAAATATTAGAGAGTATGTCTTAATGACATGAAGAATAGGAAGAACATTGGAGCGTTTTCCCAAGCGTGAGAGTGAGAGTGAGGGATCAGAAAATGATGCTTATACCAGGCTCTTCAGCTTGTCCAGATACTCCTGTGCATTATCCGGAGTAATAACCTTACAGCCGGTATCGATGAAGTCATCCAGCTTTTCGCCTTCTACAACGTCGAGCAGGCTCTTAACACACTGGTAGCCCATGTTGTACGGGTCCTGTGCAACGGTGCAGGAGATTTCGCCGTCAACAACTGCCTGTACGCCGGAGGAGATGCCGTCGAAGCCGCATACGATGATGCCGTCGCCGTCACGGCCTGCCTGCTTGATGGCACGGGATGCGCCGAGCGCAACATCGTCTGCGCAGCATACGATCGCATCGATGTCCGCGAAGGACTGGAGAACACCATCGGTTACGGTAACAGCCTTGTCGCCTACGCCGTCGGTGTACTGCGTGGAGATAATCTCGCAGCCGCCTTCTTCAAGTGCCTTCTTGTAACCAGCTACACGAGCCTCAGAGGTGGACTCGCCCTGGATATTCGCCAGAATAACAACCTTGCCGCCCTTACCGATCTTCTCGGCTACATACTTGCCGCCTTCGTAAGCAGCGTCCTCGTGCGCCGTGCCGATAAAGGTTTGCGCCTGATCGAAATTAGTGTCGATCGCCAGAACCGGAATCTTTGCACCGGTCAGTGCATTTGCAATCTGGTCTGCCTGCAGCGGTGCGATTGCAATCGCTTCGCACATATCTGCGTTTACAATGGTCTCTACCATGTTCAGCTGACCGTCAAAGTCGGTATCGCTGTTTGCACCGCGTACATCAACTTCTACGTTGCCGAGATCCTTTTCCGCCTGCTCGATGCCTGCGATAACGTAGCTCCAGTATTCGGAAGAGGTGGTCTTGAGCACTACGCTCAGCTTATGGGTGTCGCCGCTGCTGCTTGCCTGGGAATCGCCGGAGTCATTGCCGGATGCGCTGCTGCCGCCGCATGCACTCATGGAAACTGCCATCAGTCCTGCCAACAGCATCGCTGCGGAACGCTTAAAAAGGTTGCTTCTCTTCATCTTTCTTTCCTCCTGTTAGACAAGTTGTCTATTGGAATCATATTACCGGGTAATATGACCTTCTTTATATCAACAGGGGCGGTTTCACACCTATTCCCGCCCCTGCTGTATACCATTCGCGGGGGGATTATGCCTCTACCTTTTCCCACTGACCGGTGGTCTGTGCCTTGATCAGTGCGTCGGAGATCTTGCATGCCTCGTAGCCGTCCTCAGCACCCGGGCCCGGAACGTCGGTCTTGCCCTGCAGGTAATCTACCCAGTGCTGCAGTTCTTCCTGATAAGCAACTACGAAACGGTTGGTCCAGTCCTCCGGGATGGCCTGACCGCACTGCAGGTAGGAGCGGACGATCGGCTCTGCCGCTACCGGCAGGCGGATGGTGCCCTTCTCGCAAACCAGCTCGCACAGGATCTCATAGCCGTAGTAGCTGTTGCCGGAAACCTCAACGTCGATCAGTACGCCGGAGTCAGACTGCATAAGTACCAGCTGCGGGTCCTGGCAGGTGCCTTCTGCGAAGCAGGTAGCACGCGGAAAACGAACAGCGACTTCGTTCAGGTTCTCACCCAGCAGCCAGCGGCAGATGTCGATCTCGTGGATGGCAATGTTGGTGATGTGCTGCTCGGTGGTGTGGTTCTTCGGATGGCTGCGAGTACGGCTGATGCAGTGCGCCATCAGCGGAGCACCCAGCTCGCCGGAGTCGAGGATCTTCTTCATCTTGATGTAGTCCGGGTCAAAGCGACGCATGAAGCCGATCTGCAGCAGGCGCTTGCCGGAAGCCTTCTCCGCCTCTACAACCTTCTTCGCGTCCTCAAGGGTGGTAGCCAGCGGCTTCTCGCAGAATACCGGCTTGCCGGCCTGGATGCACTTTACCGCCAGATCAGCGTGGGTGCCGTCCCAGGATGCGATAACAACAGCGTCGATTTCGGGAGAAGCGATCAGCTCCTCTGCGCTTGCCATTACCTTTGCGCCGTAGGTCTTAGCGACCTCCTCGGCGCGCTCGGTGTTCAGATCGTAAACAGCAGCCAAACGAGCGCCGTCTACATAGGTTGCAATGTTCTGAGAATGGGTGTGGCCAATGTTGCCGCCTGCGCCCAGTACGCCAATAGCGAGTTCCTTCTTGCTCATGATGTGAATCTCCTTTTTTCCTTTATCTAAAAAGCGGTTGTAATTTACTTCTTCTTACCGTCCAGATATGCCTGATGCAGCTGCAGACAGAACTTCAGGCTCATCGTGCCGTCGTGTGCAGTGGTCTCCGGCTTGCGGCCGGTGCGTACACAGTCAACGAAGTCGTCGATCTCAGCCTGGAACGCCTCGCCCCAGCGAGCAAGGAAGCTCTCCTGGCACTCCTCTACGAAGCCGTTCTCAGTGAACTGCGAGAGGTAGTTCTTGCGCGGTACCGAGTTGACACGCAGCGTGCCCTTGGTGCCGACGATTTCGCTCTCAACATGGCTGCAGGTTGCGGTGCGGCCTACCTGAATGTAAGCGGTGGTGTTGTTATCGAACTTGGTCAGCGAGAAACCGTTGTCGTAGTCGTTGTAATCCGCCAGACCGGTGCAGACATAAGCATCGCCGGTTGCAAAGGAATCGACCGGATCGCCCTCGAGGAACCAACGTGCAAGGTCGGTGTCGTGGCTGCCCATCTCGATAAACCACGGAACGTAAATGCCCTTCTTGACGCCTTCCAGATGTGCCTCGAGCACGCTGGACGGGTCGAGCGAAACGCCCTTGAACAGGATCGGCTTGCCGATCGCGCCGGCGCGGATCTTCTCCTTCGCCTCTGCGTAGGACGGGTCGAAGCGGCGCATGAAGCCGACCGTAAAGCACTTGCTGCCGTTCTCGGCTACGGCCTTCTCGATCTCCTCACAGTCCTCAAGGGTCTTAGCCAGCGGCTTTTCGCAGAAGATATGCTTCTTGGCCTTGCAGGCTGCCAGACACGGTGCCTTGTGAGCATCTGCGCCGGTTGCAACAACGATTGCGTCAACCTCGGGATTGTTTACCAGCTCATCTACATTGGTGTAGCCATACGGTACGCCGAATTCCTCCTGAAACGCCTTGACCTTGCTCTCGGTGCGGGCGCAAACCGCTACAACCTCTGCGTGAGGATTACGCTGCAGGCTGGTGGCGTGCATTCTGCCCATCATACCGATGCCAACGATACCGAAACGAATCTTCTCCATTTGTAATCCTCCTTATCAGATACCTGCGGTTTTCTTGATATACTCGCGTGCCATCTTGGCATACTCGAGCGGATTTGCCTTTGCCGGGTCCTGCTCGGCTTCAACGATGAACCAGCCCTCGTAATGCGCGTCATGCAGCGCCTTAAACACGCCCGGATAGTCTACGCAGCCGTCACCCGGAATGGTGAAGCAGCCCTCGAGTACCGCCTTGCGGAACTTGAAGCCCTCGGCATATGCCTTTTCCATCATGTCCGGACGGATGTCCTTGAGGTGAACGTGACCGATACGAGGACCGAATTCCTTCGCCGCCTTTACGGCGTCCTCCTTGGAGAAGGTGAAGTGACCGGTATCAAAGCAGAGGTAAACGTAACGCGGATCGGTGTTGTCCATCAGGCGCTTGGTTTCCTCGAAGGTCTGAACCACGGTCGCCATATGGTGATGGAAGCACAGCTTGAAGCCGCGGTCGGCAGCGATCTTGCCCAGCTTGTTCAGGCCGTCGCACAGCTTATCCCACTCTTCGTCGGTGGCGATCGGCTTGTTGTCACCGAACATCGAGCACTCCTCTGCGAACAGGCAGCGGGTCAGCTCGCATACGTTGATGCGGCTTGCACCGACAGCCTCGAGGAAGTCCAGCTGCTCGATAAATGCCTTTTCGTTCTCCTCGTAGGGGGTCGAGCACAGGAAGCTCGAGAACCACTGGGATGCAATCTTGATGCCGCGCAGGTCGAGTGCCTTGTTCAGTACGGCCGGGTCGGTCGGGAACTTGCCGCCAACCTCGGTGCCCTGAAAGCCTGCCAGAGCCGCTTCGGAAACCATCTGCTCGAAGGTGAGCTCACCGCCGAGCTGCGGCATATCGTCATTCGTCCAGCCGATCGGCGCAATGCCGAGTTTTACATTATTAAACATAGCCTTGAACCTCCCTCAGCACTTTTCCCAGGTGCCGGACTTAACGGACTTGAGCACTGCGTTGATAATGCCGTCAACCTTGGCGCCCATCTCGAAGTCGCAGATGTACTCACCGCCGTGCATTGCCTGCATGAGTGCGTGAGCCTGCAAGGTCTTCATATCGTCAAATGCGATTGCGATGCCGCCTGCCGGCTGGAAGTACTTGAAGCCCTTGTGCTGCGGGTTGAGCAGTACGGTGCGGAAGCCGCAGTCACGGCCGTTGTCCTTGTCAGCGTCAGCCTTGAAGTAAACCTGAACCTCACACATGCGCTCCAGATCGTATACTACCGAGCCCTCGGTGCCCTGAATCTCGTAATAGAAGTAGTTCTTGCGGCCGGTTGCAACACGGGAGGACGAGAAGTCACCAATTGCACCGTTTTCATACTTAACGAGGAAGGTGATGAGGTCGTCGTTCTCAACCTTGCCCATCTCAGTGCTGCCTGCCTTGACCGGACGCTCCGGAATAACGATGGACTGTACGCCCAGAACCTCGCTCATGTCGCCCATGATCATCTGGGAAACGCTCAGCAGATGGCTGCACAGGTCGCCGAGTGCGCCCGAGCCTGCCAGCTTGTTGATGTGACGCCATGCAATCGGAATGGACGGATCGAGCAGCATATCCTGATCGTAAGTAGCGTGTACGCGCATGATCTTGCCCAGCTTGCCGGACTTGACGAGTTCCGCAACATACTGGTTTGCCGGGTTCATGATGTTGGAGAAACCACAGTAGTTGACTACGCCCTTTTCCTTGGCCAGATCAGCCAGCTCGCGGGACTGCTCCGCGGACAGAGACAGCGGCTTCTCGCAGAAAACATGCTTGCCGTGCTCGAGAGCAGCCTTAGCCATCTCGTAGTGCATGCAGTTCGGGGTCGCAACGTCAACCAGGTCGATTTCGGGATCGGTGACAACGTCCATCCAGTTGGTGGTGTAGCGGTTGTAGCCCATGTTCTTTGCGAACTTTGCTACTGCGTCCTCGCTGACATCGCTTACCAGTTCAAATACCGGCATATCATCGCCAAAAATCATGCGTGCGTTGTGGAATGCGGTGGTGTGGGCCTTGCCCATCCAGCCAGCGCCGATCAGACCGATTTTAATTTCCTTGCTCATAAGTTTTTCCTCCTCAAAAAATCTCAATACTCTTGTTGGATTTTATCGAAAACGCCTTGTGCGTTTCTTACAATGTGAATAGATGAATGGTTTCCGGGGGCCGGCTCATTATCGAGCCAGACCGATCGGAGAGAACAGCGCGTAGACGCAAAGCATCAGGATGAAGCAGGTCAGCGCGGCGGGTTTTACATACTTCCACGGGGTCAGGTCAACAGCCTTGGAATCCTCGAGGATGAAGTCGGTAGCACGGGGCTTGAGCTTGCCGATGAGCAGCATCAGTGCCAGATCTACCGGGAACAGTACCGAAAGAACATACAGGTAATGCACATTCAGCGGCAGGAACTTGGAGATCGAGTACAGGATAACGTGTACGACCAGCGTGATCTTCGGTGCGCAGGCCGGAACGCGCTTGGTGTAGAAGCCTACCAGCACGATCGCGAGGATCGGCATGGAGTAGAAGCCGAAGCACTCCTGCAGGAAGTCATACAGACCGGACGGTGCATTGCTGACGAACGGCGCTACGCAGATGGATACGATCGCAAGACCGGTACCAACACGCTTGCCTACTCTTACCAGATGCGAGTCGCTTGCGGTCTGGTTGAACAGCGGACGGTGGAAGTCCAGCGTGTAAAGCGTTACACAGCTGTTCAGTGCCGAGTTAAAGGACGACAGGATCGCACCGAACAGAACCGCTGCGATGATGCCGAGCAGCCAGTTCGGAACAACTGTGGTGATCAGAGACGGATATGCCAGGTCGCTGTTTGCCAGGCCGTCTCCGAAGAAGCGGTAAGCCAGCAGACCGCAGATGGTGATGAAGAACGGATCCAGCAGCTTGAGGAAGGCGGTGAACACTGCGCCGCGCTGTGCCTGCGCCAGATTCTTTGCTGCCAGCGTGCGCTGGATGATGGACTGGTTGGTGCACCAGTAGAACAGGTTGTTGAACAGCATGCCGAGGAACAGGACCGGCCACGGAATCATCGGAGGCAGGGCGTTCGCCGGATTGACCGCGTTGAACTTTTCTGCCGGAACATTGGTGATGAAGTCCTGAATACCAGCAAAGAAGCTGCCGTTGCCGAGGATGCAGATGGACAGGATCGGAATCAGCAGACCGCCGATCAGCAGGCCCACGCCGTTTACGGTATCAGATACCGCAACTGCCTTCAGGCCGCCGAAGATTGCGTAGATGGAACCGATAACGCCGATTGCAACACACAGGATCGCAATACTCTGATAAGTGGTGATGCCGAACAGCTGATCCAGATGGAAAATCTGGTTGAAGGCCAGCGCACCGGAGTACAGTACGGTCGGCAGGTAAGTAAGCATGTAGCCGAGCAGGAACAGGAACGAGATGATCTGCTTGGTGGTGCGGTCAAATCGAACCTCCAGAAATTCCGGAATGGTGGTGATGCCGGCTTTCAGATACTTCGGCAGGAAGATCAGTGCCAGCGCCAGCAGCGCGATACTTGCGTTTACCGACCAGCTCATGGCGCCCATGTTGGTCGAATAGCTTTGTCCGGCCTGTCCGACCAGCTGTTCGGTGGACAGGTTGGTCATTTCCAGTGAACCGGCGATGACCAGACCGGTCAGTCCGCGTCCTGCAAGGAAGTAGCCTTCCTTGGTGGACAGGTTCTCCTCCTTGGTCTTGTACCATGAGATCAAGGCTACAAGACCGGTGAAGGCGATGAATGTTAAAATGATAATCAAATGTTTCAACCCCTCTTCTGAACAAGAAAATCCTATTATATTGTAGAATTTCCTATTCTTGTTTTTTCTTTTCCCTTCGTCTTTTCAACTCAAAAGAAACTATTTTTTGTGTTTTTGTTCGTTTCCCTTTCGTTGTACCTATCATATATCAAATTCTCACATTCATCACTACACAGGATAATAATAAAATATCAAAATTTTATACTTTTTATCTGTATCATTTTTTGATATAATTGTATAAGAAAAGCGAATGACAGCATTTCCATACCATGATATGGTACAAAAAAGGAGTTGACACCAATTATGCTTAACGATATGGGTATTCTGGCAGATTCTGTCCGCTATTACCACGATGCAGATGCCTTCACCGCGACTAACCTGTACCATGTTCCGCACGCAGGCAGCTACCATTGCGACGAAACATACGGTATGCAGCGTAATTATCTGGATATCTGCCAGATGCTTATTGTAGATGAAGGCGAACTGTCGGTCACCTACCGCGGTGAAACACGCACCGCCGGTCCCGGCAGCCTGATCCTGCTTGACTGCAGAGAGCCGCACAGCTATCACGCCCTCACACCGATTCGCATGCGCTGGTTCCACTTTGCAGGCAACGGCAGCACGGCCTATACACATCTTATCCTCAATACGCACGGGTTCATCCTGCCCACCGGAAGCAATGCCGAGATTGAGGAATGTGTCCGCCGCATCATGGTCTCAGTGCACCAGAACCAGCCCAATCCTCATATTATTTCCCTGACGATCAACAAGCTGCTCGTTCTGCTCGTGCTCGTGCTCGGGGAAAAGAAAAAAAGCGATCTCGAGATCGCCATTCAAGACTCAGCCGACTATATGACGTACAATTTTGCGGACAAATCGCTCTCCATCGAACACCTGTCCCAGCGTGCTGCGCTCAGCACCTGCTACTATATGCGTAAGTTTAAGGAATACCAGTCGGCAACACCGCATCAGTTTTTGCAGACTGTGCGTCTGAGCGCCGCAAAACAGCAGCTGCTCACCACCTCGCAGAGTATTGAGACCATCGCAGATAACTGCGGTTTCTCCAGTGCTTCGCACTTCATTATGGCGTTCCGTAAGAGCACCGGCATTACCCCGCATCAGTACCGCACCCAGTGGAAATAAAAAGCACACTCTCTGTACTGCGTCCACCGGATTGAACGGTCGCGTGTACAGACAGGCAAGCGCAGCTGTGCTATCCGAACGGTGATATTCATCAGATTGCTGCACGAAATGTCGTTTTTATGACACGTATTGTATAGCAGACCAGTTGTGCGCTTATACAGATTATGGTATAGCAATCAAGAATCAGGTACATACACGGTGCCTGAGAGATAGGCAAACCCATCAAAAGATGGGGGACGCAAAGCCGGAAGGGTCTAAGGCGGCAAAAGCCGCAATGACAGCCGGTTGCAAGCATCAGTGAAGACGCTGTTAACCTCTTCTGCGCTTTATTAGGCAGAAGGAGGTGTACGCCGTGAAAAAGAATCTGGCAAGCCGATTCGCGGTGCAATACACTGCTCGCAGAGCAGGTAAAACTCTGCCCTTTTGTGCTGTTCCAATAAAGATATAAAAACGCTTTCAAGTCATGAGTAGCCATGTCTTGAAAGCGTTTTTTTATTTAAATTTGAAGCCGTTAAGGTAGATAAAACGAGGAGGGAAAGTTATGAAAAACGATTGTTATCAGCAATAGTATCATTGTGTTTGTTGCGACAATGTTGAAATTCACTCGGGGCAATCCATCTCGCATCCCTGCTGGCTGATACTGATTGTTAACCCGTCCTCCCTACTTGCCTGTACCCACGAACCGACTGCATTATTTCAAGCTGACGAAAAGTCTGTACAGCAGATAAAGCACCGTCTGCGAAATATCCTTGATAAAATCGGCGTTGACCGACGGCTCAAAGGGTTTAAGCTGTCGAGGTGTGATTTGACCTGCAATCTGTATTATAAACGTAAGACTGATGTTCAAAATCGTTTGGATATTTTTAAGAAATCCTTTCCTATCCCTCATTACAGCGCGGTTAAATTCGGCCAATATTCAAATTCCAATGAAAGATTCAAAGGTGCCAATAAGCATTCATCGAGTTAACGTACTGGAAATGGTTCGGATAACGGCTTGTTTCAGGGTGTTTGAGCCTGCTTAAACAGCATGATTTGACATTCAATCGCCAACATTAGAATAAGCATACATGAATTAAAGTGAAATGTGCTTATCACCCATATCGAGGAGGTTTTGTTATGCCGAACGATGAAATCTTGACCGTAAAAGAAACCGCTGCCCTGCTCAAGACCACGCGCTAGCAGGTGCGCAAGATGATCGCAAATGAAGAACTCCCTGCCGTAAAGGTTGGCAGGGAGTGGAGGGTGCTGAAGGCGGGGATTATGGAGTTTTTTTGAGGTGAATTTGTAAACATACCTATTGGGTCATGTAGCCGTATATTTTCCGCATCAACACATCCAGATAAGGTTTTCTTTCGCGCTGTAGAATATAATTTGATCCTGTGGAAGATGAAGAGTTTGGCTGATATATTTTCGCTGATGTTCCAGATTGGCAATCTGAGCTGCCGTCAGAGATGTGCTATGTCGCGAGATTGGCGCTGCTTTATCGGCCAATAATCAAACGGGAACATGATACAGGGACAGCATTGACTGAAACAATGCTGGATCGTTAGCATAATCTCTTTGATCCGAGCGCAGCACATATACGATACAGATGCAATGATGCAATATATCTTTCAAGCATCAAATTCCACACACAGGATCAGAAATGATCAATCAATGCGAAATGGCAGGAGCACTTCATTCATGCGTTCAATATTCTGTACGACGCTGTCCTTGCGGCGGATAGCGAGGCTGACATAAAGCGTGTCGATGAGGGAGAACTGCGCCACGCGCGGCGACACGAAAAGCTGCTCGGGCGAATACAGCTCAAGGCAGATGTCGCTGACCTCTTTGAGCGGCGTATCCGGATAGCCGGTGATGCCGATGGTCGGCGCGCCGCACTCCTTCGCGGTACGCACGGCCGACACGATTTCGCGCGTCTTGCCGGTATGCGAGATGGCGATGACCGCCGTATCCGGGCCGCATTGGCTCGCCTGAATCTGCATCAGGTGCGAATCGGTCAGCGAAACCGCGCGGATGCCGATGCGCATGAGGCGGATGTAGAAGTCCTCCGCGATGGTGCCAGACGCGCCGACACCGAGGATGAGGATATTCTCCGCCCGGTTGAGCACCCCCACCGCCTGCTCGATTTTCTCGAAATCAAGCAGCTGGAGCGCCCGCTCGAGCGTGTCGATATTCCGGCTGAACACATTCTCCGAAATGGTCGAAATACTATCGGTTTCGGACAGATCTTCAAAAATCGTGCGCACCGACTTAGGAGAATATTTCGCCAGCAGCAGCTTTACCTCGCTGAAGCCCGCGCAGCCGACGATCTTGCAGAATCGAATAATACTCGACTCCGCGATATCAAGCTCGGCCGCCATCTGCTGAATGCTGATCGAGGTAATATGTACCGGATCGGCTAAGATATAGTCCGCAATCCGCTTTCCAACCTTGGATAAAGTCGAATACTGCGACTGAATTGCGGCATAAACGTTCTTGTCCATGCAATCACCCTGCACTTCCGCATCATATAGTAATTTCATTGTATCACAAAACATCGACCTTGTGAAGAATGCACAAAATTGAATATTGTTCTTTTTGCAATATGATTTATTGAATTTTATTCCGCTCAGTGCTATACTTGTAGATGTTCGGTGGAACGGACTTCCACTGAAAGGGTATAGCGAGAGACGAGTCCGGACAACGTCTCAAAGGCAGACCCACTCCCGATGCGCCCGGCGCACCGGACGGTCTGTATCGCTGCAACTGAAAAGAAAAGAAAAACAAAAAAAGGACTGAGCAAAACCATGGGCAAATCCAGCAACCCGACTTTCGCGGGTGATAAGGAATTTGAGAAAATCCATCTCAAAGAAAAGTTTTCCTACGGCCTCGGCGACGTTGCCTGCAACGTTGTCTACGCCCTGACAACCTCGCTGCTGATTTACTTCTACACCAACGTAGTCGGTATCTCGGCGGCTATGATCGGTACCATCATGCTGTTCTCCCGTTTCTTCGATGGTATTTCCGACGTACTTATCGGTCATCTGGTTGACCGCACGCATTCCAAGCATGGCAAATCCCGTGCATGGATTCTCTGGATGATGATTCCGTACGGCATCGCAGCCATCCTGCTGTTCACCGTTCCGCCCGCAACCCCGATCGTCAAGGGCATCTACGTTTTCATCACCTATAACTTCTGCACCACCGTTGTCTACACCGCACTCAACCTTCCGTATGCAACGCTGGCTACCCTGATGACCCGCGACACCGACCAGCGCGCCGTTGTCAACCTGTTCCGTACCGGTATGTCCGCCCTCGGCAACATGGTCATCACCGCCATTACCTTCCCGCTCGTCACCCGTCTGGGTGACACCCAGCAGGCATGGATCGAGGTTTCCATCCTCTACGCCATCGTTTCCATCATCATGCTGTTCATCTGCTTCAAGAACTGCCACGAGCGCGTCAAGGAAGAGACCAAGACCAAGGACGGCAAGAACGTTCCGCTCTGGATGGGCATTAAGCTCTGCGTCACCAACAAGTACTTCATCATGTTCTTCATGCTCGCTGTGTTCCTGTCCTTCTATGAGGCAGTTACCGGCACCTGCAACGCATACTACGCACAGTACATTCTCGGCAACCGCGACCTGCTCGGCGCACTCGCGTCCTTCGAATCCATTCCGCAGATCGTCACCGTTCTTGTCCTCTCCCCGTTTATCGCCAAGTTCGGCAAGCGCAATGTCGCTCTCATCGGCGCAATCGTCGCCGTTATCGGCACGGTTTCCCTGTTCATCAACCCGAGCGCCCTCAATCTTGCACTGTTTGCCTGCGTCATGCGCGGCATCGGCAAGGGCTGCTTCCGCGGCGTCAAGTACTCCATGCTCGCTGACGTTATCGAGTACGGCGCATGGAAGAGCGGCATCCGTGTACAGGGCCTGATGGTATCTGCTACCACCGCCGGCCAGAAGTTCGGCTCCGGCATGACCAGCGCGATCTTCGGCGCCCTGATGAGCCTTGTAGGCTTCGCCGGCACCGCAACCATCAATGCCGCACAGTCTCAGATGCTCATCGCCATCTACATCATCGGCAACATCATCGCTTGGGGCGGCATCGGCGTTCTGCTGATCTTCTACAAGCTCGATAAGATCTATCCGCGCATTATCACCGAGATGAAGCAGCGCGAAGCTGCCGAAGCAGCAAAAACGACCGCAAACGCCTGATTTCCCCCGCACTCCCTCATTTTTACGCATCATCTTTTTCTTCCCTTATATGGAACAGCCGGCGGAGTCAAGCATTCCTGCCGGCTGCCCCCATATTCTACCGCAAATAAAATTCTGTAAATATCCACCATTTATATGAAAGGCGTGTAACAAATGGAAACCCTGTCCTACGAAAAACGCATCGAACTCGGTAATCTCGTCCCGGCACTCGGCCAGTTCAAGGTCATGGAAAAAATCCCGCAGTATCAGCAGTGCGAGGTGCACAACCTTGTGGATGCGCCCGCCGAGGTGCCCGAAACGCTGCGTCACGTTGTATTCAACATCGAGCGCGGCCAGACGCTTCACGAAACCATCGACTTTCTCAATATGTGCCCCGACCTCAAAAACATGGACATCATCTACGCCAACGAGCTGGATGACGGCGCGGTCCGCTCGGGCAACTGCAACGTTGCCTACGAAATCGCGAAATCCATCGGCATGAATTACGCCTACGGTCTGGAGTTTATCGAGCTGGTAAATCCCGAGGACAACAAGGGCTTCCACGGCAACGCCCTGTTCTCCCGCTGGCCCATCCGCTGGGCGAAGGTCGTCCATATGCCCGAGCAGTACAACTGGTACTATGACCGCCAGAAGCGCATCGGCGCACGTGTCGCCATCGTCTGCTCGCTCGACATCGGCGGACGCGAGGTCGGCGCGGTCAGCGTTCATCTGGAGAACCGTGCGGACAGCGAGGGCCGCGAAGCGCAGATGGCAGTCGTATATGATGAGATCAAGCGTTCGTTCGCGCCCGATACGCCGGTCATGATCGGCGGCGATCTGAACACCAATACGTTCGACGGCAACGACATTCCGGGATTTACCAAGCTGTTCAACGACCCGGAGCGTCTCTCCAAGCACATGGAGCACGTTGAGCAGTACGAGCGCGTTCTGCCGCAGGCGGAGGAAAACGGCTTCTCCTACCGCGAGTTCAGCAGCATCGAGGGCACGCGCCGCAAGCCGATGCCGGGCGGCAAGAGCATGCTGCTCAAGCTGGACTGGCTGATGGCGCGCGGCATGGAATGCATCGATCACGGCACGATTTCGACCGAGACAAAGGACTGCACCTGGGCCGAGCCGGGCAGCGCGCTGGCGAAGTTCACCGGTCCCGAGCTGTCCGACCACAACGCCTGCTGGGCAGACTGTCGATTCGCAAAGTAAATACTGAAATCTATTGTAGAAAGCTGCACACGCTGCATACATATTGGCAGCGTGTGCACTTTTTATCGAGTGAGGAGAACCTACATCAAATGAGTGGAATGATACAATACCTGCGCGAACTTCATTTCGCCTCGGTCGTAGTGCGGCTCGCCCTTGCGATGCTGCTCGGCGGCTGCATCGGTCTGGAGCGCGGACGCAAGCGCCGTCCGGCCGGTTTCCGCACCTATATGCTCGTCTGTCTTGGCGCGGCGCTGACCGTGCTGCTCAGCCTGTACGAATTTACCATGGTGACAGGGCCGTGGTCGAATATTTGCGCAGAGATCGGCATAAAAACCGACGTTTCGCGTTTCGGCGCACAGGTCATCAACGGCATTGGCTTTCTGGGCGCAGGAACCATTCTCGTTACCGGCCGCCAGCAGGTCAAGGGACTGACCACTGCCGCTGGTCTGTGGGCGTCGGCCTGCACCGGCCTTGCGGTCGGCGCAGGATTTTACGAGTGCGTGCTCATCGCATTCGCGATGATATTTCTCAGCATCCGCCTGTTCCCAATTGTGGATGCGTACATACAGGAGAACGCGCGTGACATCAATCTGTACATGGAGTTCCATTCGCTCGGGGACATCAGTACCATCATCAATCAGCTGAAAGCGCAGAACGTGCAGATCTACGACATCGATATCGAGCGGAACAAAAGTGGCGAGGCGCTGCACCCAAGTGCGATCTTCTCGATCCGCCTCAATGAAAAAATACCGCACACGCAGCTTCTCTCCGATCTGGCGGAGCTGGACTGCCTTTGCGTGATCGAAGAGCTGTAAGGAGTGGACTGCTATGTTATCTGTTTTTGACGGCCTGCGCGACGTGACGACGCTTTCCGTGTTCGTGCGTCTGGCCTGCGCGCTCATCTGCGGCGGCATTATCGGTATCGAGCGCTCGTACAAGCGCCGCCCGGCCGGCTTCCGCACGCACATCCTCATCTGCATCGGCGCGGCCATCACCACGCTGACGAGTCAGTATCTGTATCTGAATATGCACTATTTTACAGATATGGCGCGCCTCGGTGCACAAGTTGTTGCGGGTATTGGCTTCATCGGTGCGGGCACCATCATCGTTACCAAGCGGCAGCGCGTCAAGGGTCTGACCACGGCGGCTGGTCTCTGGACCTCGGCCATCATCGGCCTCACCTTTGGCGGCGGCTTCTACGAGGGCGGCATTCTCGCGACCGTGTTCATCATGCTCGCCGAGCTTGTGTTCTCGCGGCTGGAGTACCGTGTGTTGGAGCACGTTCCCGAGATCAATGTGTATATGGAATATGAGGATAAAACGTGTCTGGACGATGTGCTGCAGCTGTACCGCAGATGTGATGTCAAAGTGCTGAATATCCAGATCACCCGTGCGGCGGAAAACGGTGAGCACAATGCCTGTGCCATCTTCACGCTGCGCCTGCCGCGCAGCTGCACGGTAAACCGTCTGATGACACTGGTCGGCGAGCGTAAAGGCATCATGTCGGTCGAGGAACTGTAAAACGGAAGAACGCAGAAAAAGGCTGACGAATCTGCGCTTTCAAACGAATGGAATTCGCGTCTTATGTCGCAATTTTTCGTCTCTTTTGTAACAAACGAAGTGTACATCCCCACTTTTACGAAAATTACACAAAAAATGAATTTCTCTATTTAATACGCGTTGCAGTGCGAGAACTTTTTTCTGTTTTTCCTTCATTTTTAACTATATATTATAGATGTAGAAGCTCCTGAGACATTCTCAGGAGCTTACTTTTTGTCAAAAAGGAGGAAGCAAAGATGTTCAACAATCAAAAATTCCTGACGTGCGGCGTGATGGCTGAGATTCCCTCATGGCTGACCAACCTCATGTGGCACATGGTCTTGACGATGGAAGTCGAGGAAAAAGACTACCTGCAGGTATTCACGCTGACGAAAACACCGACCGGTCAGCACATTATCCATGAGCAGGAGCAGCCGCCGTACCGTTATGAGCTTGACGTCGCGTGCTCGGACACAGTGAACGCTAAGGTGTTCGCCATTGACAGTCAGGTATATTCTACTATGCTGCTGGCAGATGAATATTAAAACCCTACAAACGAAACGGAGGAACAGACAATGAGTGAAACGAGAATTTGTGCAAACTGCGGTGCAGAATACCCGATTGAAGACATGTATCAAGCAGAAGGCGATTGGCTCTGTGAGGATTGCGCCGACCGTTTGACTGTCATCTGCGACCACTGCGACGAACGGATTTATGCGGAAAACGCCATCGAAGACGAGCATTATTCGCTGTGCCACGACTGCGACTGCATCATCCGCACCTATAGCGCCTACTACGATGACGACGGTCGCACCTACTGCGAAAGCTGTTAGGACGATCACGAGGGCGCGATTCACGAGTATAACTATATGCCCGACCTCGTTTTCCACGGCAAAGGCCTGCGGCATTTCGGCGTAGAACTGGAAATCGACAACGGCGGTACAGACCGCTATAACGCCGAGAAGTTGTTGAATATCGCCAATGCTGACGCGGAAAATCTGTACATCAAGACGGACGGCAGCTTGGACGATGGTTTGGAACTTGTCACGCACCCAATGACGCTTACATACCGTTTGAACGAAATGCCGTGGGCGGAAATCCTCCGTAAAGCGCAGAGCATGGGGTACCTCAGCCACGCGGCTGGCACTTACGGCCTGCATGTTCATATCTCCCGTCTGGCGTTCGGCTGTACTTATGAGCAGCAGGAAGCTGCGATTGCCCGCCTGCTGTACTTCGTCGAGAAATTCTGGGCGGAGCTGCTGCGGTTCAGCCGCCGCACACAATCCCAGATGAACCGTTGGGCGGCACGCTGCGGCATGAAGCTCACGCCGACAGACCAGATGTGCCACGCGAAAAACTCCTGTGCCGGACGCTACACCGCCGTCAACCTCACAAACTCAGACACCGTGGAAATCAGAATGTTTCGCGGCACACTCAAACTGAACACGCTCAAGGCGACTTTGCAGATGGTGAACCACCTCTGTGAAGTCGCTGTTTCTTTGTCCGACAGTGAAGTGCAGGACCTGAGCTGGTTCGATTTTCTGGATATGGTGCACGAACCGGAGCTGATTCAGTACCTCAAGGAGCGCCGTCTGTACGTCAATGAACCTGTATCTGCAAGCGAGGAGGAATGAGTATGTGCAGTTTGTTTGGCCTAATCGACTTCAAGGGGTGTCTTAGTACGCATACGAAGAACAAAATCTTGAACACCTTAGCGCGTGAGTGTCAGGTTCGTGGCACGGATGCGACCGGTATCGCCTACAACTTCAATGGTCGTATGCGGATTTACAAGCGCCCTCTTCCCGCTCGAAAGGTGAAAATCCACATTTCGCACGGTGTAAACGTCGTGATGGGACACACCCGTATGACGACTCAGGGTAACGCGCAGTTTAACCAGAATAACCACCCGTTTCTCGGCAAAGTTGACGGAAACAGCTTCGCCCTCGCACATAACGGCGTGCTCTGAAATGACAAGGAACTGCGCGTGACGGAAAATCTTCCGCAAATCAGTGTGGAAACCGACAGCTATGTTGCCGTTCAACTCTTAGAGAAAAACAAGACCCTCGACTTCGACAGCCTACAAGCTATGGCTGAAAAGGTCGAGGGTTCTTTTGTGTTTACGGTTCTGGATAAGGATAACTCTATCTGGTTCGTCGTCGGGGACAATCCACTGTGCGTAATGTTCTATGATGGCTTTCTGATTTACGCCTCGACACAGGAAATCCTGTGCAAGACCATCAAGAAGTTAAAGCTGAACACACCCTCTGACATTCTGGAGCCAAAGGAGGGCGAGATATTGAAGATTGACCGCAATAGCCGTATCACTACCGGGGCATTTGCGCCGAGAACCAGCTATGAGCATTGGTGGCGGCGTTATTCTCCATATTACCGCGACTTCTGCGTAGATGCACACGTGAACTACGATGACTTATTCAGCGTTGCAAAAGCCTTCGGTGTCTCTGCTGATGAGGTGCAGGCACTCTTGGATTACGGCTGTTCCGAGGAAGAAATCGAGGAAATGCTGTATGATCCTACTCTGTTGCACGAAATGACCGGAGAACTGCTCTACGCGTATTAAGGAAAGGAGATGTTGCTTATGATTCCATTAGGCCCAATTTTCCAGGCTGTAGGCGCGGTGGTCGATTTGATTATCGAGGCCGTTGAAAATTTCTCGGACAGTTGAGGAGGTGAAAAAGTGAACGCAGGAAAAGTCATTCTCAGTACGCTGACTATTATTGGTCTGCTTGCCGATCTTATCGACGATGACTAAACACAAAAATACCGACTCATCAAGAGCCGGTATTTTCTGAGCGTTTCGATAGGGTATACCCTATCGAAACAGGGAAAAGCTTTGTCAATAAGATTGGTTTTGCTCTTTTGCAATATGGCAGAACAAAGGGCGACCCTATTGCAATCAACCACGTTTCAACTGCTCAATAAGATTATCAAACAGAGATACAAACTCGCTCTCAATCTGCGAGTAAATTTCCTGCGCGGTTGCATCGTCATAAATGTGCGAGGTCTGGTTGCGAGCATTCAGCAGTGCAATCCACGCCTGTTCATCGTCAATCAGGCCATACGAGAACGCCTTACGCATCGTTGCTTTCGGACTGTTTAACTCTGTAAAACCTTGGTCAAGTAAGAACTCACGAGTGGTTTTCCACGCCAGTTCGCAAGAGAACTCAAAGCGCTGGATTACACCATCGCGAATGATTTTAGCCGGATTCTCTTGATACGCTTGCACGCCTTCGCGCAAGCGTTCTACAGCATTGGTGAGATTTTCGAATTTCGTATTGTAACGGTCCAGCAAGCAAATCCCGTCCTTCTTTATGTTTTGAAGCAATGCGGCATCGGTGTGTTCGCTGACAAACACCAGATCAACCGAATACAGCGAGTCCAGATCATTTTCCACTGCATCGCTGAATCGTGTACGCTGTTGCGGCGTGCAGCCCCATACCGCAAAATCGTAGTCGCTACGGGCGCGATAATCGCCGCGGGCACGCGAACCGAATAATATCAGTTTCGGCACTCCACAACGGTGCGCTAATTGTTTTACCTGTTCGATTGTCTTATCCATCAGCGTCACCGTCCTTATATTTCTCATTATACCATACTTAAAGGAGAGATACACCATGAAAATCGGCTATATCCGCGTCAGCACCGGGGACCAGAATACTGCACGTCAGGAAGTCCTGCCGCACGACCTCGGCGTTGATGAACTGTTTATCGACAAGGCCAGCGGCAAAAACGCTGACCGTCCAGAGCTGAACCGCATGATGGAATACGTCCGGCACGGCGATACGGTTATTGTCGAGTCGATCAGCCGCTTTGCCCGCAACACACGCGACTTGCTCGACCTTGTAGCACGGTTGACTGAAAAGCAAGTTGAGTTTGTCAGCCGCAAGGAGGCCATCGACACCACTACACCAACCGGTAAATTCATGCTCACCGTATTTGCGGCCGTCGCGGAGCTCGAGCGTGAGTATATTCTTCAGCGTCAGCGTGAGGGAATTGCTATCGCGAAAGAACAGGGCAAGTACACCGGTCGCAAGCCACTGTCGTTTCCGGACAATTTCGAGCGGGTAGTCGCACGCTGGCATACCGGCGAAATCACCGCGACCGAGGCCATACGGCAAACCGGATTGAAGCCGAATACGTTTTACCGGCGGTGTGCGAAATCGAAACAGACTGCGAGAAAATAAGGCTCCACCGCAAACCTTGGTTGTCGCTATCCCTTAAATATTAACCGCCGAACCTCTCGTTTATGGGAAGTCCGGCGATTTTTTGTTTTATCCGTTTCGATGTTTTAAGCGAAAGTATGCGACCAAGTCTTCTCATGCCAGAATCGCTCTTCTCTGCCGCTCCACGATTTCAGACAGCCGGTTCAGCCGTTCCTCCGGCAGTTCGATGTCCGAATGCGGCATGAAGCGGAAGCCATCCAGATTTTTCAGCTCCTGCCGGATTTCATCTGTCAGCACACCGTGTGCTGTCTTGATAAAATCCACGCCGATACGCGGACGGCACTTGCCGATGTACCAGTCCGGATTGGCCAGCTGATCTTCGTCCAGATCGAACAGTAGACTGCGGTTGTGGTCAAAGACCGGCGCAGGCTTCTTAATTTCCATCGTCTGATTGTCGAACAGGAAGCCGAAATTGCCGAGATGACGGTCGGTGTTGAGAATGAGCGCGTCAAGTACGAACATACGGCGGAGCGCGTCCTCCGCGCCGAACTTCTCATACAGCCGCAGCAGTTCGGAAACCGTTGTCGGACGATCGGGAAAGTCGCTGATTTTGATGAGCCCGGCCTGCTCATCGGTAAACAGACGGCACTTGGATATCAGCCGATGATGGTAGAAATCCAGGTCGTAATCCACAGCCTGTGGACAAATACATACCGCAAGCTGACACGCAAGAAACTCGGACAGCGGCTCGATTTCATAGGTGTCGCTGCCGCCCTTGTAGAGATAAATTCCGTCCGGTTCGCGCACCCAGCATTTTGCGTAATAGCCGTCCGTACCGAACTCCGGCGAGGTGGAGGACAGGGACTCTACGCTGATCACGCCGCTGAAAGCCGCCTGCGCGATGAGGGCATCAAACTCGTTTCGATATAGGGAAACCTTGTCCCAGCCGAGCGTTTCCGACTCTTCTTTCACCCAAAACGTATCGTTGAGCGACAGCGCATGCGTCACACGAAGAAAGCCCTCCAGACCGATGCAGCCGTACTGCTCCAGAAGCTGCTCGATATGCTTGCGGTGCTTGGGTGCTTTACGCTTCTCAAGCCACGCCGTCAGCGATTGCAGACCGAGCGGGCGCAGCTCGGTGTACCACTCCTGCAGAACCGCGCTTTCCTCTCCAAATTCGTCCTGTATACAGGAGAACAATGCCCACGGCTCGTCTTTATTCATTAAGATGTATCGCATAAGGCGCCCTCCTTTCGCACTTTGGTGAGGTAATTATAGCATATTGAACACAGAATGGCAAAAGTAGCATAGCATCCGCCAGAACTACAATGTAATTGATAAATTGTGCCATTCCGCAAAAACCTGTTTTCCTCATCAAGAACGAGGATGGCGATCTTGATGTCATGGATTCATTCTCCGTGCGTAGCCGCTGAACTTCTGCGTCCTCTGCGCTCTATGGCAAATGCCTCCGGCCCTTTACTTCAAATCGTCTCGCTGTTCCGCAGTAACTCAACTTTTCTTTCATCATGTTTTGCACGACCAGTTTCTTAAGGCAATACCGCATAATTGAACAAGAGCGATTTGCGAATAAATTTTGCGTACTGATGAGGCGCGGTTTCGCAGCAATACTTGCCGTATTGCAAGAAATCGCAACAAAATCAGAATACAAAATTTCCGCAAAGCGCCGCTGCTTTAATTGTGCGGTGTTGCCTTAAATTCTGGCGTGTCCCGTTTGTTCATTTTTCCTCTTGGCATAATAAATCACTCCATCTGTTAGATAGTATATCATACTGTCTAACAAATGGGGTGCAGTTCAACATATGTCGCTCTTCTTTCTCATTCCTCTGCTGCAGTAAATCTGATTCATCGTTTGGTTTTCGATCAAGATCAGCAGGCAGATAATCTATAGCACTCCGAGGCGTAAAAGAACGCAGAATATCGTTTTTTAGGCATGGACGCATTTCCTTAACAGTTTCCCATTTGATATCCTCGAACATTTCTTCTCTATCTTCGTCTTCATCTTTTCGGCAATTATTTGTAAACTTATGAACCAGCTTTTTGTAATGTTCAGGTAGCACCCGTTCCTTCCCATACAGCGGGTAATACGGTGCTGAATGAAAGAGTAACAATCTTTTCGAGTGGGAAATACAGTTCTTTTATACAGAACCAGATGTTTTACCAGTACATCCTCTACTCTCTCCAGCAAGTGCTCTGACGCTTCACTTATGACAAAAGTTTCATACACATTATCTATTAAAGAGCAGGAGGTATTGTACTTCAGCAGTTCCACTTTATCATGCTTATTCCCGTCTCCCTTAACTTTATATATGGCATTTAATACGAACAGCAATGGCAGTACAGGGTAAATATATGGTGTCCAAAAAACTGCGTTACACCTTGTCTTACTGCAAACTGTTCTCTTCTTTACAGGCACACCTTTATACAGTAATTCATTATCAAATCGCCGATAGCAATTATTGATATCCTCCGTAATTTTCTTTATTAGTTTTTTCCCATTATCCTCATAATCATGCTATTTATCGCTCGTCTCTGAACGGCTCAGCAGATGCACCATATTACTGATCGCCTGAAACAAGTAATCATTTTCATCACGAATTTTAAACAGCAGTTTGTAAGACTTCATGTCAGCTTCATCATCACAGCTACGCATGTTAATTTCTGTAATATCTTCTTCAGTCCCAAAAAACAAGTCTGGTATAGAGAAACGGAAGCTCATCCGAGCTCAAGTCTTCTCTTTTTCCGGGCTCAGTCAGAAAATCTGTAAGAATACAGAAATTCCTATCTTTGTACCCAGTAATGAGGAAAAGAGCAACACCTGTCACCTGGGAACAGATAAAAAGGGCCGCATTCTGCCGCGAGTATTGCAGATCGACGCGTGACAACGCCGAGAAGTATGACCTTTTCGCGCAGCAGGCATACGAATAAGCCTATTTTTAGTATAGCACCTGCGGCATCGAGCCGCAATACAGGCGCGGTTCCGCAGGTGTCTGATACGGCGAAATCCGGTTATCCCGAACTGTCGTATATATAGTATGACAATGGAAAGAATATACAATGCACCCACCATCTACACAAACCAAAGGAGGTCAACCCTTATGTTCAAGCCCACACCCACCTGTCCCCTGCCCGACATCCGCGAGGCACGCATCGACCCGACCCTGCCGGTGAACGAGCGCCTGCGCCTGTTCGCCTCGTCTGTCAGCGACCCACACCGCTTCCGCGTAGGCGACACTGCGGTTGAGGTGCTGTTTGATGACGGCGCACCCAGTCTGCAATCCTGCCTGATCAACCTATGCAAGCGGCTCCAGTGATGGTAAAAGCCGGATAACCGAAGCGAAGCCTTGCGGCACGCCGTGTGCTGTGATACACTATACGTGCAAAACACAGCCTGCGGCGTGCCGTCCGTTTTTTAGGAGGCACTCAATGGCACGAAAAAGTAAATACGAACCCCAAAAGTTATCCACAGTCCTGTGGAAACCTGCGCTCTATATCCGTCTTTCCCGCGAGGACGGCGACAGCGAGGAGAGTAACAGCATCATCAGTCAGCGCGAGCTGCTGACCGAGTTTGCAGATACGCAAACCGACATGACCGCGTCCCGGCTGTACGTTGATGACGGCTATACCGGCACCGACTTCGACCGGCCGGATTTTCGACGCATGATGCACGACCTGCGCGCCGGCATCGTCAACTGCGTGATCGTCAAGGATCTGTCCCGACTGGGACGCAACTACGTCAAGGTCGGCGAGTACCTTGAGCACACGTTTCCGCTGCTGAACGTGCGGTTCATCGCGCTGAGCGAGCGCATCGACAGCGTTGCCGACCCGCGCTCGGCGGACAGCCTGATCGTGCCGTTCCGCAACATCCTCAATGACGAGTACGCGCACGATATCTCCAATAAAGTCCGCGCTTCGCTCGATCTCAAGCGCCGACAGGGCAAATTTATCGGCTCATTTGCGTCCTACGGCTACCGCAAAGACCCGAACGACCACAGCCGGCTGCTGATTGACGAGCCGGCTGCCGCCGTTGTCCGCGATATTTTCAACTGGTTTCTCGCCGGAACAAGCGTACTCGGTATTGCCAAAAAGCTGAATGCTAAGGGCATTCCGAATCCATCTGCCTACAAACGGCAGCAGGGCATGAACTACCGCCATCCGGCCTCGGACAAGCTGGACGATCTGTGGCCGGACAGTTCGGTTCGCCGTATCCTGCGCAATCCTCTCTATACCGGCACTATGGTGCAGGGCAAAAACCGCATGAAAAGCTACAAACTGCATGTCAGCGAGGCCGTGCCCGAGGAGGACTGGATCACTGTCGAGCAGACACACGAGGCTATCATCTCAAGCGAGCTGTTCGCCAAAGCGCAATCCCTGTTCGCCCGTGATACGCGCACCTCACCAACACAGCCCAAAGTCTACCTGTTCTCCGGTTTTCTTCGCTGCGCGGACTGCGGCAAGGCAATGAATCGAAAGCTGATTTCTCAGCCGCATCGCGACTATTACTACTATATCTGCTCGACGTTCAAAAAGCAGCACAGCGGCGCCTGCACGAAGCATACCATCCGCAGCGACCGGCTGGAGCAGGCTGTATTGGAAACGCTCCGTCACCAGATTGCTCTGGCGGTCGAGATGGATGAGCTGATTGCCGAGATCAACCGCAGCGGCACGCGAAACCGTTCCGTTAAGCCTCTGCTTGACGAGCGGGCACAGCTTAAAACCGAGCGCGAACGCATCGAGCAGATGAAGCTGTCCCTGTATCCGGACTGGAAAGCCGGAGATATTTCGCGTGAGGAATACCACCGGCTGAAAGAGCAGTTTGAGCAGCAACAGGCCAAACTGGACACACGTCTTGCGTCCCTGCAAGCGCGCATTGACGAGGTGCAGAGCGGCGTGGACGAAACCAATTCGTTTATATCACAATTCGTAAAATATCGCAATCTGCCCAGTCTGACGCGCGAAGTCGTAGTCGAACTGATTGACATGATTTATGTGCATGAGGGCGGAAAAATCACGATAAAGTTTAAGTTTTCGGACGCCTATGCAGTCGCGCAGGAGTATATCCGCAAGCATGGTCAGACCGCATAAGGCACATAGTCCTAAAATAACATCTTCCCCCGCTGCTGCCGACACCCTTTCCGCGCTGCTGGAGGATCTCGGCGCACAGCCGCGGGACTTTGACTGCATCGTTACCGGCGACCTCGGTCACATCGGTGCGGACCTGCTGCTGACGCTGCTGCGCGGTGACAGCATCGACCTGTCCCCTGTCTACTCGGACTGCGGCAGCCTGATTTTCGGCGACGAGCAGGACGCGCATGCAGGTGGCTCGGGCTGCGGCTGCTCAGCGGCAGTTCTCTGCGGACCGCTGCTGCGCGATATGCATCGCGGCAAAATCCACCGGCTGGTGTTTGCGGGCACGGGTGCGATGATGAGTCCGACCTCAGTGCAGCAGGGACAGCCGATTGCAGGTATCTGCCACGCCGTTGTACTGGAAAGGAGCGAAGCATGAACTACCTGAACGCTTTCTGGGTCGGCGGACTGATCTGTGCGCTGTGTCAGGTGCTGATTGACAAAACCAAGCTGACACCGGCGCGTATTCTCGTTTCGCTGGTGGTGCTCGGTGTTATCCTGCAGGGGCTCGGCTGGTATCAGGCAGTCGTGGACTACGCAGGTGCAGGCGCAACTGTGCCGCTGCTCGGCTTCGGATACTCGCTGGCGAAAGGCGTTGCCAAAGCAGTTGCGGAAAGCGGCTTGCTCGGCGTGTTCACCGGCGGCGTGACCGGTGCGGCAGGCGGCATTGCCTCCGCGATCGTGTTCGGCTGTCTGTTCGCGCTGCTGTCCAGACCGCAATCAAAGTCGTAAAAAATAACACTCCCGCTCGGAATCCACCTTCCAAGCGGGAGCATTTTTGCAGCCAATTCTTTCTTTATCCGATCACGCAGATCACGGTCATTATCATGGCGCATACCACCGCAGCCGCGCTGACAGTGCGTACCTTGCTTACCGCGCCATCGGCCTGCTGCCGGTCTTCACCCAACAGCCATGCCGGTCGGAAATAGAACAAGATACCGAGAACGAACAATACGCCTATGCTGACCCAGTCATAGATTTGCATTTTCAATGCCCCATTTCTTCATTTCCGTAACCCAATACTCTCTCTTCATTTCTCTCTCCTGCTTCCGTCTGCCGAAAGCTGCGGCACTAACCGACCGGCTGCAATCCGTCGGTATCTGCCGCTCGCGCACCTGCGTCTGTATACGCGGTGCAAACCTGCTCATCGCCTGTCTCTGCAGGTGATTCTTTTTTATCAGGTTGATATTATTTTATCACATCCCGCTGAAAATCTCAATGTTTCTGCGGCTTTACAAAACACTTTCTCCGATTTAACCAATTTCTTTTTTGTGTTTTTGGCAGGAACCCTTTATTTTTTGTGCACTTTATCTGTATCTATCTCCTTGCTTTATTGCATATTTTCAAGTATACTAAGAAAGACGAACTTTATCCCGCAATTGGGAAGGAGGAACTTTTTCAAATGCTGCACTCCAAAAACAAAAAACGCGGCTTCACGCTCGTGGAGCTGATCGTTGTGCTGGTCATTCTGGCGATCCTCGCGGCGCTGCTCATTCCGGCACTGACAGGATATATTGATAAGGCGAAAAAAGATCAGGTCATCGCGGAAACGCGAATGCTGCATGAGGCTGTGCAGACGGAGATGTCCGAACTATATGGTTCTTCAAATTGGAAACTTAATTCCACCACCACACTTGCAAACAGTACAGGCAAAGCAATTGGTAGTAATTCTAGTAATAATCCTAATGGTTATGATTTGAAAGCCAACTACGATAAAATTGCAAAACTTTCTGAAGTACCTTGTCTGCAGGAAGGCGGTTCTGGACATTTTCTCGTTCTTATCAATAGTAAGGCACAAATCCACGCGATTATTTATCACTCCGACCGTGACTACCTCGGTCTTTACTTTAGTGATACCAACCAATATAGTGCCTATAAAATTGGCGAAACCGCTGAAGGCGGTACAATAAGCGATAACCTGTTCCGTACTTATTATAGTTCGGTTTATTATAATGCCGCCGTTGATGCCGTGCCAAAACCTGATGGCTCTTATTCGGATAACCGTTATTATTTTTGGTCCTGCACTGGTATTCGCGGTATGCTGAACATCAGCGAACTTGTTCTCCCATCATCATAACAAAAATCCCCGCCACTCGGCGGGGATTTCTTTTACCATATGATATTATGCCTCAAACCCATCAGGAAACACAACGGTCAGCATCCACTTGAACGCCTCTTCGCCGTAAACGGCGTGCGGCACCTTTGCGGGCATGACCAGCGTTTCGCCAGCCTTGACGATATGCGGCACACCGCCGACCGTAAAGCGTCCGGTGCCCTCGAGCACGGTCACCATTGCGTCGCCGGTGGAGTCGTGTGTGCCGATCTCCTCGCCCTTGTCAAACGCGAACAGCGTAATGCTGACCGTCTTGTTCTGCGCCAGTGTCTTGCTGACCACCTGTCCCGACTGAACGGAAACCAGTTCGGCGAGCCTTACAACGCTCTCGTGGTCGATATTGCGGATGAACTTGTCCATAGCTTCTCCTCTTTCCTGTCGTTTGCTTTATGCGGACAGTATACCACGCCAAACCGCCGATTTCTGTTGTCCGCACAACATTTACAGAAAAATCGAATTTTCCTTGCGCGCTTCAGTCTGGAATTGCTCGAGCATAGCGGTGTGCGACAGAAAATCCGGATCATCAAATTTCTTTGCACCGCTCGGGCAGTAAGTCGTGCAGGCACAGCATTTAATACAGGTGCCCGGAATATTAGACGGGTCGTTCGGGTCAATCGCACCCATCGGGCAGATTTCCGCGCACAGACCGCAGTGCTCACACAGCATCATCATCGTGCTCGGCTTGGCCTTCAGGAACTTTGCGGGCGTTTTGTCGGTCTTGAGCGGCGTGTAGTAGGCTGCCTGCGCGTCACCCGGCACCTTCGGCGGCTTGATCTCTCCCTCGCTTCTCAGCTTGAGCGCCGCACCCTGAGCCAGCATACGCAGCTCACTGAGGTCAGCCGCGTCCGGACGGTCTGCCGCCAGCTTGTCCGAGAATACATGTCGGCACAAAAAAGCGCCGCCTGCCGCCGGTTTGAAGTTGTTTTTTGTCAGCAGCTCGCACATTTCGGCAAGCGCGTTGTCATACGCTCTGCCGCCGTAGGTGACAAGCGCCACCGCCGGTGTACCCTCACCGTGCAGGCAGCGAGCAAAGTCCGGCGAAATCTTGTTCGGCAGCCGACCGGCATACACCGGACAGCCGAATACAACCAACTCATCCGTGGCAAACTGATACTCCTGCGCACGATCAGACGGCGTGTTGAGCGATATGTACCGACACTCTGCCTTAAACAGACGCGCCAGTTCATCCGCCGTTGTTTCAACAACGGTCTTTGTGCTTCCTGCCGGACTGAAATACACACCCGTAACTTTTTTGATATCCATATCCTTTTCGTCCTCCGCTTTACGCTTATTCTACAATTTCAATACGGAATACGTTGATCGTGTCCACATCGGGGCAGCAAAACACCGCCGTGCCGTCCTCCTGCCCGGGAAGATGACCGCCGTAACGCAGAATGTCGATGTATGGGAACGCAACGTGCATCGCCATCGGGCAAAGCTGCCCGCGCTCGGTGTCGAAGTCGAAGCTGTCTCCGATTTTGTGCCCGCGGTGACAGCCGTGCTTGCCTTTTCGGTCGATCAGCGTAATTTTGATCTTGGGTCTGCTCATTTGCGCCACGGCTCCTCTCCCTGATGCAGAATTTCCATCTGGCACAGACGCATCGCGTTCAGCGCGGTATCGTGCGACTCCGGCGTGACGCACGCGCACAGTGCCGCGTCGATCACGATGTTTGCCTCCGGGAATGCTGCCTTGCACAGCATGGCGTTGGAAATCACGCAAATACCCGTGCATACACCGACAAATTCAATTTCCGTCGGCGGTTCCGGCAGCGCGCGGAGCATGTCCGGCAGGGCCACCGAGCCGAATGTCGGCTTGCGGATGATGCGGGACGCCGGAATGCCGTCCACAGCGGCAGCAATGGCATGGTCCAGTGCATGACCTTCCGTTCCTTCGATGCAGTGCGGCACCGGCAGATGACGCCCTTCGTTTGTCTCCATGTAGTTCGGTTGATGGGTGTCCAGCGTGACAAACAGGTTCTCACGCAGTGTATTTTTTGCCTTCTCTGCCACATAGGGCACGATGGCGCGCGCTTCAGCCGTACCGAGAGGGCCGCTGATAAAATCTTTCTGCATATCCACTACGATAAGAATTTTCATAAATTATGGTTCTCCTTTGTGTAGTGGTTATAGTATAGCATTGTTTGATGGGGTTTTCCATGCGTTTTCGTTTTTTAGCGAGTGCTAACCGGTGGATTGCCGCTTGCGAAGCGAGGTGAACTGCGCTGACGCCGCGCGGGCGCACAAGAGGGTAGACAACCTGCGGTTTTCCACCCTCTTATGAATCTCCCCTTTTCCCTTGGATAGTCTGGCGCAGACCGGAGAACGGTGACCGCTGCGAAAATGGAAAACGGCAGTCGGGTTGCCGTTGCGTGTCTTTCCCCGCCTTTTCGCAGTTCACAGATAAATTACTGCTACGCATGCGGGTTCATCTACGCAGAGCGCGGCACAAGGTGAATTGCCCGAAGGGCAAGAGAAGGTCCCCTGGGGGATAGCAGTGCCGCACAACTCTTTGGCACGTTATAACGCACGGCACCTGCTAATTTAGGTGTTCGGTGCCATTTATTTTCGCAGGTGCTGTCTATAATAACGTGCTCACGAATTGCGCAACACGGTCATGTTGCGCCTGCGAAGACTTTCCGGTCTGTGTAGCAGTAATGTATCTAACACTGCGAACAGGTTGCGAAAGACACTGTAGTAAAAATCCTCTGCCGTTCCCCTTTTCTACGCTTACGCAGTCTACCATCTGCACCCAAGCTACGCCACAAGGGAAACGGGTGTCCAAAGAGGGTAGAAACCGTAGGTGTCTACCCTTTTTGTTCCCGCGCCGGACGGCGCACGTTCCCCGCACGCCGCAGCGTGCAAAATCTCTCACCCAGAAATGGCGAACCTCTTCACCCGATGAAGTTCTCCACGCGGTCCGCCGCCTTGTGCACGGCATGCTCCGCCTTACGCGCCGCGTGCTGCGCACTTCTCCGCATAGACGGATTGAGCATCGCGCCGGCCGCTACCATCGAAACCACCGCGCCTGCCATCGCTCCGGTCGCAATGCCGGAAACAAAAGGTGAAATTCGCATAAAAGATCTACCGCCTTTCATAAAGTTTATAGAATCAGTATGCCCGCTCGTCCCTCAAATTTTGCACAGCAAAAAAATGCTTGTTTGGCACAATCGACTATTTACAATCGCATGTTCATATTATATAATATATCTAACAATCCGCCTTTAAGGTGCGGCCCGTGAGCCGCGCAAGGCAGAAAACAGTGCATACGCCGTCAGCCGTAGGACAAGGGGGACAGGTGTAGTATTCGTGCGGCTTTCTGCTAATTGTTGTGGCGGAGAGTCATTTTTTTGCATTTTTGAAGGGAGGCGGCAGATTGACCGAACCGAAGATCATACTCGATCAGGATGGCATTCGCCGTGCACTGACCCGCATTGCGTTCGAAATCGTGGAAAAAAACAAGGGCGCGGAGCACCTGCTGCTCGCCGGTGTGAAAACACGCGGTATCTATCTGGCGCAGCGCATTGCTGCCAAGCTGGGCGAGGTTGAAGGCACGGCACCTCCTGTGCTCGAGCTGGACGTTACGCCGTGGCGCGATGACGTGCCGCGCATGGACGCTCCTCTGCCCGATCTCGATCCGCGCATTGCAGGCGCGACCGTCATCATCGTGGACGATGTGCTGTACACCGGACGCACCGTGCGTGCCGCCATCGAAGCCATCTCTCACCGAGGACGCGCCGAGCGCATACAGCTGGCTGTGCTGGTCGACCGCGGTCACCGCGAACTGCCGCTGCGGCCGGATTATATCGGCAAAAACCTGCCTACCGCGCGTGATGAACGCGTTTTTGTCCGTCTGACCGAAGTGGACGGCGAAGACAGTGTAAACATACAAGCTCGCAATCCGTAAAACAACATCGCACCTGAGAAAGGAAGAACCGAATGTCTATCCAAACCTTAGTAGAAAAGATCAAGGAAAAAGGCAACCCGACCGTAGCCGGCCTGGACGCTCGACTGGAGTACATCCCGCAGCATATTTCGGGACGCAACATGATGCTGCACGGCGAAACGCTGCGTGCTGCCGCTGAGAGCGTCGTAGCCTTCAACTGCGGCCTGATCGACGCACTGTGCGACATTGTTCCGGCCGTAAAGCCGCAGGCTGCGTATTACGAGCTGCTCGGCTCCTACGGTGCGATGGCACTCAAGGAGACCATCGACTACGCACACGCCAAGGGCATGTACGTTATCGGCGATATCAAGCGCAACGACATCGGCGCGACCGCAACCGCCTACGCAGAGGCTTACCTCGGCAAGACCCGCGTCGGCGATACCGAGATCGCACCGTACGGCTGCGATTCGGTTACCGTCAACGGCTATCTCGGCACCGACGGCGTAGAGCCGTTCCTCAAGGAGTGCCGCAGCCGCGAGAAGAGCCTGTTTATGCTGGTCAAGACCTCCAACCCGTCCTCCGGCGAACTGCAGAACCGCGACATGGAGGGCAAGCCGCTCTACGCCCGCATGGCCGAGATGGTAGCAAAGTGGGGCGAGGGTCTGGATACGCCGTGCGGCTACAACCAGATCGGTGCCGTAGTCGGCGCAACCTACCCGGAGGAACAGAAGATCATCCGTGAGCTGCTGCCGAAGTCCTACTTCCTCGTACCGGGCTACGGCGCGCAGGGCGCAACCGCAAAGGACATTGCAAATGCATTCAACGACGACGGTCTCGGTGCTATCGTAAACTCCTCCCGCGGCATCATGTGCGCATGGAAGAAAACCGGCAATAACGGCGAGGACTATAAGGAAGCCGCCCGCGCAGAAGCCATCCGTATGCGCGACGACATCGTAGCGGCGATTAAATAATATAAACCGCGCCATCGGCGCGCATTAAAATAGAATTTGCCTTGCAAATTCATAAAAACCTGGAGCACGTATCAAGGTTTTTATACAAGTACGGAGCAAAGTTTCGCTCGTCGGAACTTTGTGCAGTTCTGGACATATCCGCGCTTTCAGCGCGGTATGTCCCCTCGATTGAAACCGTGGTTTCAATCGAAGAATTAAGGAGCGTGTGGATATAGTGAAAAAAGCATACTTACTGCTGGCGGACGGCACTCTGTTCGAGGGTACCGCAGTCGGCTACGAAGGACAGAGCATCGGTGAGGTCGTATTCAACACCGGCATGGCAGGCTATCAGGAGGTTCTGACCGACCCGTCCTACTACGGTCAGGTCGTTACCATGACCTACCCGCTCGTCGGCAACTACGGCATCAACTTTGAGGATTATGAGTCCCGCAAAAGCTGGGTTTCCGGCTTTATCATGCGTGAAATGTGCGAATACCCGTCCAACTGGCGCTGCAAGGTAACGCTCGACGAGTACCTCAAGGCGCAGAAGGTTGTCGGTCTGGCCGGCATTGATACCCGCCGTCTGACCCGCAAGCTGCGAGGCGAGGGCGTTATGAACGGCGTTATTTACACCGAGGGCTTTGAGCCGGATGAGCAGACCATTGCGGAAATGAAGGCTTACGTTGTAAAGGATGCGGTTAAGACCGTAACCTGCGACGAAAATATCGTTTATCCCGCTGACGGTGAGACCAAGTACCGCATTGCCCTGTTCGATTACGGCGTAAAGTACAACATCGAGCGCGAGCTGTGCAAGCGCGGCTGTGAAGTCACCGTTGTTCCGGCATACACCAAGCCGGAGGACGTAGTCGGCAAGTACGACGGCGTGATGCTGTCCAACGGCCCCGGCGACCCGGCGGAGAATGTCGAGATCGTAGCAAACCTCAAGGAGCTGCTGAAGTCCGATATGCCGATCTTCGGCATCTGCCTCGGTCACCAGCTGCTGGCACTGGCTATCGATGCCCAGACCACCAAGCTGAAGTACGGCCACCGCGGTGTCAACCATCCGGTAAAGGACATCGACGCGGACCGCACCTACATCACCTCGCAGAACCACGGCTATGCCGTTGTAGGCGAATCGGTTGACCCGCAGATCGCCCGCGTGCGCTATGTCAACCTGAACGACGGCACCGTTGAGGGCCTCGAGCACATCGGCCGTCCGGTATTCACCGTTCAGTACCACCCGGAGGTATGCCCCGGCCCGATGGATACCTCGTATCTGTTTGATAAGTTCATCGAAAATATTGAAAAGTCGAAAGGAGGCGCTCAGTAATGCCGCTGCGCAAGGATATTCATAAGGTAATGGTACTGGGCTCTGGCCCGATCGTTATCGGTCAGGCTGCCGAGTTCGACTATGCAGGCACGCAGGCGTGCCGCGCACTGCGCGAGGAGGGTCTGGAGGTTGTTCTGGTAAACTCCAACCCGGCAACCATCATGACCGACAAGGCTATGGCGGACAAGGTTTACATCGAGCCGATGACCGTCGAAGCCGTTCAGGAGATCATCAAAAAGGAACGTCCGGACTCTCTGCTGCCCAACCTCGGCGGTCAGACCGGTCTGAACCTCGCCATGGAGCTGTGCGAGAACGGTTTCCTTGATAAAATGGGCGTAAAGCTGCTCGGCGCTAATCCGACCACCATCGCAAAGGCAGAGGACCGCCAGATGTTCAAGGACACCATGGAGAAGATCGGCGAGCCGATCATTGCCTCCAAGGTTGTTCACTCGGTTGAGGATGCGGTTGATTTCACCCGTGAGATCGGTCTGCCGGTCATCATCCGTCCGGCGTACACGCTCGGCGGCACCGGCGGCGGCATCGCCTACACATGGGAGCAGCTGCGCGAAATTGCGGCCTCCGGCATCATGTACTCGCGTGTTGACGAGATTCTGGTCGAGAAGTGCATCGCAGGCTGGAAGGAAATCGAGTACGAGGTAATGCGCGATCACAAGGGCAACGCCATCACCATCTGTAACATGGAGAATGTTGACCCGGTCGGCGTACACACCGGCGACTCTGTTGTAGTTGCGCCGTCGCAGACCCTGTGCGACAAGGAGTATCAGATGCTCCGTACCTCCGCACTCAACATCATTACTGAACTGGGCATCGAGGGCGGCTGCAACGTGCAGTACGCGCTCAACCCGGAATCCTTCGAGTACGCCGTAATCGAGGTAAACCCGCGTGTTTCCCGTTCCTCTGCACTGGCTTCCAAGGCAACCGGCTACCCGATTGCAAAGGTAACCGCAAAGATTGCAGTCGGCTATGGTCTGGATGAGATCTCCAACGCTGTTACCGGCAAGACCAAGGCATGCTTCGAGCCGACGCTCGACTACTGCGTTGTCAAGTTCCCGCGCTGGCCGTTTGACAAGTTCGTTTACGCGGACAACACCCTCGGCACCCAGATGAAGGCCACCGGCGAGGTTATGGCCATCGACAACAGCTTTGAGGGCGCACTGATGAAGGCTGTCCGCGGCTGTGAGATCAAGCTGGACAGCATGATCGCCCCGCACATCCAGAAGCAGTCTGACGCCGAGATTAAGAAGGGCGTGTCCCGCACGGACGACCAGCGTCTGTTCCACATCTGCGAGGCTCTGCGCCGCGGCATCATGACCATTGAGGAGATTCACGACATCACCACGATGGACGTGTTCTTCCTGCACAAGTTCCAGAACATCATCGACATGGAGAAGGAACTGGCTGCAGCTGACAAGATCGACTCCGATCTGTACATCCGCGCCAAGAAGATGGGCTTCCTCGACAAGACCATCGAGCAGCTGTCCGGCAAGGATATTTCGGATGTTAAGCGTCTGCCGGTATACAAGATGGTTGATACCTGCGCCGCCGAGTTCGAGGCAGAGACCCCGTATTACTACTCCACCTACGATGAGGAGACCGAGGTTGCACCTCCGTCCGGCAAGAAGAAGATTCTGGTACTTGGCTCCGGTCCGATCCGTATCGGTCAGGGCATCGAGTTCGACTACTGCTCGGTTCACGCTGTCTGGGCGCTGCAGAAGCTGGGCTGCGAGACCGTTATCATCAACAACAACCCGGAGACCGTTTCCACTGACTTTGACACCGCAGACCGTCTATACTTCGAGCCGCTGACACCGGAGGACGTTACCGGCGTTGTCGAGGCCGAGAAGCCGGATTACGCTATCGTACAGTTCGGCGGTCAGACCGCCATCAACCTTGCGGCGCACCTTGAGAAGCTCGGCGTTCCGATCCTCGGCACGCCGGCATGGTCGATCGATGCCGCTGAGGACCGTGAAAAGTTCGACGTTATCCTCGAAAAGTGCGGTATCCCGCGTCCGGCGGGCCACACGGTTATGACCGAGGAGGAGGCTGTCAAGGCGGCTGACGAGCTTGGCTATCCGGTTCTCGTTCGTCCGTCCTACGTTCTGGGCGGTCAGGGCATGGAGATTGCCTACAAGGAGGCCGATGTCCGCGAGTTCATGCAGGTTATCACCCGCAACAAGGTTGAAAACCCGGTTCTGGTCGATAAGTACATGATGGGCCGCGAGATCGAGGTCGATGCCATCTGTGACGGCGACGACATCCTCATCCCGGGTATCATGGAACACTTCGAGCGCGCAGGCGTTCACTCCGGCGACTCTATCTCCATCTATCCGTCCATCAACATCGAGCAGAAACACAAGGACACCCTCGTTAAGTACACCGAGGCTCTGGCAAAGAACCTCGCTGTTCTCGGTCTGGTCAACATCCAGTTCGTTCTGTACAACGATCAGATCTACGTTATCGAGGTAAACCCGCGTTCGTCCCGTACCGTACCGTACATCTCCAAGGTTACCGGCGTGCCGATGGTCGATCTGGCTACCCGCTGCATGTTCGGTGAAAAGCTGAAGGACATGGGCTGCGGCACCGGTCTGCATCCGGAAAGCGACCACTATGCGGTCAAGGTTCCGGTATTCTCGTTCCAGAAGCTGCGTGATCTGGATACCCAGCTTGGCCCTGAGATGAAGTCCACCGGCGAGGTGCTCGGCGTTGCCAAGACCTTCCGCGAGGCACTGCTCAAGGGTCTGACCGGCGCAGGCTTCCAGATGAAGAAGAAGGGCGCTGTCCTGATCTCGGTCCGTGATTCGGACAAGCAGGAGGCAATCCGCATCGGTGAGCGCTTCGAGGCTCTTGGCTTTGATATTTACGCTACCAGCGGCACCGCAAACGTGCTCAACCGTCACATGGTCGCAACCAACTCCATCCGCAATGTGGATGAGCCGTCCCCGAACATCATCGACCTGATCGAGTCCGGCAAGATCGACTACGTTGTTGCTACCTCGGTCAAGGGCCGTCATCCGGAGCTTGGCTCGGTACACATCCGCCGTACCGCGGTAGAGCGTGCCATCCCGTGCCTGACCTCGATGGATACGGTTTCCGCGCTGCTGCGCTGCCTCGAGGGCGATGTTAAGATCGAAAACTGCGAAATGGTTGATATCAACACCATCTGATTGCAGTGAAATAGAAAAAAGAACCCGAAGGGAGAAACTTCGTAAAGAAGTTTCTCCCTTCGGGTTTTGTAATCCGCCGGAATGGATACGCCGCATGAACAGCATCCGGAGCCGCGCAAAGGAAATAGAAAAATCATTTCAGTCTCTTGTATAGCGTAAGAAAACAGAAACGGTGCAGTCAATAAGACTGCACCGTTTCGAAAAATGTTAAATTGAACTGCAAAAGCTGTTATACGAGAGAAATTAGTCCTCGTCGTCGATCTCCAGGTAATCCTTAAGATCCTTGAACAGTGCGGTCGGATCAACGTCATCCTCGAGAACGATCTGAAGCGGCTCGTTCAGGGACAGCAGGAACATACCGAGCAGGCTCTTTGCGTCTACCATACCGCTCTTGCCGTGAATCCAAATATCAAAACCGTAACGGGTTACGATCTTGTTGATCTTCTGAATGTCGTCCGTATTCTTTACACGGATACCTCTGGTCATAATAACTACCTCCTGAGATTGTACTTCGTGAAGCCCTTTTATGTTAGTTTCATTATAGCATAAAACAGCAGAAAGAAAAGAGGTTTTTATAGATTTTCTCATTTTTCAGCGTTTTTCGCTTAACATAAGCACAATTTCTCAGTTGTTTAGGCACTATTCACAGATTATATCCTCTGTGCTTGTGCACAGTGTCGAGTCTCTCGGTCGGATGATTCATGAGAATCGACAAAAAACTGTGTAAAAAATCGTATATTCTGTCAGGCAGAATTTTACTTGCTCAGTGAAGCAGCGTGATCCTGCTGTGACAGGCGGCCTTTCCCTGCGGTATGCCGCAACAGCACGGCGGCAATTACTGCGGTCAGCACTTCCGCGATGGGGAACGCCAGCCACACGTCGGCCGGCAGCAGACGCGCGAACAGCCATGCCGCCGGCAGTACGAAGATCAGCTGACGCAGCAGCGACACGAGCAGCGACTGCACACCGCCCTCGGTGGCCTGGAACACGCCCTGTATGGCAATGTTTGCACCTGCGAACACAAAGCTGACCGCCAGCACGCGCAGACCGGTCACGCACAAGCCCATCGTGCCTGCGGACAGTGAGAAAATACCTGCCAGCGGCTGCGCCAGAATTTCTACAGCCGCAGTGCAGACCAGCATGAGAACACTGGTATACATCAGACCACAGCGCACACCCTCGCGGATGCGTTTCGCGTTTTGCATGCCATAGCTGAACGACACAATCGGCGTAATCGCGTCACGCAGACCAAATACCGCGAACAAAACAAACTGCTGAATTTTGTACACAATGCCATAAGCGGTGACATACGAACTGTCCAGACTGCCGAAAATCAGATTAACACAATAATTCATCACGCTCATCGCACCCTGTGCTATGATGGCCGGTACGCCGATGGAGTAAATCTCGCCGACGATACTGCGGCGCAGGCGCAGAGCCTTGCGTCTGAACGGCAGTTCCCTGTTCAGACGGAAATGGAACACGGCTGCCAGAGCCAGAGACGCAATCTGACCGAGCACGGTCGCCCATGCCGCACCTTCTACGCCCAGTTTCGGACAGCCGAGCAGACCGTAGATCATAATCGGGTCAAGCACGATGTTCGTCAGTGCGCCTGCCACCTGTGCAATCGTGGAATAGAGTGAGCGGCCGGTCGCCTGCAGGGTTTTCTCAAACGCTGAGAAAAACAGAATGCCGAACGATGCCATACAGCAGATGCGCAGGTACTGACTGCCCATCGCCAGAGCGATCGGGTCGCTCGTCTGCGAGCCGATGTACGCACCCGCACCGAACGCGCCGAACAGCAGGCACACCGCATAAATAATCCCCATGAGCGTCAGCGCGTTGCCTGCCGCTGCCCCCGCCTTCTCCCGGTCACCCTGACCGAGCGCGCGTGCGATGAGCGCATTTGCGCCAACACCGGTGCCGATGCCGACGGCGACCATCATCATCTGCACCGGAAACGCAAGTGTCAGCGCGTTGACCGCGATTTCACCGTTTTCCGCCATATTTGCCACAAAATAGCTGTCCACAATGTTGTAGACCGCCTGCAGCATCATAGATAGTATCATCGGTGTGCCCATCTGCAGCATGAGCCGCCCTACCGGCGCGGTCGCCATTCGTTTTTCTGCCTTGTTCCGATCCATATCGAAACCTCCTGATTGGATTTTCGGAGTCTTTACGGAAAGCTGCCACAACCTGTCTTTTGCACAAAAGAAAAAAGTGCGTAAATCCATCTGGATTTACGCACTTCTGCTACTCGACTGCTTTATTTTATCAGCGTTTTTCGCACTTGTCAAGCGGTTAGACCGGATACTTCCGAAAGATTCCGGGTGCAACGCCAACGTTCTTGCGGAAGCTGTGAATGAAATTCTCCTCGCTGTTGTAGCCGGTCGCGTAGGCGATTTCCTTGACCGACAATTCGGTGGAGGCCAGCATATACTTCGCCTTATCGATGCGGCGCAGCACGATATACTCATATGGCGAGTAGCCGGTCCGCGCCTTGAACTGCCGTGAGAAATGCGATGGACTCAGGCTGACGGCTGCTGCCGCGTCCTGCACGCCGATTGGCTCGAACAAATGCCGGTTCATATAGCGGATGGCCTGCGCAATACGGTCTCCGCCTGCGGTGCTCTCGGTGGTCTCGTCCAGCAGGAGCAGGCACAGCAGCCGGTGGATCAGCTGTGAGCACCGTGCCTCGCTCAGCCGCGCGTCCTCGGCGCAGGCGCTCCGCAGAGAATCCAGCATTTGCGCAATCTCCGCCGGTGCGGCCGGCGAAAATGCCCTGCGGCCGCGTGCCTGCAGGATTTTCTGATAGAACGCGCGGGCATTCAGGCCGTTGAACAGCAGCCAGGTGAACTCCAGTCCGTCCGAGGCGGCATAGCTGTATGGCTCACGGCAGTCGAACAGCACGATCTGTCCGGCTCCGGCGATGGCAGGCGTACCGTTCAGCGTCAGCTCCATTGCGCCATCATGCACAAAAAACAGCATGATATTTTGGTTGTGGTCACCCTGCAGGGCAATTTCCGACCGGTGATTGAAGGAATACCGGCTGTTGCAGAAGTAATGTCCGAGCCGCGTCGGGTAATAAAAAAGCTCCTTTGCAAGCGAAGACGGCGTAAAAAAGTACCGTTCCGAGGTCTGATGGACACCTAATTCGGGAATCAGCATAGCGGTCACTCTCCTTGCCTCTATCCTACCAGAAGTATCCGTTTGATGCAATAGCGAATAGCAGGATTTCGCAGGTTTAGGGTGATTTGTATCATTGGCAAGACGGCAGAAACGCTTTATAATAGAGCCATCAAACAGGGAAGCCACCCTTGATATGGCAAACAGACAAGGAGGATCATTCTTATGAAAATCGCATTTGACGTTGACGTTCTTGCCAAGCAGATGTCCATCAACGATTATGTTCACAAGGTAGCTGACTGGGGCTACAAGTACATCGAGCAGTCCCCGCATCCGCGCATTAACCCGTTCTACAAGCACCCGCTGTTCTCCAAGGAGTGCCAGCAGGAGTACAAGCAGGCTCTCAAGGAGACCGGTGTAGAGATTTCCTCTTTCATCGTTGTTTACCGCTGGTCCGGCCCGACCGAGGAGCAGCGCCAGCACGCAGTTGCAAACTGGAAGCGCATGATTGAGATCGCGGTTGACATGGGTGTACCGGTCATCAACACCGAGTTCTCCGGTGACCCGAACCAGCAGGAGATCTGCAACGGCATGTTCTTCAAGTCTATGGAGGAGCTTCTCCCGATCATCGAGCGTGAGGGCATCCGCGTAGAGTGCCAGTCTCATCCGTATGACTTCGTAGAGCTGAACGACGAGGCCTGCGACATCGTTAAGTCCTTCCGTTCCAAGAACCTGGGCTACGTTTACTCCGCATCCCACGGCTTCTTCTACGATCAGGGCAAGGGCGACGTTCGCCACATGCTGAAGTACGCCGGCGATGAGCTGACCCACGTTCTTCTGGCTGACACCTGGAACCAGACCAAGGACTGCCGCTACATCGTAAATCCGCCCTGGCTGAACCAGCGTGGCCGTGCTGACTACACCATCCACCAGCACACCGCTATGGGCGAGGGTGAGGTTGATTTCGACGGCATCTTCGAAACCCTGCGTGAGATGGACTTCGCAAACAAGCAGCTGAAGCCGGACGCACCGAAGGTTGGCGGCGACAATATCATCTGCGTATCCTACTTCGGCTTCCCGGAGAAGATGGATCAGCAGGCTCCGGAGGCACTCGACCGTATCAAGCACGAGCTGCTGTAAAGAATACTTCCTGAATACACAAAAGGACTTGAGTTTTCACTCAAGTCCTTTTTCCTTCGGCAGATAAAAACGGACAAACCGCTTTGGTTTGTCCGTTATATTTTTATTCTCCGCAACCGGGACAGTCGGAACAATCGCCGCACTCGATACCTTCTGCGGCTTTGCGGTCCTCATAGGCGCGCAGCGTGCCTTCGGTTATGTGGCTGAGAGCCGCCAGCCGCTCGTTCACCATATCCCACAGGCACATCGGCAAATGGTCGCGGTGCCCGCGGTGGATAGTCACGCACTCGAAGCAGTTGCCGTGATGGCGGCACGCCTCCTTGCACGGGCAGTGGTCACCGGCTTCGCGTACCTGACGCAGAAATTCCAGCTTGATCTTGAGCGCTTCTTCCTTCTTGCCCTCGCGGTCAAGGTCGTTCTGCAGGATGGCCAGCTCGTTTCCGTCTATTTTCATAAGTATCGCTCCTCTATATATTGCACTGTATTGCATTTCCATCATAGCAGAGTTTTGACAGTTTCGTCAAAGCAACTTTATCCAAAACCGTGTTTTCGTGCAGTTATACAGATTTTCAACACTCATTTTATCTATTTTGCCATTGACAAAAAGGACAAAATAAAGCCCTCATTCACAGACACATGAACGAGGGCTTTTACTTCCAAATCTCCATAGATCCTCTTTTCCCGACAGGATATTTCCCATCGCATTTGGATTGGTATTCGGTTGTTTTTTCGGCATCTTTCGATCTTACGTTCGCGGAACCGCCCGGCTAAGGTTCGTTTACTGCACAAACTACATAGTCCGTTTGGTTGCCTTTCCTACATTCGGGAACTCTATTTCCAGTGGGTGATGCGTCACTGCTCGGCGGAAGATGTGATACAGCCTGCCTTGTCGAACCGGATTTTACTCGGACTTTGATATTATCTCGTTCCGATGCGGTATGTCTATGCTGCAGATACTCATCAGTATGCCCATCGGCGGGTGCAGCATCCGGCAGGTATCATAAGATACTTCGTTTTGTTCGCCGGCGCATCAAATATCAGGGTTCTGTCATGTATGAACCTTACTTTCCTGCTGCCTCGATCCGCTTGACTGTCTTAGTATGCCATGTACGGATAGTTAAATTCACGAGGATAGCTTCCCCAAAGTTACCGTTGTTGTTACCTTTGCTTAGAAGCCGATCGCGCTTTTCAGGCGGTTCAAATTGTGGAATTGGAACTCGCTCATTTTTTCAGCTATCACCTTGATCGTTTCGGTCACAGCGCCGCGGCGAGTCCCGCGAACTGGTAAGATGCCTCTTCTGATACCATTGGACTCACCTCTTTCATGGGTATCAAACCGGATTGACATCCTTCAGATTAGATGAAGGTTTGCGCCTTTTGGAGTAAAACCCCTGTTTTACTTTGCCTTTGGTGTTTGCCTTTATCTTTTCTGTGTCATTATAATATCATTAATATTGCACAACGTCAAGCGTTTTTTACGACTTTTTAGACTGCATATTGCACAACAAAAAGCCATCCATTTCGGTGATTTGGCTCTTTTCTCCAAGTGTGGAATTTGGTATAATAAAAGTGTTAGGGCTTGCGAAGCGAGCGGAATCTGCGCTGACGCCGCGCGGGGCGCGGCACGGGTATGTCGCGCAACTCGTTGGTCTGGATATAACGGATGACACCTCCGAGTTACAATTATCAGTAATCTTTGCCGTAGGGTGCAACGTCCTCGGCACACCGTTACTTTCTGAACTGCACCATCTGCATCGCAGGGGCGGTCATTGGCCGTCCACGCAACGTGAGGACATTACTTAAGGCAACACCGCAAAATTTATTTGCAAATCGCTCTTGTTGGGTTATGCGGTATTGTCTTAACTCCCACTTGGTAGGAGCTCTTCACTCTAATTTCTAATCACTAACTACTAATCCCAAAAGGAGGCTATTGCAGTGGAAAACTTTAGCTTTTATATGCCGACACGCTTATTTTTCGGTGCCGGATCGGTCAAGCGTCTGGCCAAGGCACGTCTGCCGCAGGGCACGGGTCTGATCATCACCGGCGGCACCTCCACCACCAAACTGGGTTATGTGGCCAAGGTGGCGGATACGCTGGCGGAGGCCGGTCACCCGACCATGGTATACAACAAGGTACAGCCGAACCCGACGATCGAGGGTGTGCGCGAGTGCGCTGCGCTCTGCCGTGAGCAGAACATTGCATTTGTTGTCGGCCTCGGCGGCGGCTCGTCCATCGACACGGCCAAGGCGGTTGCCATTATGGCGACCAACGACGGCGACTGGTGGGACTACATTCACGGCGGCACGGGCGGCGGCAAGCGCATGGTCAATGCCGGACTGCCGATTGTTGCCATTCCGACGACCGCAGGCACGGGCACGGAGGCCGACCCGTTCACGGTTATCACCAACGGCGAGGAAAAGATCGGCGGCGGCGGCGAGAAGTGCTTCCCGACCATTTCGATCGTCGATCCGGACTTTATGATGACAGTTCCGCCGCATCTGACGGCATACCAAGGCTTTGACGCATTCTTCCATGCGGCCGAAGGCTATCTGGCTAAGACTGCAAGCCCGATGAGCGACATGTTCGCGCTGCAGGCAATTACGCTGATTGGCAAATCGCTGGCAACAGCTGTTAAGGACGGCGGCAACGCCGATGCACGCGCGGATGTGGCACTGGCGAACACGCTGGCAGGTTTTGTCGAAACGCTGTCGAGCTGCAGCGGCGAGCACGCCATCGAGCATGCGCTGAGCGCGTTCCATCCCGACCTGCCGCACGGCGCGGGTCTGATCATGCTGTCCAAGGCATACTGGAGCCGCTTCAAGGACACCTCGGCTGACCGCCTGCAGGCCATTGCACACGCACTCGGACGTGCGGACGGCGATTTTCTCGCTGCGCTGGCTGAGCTGCAGCAGGCGTGCGGCGTGGACAAGCTGCGCCTGTCCGACTACGGTGTAAAGCCGGAGGATGCAGGCGAACTCGCTGACAACGCAGCAAGCACCATGGGCGCTCTGTTCCGTGTCGATCCGCGCACGCTGTCCCGCGAGGAGATTATGGACATCATCACCGAAAGCATTTAAGCGAATACGCTGAGAGCGGACCGATTGGTCCGCTCTTTTTTCGACAACGGCAGTTGCTAACACATTTTCGCGCGATAGCGCTGACTTTTTGACTTTGGGAGGGAGAAAGTTTCAACCAACGGGCGGAACTTTCGGACGATTTTGTGTCGTTTGCGTTACATCTGTGTTACACCGCTTGTATTGCCGCCAGACCATGCTATAATAGTCACAGAGTATGATATACGTCATACATCTATCGGCTTGCGGCTCTGCCGCAGACAAGGAGGTACACTCTATGAAATTTCAACAGGTAATGGCATTTTTCCTCACCGGTGCAACGGCACTCTCCATAAGCACCACCGCGCTCGCTGCCGACCTTCCGGATAACGTTGATACCACCGTATCCGCCACACAGACCGCCGATGAGCAGGAAAACAACCTTTACACCAGGAACGACAAGGACCTGACCGATGCCGAGTTCGAGCAGAAATACGAGCTGCCGGAGAACTCGTGGTTCACGCCCGCAGTCCGCTATGTGATTGAGAACAACATCATGCTGCCGGCGGGTCATATCGACGGTAAAGAATATTTTCCGTGGTTCAATCCGGCGGAGAACCGTTATGCGGTTGCCAACGCGATTTATAACAGCGCAAAGCTCATTGACCCGGAACTGACTGCATCCTATGCGGGCATGGCCATCAAGGAAGCACCTGACTACAACCAGATTTATGAATCTGATCGTCCCGGCATGACATTCTGCTTTGAATCCGGCATTATGACCGGCGACAGCCAGCACTATCTGCGTCCCTATGACTCCATCTCCCGTCAGGAGTTCGCGGCAGTGCTGCAGCGCTACATCACGCTGCTCCAAAAGGCCGGAAAGATTACGGTTTCGACTGATACGAGTGTGAATACCGCGTTTACCGATGCTTCTTCGATCGCTCCGTGGGCGAAGGATGCCGTTGCGTTCTGTCAGACCAGCAAGCTGATGAACGGCGACAATCACGGCGCATTCAATCCCAAGGGACAGATTAAGTCGGTTGAGCTGGCACAGGTGCTGTACAACCTGTCTCAGCAGATCAAATAATGTGCAAAACCACCTGTTATCAGTGATAACAGGTGGTTTTTCTATGTCTTTGGGACGTCAATTCCACGTCACAGTTTTCAGTCAAAACGCGAATTGTAAAAATACGTTTTATCTGCTATAGTGCAGATACCGAGAGACAGCTTCTGCGAAAGAGGTGACGGCTCTATGAAAAAACGCATTGCATTCCTGCTGATCGTTCCGCTGCTGTGCGTACTGGCTGCAAGTCTGAACATCAGCTATATGCCGGCCGGCGGCCTGCTTTTTATCAGTACATGCACACTGGATGGTGAATCGTTCACTATCCGGCAGAAAACCATGCCTGACGGTACGAAAATCGCCGTGTACGACGGCGAAACCTCCATCGTATACGCCAAATACCACGGTTTAACGTACACCATCACCGAAATTCAGAAGCCTGCGAATGGGCATTGGCTGCCGGAGTCCATCAAGGTCTACCGCGGTTCGTACACCTCCCCCGACAACACATAAGAGAACAGCCTCAGAGCGTGATTTTTGCACGCCTCTGAGGCTGTTTTATTTCATTCCATGATGGAAAATTCAATTTCTTCGACGGTATAGCCGTCCTCGATGATAGTCGGTGCGCGGAACAGGTCATCCTCGAGCGTATGCGGCAAATGCGCCAGACACAGGTGCAGCACGCTGCCGCCGCCCTCTCTCTGCGTGAGCAGCAGCCGTCCGCCGTGCGCCTGCGCGATTTGATTGACGAGCGGCAGGCCAAGACCAAGCGGTGTGCCGCCGCGCACGAGCGCCCGGTAATCGTCCATCGAGGTGGTGCGCCGCCAGCCGGAAAGCAGGTCATCGAACTTCGCAGGGTCCAGTCCCGGACCGGTATCGGCAACCGCAATCGTCACAAAATCCCGCGTATCGGTCAGCGAAACCGTGATTTCGCCGTCCTCCGGTGTTACGCGCAGCGCGTTTGTCAGCAGGTTATAGATTGCCGTACGCACCAGTCTCGTGTCAATGAGCGCGTCTGCGTGCTCCGGCACCTGTACGATGAATTTTGCACTGCCCGCAGGCGCATGCGTCTCAGCCTGCTGTACAGCATCGCGGCAGAGCGCTGACAGGTCGCAGCGCCGCAGAGAAAGCTGCTCGGTCAGCAGAGGGTCGTGCAGTAAATCCGAGTGCGTCAGCAGCCGGTACAGCCGCATGCACTGCCGCCGCAGTCCGTCTGCCAATGCAGGATCCTCCACCTGCTCGGCCTCGGCCATCAAAGCACCCAGATAACGCGAGCTTTTGTCCTGAATGACCCGCAGGCTGCCGTCATAGGCGGCACGGTCGCGCCGCAGATACGCCAGCAGTGCACCGCCGCGGTGCGGGATCATTTCGACCGTGTAGACCGTTCCGTCGATGTCCTCCTCTGCGGTGCAGGCAGACTGTGTATTTATGCACCGGAGCAGTATATTCCGCGTGCTGCCGCTCAGGAACGGATCCAGCTCCTCCATCGGGTGCAGACCGGAAAGCTGCTGTGCCGCGTCGCTGCACCGCTCGATACGCAGCGTATCGCTCACTGCGAACAGCGCCGCATGCCGCAGCTCGGTGCGCAGCAGCAGCTCGCGGACTGCGTTGCCGTCCAGCTGCGAAAAAAATGCGTCTTCCATCATTATCCTCCCAAAACACCGTGTAATTTTACCTTTGTACTGTGGGAAAGCTGCTGTCATTCTCGATCGTGTTTTCCTGCGTCCGGTATATGCTGCGCGGTATTTGGCATACTAATCTCTGTCTTCGCGGATGTGAAAAAACAGCACGGCGCGCGCTGTGCTTTTCTCATCCCGAAAATCGGGGGATTATACAAACCGAATCCCCATATTTTGTACGATGTGTTTATTATACCACTGCCGCTACTGTCATTGCAAAGAAAATTATACAAAAATACCGGTCGGAATGACAAAAAAATCACAAATATTACACCTTGCGGCAAACTGCGCATTTAGTGTATAATAAAAACATCAACAGAGAACTTCATCAAAACATTTAGGAGGAACACTGTAAAATGGGTATCAAAGTAGGTATCAATGGTTTTGGCCGTATCGGCCGTATGGTTTTCCGCGCTGGTCTGAAGAACCCGAACATCGAGTTCGTAGCGGTAAACGATCCGTTCATGACTCCGGACTACATGGCATACATGCTCAAGTATGACACCATGCACGGTCGTTACGACGGCACCATCGAGTATGATGACAACTCCATCACCGTTGATGGCAAGAAGGTTCTGTTCTTTGCAGAGATGGACCCGAAGAACATTCCGTGGGGCAAGGTTGGCGCTGACTACGTTGTAGAGTCTACCGGCGTATTCCTGACCAAGGAGAAGGCACAGGCTCACATCGACGGTGGTGCTAAGAAGGTTATCATGTCTGCTCCGTCCAAGGACGACACCCCGATGTTCGTAATGGGCGTTAACCAGAACACTTACACCAAGGATATGACCTTCGTATCCAACGCATCCTGCACCACCAACTGCCTGGCTCCGATCGCTAAGGTACTGGACGAGGCATTCGGCATCACCGAGGGCCTGATGACCACCGTACACTCTGCAACCGGCACTCAGAAGGTTGTTGACGGCCCGTCCAAGAAGGACTGGCGCGGCGGCCGTGCTGCTTGCGGCAACATCATCCCGTCCACCACTGGCGCTGCAAAGGCTGTAGGCAAGGTTTACCCGAAGCTGAACGGCAAGCTGACCGGTATCTCCATGCGTGTACCGACCCTGGACGTTTCCGTTGTTGACCTGACTGCTAACCTGGCTAAGCCGGCTACCAAGGAAGACATCTGCGCTGCTATGAAGGCTGCTTCCGAGAAGCCGCTGTCTGAGGGCGGCCTGAAGGGCGTTCTGGGCTACACCGAGGATGCTGTTGTATCTTCTGACTTCCTGGGCGACGAGCGCACCTCCATTTTCGACGCTAACGCTGGCGTTTACCTGACCGACACCTTCGTAAAGGTTGTTTCCTGGTACGACAACGAGTGGGGCTACTCCAACAAGCTGCTGATGCTCATCGAGCACATGGCAGAGGTTGACAACAAGTAATTGCTGCCCACTGGCGTATAAAATGTTTTCAAAAAGCTCTTGTTCTTCGGAACAAGAGCTTTTTTCTTTCTCTCCGGCTTGACGGCACAGGCATATCATGCTATACTTAGTTCAAATTTAGACTATCTATTTTTGAAGCAGGTGATATACATGAATCCCTATATGGAATTTACGCACAAGACCGATCTGGCATACAGCGCAATGTGCCGACCGCTGTGCCGCGAACTCAAGCTGACACAGACGGCGTTTGACATCCTGCTGTTCCTTGCCAACAACCCCGGCCATGACACCGCCAGCGACATCGTGGAGCTGCGCCGGATCAAGGCGAACCTCGTATCAGTCAACGTCAACCGGCTGGTCGAGGAGGGCTATCTGCGCCGCGAGAGCATCCCCGGCGACCGCCGCAAGACCCGTCTGATATGTACCGACAAGGCGCTTCCCATCATCGACCGCGGCCGCGCATTGCAGGCGCAGTTCATCGACCGTCTGCTCTCCGGCATGAGTGATGAACAGCGGCAGGCGTTTGGCGATGCGGCCGCAGTTATCAATCACAATTTAGACGAAATTCTGCAGGAGGTACACTGATATGACCCTGCTTTTCACGGTTATTGTTACATTTTTCGCAGGCATGGGTGCCGGACTCGGCACCGGCTTTGCGGGCATGAGTGCTGCCGCCGTCATCAGCCCCATTCTCATCACCTTCCTGCACATGGACCCGTATATGGCGGTCGGCATCGCGCTCTCGTCCGACGTACTGGCGAGCGCCGCTTCGGCCTATACCTACGGCAAAAACAAAAATCTGGATGTCAAAAACGGCCTGCTGATAATGCTCAGCGTGCTTGTATTCACCGTGGTCGGCAGCTATATCGCCAGCCTGCTCCCCTCGCGAACGATGGGCAGCTTCTCGGTGTTTATGACGTTCCTGCTCGGCGTGAAGTTCATCGTCCGTCCGGTCATGACCACCAAAGAGGCGATGATGAACGTGTCCGCGCGCAAACGAGCTGTGCAGTCCATTGTCTGCGGCGTGCTGATCGGGTTTATCTGCGGCTTCATCGGCGCGGGCGGCGGCATGATGATGCTGCTCATCCTGACCTCGGTGCTCGGCTACGAACTGAAAACCGCCGTCGGCACCAGCGTGTTCATTATGACGTTCACAGCGCTCACAGGCGCGGCCTCGCACTTCACCATTGGCGGAATGCCTGACCCGCTGATCTGGGCTCTGTGCGTGATCTTCACGCTCGTGTGGGCACGCATCGCTGCCGTGTTCGCCAATAAGGCCAGCCCGAAAACGCTCAACCGCGCCACCGGCGTGATTCTTGTCGTGCTCGGCCTTGCTGTTATGTTATTCTCCAAAATCGCATAAACAACCCCCTTTCCGCTCTGTCGGAAAGGGGTTTTTCAGTTGAAAATTGAGAATATGGATATTTTTTTGCCTGAACACAAATTGGTGCTGGGACATGATGGATACTATTATCACAGCAGTCTGGCGGCCAGAGAGAGGGCAGAACGGAAAGACCGCGCCCTGCGAGAGGCGGGATATCAGGTGCTTCGAATCTGTGACAGCCGGGAGCTGGCTGAGCCGGTTGTATTGCAGAAGACGAAAATTCTGTATCGGTTTGATGAGCAGGACAGGCATCTTGACCAAATGATCGCCTCTGTATTTTGCTATCTTGATTTACAGCCGCTCGATTTTCATCACCGGCGGGATCAATATGCAATTAATCAAATGTATTTTCATGAGCGAAAGCAACGCACTCTGGCGGTAGAATATCCTGCAATCGCGTTGGAGTGGAGCACCCGCAACGCCGACAAGCCTGATACTGTATTCAGCGGTTCACCTCGAAAAGTTTGGTGGCACTGTCCAAAATGTCAGCAGGAGTATCAAGCAACGATCGCTAACAGGACCAAGCGCCGTTCCAACTGTCCGTTCTGTGCCAATCTTCAGGCGTATGAAAAAAACTGCCTGGCAGCGCTCCGGCCGGAAATTGCCGCGGAGTGGCATTCTGCGTTAAATTCCCCTCTGACACCTTATGATGTAGTGCCCGGCTCTGAAAAAAAGTATACTGGATCTGTTCGAAAGGACATGTTTGGAAAGCAGCCATCTGTTCCCGCACCAATTCCCGAAAAAGCAGATGCCCCATCTGTCATCCGAGAACTGGGACGTGATGCGGCTTGGTGAGGCCGTCGGAGCCTGCGCTTATTTGAATCTGGCACCCCACAAAAAATTTGCCGCTTTTGCCCAGTGAGATAGCAGGGCAATCCAATAAGAAACTTGGGTGGAAATGTGAAAAGGCCATGAGTGGCGATGCGAGAAGGGACATGTCTGACAGAGTTTCATCAGCAAGCGGATTCGCGGGGATGGCTGTCCATATTGTTCCGGTCGGCGTCCAAGCAGAGCGTATTGTCTGCAAGCCTGCTACCCTGCCCTTGCGCCTATCCGTACAGAGAAATTGAACACTCAATAAAGAACGCACGTTCTTTTTATCGCAAATCATACTGTATTTTCGTATTTTTCTCAGAATCAATCCATATACTATGTTATTTTATGCGCTCGCTTCTCAACGGCAGTTCTCCTGCCAATCTGCGGCTGCACCTGCAGAACCCCCTCTGTTCCCTGTTCTCCGGTTTGCATTTTTGCCGGTTTCGTGGTATATTTTAATATATGCCGTATGACTTTGTAATCGGTCATGCGCGTCAATCTGCGAACACATCATACAAAGGTAGGGAGCAAAGATGAACGGACCTACATTACAAGTGCAGATGCTCGGGCAGTTTACCCTTCGATACGGCGACCGCACCATTTCCGACAGCGATGACCGTTCCCGCCGGGTATGGTCACTGTTGGCCTATATGATATATAACCATGGCCGCTCGTTCGCACAGGAAGAGCTGATCCATCTATACTGGAGCAACGGCGAGAAAAGCGCAGATCCCGGAAATGCGCTCAAATCAATCTTTCACCGCATTCGTACCGCGCTGGACAAACTGCAGCCGGGACTTGGCCGCCTGCTCATCCGCCGCAAAGCAGGACGATACTTCTGGAACAACGTTATACCGCTTTCCCTCGATGTTGAGGACTTCGAGGCGCATTTTCATGCCGCCGAAGCCGCCGAAGATGACGATGTCCGTCTGGCAGAGTATCAGGCTGCACTGGCACTGTATGCTGGCGATCCGCTGCCGCGCATGACCGATGAAATCTGGACTATTCCAATCGTGGCCTACTATCACAGCCTGTACACCCGTGCGGCAGCCGGGGCGATCGAACTGCTTGAAAAGCAGGAACGCACCGCCGAAGCCGTTGTGCTGTGCCATCAGGCGATTCATATTGAGCCGTATCAGGAGGACCTGTATGAGCACCTCATGCGTGGTCTGCTCCGCACCGGCGATATGAAGGGCACTATGTCGGTCTACGAGGAAATGAGCGAGCTGCTGTTTGCGCATTTCGGCGTTATGCCGTCCGAGACGCTGCGCACACTGTATCGTCAGGCAACACGCACCGTAAACGACCGCACACTGACCATGGACGAGGTTTGCTCTCAGCTTGCGGAGCCCGCGCCGCACGGCGGCGCCATGGTATGCGAATACGACTTTTTCAAGATTCTGTACCGTTCCGAAGCCCGTTCGATCGCACGAAACGGCCATTCAGCGAATATCTGCCTGCTGTCGGTCTCCGGCAAGGACGGCGAAATGCTTGCTCGCCGCAGTCTGGACCCCGCAATGAACAATCTGCAAGTGCTTGTCCAGAACAATCTGCGCCGTGGCGATGTGATCGCTCGATGCAGCATTTCGCAGTATATCATCCTGCTGCCGCAGGCGAATTACGAAAACAGCCGCATGGTTGCCGACCGACTGGTAAGCGCGTTTTACCGTCGGTATCCGCACTCGCCCGCACGGCTCCGCTATACGGTGCAGCCGCTGGCATAATCAGACTTTCAAAACAACTGCGTGCCGTCTATCCCACGCGTAATAAAGGAGATAAACATGGGTAAACAAAGCTGGAAGCCCGGCAACATGCTCAATCCCGTTCCGGCGGTGATGGTCAGCGTTGCCGATGAAGCGCACCGTCCCAACATCATCACGGTAGCGTGGGCCGGTACGATCTGCACCAACCCGCCGATGGTGTCGATTTCGGTCCGTCCGTCACGGTATTCTTACGATATTATCGAGAAAACCGGTGAATTTGTCATCAATCTCACCACCGAAAAGCTGGCGCGCGCGTGCGACTACTGCGGCGTTGTCAGCGGCCGTGATGTAGACAAATTTGCGAAAACCGGTCTGACGCCCATGCCGGTCGAGCATGTCAGCGCACCCGCTATCGCGGAAAGCCCGGTCAACATCGCCTGCCGCGTGACCGAGAGCCGCGCACTCGGCAGCCATACCATGTTCATTGCCGAGGTAGTCGGCGTGACGGTTGATGATACATATCTGGACGAAAACAACCGGTTCCATATCAATGATGCCAACCTTATCATGTACTCCCACGGCGAGTATTTTGCGCTTGGCAAGTATCTCGGCAAGTTCGGATACAGCGTGCAGAAGAAGAAAAAGAGGAAGAAGTAAAGCGTTTTCAACTGCATACTATTGGCTGAAATATTAAATCGAAATTTGACAAAGGAGTGTGATTATATGGGTAAAGCGATTTTGGCAGCAATCGTTACATTGATTGTTGGTTATTTAGGTACGGTCGTAGGAGTTGAACTTTTAGGTAATTGGTATGAGTTTGGATTGCTCATTGCTATTGCAGTAATGGGTGCTTTTATCATCTACTTCAATGACAAGAAGTAAGACGACTTCCAGTTTTCCGCACCATGCAACCCAAACAGCGCAAAACCGGCATCTTCCGATGCCGGTTTCTTTTCATTTCATTTCTTTATCAAATCGCTGTTCAGCCCAGCATTCTGCCGCGCAGCAGAATCGTGTGAATGTTCAGCTCCTCATCCAGCAGGAGCACATTCGCCAGCTTGCCCGGCTCGAGCGAGCCGTAATCGTGCTCAACGCCGATAGCGCACGCCGGATTGGTGGACGCGGAACGAATCGCCTGACCGAGCGGAACACCCATTTTGACAGCCGAGCGCACGCAGTCCATCAAATTGGTTGCGGAACCCGCAATCGTGCCGTCGTGCAGGGTGGCAAGGTTGCCGCGCACGGTAACCGCCTGTCCGCCGAGCGAATACTCGCCGTCGTCGAGTCCGGTCGCCATCATGCTGTCCGAGATCAGGATAACACGGTTCTCAAACAGCCGGAAGGTCGCGCGAACGACCGACGGATGCACATGCACGCCGTCCGCGATGAGTTCAACCGCCACGTTATCGTTGTCAAAGGCCGCACCGATGACGCCCGGTGCCCGATGCGAAAACGGCGGCATGGCGTTGTACAGATGGGTCACCTGCCGGGCTCCGTGCTTGAAGGCTTCGCAGGCGGTGTCGTAATCCGCTGTCGTGTGCGCAATCGAGATACGCACCTCGCCTGCCAGCTCGTCGATCGTCTCCATCGAACCGGGCAGCTCGGGTGCCAGGTCGCACAGCTTGAACAGGCCGCCGGATTTTTCCTGTACCCGGCGGAACATGGCTGCATCCGGTGCATGCAGATAAGCGCCGTTCTGCGCACCCTTTTTCGCCTCGGAGATGAACGGGCCTTCCATGTTGATGCCCACAAGTGCCGCGTCATTGCTCTCCACCTGATAGGTTGCGGCGGCTTCGGCAATCTGCGTCAGCTTGTCCTCGGGATAGGTCATAGTCGCCGGACAGATGGCGGCCACGCCGATCTGTGCCTGATACTTTGCCAGTGTAGAGATAGCCTCATGCGTGCCGTCGCAGAAATCGCGGCCCATGCAGCCGTGAAAGTGCAGATCGACCAGTCCGGGCACGGCGTACAGACCGCCCATATCCACCGCATCCGCGCTCACCTCCGCGGATGCAATCCGGTCGTCCGAGATGGACAGCCCGCCAGTTTTGAACGTGCCATCCGGCTGATATACCCTCAAATTGCTAAATTCCATAACTTCGCTTCCTTTTTAGAGCAAATCGCCGCACTTAGACAGTGCCGCCTCGTCCGCTACGATGGAAACATCGGTGTGCAACTGCAGGATGGATGCCGGAACCTGAGGCGTTACCGAACCGAAGAACGCTTCGCGGACGGTCTCTGCCTTGTTTTCACCGGAAACCACCAGCACGATGCGCCGTGCCAGCATGATGGTCTGCACGCCCATGGTGTACGCCTGCCGCGGCACGTCATCCGCCGACGCGAAAAAGCGCTTGTTGGCCTCGATGGTGGACTCGGTCAGGTTCACGCAATGCGTGCCCTTGGAGAAATACTCGTCCGGCTCATTGAAGCCGATGTGTCCGTTCAGACCCATGCCGAGCAGCTGCAGGTCAATGCCGCCCGCCGCCTTAATGGCCGCATCGTAGCGCTTGCACTCCCGCTCGGCGTCAAGCTGCGCGCCGTCCGGCAGATTGATGCGCTCTGCCGGCACATTCACCGCGTCGAAGAAGTTTTTGTGCATGAAATAGTGATAGCTCTGTTCGTGATCGGGTGTCAGGCCGCGGTATTCGTCCAGATTGAAGGTCGTGCAGCCGCCGAAATCCACATCACCCTTGTTATACCATTTAATCAGCTGCTCGTAAATGCCGATCGGCGACGAACCGGTCGCCAGACCGAGTACGGAATCCGGTTTGAGAATAACCTGTGCCGAGATGATGTTGGCTGCCTTGCGGCTCATGTCGTTATAATCCTTAGCGCGAATGATTTTCATGGAATACCTCTTTCTTCTGTCTCCGGAAATAGAAAGGGCAGGCAATGTGCCCGCCCTTTCCATTGCGCGGAGCGCAATTTCGTGATATGCAAACAAGATAGGTTTGGTTGCGTAGATTTTACAGCATCTTTGCCATTTCGTCGGCTACGAACTGGACCTTGGTGCCAATGATAACCTGAACCGCGGTCTGCGACGGACGCATTACGCCAGCCACGCCTGCAGCCTTGATCTTCTTCTCGTCGACGAGCGTGCCGTCCTTGACTTCCAGACGCAGACGGGTAATGCAGTTATCCAGAGATTCTACATTTTCCTTGCCGCCCAGACCTTCGAGGACTGCAGCTGCAATTGCGGTGAAGTCGTTATTTGCCAGCTTGGCATTCTTGTCAACCTCTGCGAAGTCGGCTTCTTCATCCTCACGGCCCGGGGTCTTGAGGTTGAACTTGGTGATCGCAAAGTAGAATACCAGATAGAATACAACGAATGCTGCGATACCCAGCGGGATGATCATCAGCGTGTTGTTCGCTGCCGGCAGGAAGGACGAGAATACGAGGTCGGTCGCGCCTGCGGAGAAGCAGAAGCCTGCACGGAAGCCGACATAGTAGGTGATAATGGCGAAAATGCCGTACAGAGCAGCATAAACAACATACAGCGGGAAGCACAGGAACATGAAGCCGAACTCAAACGGCTCGGTAACGCCGCAGATGAATGCACAGATGGCAGCGGACAGGACCAGACCGATAGCAGCCTTTTTGTTCTTGGCCGCCTTGATCATCGCGAGAGCCGCACCGGCAACACCGAACATCATGCAGGGGAAGAAGCCGGACATATACATGCCGAGGCTCCAGCCAATGACATTGCCGGTGATGCCGACATCGCCGGTCTGAAAGCCGGCCCAGTAGTTCTGCAGGTCTCCGAGGCCGATGGTGTCAAACCAGAATACATTGTTCAGCGCGTGGTGCAGGCCGGTCGGGATGAGCAGACGGTTAAGGAATGCATAGATGCCGGCGCCGATACCGTCCATGCCGATGATGCCTTCGCCAACAGCTACCAGAGCGCTGAAGATGACAGGCCATACGAACAGCAGGACAACGGATACCGCGATGGAAACCAGACCGGTTACGATGGCAACGCAGCGCTTGCCGCTGAAGAATGCCAGCCAGTCCGGGAGCTTCGCGTTTTTGAAGCGGTTATAGCAGCTTGCGCCGATGATACCGGCGATGATAGCGATAAATACGTTCTGGATCTTGTCAAATGCCAGCGTTTTTACCGGATCATCCGCGATTGCGGGCATCAGCGTGGTAACAACGCCGGTGCTCAGCAGGTTGGTCATCATCAGCCAGGATACCAGACCGGCCAGTGCCGAGGTACCCTCGCGGTCGTCGGATAGTCCGACTGCAACACCGATGACAAACAGCCATGCCATATTGTCAATCAGCGCGCCGCCTGCCTTTATCAACAGGAAGCCGATGTTATACAGTGCACCGCTCGTTGCCGCACCCGGCACGCCCATAACGCCCGGAGCGATCGCGTAGCCGAGACCCATCAGGATACCGCAGATCGGCAGCGCAGCTACCGGCAGCATCAAGGCCTTGCCCAGCTTTTGCAGTTTTTTCATCATAAGAGTTTCCCCTCCTTATTTTGTGGACCGCCGAAGCGGCCGATTGTGTTGACGGATGGGAGAGCCGAACTCCGTCTCCGTCCCCCTATTTCATCGCCGTTCACACCCAGCGAAATGAAATCCTTACAAATTACTCTCGAGGAACGCCTGCATTGCAGCTGCAGCGGTCTCCTCGTCCTCACCCTCGATGGTGAGCTTTACGGTATCGCCGCACTTGACGCCGAGTCCCATCACGCCCATGATACGCTTGGCATCGACTTCCTTTTTCGGGCTGGCGATCATGATTTTCGAGGCAAACTTGCCTGCCTCCTTGACCAGCAGTCCGGCCGGTCGTGCGTGGATGCCCAGTGCATCCTTGATGGTATATTCAACGATTTTCATAAAAGAATACTCCCTTTCCGTTACTTTTTCTTCAATGTCAGCAGTGCATCGCCTGCGGCGACCGTGCCGCCCGCGGCGGGCTCCACAGTGAACGCATCCGGGTTGCACACGAGGATGGGCGTTACGATCTGATAGCCCTCTGCCTTGATGGCCGCCGGATCGAACTCGATGAGGACATCGCCTTTTTTGACCTGCTGGCCTGCCTTGCAGCACGCCTTGTAGTGCTTTCCCTCAAGCTGTACGGTGTCGATGCCGACATGGATGAGCAGCTCTGCACCGTCCGCCGTGGTCAGCGATACCGCGTGTCCGGTCTCAAACATCACATCCACCGTGCCGTCCGCCGGAGCAACGATGCGTCCTTCGGCCGGCTCGATCGCAATGCCCGGACCGAGAATGCCCTGTGCGAACGTGGGATCGGGTACGTCCTCCAGTGCTACCACCTTGCCGGCAACCGGCGCCGTTACCTCGATGCCGCTGTCGCCGCCAAACAGATTTTTCAGTTTACCAAACATTTTGCTCACAACCTTTTTGATTAGGCAATACCGCATGATTGAACAAGAGTGATTTGCGCGTAAATTGTGCGGTGTTGCCTTAAGTATGCCTATTTTGTCCAAAAACATACAGAAAATAAAAAGAACCAAACTTCTGCACAGATACAACTTGCCCTTTGATGGCAACTCCTGCGAGAAATCTGGTTTTGCCCGCCGAAGCGGTAACAATCCATTTCAAACGGATACTGTTTACTTGTTAATTGCAGTATAACAAACTTTTCTCACCTTGGCAAGAGCAACCTGTCGAATTAGTTGCCAAATTTTCGCGTTGTTTTTCTGCACTTTGCACAAAAAACAAGTCCGCACTGCTTGTGCAGTACGGACTCCGTGATTACTTTTTATCATCAATGTGCTCCATCACACGGGCGATGTGAATGGTGAGATACAGCAGCTCATTCTGTCCGGAGTGGAAATTTTTCTCCCTCTGGACGTACACGCGAATCTTGTCCGCACAGGCATACGCCTTCGGGTACTTGAACCGCACCACATCGAGCAGATCGCTGTCCTCATCGCCGTAGCCTTCTCCGCTGACGATACGCCGTGCGTAGAACTTGAGGTGCGTGACAAACCGGTAGTAATTGAGCGATTCATCATCCGGACGGAAACCATATTCATCGTAAACGATGCGGAAAACCGCCTGCAGCAGATAGGTCATGTCGTAAATATCGCGGATTTCACCACCGAGCTGTGCATTGACAAAGTGCAGCGCGATAAACGCTGCCTCATCATCCGTAAACTCCACGCCGGTCTCCTCCTTGACGATTTCATTCGCCTTGAGTCCCACGCGGAATTCGTCCTTGTACAGCTGCCGGATGTCCCACAGCAGCGGATTGGGCAGTACAATGCCCTCCTTATAGCGGTTGACGGCCGCCGAGATATGATCGGGCAGCGTAACGTAAATGCTGTCCGACAGCTCCTTACCGAGCGCGATCTTCGCATGGTTGATAATGCGTTCGCTCATCAGGAAATGCGGCAGCGGAATGCTTGTTATCAGCTGCTGGAACCGGTCGGAAAGCTGATCCGAGTGCAGCGTGAACCGCTTTTCCACCTTGTCCGGCGGTGCTTCGTCACCTGCGCGGCGGCCGAAGCCCAGACCACGCCCCATAAGCACAGTCTCCGCACCGTTTTCATCCAGCGCGACCACAACATTGTTGTTGAGTACCTTTTCTATTTTCACGTCCGCGCCTCCTGCCCCGCACCGCAGCACGCATCAAACGCTTCACGCGCCGCACGGACTGCATTTTCATCGCACCGCCACAGACTGAATTCGCTCAATCCGGGCAGTCCCATCGGCACATTTTCGCGCCGAAACTGCATTCTGCTGTTTTCCACCCGCTTTGCGGAAAGATGAAAGGCATTCGCGCCTGTTTTCGGCTGCAAATCGCGGATAACATCGGCGTTTACGCCTGCACCGACCAGAATCTGCACATCCTCTCCTGCTTTTGCAACCAGCGCGCGCAGCAAATCCGCGCCTGCGGTGCAGTCCGCCTGCTGCCCCGAGGTCAGAATGGTATCCACACCCAGCCGCTTTGCGGTTTCCAACGCCGCAAACGGGTCGCGGCAGACATCGAACGCACGGTGCAGCGTCACACCGCAGCCGCCTGCAAGCGCGATCAGCTTTTCCATGCGCGCCTCGTCAAGATCACCCTCGGGTGTGAGCACGCCGATAACAATGCCGTCCGCGCCGAGCGCGGCAAAGCGCTTCACCTGACGGCAGAGCAGCTCAAATTCGCTTTCCGTATACAAAAAATCGCCGCAGCGCGGACGCAGCAGCACACGAACCGGTACGGAAACCCGTTCCCGCACCATGCGGAACAGATCCTCATCCGGCGAAGTACCGCCGATCATTAAATTGGCGCATAACTCCAGCCGCATAGCACCGCCGCGTTCCGCGCTTACCGCAGACTCGACCGAGTGGGCACAAACCTCCAGAACCGGTTTCATTTCCTGCTCCTCCTTCGAGACAAAATAACGCTTGGCAAATTATGTGATTCAATCCACACTGTTATCTGTTAATTATATCACCGAAAACTACATAGGTCAACGCAGGTTTTTACAGCATTATGCACAATAAAAATCAGATGTTTTCATATAAAATAAACCATCTCCCCGCTTCGTATGCAGAGAGGTGATTTGCAGCATTTTCCGCATAATGGTGGCTGATCTCGACCATGCCGCGGATACCGTCAATCGGTGTACGGATATCATAGCGCTGACAGATATTGGCCGTCCATATTCCCAAAAAATTCTCCGCGCTTTTGGCTGTTTCTTTCCTTCGGCTGAGCGGTCTTGTCAGTTTGTATAAAAATACAAAGAAGTTTTGCACAAATCGGATAGTTTGCAGGAATTCGAGCATACTTATGCAAATAGACCGCATATTTTGTTGTTTTTTTAACAATTTTGTGCTATACTGAATATACAGCCCATAAAATGGGTAATGCGCGCCGGAGCAGTTCCGCTGCACCGAGCCGACAGGAGAGGTGTTTTATGAACAGTATTACGACCCGCGTTTGGATTGCGGGAGCAAGCGGCAGACTGGGTTCCGCGCTTAGTCATCGTTTCGGCGGCAACACAGCATATAAGCTGGTAACCAGCGACCGCGATGTACCGGTTGAGGATGTATCCGTTGTCGGCCGTTTCGCCGATATTAACCATCCGGATTTCATCATTAACTGTGCCGGCCTGACCGACGTGCAGGCCTGCGAGGAGAACCCCGAAGAAGCGTATAAGATCAACGCCATCGGCGCCCGCAATCTGGCGACCGCTGCAAGACGCATCGACGCAAAATTCATTCAGATCTCGACCGACGACGTATTCGGCGGCGACGAGGGCAAGGCTTTCTGTGAGTTCGACGATCCCCATCCGACCACGATGTACGGCAAGAGCAAGTACGCCGGTGAAAAGCTCGTGCGTGAGCTGACCGACAAGCATGTTATCGTGCGTTCGTCGTGGCTGTACGGCGTCGGCTCGTACGACTTTGTTGACCGCGTGCTCGATACGGCGGCAAAGGAAGGCGCTGTCCATCTGCCGGAGGATGAGATTTCCTCCCCGACCTCGGCGGAAGCGCTCGCCGGCTTTATCGACTGCCTGATGCACAGCCGCGAGTACGGCCTGTTTCACGCATCGTGCGACGGCTCATGCTCCCGCGCAGAGTACGCCCGCGAAATTCTGCGTCTCGCCGGCAAGGAAAATGTGCCGGTCACCTCGGCCTCCGAGAACACTGCGCTGCGTCCGCGCTTTACGCTGTTGGACAACATGATGCTGCGTATCACTGGTTTGTATCAAATGCCGGACTGGCATGACGCGCTGAGCGAATACATGGCCCACCGGAAGACGGGAGTAAATAAATGAATGAAGTAAAAGAGAAAAAGAAACTCGGTCTGACTACAAAGATCTTCATCTCGCTGATCGCCGGTGCGATTGTCGGCATTGCGCTCAATATGTTTGCAGCTGATGTGGATTTTGTGCAGAACGTGCTGGTAAACGGCGTATTTTATGTTGTTGGTCAGGGCTTTATCCGCCTGATGCAGATGCTGGTCGTACCGCTGGTATTCTGCTCGCTGATCTGCGGCGCTACTGCCATCGGCGACAGTAAAACGCTCGGCAAGGTCGGCGTAAAAATCATCGGCTTCTACATTTTCACCACGATGATGGCAGTTGCCGTTGCACTCGGCATCGGTCTGCTGATCAAGCCGGGCATGGGCTTGGATATGTCGCAGATCCAGACCGCCGAAGTCACCGCTTCTTCGGATTCGGTCAGCTTTGCGGAAACCCTGCTGAACATCATCCCGAAAAACCCGATCGGTGCGCTCGCCAACGGCGAAATGCTGCAGGTTATCGTGTTTGCACTGATCGTCGGCGTTATCCTCGCCAAGCTGCAGGATAAGACCCAGCTGGTAACGAACTTCTTCCAGCAGGGCAACGATATTATGATGGAAATGACCATGATGGTCATGGGTCTGGCTCCCATTGGTGTATTCTGCCTGATCTCTAAGACCTTTGCCGGTCTCGGTTTCTCCGCCATGGTGCCAATGTTCAAGTACATGGGCGCGGTGCTGCTGGCGCTGTTCATCCAGTGCTGCGGCATATACCAGATTCTGCTGGCGCTGCTTACGAGACTCAATCCGCTGCGTTTCCTCAAGAAATTCGCTCCGGTTATGGGCTTTGCGTTCTCGACCGCAACCTCTAACGCCACTATCCCGATGAATATCGACACGCTGGAGGAAAAAATCGGCGTCAACCGCCGTATTTCGTCCTTCACCATCCCGCTCGGCGCGACCATCAACATGGATGGTACGTCCATCATGCAGGGCGTTGCCGTTGTATTCGTTGCACAGGCGTTCGGCATCCAGCTGACCCCTGCGGATTATCTGACCGTTATTGCAACCGCAACGCTCGCCTCCATCGGTACCGCAGGCGTGCCGTCGGTTGGTCTGGTTACGTTGGCAATGGTATTCGATTCGGTCGGTCTGCCGGTTGCCGGAATCGGTCTGATCATGGGTATCGACCGTATCCTCGATATGGCGCGTACTGCCGTTAATATCACCGGCGACGCTGTCTGCACCACGATCGTGGCGCATCAGGACGGCGCACTGAACAAGTCTATATTTAACAAAAATTAAATCAAACTAACAGAAAAACCCCGTATTTCGTAAGAAATACGGGGTTTTTCTGGTGCCGCCAGCCGGAATCGAACCGGCACAGGTTTAACTCCGGGGGATTTTAAGTCCCCTGCGTCTACCAGTTCCGCCATGGCGGCGTGTAAATATTATACCAGAATGGATTCGGTCTGTCAAACCATGCGCGCCGCCGGTTTGAGGTTTTTTCAATCCCGCCTCTGCTGCTTTCCTGTTGCGTCCTTCCGGAAAAAGCGATACAATAAATATAACAGTTCTCCTGTGCAGAAATGAGCATACGGTACGCGTTCCATGCCGTTCCGGCTATGCATTTGACGTACCAATTCGATGTCAGAGAAAAAATTTTTGAAACATGCGGAACAAACCATACGGAACAAACGTCTAAGCTAATATATGGCAATTCCCCCACCGCAGCAGCGGCCGTGCTGTCGATGGCATTCGTTATTGTCATATACAGGATAGAGAGTATAAGCATTAACAGTGAAAAGGAGGAAAAAATATGAAACGGTTTCAGAAGGCGTTACTCGGTGTTGTGGTAAGCGGTGCATTGCTGTTCTCGGCACAGGCGGCGGAACTGTCCAGTTCGGCACAGGATACGCTGCAATCGGCTATGACTAAGGTACAGCAGGAGATCAAGGATTACGGTCAGGTGAAAACGCTCGGCTTTACCGGTGAAAACTGTGAGATTATCCTCTCGAACCTCAACGCGAAACAGTATTTGGTTAACCTAACAGCTGACAGCACACACAAGTATGGTATTCTGGACAAAACGACCGGCAAGCTGGTTGTTCCGGTGGAGTACGATTATTACATTGCGCTTGACGGCACGGAAACACTGGTTAGCCAGTACGACGCTGATCATCACCCCAACTACTGGTTCGCCGATGAAACCGGCAAACTGACGCCGATGAAGCTGCCGTCCGGTTATGAGCTTGCAACGTATGAGCCAAACAGCAATGTGTTCGTGCTCTTCAAAAACGTGAAAAAGCCGGTATATGACCCGTATTCCGGCGATGGTCCAACCACACAGGTTGAGGATGTCACCTTCTTTGCTCTGGCCGACAAAGACATGAACATCATTCTCGACGACATCGACATGGTACCGGACTGGTACGCTGATTTCTTCATCGCCAAGACTGGAAGCACTAAGTGGGAACGTGTTGGCAAGGCAGGCGCGGACGGCAACGGCACCTGCGGTCTGTTTGACCCGAAAACCGAAAAATTTGTCGGCAAGCACGATTTTAACCAGATTTTCTGGTACGATCAGCACTTTATCGGCACACGCAGCAGCGGCACAAAATCTTATCTGCTGGATGGCAAGGGCGGCGAAACCCTGCTGCCCGCAAACGTCAAGGAGTACAGCAGCTGGGCCAAGACCGAAGTAGCTGCCGCAGAAGATCACGGTCTTACCGAGTCGTTCTCCTATCCCAAGCTGGACATTACCCGCGAAAATTTTACCAAGCTGGCGATGAACCTGTACAACAAGATTTATCCCAACAAGGAGATTCCGGCTCTGGAAACCAAGTTCACCGACTGCAGGGACGACCCGAACGTGAACAATGCCGCCGCACTCGGCATTGTCACCGGCTACGAGGACGGCACCTTCCGTCCGTACAAGACCATCTCCCGTCAGGAGGCTGCCGCCATGCTTGACCGGCTGTATCAGGTACTCGGCGGCAAGACGGATGTGGTTTCCGAAAAGGCCTTCGCTGACGATGCCAAAATCGGCGACTGGGCGCGCGGCAGCGTTTACGCCATGCGCCAGACCGGCATCATGCAGGGCAAGGAAAATAATCGGTTCTGCCCAACCGACGGCTACACCGCAGAGCAGTCCATTGTGACCATCGAGCGCATGTATCAAATCATCAAATAACCAGCCATACCAAAAAGGACTTCGTTTTTACGAAGTCCTTTTTGCTTACTCATAACGTCCCATGGAAATCTCGGTGACGACACCGTTTTCGATGGTGACATGCAGCAAGTCAATCATCATTTCGTCCCGTGCGTCAAGTGAGCCGTACAGATCGAGGAACCGTGCTTCGCTGTCTCCGACACGCAGTCCGCGCACGGTTTTGTGCCGCCAGAACAGCCACCGGCGGGTCAGCGGAATTTCATCCGGTGCCTCGGTGATGATAACGCGGTTGCGGCTCTTATCCCACCGTATCTGCGGAATGTGGCTGTCCCACAGGTACGAAAACGGCGTGTACAGTACGCCATTCCGTTCCACGCCGGAGACAGCGGTCTCAGCACCGTGCAGTGTGTAGGTTTTGCCGTCTGTCGTACCGCCGAGACGCTCTACGACCTCGTAAAGTGGGATATATGGCTCGTTTTTGTACAGAATAACCGGATTCTCCAGCGTGATCGGCTCTCCGTTCTGCAGGGCTTCCCTGCTGTCGATTTCTATGCTGAGCGACGTGTTCGTCCGCTCCAGATAGCCGATTCGCCAGGCCGCCAGTCCAATCGCAAGCACAAGCGCCAGCAGCGGCAGCCAGTATTTTTTCACAATACGCATGATTTTCCTCCCTGATTACGTCTCTGCGTCATGCGCAGCATGGTGACGAGCACCTGCTCGATGGTGCAGCCGTCCTTCGGACAGAATTTGCTGCCGCTCTTGCCCTGCAGGATGTCGCCCTGCTGCATCACGTAAACCGAATTCTTCGCCCAAAGGCCGATACTGCCGTTGTCGGCGTAGATTTTCGCAGAATTTCCGCTCGAAACCGTGCCGTACAGCACGTTGTACAGTCGGTGCAGAATCACTGCTGCCTCCTGATGCGAAAGCTCGCGCGTCAGCTGAAACGTGCCATTCTCGCAGCCGGTGACGATGCCGAGTGCCTCGATCTGACGTACTATGTCTTCATCGCAGTCGGAGAACGGCTGTGCCAGTTCAGGCAGATTGATGTTTGGGTTTACCGTCTGAATGGTTTGCCAAGCCAGCTTGCAGAATTCATCGCGGTGGATATTCAGGCGGTATGGTGTATGATAGGACAGTCGGAGTCCGTCTTTCTCCGCTTGTTCGACTATATTTTCAGCCCAAGTGCTGGAAACATAGCAGTAATTCGCCTGTTCGCGCTCATTTCCGTTGCTGTCCAACAGATACTCGGTCGTACCGTGACAACCAAACCAGCGATCGTTTTCGTTCGATACTTCATCATAGCGCGCGTTGCTGACGATCTTGCCGCTGCGGTCGATGAACATATATTTACTGTTGAAATACAGCCGCGGCCACGGTCCACCGTCCGGCAGATACCAGTCGGACGCACCGACACGGACAGCGGCGAGATCGTTATAAAACAGTTCGCTATCATAAGAGTAATCATACTGACCAACGTTGTAATACTGGTCGATGCCGTCCTGCAGGACGGTAAAATCCGGTCCCAGCAGCGTGTACTGATAAAATGTGTCATTCATCGTGCCGCTATCGGTCCGCACAGTTCTGGGGACCGGGTACTGGCAAAGGACATATCCTTGATCATCGACTGCCAGTACATGACCGGTATGAGGAATGGATACATCGGTCAAGCTGCCGTTCAGGTCACACAGCTGATACCTGCCGCCGGTCTCCAGCAGCAGCTGATCATTCGCAGCTTTCCACATGCTGCCGTTGAACAGCGGTGTGATGATCTTTCCTGTGGACAGATCGACCGCACAGATCCATCGGCTGCTATCGTCACTCGGGGTAAATATCAGCTCCCAGATGTCCTTTTCCTCGATCAGTCGACACGGAAAAACCTCGCAGCTGTCAATTTGCCAAGTTTTCCATGTCGGGTATCCCGGATAACTGGTATCCTCTTCTGGTGGGCTTTGTTGAAAATGCGTGATCGCCTGCCGCGTAAGCTATGTTTGCGATGCGGCATCTGCGGCTCCGGCGCCAATCAGCATACAGCCGCACAGCACGAGTACAGACAGCAAAACCATTCGTTTTTTCATGTTCCCTATCCTCTTGCCAGATGAATTCTATACCATATATAATATAATAATATATAACCATTCTGCACTGTCAACTGTGCCATGAAAATAAATTTTTGGAGAGAACTTTGTCACACTTTTCCTCGTCTAATGGTTATAGTAAGCGAAGGACTTCACAGGCAGGAGGTATTTTTTATAAAACGATGGCGTTATTTATGTGCAGCCGCGCTGATCGCGGGCAGCATGGCGGCGGGAGCCGGTGCGGTATCGATACCAAGCACTGCTTTAACACAGTTGCAGCAGCAGCGGCAGGCAGATACTTCCGCAGATTATCTTTCCGCAGACAGCGGCCAATCCCGCATAGCAGCATATGCGCTCGTGCCGAAAAAAATCTGTACAGAATTTCTGCCGACAGCTTGTACGGTATTGCCGATTTGAAAACCGGAAAAATGATCGTTCCCGCAGAATATACCACAATCGATGTGCTGTCAGACGGCAGATTTCTGCTGACTCGTTATGAAAACCAGGCTTCTTCGTTCTATTATGCCGATGCGAACGGAACGGTCACACCGATTCAGACGCCGGTCAAAGGCACCTATTTCAGCATGGCAGGCGATGACTGTTTCTTCATCGGTGTCTATGCGAAACGTCCGCTGACGGCTGCAGTACAGCAGCCTGCCGAGCAGTATGATATTCCGACACTTGTGCTGCTCGACGAAAACATGAAGGTTATCCGCGATGATATCGACGGCGCTTGCGGTGCTGCATCCACGCCGCATTTTACGAATGGCTTGATGCCAATTCAGACCGGCAGTACTTTGTGGATTGGTTCCCGAAAAGGAGCAATCGGCAACGGAACGTACGGTTTGATTGACAAAACCGGCCAGTTTGTCGGCAGGAACGGCTTCGACGAGCTCAGCTGGACGGACAGCCGCTACATCGGCAAGCGCGGCACCGCGCTGTACCAGCTGGACGGCAAAAGCGGTGAAATCCGGCTTCCGGCTAACGCTTCGCAGGAAAGCAGCTGGGCCAAGGCGGAACTGGAAGCCGCTCGGGAACATGATATTTCGCTTTCTTTCTATTATCCCAGGCTGAATATCACGCGCGTGGATTTCTGCAGACTGGCGGTCAAGCTGTATCAAAAGGTGCAGCCGAATGCCTCCGCGGCTCCGGCAGCGGCCTTTTCCGATTGCGAGAACGAGAGTGTCTGTCTGGCAGCGGCGCTCGGTATTGTAACCGGCTATGATGACGGAACATTCCGACCGTACCAGTCCATCACCCGTCAGGAGGCCGCAGCGATGCTTGATCGGCTGTATACCACGCTCGGCGGCAAGGCCAGTGCTGCAAACGATAAACCATACGCCGATGATGCCCAGCTTGGCGATTGGGCACGCAGCAGCGTGTACGCGATGCGCGAGATCGGTATTATGCAGGGCAAGGAGAATAACCGGTTCCGTCCGAAGGATGGGTATACGCAGGAGCAGGCTGTTGTAACGGTGGAACGGGCGTTTCAGGCTGTGAAATAACTGTAAGCTACAGAATACCCCGATGCACATAGTGTATCGGGGTATTTTTATTGCCTATTATCTTTTCGGCGGAGCAGTAGTCTCTCGCACCACCAACTCTGCATTGACCAGTGTGACCTGTGCCGTCTTATCTCCATTGATAATCTCATGCAGCCGATGAACCGCCAGTTCACCGATTCGTTTCTTTTGTATCCGCATGGTTGTCAGCGACGGAGAGATCAGCGTACATACCAGCGAATCATCAAATCCCACGATAGAGATATCCTCCGGCACACGCAACGGCGAAGCAGCTAATGCCTTTAGTGCACCTGCTGCAATGATGTCATTGTACGCAAAAAATGCGGTTGGAAAATCATGCGTGCTATCCAAATATCGCTGAAAAACCTGACGCGCAGGCTCCACAAAAATCGGTACCGTAACAATATCCTGCGGACGCAGCTCCAATCCCAACCGTTTTTGACACAGATAAAATGCATTCTGACGTTCCGGAAGCGCACCAGTTGCTTCATCTGCAGTCAAAAATCCAATTCTGCGATGCCCCAGATCATACAAATACTTGAGTGCCTGATAGACGCTGCACATACTTTCCACTGTGACCGAATTGATTGGCTGTTCCAACAGCCGTGAATCCACAACAACCAGCGGCAGCGAAGTTTCGGTCAGCATTTCAGCATGAACAGGCTCAAATTCCGACGCAAAGAAAATGATTCCATCAGTATTTTGCAGTTCAGCATCCTTTAACAACTGCGGCAGACCTTCCAGATTAATATTAGTCACCGTAATGGTATAACCCAGAAGTTTTGCAGACGCATCTGCACCATCAAAAATCCGTTCATAAAAATCATCTACGGCTTCAAATAAATGACCGGAACCACGAAATCGAATAAATAGAATATTTCTTTTGTCATATCGTATATCTTCTTTGCCACGCACCGCATATCCGTGTGACAAAAGCAATTCTTCTACACAGGCCCGTGTGCTATCACTTACACCAGAACGATTATTTAAGACCAACGACACTGTTGCCGGGGAAACACCAGCCAGTTCAGCAATCTCCTTTAGCTTCATTCGGTTATACCTCCTGATTTCTATCTTTATCATACAATATCGCGTGTAAGAATGCAATAAATTTCAATCGACAGATTTTAAATAATTTTAGTTATTTTTATTACACCCTTCACATATCACTTAGGATTTTCCACTAATATCTTGTGTTCTATTTCGTATATTACGTCATATTGACAAATATACCACAGTATGATTTAATAAAATCACAAAACAAATTTAGATTATTTTAAAATATTTTAAAGGAGTTGATGATAGATATGCAAAAACAGGTAAAAGCAGCGGTTATCGAAGGTCCCGGTAAGATTTCCATTCAGCATTTTCCCTATCCTGATCTTGAGCAATATCAGGGTTCCGTCCTCAAGGTGACGCAATGCGGCATCTGCGGCACAGACAAGCATTCCTATCGCGGCGAAACAAGGCAAAACAGCGGTAGCGATACAGAATTTAACGTAGCATATCCCTACATCATGGGACACGAAGCAGTCGGCATTCTGGATGCCGTATCTCCCGGTACAATCCGAAAGGACTTTTATGGTGAAGAACTGCATCCTGGTGATCGCATTACTTTCTGCCCCGATATTGTCTGCGGCGAATGCTACTATTGCCGCACTGCACCGTGGTACCCGTGGTGTGAAGATCCTTCTCGCGAATGCTTCGGCAATACGATGTCCATCACACGTAAACCCAGCCTATTCGGTGCAAATGCCGAATATATGTTCATCCCGCCTAAAGCCTATCTGTATAAGGTTCCGGATGAATTGCCCGATGACCTTGCTGTGCTCACTGAACTGATGTGTGTTACCTACTCGCTCGATAAAGCAAAAGAAATGTTTGCTTTCGATGGAGAAGGCTTTGAATTTGGTGGTTCTGTAGTTGTTTTAGGCAGCGGTCCGCTTGGTTTGGCACATATCATCAAGGCGCGCATGCTCGGTGCAGGCACGATCATCGCAACCGATATTTCAGACTACAAGCTGAACCTGGCTAAGGAATTTGGTGCCGATATCGTATTGAATGTTCGTAATACTGCTGCCAAGGAACGCGTACAGATGGTCAAAGAGGCAACACATGGCTTGGGTGCCAATGTCGTATGTGAGTGTTCCGGTGTTCCTTCTGTTGTACCAGAAGGACTGCAAATGACACGCAAGTGCGGTGTATTCCTCGAAGTCGGTATGTATGTAGATATGGGTGGTATCCCAGTTAACATGGCAGAAGTAACCGGTAAAAACATCCGTATCATCGGCATGAATAATCACGCTGCTACCGGCTATCGTCCAACCATGGAAATGATGCTTCGTCATCAGAACAATTTCCCATGGGCGAAATTTATCAGCCATAAATTCAAGCTGGACGATTATGACGAAGCAATCCGTATCAGCCAGACAGACGAAAGCATGAAGGTCGTTATCGAAGCCTGGTAAAGCAATGATCATTCGGGTATGTGAAAATGATCTCATACCCGAACGTGGACAAGAAGGTGGTGAAAAGCATGGCGGAAGCATTGCGGCCGGAACCCATCGTCCGTTTCGAACATGTAACAAAAACATTTCCCGGTATCCGTGCTCTGGATGATGTATCCTTCAGCATTCAAGAAGGCGAAGTACATTGTCTGCTGGGCGAAAACGGTGCTGGAAAATCCACTCTGATGAAGATTCTCACCGGTGTCTATCATGCCGAGTCGGGCAGTGTTTATCTGCGTGGCAAAAAAGTTGAGGTCGGTGATATTCACCAGGCACAGCAGCTTCGCATCGGCACAGTATTTCAAGAAAATAGTCTGATCCCTCACATGACGGTTGCAGAAAATGTATTCCTGACGCGTGAAATCAAAAATCACGCCGGTTTGATCGACTGGAACCGTATGTACAGTGAATGTGTCCGCTGGGGAAAAGAACTTGGAGTCGAACTCGATCCGCATGCACAGGTCAAACGGCTTTCCGTAGCACAGCAGCAGATCGTCGAGATTGTAAAAATGTTCTCACAGGACCCGCAGATCGTTATTCTGGATGAGCCTACATCTTCCCTTTCCGATCACGAAATTGACAATCTGTTTGAAATCATCCTGCGCATGCAGAAAAAAGGAATCACCTTTATCTATATTTCTCATCGCATGGAGGAGATTAAACGAATCGGCAACAGTGGCACCGTACTCCGCGATGGTAAATTCGTCGCTTCCATCGACGACGTAAAAAGCATGGATATGGAACAGATCATCAAACTGATCGTCGGCCGCAGTCTCGAGGAACAATATCCAGCCCGCGAATCCCATATCGGTGATGTATTGCTTGATGTGCAGGGATTGAGCGTTAAAGGCTTAATTGAGGACGTTTCTTTTCAGGTACGTCGCGGTGAAGTTCTTGGATTTTCCGGTTTGGTCGGTGCAGGACGCACTACAACAGCCAAAGCCGTATTTGGTGCACTCAAAAAATCCGTAGGACGTATTTTTATTGATGGTAAAGAAGTCAGGATTCGCAGTCCGCATGATGCAATCCGCAACGGAATCAGTTTGCTACCCGAAAACCGCAAGGAAGAAGGTTTGATTCTAACCAAATCTATCGCATGGAATTTGGTCTTTGCTAGCCTACACAAATATAAATGCGGTCCATTCCTGAATGAGCGTAAGGAATATCAGGATGTTGCGCAGTATCGTGATATGCTTTCTATCAAAGCACCTTCTCTGGAGCGTCAGATCAAGTATCTATCCGGCGGCAATCAGCAAAAGGTCGTATTTGCAAAATGGCTCTGTGCCGAATCCAAAATATACTTTTTCGATGAACCGACCCGAGGAATCGACGTTGGTGCCAAGAGTGAAATGTATAAAATCATCAATATGCTGGTTTCCGAAGGGAATGCGGTCGTTGTGATCTCGTCCGAGCTGCCCGAAATACTCGGTGTATGTGATCGGATCGCCGTATTCCATGAAGGACGCCTGACCGGTACACTAGACCGGGCCCAGGCCACACAGGAATCCATCATGCACTATGCGTTAGGAGGGCAGTAAATGGAACAGATCAAAAAAGCCTGGAATAAAATCAAGCGTGTAAATGGCATTGGTTCCCTGCTGCCGCTGGCTTTGCTTCTTGTATTCTTCGCTGTGACGACCAGTACCTTCTGGAGCACGAACAATCTGATGCAGATTCTCCGCCAGTCCGCCGTATACGTTATCATGGGTATCGGCATGACTTTCGTTGTATTGACCGGCGGAATTGATCTTTCTCAAGGCTCTCTGTTGGCATTGTGCTGCGTAACCAGTGGTCTGACTCTGAATGCTACCGGTAATATTCCACTATGTATCATCGTCGCTCTGGCAACCGGTTTGTTGGTCGGATTGATCAATGGTTTGATCGTTGCTTATGTGAAAATACCGGCGTTCATCATGACACTCGGATCAATGTATATTGTACGCGCTATTACGCTTTGGATCACTAATTCTGAACAGATTTCTGTCAAAAATGCTTCATTTTCTTTTATCGGACAAGGCTTTATTGCCGGAATTCCTGTTCCCGTTTATGTATTCATTATTATCGCAGTTGCCGCCTATGTTTTTCTTGCACATACTGCGACTGGCCGTTACATCTTCGCCGTTGGTTCCAATGCCGAAACTGCACGGCTATCCGGTGTAAATGTTGAACGAACCACTATCCAAGTATTCGTACTTTCCGGTATTGCCATTGCACTGGCCTCAATCGTATATCTCGCCCGCTTGACTGCAGCACAGCCGACAGCCGGTCAGAGTTATGAGATGGAAGCTGTTGCAGCTACTGTTATCGGTGGTACCAGCATCGCCGGTGGTGAAGGCGGTATCTTTGGTACCGTAATCGGTGCAGTTATTGTAACTGTTATCCGCAATGGTCTGGTACAGCTCGGTGTAGGCAGTTATTTTACCACACTAGTCGTTGGCGTCATTATCATCGCAGCTGTTTCTTTAGATGTAATCCGTACTCGAATTGCAGCAAACAAATAACTTACACAAAAATGGAGGGAATCCGAGATGAAAAAATTTTTAGCAACAATGTTATCTATCACTATATTGTGCTCTGCCATGGCCGCATGCGGCAACCAATCCACCACTCCGGATACCGACGATACTGCTCAGAGCAGCAGCTCGTCCACTTCCACCAATGTAAAGGGTACGATTGCTGTTGTTACTAAAACCATGAATAACCCCTTCCACGTCACCTATGGCGAAGCCATCAAGCAGGCTGGTGAAGCCGCCGGTTACGAAGTACTCGTCTCCGGACCGGACGCTGAAACCGATGTTGATAAGCAGATCAGTTTGATTGAAACCTATATCGAGCAGGGTGTTTCCGCGATTGTCACCTCAGCTTGCTCGTCTACTGCCATTGTCGATGTAATTGAACAGGCAGACGCCAAGGGAATCCCCGTCTTTCTCGTAGATTCCGGCGCAGACGGCGGACCATATGTGACATTTATCGGCACAGACAACTATGCAGGTGGTCAACTCGCCGGTGAATGGGTCGGCGAAAATGTTGATTCCGGAAAATGTGTTATTCTGGACGGTAATTCCGGCAACGATGCTACCACCAAGCGTGTAAAGGGATTCTCTGAGGTAATCACCGACAAGTATCCGAAAATCGAAATCGTTGCTTCCGATTACGCAAACTGCGAAATTTCCAAGGCTATGGAGGTCACTGAAAACTTTCTTGCCGCTTATCCCGATCTAAAGGTTATCTTCTGTGCCAATGATAATATGGCAATTGGTGCAGGTCAGGCAGTTGCCGCAGCAGGTCTGCGCGATCAGATCAAAATTTGTGGTTTTGACGGTCAGCCTGATGCTGCGCAAGCAATCATCGATGGTGAAATCGACGCAACAATTGCACAGAAGCCTGCGACTATGGGAAAAATGGTCGTTGACGCGATTGAAAAATACGAGGCAGGCGAAACGGTCGATAAGGAAGTAGATACCGGCTGTGATGTCGTTACCAAGGATAACGCCAAGACCTACCTCAACTGGCAGTGAATTCTCTCTTCTATCTCTCTTTTTTGCTTTACTATTAACCATAGGGAGGGGCTGTTGCATGACAGCCCCTCCCTATGGTTTTCCTCTCATTTTATTTCCATTTTTTACTTATTCGATGTATTTCTAATTCTCTTTAAAAGTTCATATTTTTGTTATTTTTCGTTTTTTATTGCATACAATACAGTTTTAGATTCTCTGTACTGCAATCTCAAAAAGGTTCTTGCACTGGTACTGGCGTTTGCTTGTGCATTCACCATGTTTGCTGGTGCAGCGTTCACGGATCAGGCCGACATTAAGGTCGATTCTGAAGTCGTGGACACTCTGGTATCGCTGGGCGTAATCGAAGGTTTCGAAAACGGCTCCTTCCAGCCGAACGGTACTGTAACCCGTGCTCAGATGGCAAAGATGATTTATGTTCTGCGCACCGGTAACTCTGACGCTTCTGCGTATAACAACGACAAGACCACTTTCACCGACATCAATGGTCACTGGGCTGCTGGCTACATCAAGTACTGCCAGTCTCTGAACATTATTGCTGGTAAGAGCAACACCAAGTTCTGCCCGAACGACAAGGTAACTACTCAGGAAGCTGCTAAGATGCTGCTGGTAACCCTGGGTTATGATGCTAAGAAGGCTGGCCTTGTAGGTGCTGGCTGGGCTTCCAAGACCAATGCACTGGCTGACGAGAACGGCCTGCTGGAGGACGTTAACACTTCCTTCACTGGTGCTTGCCCGCGTCAGTATGCTGCACAGCTGATCTACAACACCATCTTCGCTCCGACCGTTGTTCTGCGTGACGACGTTTACACCAACGAGAACTACGCTGGCCACGACAACAAGACTGTTGGCGAGAAGTACATGGGTCTGAAGACTTCTATTGGCACTCTGAACGGTGTTGTTAAGGAGTCCAACAAGGACACCTACAAGCTGACCCTGACCATGACCACGGCTAACCAGAAGGACTCTGACAAGTACAAGGGTGACTATGTTTCTTCTTTCACCAAGGTTGCTAAGGACTACTCTGCTCTGACCAACCGTGTTGTTAAGGTCCTGTTCAAGGCTTCTGACGAAGTTTACGGCGTATTCGTAACCGATGACAGCTCCGTTCTGAACGGCGTTGTTAACGATTACGCAATCAACGGCGGCAAGCTGAAGTTTGATGGCACCAAGTACACCATCCTGAATCAGGGTGTAACCACTGGTAACGACCAGGAAGCTAAGGTAACTGAGGATAACACCGCTACTCAGAAGACCATCACCAGTTATGTAACTGACGCAACTGCAGCAACTAAGGCAGCTGACGTTAAGACCGTTCTGAATGATGACGACAAGGTTATCAGCATGGACGTTACCAAGTACATGGTTGGTAAGGTTTCCTACGTTGGCAAGGATTACGTAAACGTTGTTTACAAGGCAGGCTTCGGCGTTGCAAACTTCTCTGGCTATTCCAAGCTGGACAAGGATTCCTGCAACTCTGACGTTTCCGGTCTGAAGAAGGACGACTACGTTATCATCACCAACAGCAAGGTAAACTCCAAGCTGGACGCTGTTAAGGCTGACGTTGTTGAGGGCAAGATTACCTCTACCCGCGATAACAAGAATGACATCCGCATCGACAACAACTGGTACACTTCTGCACTGGCTTCTGGCGATGCTTCTAAGATTGCGCTGAGCAACACTGTTACTGTAGTAATCAAGAGCGGCTACGTTGTATACGTTGACGACTACAAGATTGGTTCTACCGATGTTGCTCTGATGATTGAAGCTGCTCAGAGCGCAGGCGTTGGCAAGAAGTGGCAGGCTGACCTGCTCTTCGCTGATGGCACTCGCAAGACTGTTGATATCGATGAAGACAAGTCTGATATTCTGGATTCCAACAAGACTGCTCTGGCTTCTGGTGTAACCAACCTGAGCCTGGTAACCTACTCTCAGTCTGGCAGCAAGTACGAGCTGGATCAGATTGCACAGGTTAACAACAAGTACGCTGGTTACGATCACCACACCACCATTCCGGCAAACAGCTATGTTGATGACGGCAAGATTAAGAAGGCTGACAAGTCCACTCTGTCCTACATCAACGCTTCTGCTACCGTATTTGTTAAGTATGGTTCTGATGACTACAAGGTAGTTACCGGCGACAACATGAAGAACTGGAGCGAAAAGAATATCTTCTCCGGTGATATGCTGACCGATGATTCTGATGGTTATGCATACGCTAAGGTTGCATTTGTAAACACCAACAAGAATCCGTCTTCCGCTGACAAGACCTACGCTTACATCTTCGGTGTTGAGAACAACGCTAAGGATGCTAACAACAACGAGTACGTTGAGTACAACGTTTGGAACGGCACCGAGGCAACCACTCTGAAGGTTAAGCAGTCCGCTGGTTCTGCTTACGCAGAGGGCACTGTTGTTGAGTATACTCTGGATTCCGACGGCTACGCTGATTGCGACACCTACGTATACAAGACTAACCTGAATAAGGGTGCTCTGACCGGTTTCGCATGGGACAGCAATGGCAAGGATGGCAACGTAACCATCGCTCGCAACGGCTCTGTTGCTGCTAACCAGACCATCACTCGTGAGATCGACAAGAAAGATACCATGGTACTGTTCGTTGATACCGAGAATCAGACCGGCGTTGCTGATGGCGCACTCCAGACCGCTATCAAGAACTTCGATAGCACTGGCAACGTTACCAGCTACAAGAACAACGTAATGTTCTACGCTAAGGACGCTAAGACTCTGGATGTTCTGGTTGTTGACGTTACCAATGAGCTGGATACCGACGTTTACCCGAACTAATCAACCTCTGTTGATTACATTCGCCTAATCGGCAAAATCAAAACCCCCGAGGAAAATCTCCTCGGGGGTTTTCTTATCCCCTCACCCACCAGCGGTCTGCCGCCGCTCTGCGCCGTGCCGCAGGCCGCCCCTATTCCCTATCACACCCCAACCGCAAGCCGCTGTGCGCCGTTTTGACGCCCTTGCGCCCTATCCCCATCTGCCTGTAAAAGCGCGCAAAAAAGCCGCCCGGAAAACCGGGCGGCTTGCATTTTTGAGAAATTACTTGAGCTGTACGCGCTCACGAATCGAATCGGTTACGGAAAGCTGTACGCTCTGTGCGGAGTAGCCGGTGCACGCCACCTGCGCCACATAGCTGCCGCGCTTGAGGCTGAACGACGCCGTGCCGTCCGTGCCGGTGGTGATGCTCTTGCCGCCGACCGTGACAACCGCACCGGACAGCGGTGCGCCGTACGCGTTGGTGACAACCAGCTGTACATTCTCGAGAATCTCGCCGGTCAGCTTGACCGTGCGGCCTGCAGAGATTTTGACCGTCTGCGTAACCGCCGCGGTAAAGCGCGAATGCGTTGCCGTTACAACGTACGAGCCGCGCTTGACATAAACGGTTGCCGTGCCGTCCGAGCCGGTGGTCAGCGTCTGCGCTGCCGTGCCGCTCTCCGCGTCCGAAGGCGTGAAGGTGACGGACGCGCCCGAAATCGGCAGACCGAGATCATCGACCACGGAAGCCGTCAGCGCGTAAGTGGTAACGTAGTTGACACGCAGCGTCGGGCTTTGACCCTTGCTCATCACAAAAACGAAATCCGCATAGGATGCACCGCTCTTGCCGAATTCCGCAACCGCGGACTTGTTGATCGTGACCTTGCTGCCCTCGATCTTGTACTGCCAGTTCTCCTCGAGCGTCTTGCCGTTCGAGCGGATATTCTTGAGCTTTGCACCGTCTACCATGTTAAGCGTTACCACCAGATCGGCGTAGCCGCCGGACGAGGTGTTCGCGTCAAAATCAACCGTGCCCGGAACCACTTCGTTCACCGGCGCGGTATCTACCACGCTCAGCGAGCAGGTAAAGGACGAACCCTGATTGGGTACGAATGTAACCGTATAAGTGCCCTTGCTCTTCTTGGCAAGCGTCTCCTTGAGCAGACGAATCGTGCCATTCGTTGCATTATAGGTGTAATCCGTGCCGCGCTCGAGCACCGTACTGCCGATTTTGATGGAATCCAAACGCGTGCCCGCCGGAAGAACGACGTTTACCGTCTGATCGGCATAGTTTGCGGACTGCTCGTACTTATCAAAGGTAATCTGGCTCGGGCTGACTGCGCTCTGCGCCGAGTTGCTGACCGCCAGACCGATGGCTGCCTTGGAGCCGTCCTCAAAGGTCAGCTCTGCGGTGTAGGTGCCCGCCTTGAGCGTGGACAGATAGGTTTTGTACACGCGAATGCCGTTCTTGTCGCTCAGCAGGTTGTAATCCGTGCCCTGCTTGAGAGTGGTGCCGTTGACCGAAACACGGGTCAGATCGTTCTTGTCCGCGTTGAAAGTGAACTCGTAGGAGAACGCGATCGCGTCCTTGTTGTTCACGTCAATAGACAGCGTGGACGGAGAAACCGAAACGCTGGTGGACGCCGCAACGTCCTTGCCGGCAATCTTCGCGGTAACGCCGCTCGCCAGCTCAACGCTGGTCGGCTGCATGGTCAGCTCACAGCCGTTGGCGTTGAGCACCGCCTTCTGGACCGAGCCGCCGCCGGTGACGGTGGTTCTGCCGTTTGCGGTAAGCGTGCTGATGGAGGTGCTGCCGGTCGTCAGGATGGTGCCTGTCTGCTCATTGGCAACGTCCCAGACAGCTGCATCCAGCGTCAGGCTGACGCTGCTGCCGTTCATTTTAAGATCGGAGAAGCCGCCTGCAGTCGCTGCCAGATTGCTCTCGGTCAGCGTTGCAGAGGTTTTTACCTCGGTGGTGCCGATGTTGGTATTGCCGGTCGCAATGACCTGCGGGGTCAGTCCGGTCGGATTGGAGACGACCATCTCAAGTGCGGAAACACCGTCCAGCGTTACATTGCCGCCACTGACGATGATATCGCCCGCAACGGTGACATCCTCAAGCGTTACATTGCCCGCCAGAACGCCCTCGGTGATGTACAGATTGCCCTTGATATCCGCATCGGCCAGCGTGCACGGCACGGAAATCGTAACGTTTTTGGTATCGCTCTTGAGCGTAGCCTGCGAGTACACGTTGCCGTTCTTATTCAGCGGGGTGCCCATATAGCCGTACAGCATTTTGGCGATTTCGCCTCGGCTGAGCGTGCCCTGCGGCTTAAAGGTACCGTTCGTGTAGCCGTTGATATAACCCTGCTTGACCGCTTCCGCAACGTAGGATTTGCTGTAATCGCTCAGCTTGGCCCGATCAGAGAACATATCCAGCGCAGACAGGTTAGCCGTCGGCGTGTACTTGTGCAGTCGGCCGAGGATGGTTGCCGCCTGCTCACGGGTCAGCGTGCCCTCCGGCGCCATACGGTTGTTGCCGACACCGTTGATATAGCCCTGCTTGACCGCAATCTGCACGGTTTCGTAGAAAATATCGCTCGAATTGACATCCGAGAAGCTGATATCCGCCTTTTCGGTAAAACCGAACGCGCGGTTGATGTATCGCATGAACTCCCAGCGCGTTACCTTGTCATCCGGGCCGTAGTTGCCCGTGCTGGCAGACGGATTGATAATGCCGTTTTCATGCAGCTCGGTAATGTAGGACTTTGCCCAGTGGCCATCAATATCCGAAGCCGCAAAGGCAGCCGGCACGGTACTGACCAGCAGCGCCGCTGTCAGTACGGCGGAAAGGACTTTTTTCAAAGCTATCACCTCTTATTATAATTTACCTTTATTCTACCATTCTTTTGTTTATTTGTGTACTGTTATTTTTATCTCGAGACAGGGCTTTTGACTAAATAGACGGCCTGCTGCCGGTTTTGGTCCCGCATTTTCGCAGAATTTTCCGGTATCCTCACAGAACATACAATTTCTGCTCTGTCATTTTGTATATCATCACTCTGCTTCATGGAATCTTTTCACAAATTCGCGCAAAACCCCTTGCATTGACAGCCGGATATTGTATAATTTAGATAGTGGCAATCCGTCGGCTGAAAGCGGCGATGCGCCAACTAACACGATGAGGTGATACCAATGGATTATATGTCGGAATACAAGCGTTGGCTGGACTGCTCTGCCCTCTCTGCGGACGAGCATGCCGAGCTGGCTGCTGTTGCAGATAATCAGGAAGAGATCGAAAGCCGTTTCTTTGCGCCGCTGTCGTTCGGCACGGCCGGTCTGCGCGGTGTACTGGGCGTCGGCCTCAACCGCATGAACCGCTTTACCGTCGGTCAGGCTGCACAGGGTCTGGCAAACCTGATCGTATCGAATGGTCAGGCCGCAATGGACCGCGGTGTTGCCATTGCATACGACTCCCGCCATTTCTCGGCCGAGTTCGCCAAGCAGTCTGCGTGCATCATGGCCGCAAACGGCATCCAGTCGCTGCTGTTCGATGAGCTGCGTCCGACCCCGGAGCTGTCCTTCGCTGTCCGTCACTACGGCTGCATCGCAGGCATCAACATCACGGCTTCCCACAACCCGAAGGAGTACAACGGCTACAAGGTTTACTGGGAGGACGGCGCACAGCTTCCTCCGGCCGAGGCAGACGTGGTTGCCAACGAAATGGCAAAGACCGATATCTTCACCGGTGTAAAAACTGCAGACTACGATGAGTCCGTCAAAAACGGTCTGATCCGTATTCTGTCTAAGGAGACCGACGAGGCTTACCTCGGCGAGGTTATTAAGGTTGCGGTAAATCCGGACTGCGTAAAGCAGGTTGCCGATGAGTTCAAGCTGGTGTACACGCCGTTCCACGGTGCCGGCTACCGTCTGGTTCCCGAGATCCTGCGCCGCCTGGGCTACAAGCACATTATCTGTGAGCCGGAGCAGATGAAGATCGACGGCGACTTCCCGACCGTTAAGAACCCGAATCCGGAGTACAAGGAAGGCTTTACGCTCGCCATCGAGCTGGCAAAGCAGAACGATGTTGATCTGATCATCGGCACCGACCCGGACTCCGACCGCACCGGCATCGTCCTCAAGGACAAGTCCGGCGAGTATGTCACCCTGTCCGGCAACCAGGTCGGTGTGCTGCTCACCGATTACATCATCACCGCAAAGAAGCTGACGAACACCATGCCTGCCCATCCGGCGGTGCTCAAATCCATCGTTACCACCGAGATGGCACGCGCGGCGGCTGAAAAGAACGGCGTTGCGTGCTTTGATACCTTCACCGGCTTCAAGTTCCTTGCCGAGAAGATCAAGCAGTTCGAGCAGGACGGCTCGCACGAGTACATTTTCGCATTCGAGGAGTCCTACGGCTACCTGTGCGGCGATTATGCCCGCGACAAGGATGCCGTTACCGCTTCCATGCTGATCGCCGAGATGGCGGCTTACTACCGTACCCAGGGCAAGACCCTGTACGACGCAATGGAAGAGATGTACGAGAAGTACGGCTATTACTGCGAGCAGACCATTTCGATCGTTATGCCGGGCGTTTCCGGCCTGCAGCGCATGAAGGAGCTCATGCAGGAACTGCGCGACAAGCCGCTGACCCAGATCGGCACCCACAAGATCGATTACACCCGCGACTATATGCCGGGCACCCGCACCTGCATGGCAGACGGCAAGTCCGAGCCGATGGAGCTTAAGGGTCAGAACGTGATGTACTACGAACTCGAGGGCGGCACAACCTTTATCATCCGTCCGTCCGGCACCGAGCCGAAGGTCAAGGTTTACATCATGGCCAAGGGCGAGAACAAGGCCGAGGCCGCAGAAAAGGTCGAGGCTCTGACCGTTGCAGCGAAGGAAATCGTAAAGTAACTGAGGCAACACCGCAGTAAAAATCCAGCAACGCTGAATGCAGCCGAATTCCGGTTCGGCTGCATTTTTCCGGAATCACCTTGATTACCGAAATTATTATACCTTAATTATTTTAGGGGAACAAAAATATGATCAAACGCATTATTTCCTGTATTGTAAGCACGGTCATCGTGCTCGGCGCCACCATCGCGTATGACCGCACGCCTGCATGCCGCATTGCCGTGATGGAGCAGGTGCCGACACAGCTGGCTTCCGTTCTGCCGCGTGCGGCCTCCTACGAGCTGGAGCTGCGCACGGAAGAAGGCAGCCGCAGTTACACGGTCAACTGCCATGACAAGGACGGCAGCACCTTCCGCTCCTACACCATGCAGACCGTGGAAGGCGAAGAAGAACCGCTCAATTTCACCTATACGGACTACACCTACGACGAAAACGGCAACTGCACGGATGCCATCACCACCGACAAGACCAACAATTCCACCTCGGAGTACCGCCGCAGCTATGACGACAAAAACCGCGTTCTGCGCACGGAAAACTACGAGGACGGCGAACTTTCGGTCTCCTCCGAGACGGTTTACACCGAGGTTGACAACGGTCAGTCCTCTGCCGTCAACACGGTTTACGACGCAGACGGCAACGAACTGATGGTCGTCCGCATGGGCATGAACACCAACGGCGACGTGCTGTCCTCCCGCACCTACGAGGGCGAGGACAATATCACCTCCTCCACCGACAACCGCTACGACAGTCAGGGACGGCTCATCCAGTCGGTCACCGTAGACGAGAGCGGCATCGTGCTCGAGGTGCTCACCGTGTACTCGGTGGACGGCAAAACGCAGACCACCCGCTCGACTATCGAAGGCGGCACCCTCTCAATCGATACCCGTACCTTTGATGATAACGGCAATCTGGTCTCCATGCACCAGACCGACAGCGACGGCTACGCAAGCGATACCACTTATACACAGTTTAAGTGACCTGTCGCGGAGCTTTAATCCGCAGTGAAAACCACCCGTTCGGGTGGTTTTTCCTTCTTTTGGGCAGACCATATAGCGCTATATGCAGACCTCCCCTTCTATCTGTCGGTTTTCCGCTAAACTCCTGCAAAATTCCTGTCTGGATATTGCTTTTTCTCGGTCAAACGGCTATAATCGCTATATGCGTATCAAGACTGTGTCAACAGGGCACAGCTATAGAGAAATAGATCGGAGGTGCGCTATGCGCATCATTATTGTAGGCTGCGGCAAAGTCGGCTCGGAGCTGGCGGGACAGCTCAGCGCAGCCGGACACGACCTGACACTGATTGACCTGTCCGAACGCCGTCTGGATGAGCTTTCCAACACACACGACCTTGCTACAGTAAAGGGCAGCGGCACCAGCTATCACGTTCTGCGTGAAGCCGGCGTGCAGGATACCGACCTGCTCATCGCCGTTACCACCCATGACGAAATCAATCTGCTTTCCTGTCTGATCGCTCGTAAAGCATCCGGCTGCCACGCCATCGCGCGTGTGCGCGATCCGGAATATGTATCCGACCTCGGCTTTATCCGCGATGAGCTGGGTATTTCGATGGTCATCAACCCCGAGCTGTCCACCGCGCGTGTTGTTTCGCGTCTGATCCGATTCCCGTCGGCCATCAGCGTCAGCACGTTTGCCCGCGGACGTATCGAGCTGCTCGACCTCAAAATTCCGCACGAGTCCCGCCTGGACGGCATGGCGGTCTGCGAGGTCAATCCTCTGCTCCGCACGGACGTGCTGCTGTGCATGGTCCGCCGCGACGGTCAGACCTATATCCCGAAGGGCGACTTCATCCTGCACGAGAACGATAACATCACCGTCATCATTCCGCCGCACGAGCAGAGCGAATTTTTCGAGAAGGTCGGTCTGCCGGTCAAGCGCATTTCCTCTGCGATGCTGGTCGGCGGCGGCAAAATCTCGTACTTTCTTGCGAGAATCCTGCTGGATTCCGGCATTGCAGTTAAGATTATCGAAAACAAACTTGAACGCTGCGAGGCGCTTTCCGAAATGCTCCCGAACGCGACCATCATCTACGGCGACGGCACCGACCGCGACCTGCTCGATGAGGAGGGTCTGGCAACCTGCGAGGCGTTTGCGGCGCTCACCGGCATGGACGAGGAGAACATCCTGCTTGCGCTGCACGCCGGCCGTCATTCCCGTGCGAAGCTGTTCACCAAGGTTAACCGTGTGAACTTTGAGGAAGTCATCGCCAGCATGCCGATCGGCAAGGTGATTCGCCCCAGGCAGACCACCGCCGAGCTGATCAGCCAGTACACCCGCGCCATGCAGAACTCAATGGGCTCCAACGTGGAGACCCTGCATCAGCTGGGCGGCGCAGAAGCGCTTGAATTTCGTGTTGCGGCGCACCACCTCACCGGCGTTCCCCTGCAGGATATGCCGATTCGTCCGGATGTTCTGCTGTGCTGCATCAACCGCAGAGGCAAGCGAATCATTCCGCGCGGCCACGATGTGCTGCATGAAGGCGATACGGTTATCGTCGTTTCCACCTTCGAGGGCATGAACGACCTTCAGGATATCTTCCTGCCGACAACCAGAGGGAGCGGAAAATGAATTTCGCAATCGTCCGCTATCTGATCGGCTGGCTGATGGGCATTGAGTCCCTGTTCCTGCTGCTGCCCGCGTTTACCGCGGTCATTTACCGTGAACCCGAGCTGCCTGCCTATATCGCCACTGCACTGATTTGTATGGTCGGTGCAGGCATTCTGTGTGAATACAAGCCGAAAAACACCAAGTTCTACGCACGCGAAGGCTTTGTGGCAGTCGCGCTGTGCTGGCTGGTGCTGGCCGTGACCGGTGCCCTGCCGTTCGTGCTCAGCCGCGAGATTCCGTTCGCAGTAGATGCGATTTTCGAGGCCGCATCCGGCTTCACCACCACCGGCGCTACCATTCTCGGCGATGTGGAAGCGCTTTCGCATGCCTCTATGCTATGGCGCTGCCTGATGCACTGGGTCGGCGGCATGGGCATTCTGGTGTTCATGCTGATCGTCCTGCCGCTGGCAGGCGGTCATACCATTTACCTAATGCGCGCGGAAAGCCCGGGACCCTCGGTCTCCAAAATATCGCCGCACATGCGCGATACCGCGCTCATCCTGTACGCGATTTACTTCGGACTGACCGTTCTGCAGATCATTCTGCTGCTGCTCGGCGGCATGCCGATGTTCGATGCCATCTGCGTTTCACTCGGCACGGCAGGCACCGGCGGCTTCGGCAACTGGAATGATTCCATCGCGCACTACGACAGCGCCTACCTGCAGAATGTCATCTCGGTCTTTATGATCCTTTTCGGCATCAATTTCAACGCGTATTTTCTGCTTTTGACCCGCAAATTCAAGCAGTTGTTCAAAATCGAGGAGATTCGCGTGTACCTCGGCGTGATTGCCGTATTTACCACGCTGATCGCCTTCAACGTGCGCGGCTGCTTCAGTTCGCTGCGCGAGAGCTTCCACCATTCCCTGTTTCAGGTTGCGTCTATCATCACGACCACCGGTTTTTCAACCGTGGACTTTAACCAGTGGCCTGCATTCAGCAAGCTGTTGCTTGTGCTGCTGATGTTCATCGGCGCGTGTGCCGGTTCTACCGGCGGCGGCATGAAATGCTCGCGCATCCTGCTGCTGTTCAAGGGCGTAAAGAAGGAAATGATGTCGCTGATTCATCCGCGTCTGGTGCGCGTGCATAAAATGGACGGACAGCGCGTCCAGCATGAGGTCATGCGCTCGGTCAACGCCTTTCTTGTGGCATATCTGATCGTTATTGCCACTTCCATCCTCATTGTCAGCCTGCACTGTGAGGATATGGTAACCAGCTTCACCTCGGTTGTTACCTGCATCAATAACGTCGGTCCGGGACTCAATCAGGTCGGTCCGGCAGCCAACTTCAGTGCGCTGCACCCGCTGAGTAAAATCGTGCTGACTTTCGATATGCTCGCCGGTCGTCTGGAGCTGTTCCCCATGCTTCTGCTGTTTGCACCCGAAACGTGGAGAAGAAACCGATAAAAAAGCTGCCGCTGAACGTATACCGTTTAGCGGCTTTTGCGTGCATATCGACCGACTGCAAATCGTTCCGGTGCTCCACCGACACACCTGAATCATCGCAGCAGAATATGTCGAGATGGGGTTTTCCGGTTACTCATGGTATCCATCTCTTTGGGTAACATAATGGTTTTCGGCATATCGAGCATGCTGAGCAGTTCCTCGGAAAAATAAAAGGAATTGCGGCTCCCTGCTCAAAAATCAGATACGGATAGGGTTTCAGTTCATCGAGCGTGATGCACTTCCGGTCTGTGTTTCCCGCAGGGTAAAACCGTACCGGTCCGCGTCATACTCCTTGACAACCTCGTCGAATGCGTTCACCGCAAACGAATAGTGCTGACATGACACGCAGAACTTAGGCACGCGCTTTCGGCCCACGCCCGAAGTGCTCCTGCATGATGTCTGCCTGCTCGAGCAGCATACGCGCAAACGAAAGCAGTGCCGCACTCATCCGTGCTCTGCCCGCACGGTTCCGCACACTGGCGGAAAAGTACGGCTGCGCCTTTCACCCCGGTTTTGTCACCTGACAAAACCGGGGTGTTTTTTACTGCATTTTATCCACAGCCTGTTGATAACTTCTGTGGATTGTGTGTCTTTTTTTGCAGAATTTACGCGTGTTTCACGCTGTTTTTCCTATCGGTGTATTTCGTGTCGAAAATCGGACATTTCGTGTATCCGGCCGCACAGCGGGCTGCAAAGCTGCTATGATAAATGCAGGCAATTTTTTAGTCTCTTTTCTGCAGGCGCGGCTCGTTCCACTGCACCGCAGAATGGGAAAAGGAGGAATATACCATGAAATTCAAACGCGGCATAAGCCTTGCTCTGGCACTGGCGATCATCTCCGGCATGGGCGGCCCGCTTGATATCCGCGCAGCGGCAGCGGATACCGGCAGCTCGGACGCGCTTGCGGCGCTCGGCATAGATTCGAGCAAAGCGCCCGATGGCTTTAATGCCAACGACCCCAGCAACCCGTATGGCCGCAATACCATCAAGGTTACGCCGGTGTACGAGCTGTATACCGTTGGTCTGACGAGTGATGTTCTGCCGTCGGATAAAATCGATCTGGACAAGCGTGAAAGCGCAGAGCAGTGCGATACAAGCATTTCCAAGTCCAACCAGAAGGACAATACCCTTCAAAGCACGCTGTACGGCAATGATGATAACACATCTACCAAGGCTGAACAGTTTCTGACGGCTAAAACCGATTCCAAGAAAATCTCCAAGGGTAAAACCACCTCTACCGGCACATACGCACAGTTCCCGATAGGCAGCAAGGGCAATGACGGCTATGCCACCAAGGGTTATCTGACCGGCATGACCAATGCCACTACCAAGCTGAACGACAAGACCGATTACGCTATGGCAGACGTAGCCGCAGGCCATTTCACCTCGGACCAGGACGCAAAGTCCTCGCAGACGGTCATGGTTTACGCCGGTGACCTGAGCGCGAAAGGCGGTCTGTACCTGCGATTCGGCGATGCTGAATCCGGCAAGTACGGCAAGCCGATCACGCTGCTGGACACCAGCAAGGAAATCGGCAACCCGACCCTCAAGGACAACTCCGAGACGGTTGACGGTAAAACGACCGAAGCCAAGCTGGTCGAAAACTTCGCAGAAAACCCGTATCAGTTAAAAAACTACCTGCAGGTAGCCACTGGCGACTGGGACAACGACGGTAAGGACGAGGTTGCGGTCTATGTGCCGGAAGTCGGCAATTCCCGCATTGAGATTTACGACCTTCAGACTGAAGATTACTCCAATCCCTCTAACTGGAGACAGGCGTGGACGTACTTCTTCCGTGAGGGCAGTGTCGTTTCCAACATGATCTCTCTCGTCAGCGGTGACGTCAACCAGGACGGCGTAGACGATCTCGCCTGCACCTGGGGTTACTACTACGGTCCGCAGCAGAACGCAGGCTCGCGTGCCGTTGTAATGTTCGGCTCCACGAGCGCGCACATGCTGCAGAGCTCGCAGGAATTTCCGCTGACCTATGAGGGCAGCAATCTGGTCCGCGCATCCTTCGCCTTCGGCGATATGACCGGCGGCGGCAAAACGCTGATTCTGGCGGCTCAGTCGGATGCCGACCTCAAGGCAAATAAGCAGAACACGCGCTATGTAGGCTTGTACGCATGGAACGGCGTCACCTTCAAACCGTCTGTCTCTAAGAATTTCGATCTGTTCTCCAAGGATAAGGACAAAAACTATATTTACAGCGCAATGCAGAATCACACCGAAAACGGCACCGACGTTTTCCATTCTCTGCCGCTGTGTCCGGCCAATACAGCTATCATCTCCCGTCCGACCGCAGGTGAAAAAGCCGATAACGGCAAAACCAGTGATCTGCTGTACTTTGACAGCCTTGTCATCTCCTGCGACGAGAACGGTCTGAACATCAAGCAGGCGCTTGACAACACGGCCGCTATGCCGGACGAGGATTATGTCGAGTACGATGCATCCGCAGGCTCTGTGACCACCGCGGTGGATAAAGACAACAACACCGCAGGTTCGGGTACGCTGTTCACCCTGACGCAGACCATGTCCAAGGATGAAAACAAGCAGTCTGAATCCTACAACGTCACCGGTAAAGTACCTAAGTACGAGCGCCGTGCCTACTACAAGAGCTGGTGGCACAAGTTGTTCCGTAAAAAGTCCTATTACAACGCTTTTGTCGGATATGTAGATGCTACTACATCGCAAACAACACCGTACAGCAAGCGCACGCCGGGTACAACCAGACTTTCGACCGTCAACCTGTTTGACGGCTCTAAGCCGGTAAAAACCGATGTCAACAGCTCGTACACGCTCTGTCTCGCCAACACGGACGACGATACCAGCTACATGACCTACACCGGCAAGCACTATTACACCTACTCCGACCCGCAGGTTCTGGCAGTACTGGCTTCACCTCCGTACTTCTCCGATCTGCTCGACCGCGATGACCTGTCTGGCAACTATGCCGAGTCCTCCACCACCTACTCGAGCATGAAGGGTACCGAGAACGGCACCAGCTCCTCCTCTACCATCTCGGTCGGCGCATACGTCTCCTTTGAGCAGGAATTCTCGGTATTCGGCGTTAAGATCGGCAGCGTTGAGGCGGAAGCCGCCTTTACCTCCGGTTTCACCTACGAGACCGAGCACACCTCCTCGCTCGAGCAGTCCATCACCTACGAGACAACCTCCGGCGAGGACAGAGTGGCGTTCTATTCCATCCCGATGGAGATTTACGAGTACACCTCCTACATCCCGGACAGAACAGGCAAATACACGAAAGTAACCTCCACCGTTTCCATCCCGCACGAAGCCTCGATCGGTCTGATCGACCTGTCCGACTACGAAAACATTGCCGAGGATTACAGCGTGCTGCCGTCCATTTCGGGCAGTGTGCTGACGCATACGATCGGTGATCCGTCCAGCTATCCGAGCGCACCGAGTGCAGGCTCCAAGGCTTATACCGGTGATCCGGCTAAGGTTGACTTCACTGCGGCAGGCGGCGGTTCCGGCATCACGCAGGAGATCAGCTTCTCCACCTCGGACAGCAAAAACTACACCAACACCACCTCTATCGAAACCAAAGCCGGTGCAGGCGCAGGCGGCGTAACCGCAGGCGTGGTTGCCGGTTCGGAAAGCTCTGCCGGCAAGGTATCGGTCAACACCGCAGGCGGCTCGTTCTCCGGTTCGCTGCAGAACATGCCGATTGAAGCTAAACCGTACGGCTACGGCATGAACTGGCGTATTTTCTGCTACAACTACCGCGGCGGCAATCAGGCGTTCCCGGTTGTTACCTACGCGGTAACCGAGCCGCAGGCTCCGTCTCCGCTGCCGGAGGATTTTGAGCAGGATGTTGCGAAAACCACCGATGATTCCGTCACCCTGACCTGGACCTACGACAAGATCGTTTCCGGCTTCCAGCTGTACCGCTACTACAACTTCCCGGACGGCTCCGGACGCAAGGAACTCGCATTTGTGCCGTTCACCGATGGTGAGCGTCACGATGACGGCACCTACACCTTCAGCTACACGGATAAGAACCTGTCTCCCTATACCGAGTATGAATATCAGATTCAGACCCGCAACAACAACAAGGCTGAGCAGCAGCGCAACAGCATTTACAGCGAACCGCTGACCTGCCGCACCAAGACCACAGCAGGCTATCCCGATATTTCGGTAAACATTGGTGGCAGGGAAAATCAAACGGAGCTGCCGATCTATCCGGATTCTCTGGCAACCGCAACGGTTAAATATAACGGAGACAATAAAAATCCGGACGGCGGCAAGTACAACAGCGTAAACTATCAGTGGCAGAAGCTGAACGGCGGTTCCTGGACCGAGATTGCCGGCAGCGTTTCCAATACGCTGAGCATCGAAAACGCCGGCTCTGCCGACAAGGGCACTTACCGCTGCCGACTGAATGTGCTCTACTTCGATAATACCGCCCAGAAGGAGTTCAGCATTTCCGCTTACTCGCCTGAGATTACCACACAGTACAGCAAGCGCACACCCAAGTGTGAGCTGAATGTTACGGCAGAGAATGTACAAAAAGACAACACTGCTCAGTTTGACCGCACGCTGCACATCAGCGCTAAAATGAGTTCCGCGTCTGCTACCTCCACCATCCCGACCGGCACGCTCAGCTTCCTGATTCGCGGCACGGACTTCTCTACCACGGTTGCGGCTGAGATTGGCGCCAACGGCGTGGCCACCAAGGACGTTGTCGTGCCCGCAGACGGCGCCTACACGGTTACCCCGTATTATCCGGGCAGCTATGTATTCAAGGATATGAGCAACGCGGAAGGCAAGATGGTTCTCGTTGGTGAGAACGCGACCGGCTATCAGCTGACGCTCACCAACGGCAAGGATAACAACAGCGTCACCCGCTTCACCTACGGCGATACGGTAACGCCGTCGCTCTCCCGCATGAGCAACGATACGAAGGGTCTGCAGAAGGTCACTAACGCAACCTTCAAGTACGCGGTTTCCGGTTCCAAGGATTCGCAGCCGCTGACAGAGAACAATAAGCTGAATGTCGGCACTTACACGCTGTATGCTTATGCAAGCGGCGAATCCAAGCCGGTTGCGGAAACTGAGTTTACCGTTGTTCAGCGTGCCGTTACGCTGCGTGTTGTTACTCCGAAGGACGGCGTTGCACAGGATAAGGTTGATCCTGCCGACTCGAAACAGCTTTCTCTCTCGGCCGACAAGGAGACCATGACTGCTGATGAGATCGCTGCTCTGCACCTTGGCTATACCGCAGTCAACACCGCAGGCAACACGGTGACGCTCGCGCCGAACATTGCGCCCAGCAACTACACGGTTTCCCCGTGCAAGACTACCGCTACCAACGAAACGCTGTACAACAACTATGAATTCACCTTTATCCCCGGTGTTTACACGGTAAACGGCCTGACTTACATCCTGACCCTCAAGGCTGAGGACTTCGGCGAAGGCACAAACAAGCACTCTGTCGGTTCTGCGTCGATCATTACCGCAGGTCTGAATGCCGGCAAGGCGGATGACGGCAGTGCAATCTCCAGCTTTACCGCAAACACCGATGTTACCCTGACGGCTGTGCCGGATGCAGGTTATGCAGTCGATTACTGGACCTATGACGGCAAGGAAATCGAGAACAGCAAGGAGAAGAGCTCGGTTACCATCAAGACCCTTGCAAAACCGGCATCTGTTTTGGTTTACTTCAAGACCACCAATACCAAACTGAATGCTTCCGTTCAGAATAAGCAGGGCGGTACACTCAAATGCACGGATGAAAATGGCTCCGAAAGCCTCAAGAACTTCCCGGCTTACATTGCCAGCGGTGCAAAGTTCAACTTCACCGCAACGCCGAATACCGGCTGGCACTTCAAGCAGTGGATTCTCTCGAAACGCGGTGCAAACAGTTATCCGTCCGGCAAATCGGACCCGACGAACGGCTCCAACACGCTTTCTATCGAGGTCGATGTGCAGGATATTGATCTGGCTGCCGTATTCGAGCGCGACAGCTACACGCTGACGCTGGACGGCGAAATCTCCGCAAGCTATCAGACGGTTGATCCGGACGATACCTCCAAAACGCTTACCAAGTCTCTCAAGAGCGGCGAAAGCGTCACCGGTGATACGAAGATTACGGTAGCGCCCAAGGCAGGCTATGCTGCCGCCAAGGACGAGACCTATCAGGTGAACGGTACGGCTGTTGAAGCAGGAAAACTCAACGCTGACGGCAGCTATACCTTCCCCATCACTGAGAATACCAAGGTTTCGCTCAAGACCGACCGTGCCGCATTTGCGATTACCACACCGGAAATGGAGCATGGCACGATCATTGCAACCGTAGACGGCAAAGCTGTGGACGATCTGTCCAAGATTCCCGGCGGCAGCAAGGTTGAGCTGCAGGCACGCGCAGACCGCGGCTGGCATTTCAAGAATTGGGTTGTAAACGGTACTGACGCTACGGCAAAGCCCAACGGCACCTACACCATCAGCGAACTGGCCGGCGATCTGTCCATCAGCGCTGAATTTGCCCAGAGCGATTCCTACACCGCCAAGGCTACCGCTGCGGCCAGCAACGGCACCGTAAAATACACGCTGTATGATATCTACGGCAAGGAAGTTGAGACCAAGGCTATGCCTGCAGAAGGCGTAACCATTTATAAAGATGAGGAAATCACCTTCCATGCAGCGCCGAAGACTGGCTATCAGGTTGAACAGTGGGAAGTAAACGGCAAAAAGACTGCCGGAAACTCCAAAACCAATCCGGAAGGCAAAATCCGTGCGGACAAGAATATTACTGCAACCGTATACTTTAAGGTTACGGCAAGCTATCAGCTTACTTTCGGCACCGCTGATAAGAACGGCCATCTGACCGCCAAGATTGACGACACCGCGATTGACTCTCAGACCAAGCAGCCGAACGGCAGTGTAATCACCTTCACTGCAGCACCAAACACCCAAAAGATGGTCGAAAAGTGGACGGTTACCCAGGGTGACATTACCGCAGAAGAAAACGCTGCTGCTGTACAGGTTGATGGTGTAAATCTTGTCGATCCAATTTATATTCACACACTCGATGCCAACCAGACCATCCGCGTTCACTTCACCGACCTTGTGCAGTACAACGCAGCAATCACCGGCACGAACGGCACCGGCAACTTCACCTACACCACGCCGATTCAGCCAACCGACACCGGTGCAGTCAACAGCACATCCGCTCAGGTTCGCAAGAACGGCACGGTCAAGCTGACGCTCACGCCGAGCACAAACTGTGTCGGCACCGCCGAAGAAATTAAGTCCGAACTCGAGAAGGCGGCTCCGAATGCCGTTGTTTCCGTCACCGAGAAGGACAGCAGCTTTGAAGCGGTTATCCGCAACGTAACGGAAGCCCTGACGGTCAACACCGACAATCTGTTCCACAAGACCTACGCAATCACGGCTAATAAGGCCGAAAACGGCAGCGTTTCCGCTTCTGCGGCACGCGCCAAGGCCGGCGACACAGTAACGCTCACTGCAACACCCGCAAGCGGCTATCAGTTGAAAACCCTGACGCTGGCACCGGAGACCGCACTCGATAAGACGGTTTCCGCGTCCACCCTGACCTACACCTTCACCATGCCGGCAAATGACGTTACTGTCACCGCAGCCTTTGCCGCCAAGCCGAGCAGCGGCGGCGGTGCAGG